>VOFI01000918.1_pt1 | contig 154000 bp, 176 predicted proteins | sample 5384131 | NCBI WGS metagenome assembly VOFI01 (sample SAMN12384728, study PRJNA508395) | human gut metagenome | isolation source: healthy gut H | host: Homo sapiens | reverse complement strand
ACCTTGAGGATTACGCAGGATTTACCGGAGCTGTCACTGATGTCGCCGTTCGTGTTTCCGCTGGTTCCGTAAAGTACCGGGTACATATTAAGGGCGGCAATTGGCTTCCCTATGTGACCGGCTGCAACATCAACGACGCTGTAAACGGCTACGCGGGAAACGGTTTGGAGATTGACGCTGTTGAAGTGTATTATTACACCCCGGACAGCATCAGGCCGTATAAGAAAGCCAAATACCGGGTCGCTCCTGTGAGTGGGGGATTACTACCCCTGGCAGTACGACAACGAAACCGGAAACGGCCAGGACGGCTACGCGGGCGCTTTCGGAAACGCCATCGGAAAGCTTCAGATTGTTAGAATTTTTACTTAGGTTAGCATATTCAGCGATAACTGTTATGTCAACAGGTTCTCCATCAAACATATTGATTTGGATCAGCAAAAATAAAACATTCAATTCAAGCATAGAAAATGTATTCAAGAATTTTTTAGAATACAATAAATCTTCAAAATACTTCAAGCGATCTACATATTCTATTATTTGATTATAGGCGCTATGCGCTGCATCTGAAATGATAGCTAGAAACATTTCAACAAAAGGTGTTAAATCCCCCTTGTTTTTGCATCATTTCCATAAATAAATGCATCGTAATATTTTCCTATTGAATTTTTAATAGCATAAGATATTTTTAGAGATACAAATCCATTTAAAATTTACTCAATAGATAACTTGAAATAAACCTATTCATTCTTCCATTACCGTCGTAAAAAGGATGAATGTATCCAAAATAATAATGAAATACTGAGATTTTTATTAAATCTGGAATATTAGATAACTTCAAAAATTTAAAAAAGCTTCTCCATATGCTCAATAATTTTATCTTCACCCGCAATTCCACGATGGATTTCCTTTTCAGTAGGACTATATACCGAAGTAACTCCTTTCCGAAAAAATTTCACCATCTGGACGATCAGCTTCTTCAATTTCATTTACAACTATTTCGTCATATAGAGTTCTTATATCATTACAAGTGTCTAACGGCACCGTCTCATTAGACATCAACCTCCAATATTTATTCAACATACCATTAAATCTTTTCTTTTTATTTGGATTTTTAAACGCTAGATGTAATTCCTGCCTGGAACTGTAAACACCTTCAATATCGTTTGAAAGCATTACTTCGTCAAAAAGGCATTTTCTCGCGTAATGTATCTGAACTTGACTATTTGAAGGTAAGACTTCCAGTAAATTAAGAATCTTATTATTAACTTTATATATCGATTCAATAGTATTTAAGATATTAGTAGTAATTACAATAAAAGCTTCGTTATTTTTTATAGATAATGGTAAATGATAAGTTGAAATGCTATTAAATCTCTTATCATATTCTTTTTTTATATAACTCTCTATTTTGATAATAAATTGAAGACAATTTGGAGTATTTCATATTCAACACCTCAAAATCTACTGGATTTGTAATATTATTGTTGTTAATATATCATATTATACGCAAAATTTCAATGTTTTGTTATCTTTTTGTTTTCATGGTGTTCCACTGTCTAACTCTAGCGAAATGCAAAAACACACATAATTTTAGCCCTCCTTTCCGTTTTCGGTGGGGAGGGTTTTTTACTATTGATTCTTTTTCAACAAAATGGTATACTTTAATAAACAGATTTTTGTGTATAATATTTAGTGTACAAACTAAAAGTTATTACAATATATAGTATTCCATTATGACAAATAAACATGTTTAAAAAGGTATGCAATAAAACTCTCGTGAACCGCAAGTCTCTTTTTTTATCACTTAGTGTCCTCTTGCCTGAGTACAAAGGCATGTGCCAATAGTAAGGTATTGATGAAAGGAGACAGAGTTATGAAAACAAAGAAATTATTAATGTACTTAGAATGTATCAATGAAAACCTTAACACCCTGATTCTTAACCAGGAAATGACCTATTTCATCATGCGGGAAATCCTCAAAAAGATGGACAGATCTGTGAACAAGCGCCATGTTAAAGTTAGGCGCAAAAAAATATAAATTTTCCCTCCCTGCCAGAAAAGTAGGGAGGGATTTTTTATTGGGCTACGATTTGAAGCTTTGATTATTTCTGGCTTCTATTGGATTTAGGACACCCCATTTCACGGTTTGGGGAATTGTTTCTCCATTCTCATGAACTTAAGCCAACACAAAATTGGTGAGATAGATCTTCCGCGTTTGTTCAATCCAAGATTACAATATGAGTTTTTGTAAGGGGTAAAACAAGGGTAAATCTCAAAATAAAGCAAAGAAAAAGGCTCATAAATCCAGCAATAAAGCCAAATTTTGAACCTTTTAACTTGGTGCGGGTAACAGGACTTGAACCTGCACGGGGGTTCCCACTAGAACCTAAATCTAGCGCGTCTGCCAATTCCGCCATACCCGCATACCTATGGCCCAAAGGCCATATTTGATAACTAATTTATTATACACAAAGGTAAGCAAAAAAAGCAAGTTTTATATTCATTAAAATTTCAGCGTGCCATTTTCCAGCATTGCTTGGGCTGCCAGCATAACTCCTAATTTCCCACTGTGGAAGTTCAGTCCGCCTTGCATCCAAGCCGCGTAGGGTTCCCGCAAAGGGGCGTCGGCGGAAAGCTCAATCGAAGCACCCAAGGTAAAGCACCGGCCGCCATGATTACCTGGCTGTCATAACCTGGCATGTCCCAAGGCTCCGGCGTCACGAAGGAATCTACCGGCGCTCCTTTTTGAATTCCCTGACAAAAAGCGACCAAGGATTTTTCATTGCCCAGCTTCATCACTTGAATAATATCCGCTCGCGGATCACTGAACCGGGGCGTAACCTCGAAGCCTAAAAAGCTCGTATAAGGCGGCGGCAAACGCCGCAGTTTTCAGCGCCTCTCCGGTGACATGCGGCGCATGAAACGCACCCATAAAAGTTCTCGATTCTGTCCCAATGTAGCTCCGATCTCCCGGCCGGTTCCAGGCGTGGTCAGCCGGTAGGAGCACAGCTCCACCAAATCCGCCCGCCCGGCGATATAACCACCGGTAGGCGCGACGCCGCCTCCGGGATTTTTAATCAGGGAGCCTGCCATTAAATCCGCACCGCGGCTGGTGGGCTCGGTCTTTTCTACAAACTCGCCGTAACAGTTATCCACCATGACAATACAATCCGGCGCCTGAGATTTCACCAGCTTAGCAGTCCTCTCAATTTCTTCTACAAATAGAGACGGCCGCAGGCTGTATCCACGGGAGCGCTGTAAATATACCATTTTTAACCCAGGCTTTACCCGCTTAGCAATCGCGTCAAAATCCAGGCCGCCGTCCTCCTTCAATTCCACCTGTTCATACCGGATTCCAAATTCTTTCAGCGAGCCGCTGGAATCTCCTTCTAAGCCGATGACGCCCCGCAAGGTGTCATAAAGGGATTCCGGTAACGCTGAGCATGGTATCTCCCGGACGAAGCACACCAAAGAGAGCCACCGTTAAAGCGTGTGTCCCGCTGACAAAATTGTGCCGCACCAACGCATTCTCCGCTTGGAACGCCATTGCGTAAACCTGGTCCAGAGCATCCCGCCCCCGGTCACCATAGCCGTAGCCCGTAGAGGCTGCAAAATGGCTTTCGCTGACGCCAGCCTTCGCAAAGGCCGCCAGCATTTTCTGCTGATTGTATTCCGTAATTTCCTCGATCTTCAGGAAAGACTCCCGGCAGAGCTCCAAGGCCTTTTGAGCCGCCTTTTCGATTCTAGGATCTATGTGAAAAAATTCTGACATCTGTTCCTGTCCCTTCCTTAAAATATGTTCTATGGGTAAACCCTAAACGCTGATAAAATTTTTTCGTTTTTTCCATTGGACCGAAAAAAGATACACCCTTTTTCCCCTCCAGCTGCTCCAGCAAATGGAGCACCACTGCTGAGCCCAAGCCTCTTCCTCTGGACTGAGGTGTTACTGCAATTGCGCCCAGCACGGCGGAATCCGGTGTTTCCCACAGTGAAAAGCCGCAGGCCAAAAGCCTTCCCTTATGCTCCAGTGCGGCAAGTCTTGCAGTCTGATGGCGGAGACGATGAGAGGTATCCACATAAAACGCGTCAAATTCGGGCACCCGGAAGCTCTCATCCTCGCACTGTTTCAGTAGGTCGTAAACCTGAGACAAAGCCGGGGCCTCCGAAAAAAGAATTCTCCAGCGATTCGGGCGGCCACACCCTTTCCAGCCCATTCCATCACCTCGCCGGCGCTTTCCCGCAGGCTGGATTCCCACAAGGCCGTTCCATACCCGATGTGGGATAAAAATTCCTCTAATTCCTCCTGGTCAGCGGCAGAGGAAATCTGTACCGTCACGGCGCCGTTCAGACGGGAAACCGCCCCGCAGGCTTGTCCGCTTTCTGTGGTTTGCAGCCAAAATTCGGCAAAGCCGCTATCCGCTCCATAGGCTAAGGCCAGAGAAGCGATTCTGCATCCAAAGGTCCCCCGAGCAAAAACGGCAAAGCTGCGGAATCTGCTCTTTTCCCAAAAACGAATCACAGCGTCTCTCCTGACGCAATGGCTTCCGCCAAAGCCCGCACTGTCGTTTTCGCGCTTTCGTAATCCTCCTGGGCGATCAGGCCGACGGCTGAATGGAGATACCTGCAGGGCAGCGATACCGCTATCGTCCGGACGCCGCCTCTGCTCACGTAGATCGCCCCGGCGTCATTTCCGCCGGCTACCGCCTGCTTTATCTGTACCTTTAGCCCCAGCCCTAATTCCCACCTGCTGGGCTAACCGGAAATAGCCACGGTCATAAATTGTACTGCGGTCCATAAAGGAAATTACCGCTCCCCCGCCAACGCGGCATACCTGCTTTTCCTCCTCTACACCGGCAATATCGGCGGCGGTAGTGGATTCCACCACAATACAGGCCTCCGGCGCTACGCTGTAGGCCGCCGCTTTAGCACCCCGGCAGCCTACCTCCTCCTGCGTCACAAAGGAAAAGTGCAGATCAAAGGGAAGCTCCTCTCTCAAAAGCTCAATGAGCATAGCGCATCCCGCACGGTCGTCGATTGCCTTGGACTTCACCATGCCGCCGCTGAAATCAAACACCGAGGCAAAGGTGACCATATCCCCCCTAAGGCGATATGGTCCAAGGCATTCTCGCGGCTGGAGGCGCCGATATCCACCGCAAGCTGGTCAAACGGCAGGGTTTTCTCCCGCTCCTCAGACTTGGACAAATGAATTGGCTGAATCCCAATTACACCGGGAATCCCCTGATCTCCCACCAGCACCCGCTTGCCAGGCACCACTCGTTTGTCGATTCCTCCTACCGGAGCCACCTTCAAAAAGCCATTCTCTGTAACATGGGTGACAATAAAGCCAACCTCATCCATATGGGCGGAAAGCATAAGCTTCGTTTTGGGCCTTTCAGCGCCTTGCTTGAACACCAGCAGATTTCCTAAGTTATCTAGGGTGATCTGGTCAGCGTAGGGCTTGACCTGATCCATAATCAACTCTCGCACCGCCGCTTCCTGGCCGGAAATTCCCCGAGCTCGGCAAAGATCCTCTAAAAGCTTAAAATCAGTCACGACGGCACCCCCTATCCATAATATACGAGGCCAGCAAACGGGCCGTATTCTCTACATCATCTAAAGAAATGATCTCCGCCGGGGTGTGCATATTCCTCTGGGGAATGGATACCAGCCCGCAAGCCACTCCGCCTTTGGCAACCGCGGCTTCATCGGCATTGGTTCCGGTCACGCCGCCCATAACCTCCGTTTGATAGGGGATTTTCTCTTTTTGGGGCGGTTTCAAACAACAGCTCTGTCACCTTTGGATTCAGTGCCGGAGACACGCCGATCATCGGGCCTTCCCAGCTCCGCCGCTGTGACCGAGGCAACCCCAGGCTGCTTGGCAAAGCTGACGTCCACCATAATCGCCTCCTGGGGATAGATCTGATAAGCCGCAGTTGTCACTCCGCTGCCTCCCGTTTCCTCCTGGGCGCTGAAGAGAACTGTTACTCTGGCGTCCGGTTTTTTCTCCCGACAGAATTTCCGCAGTGCGCAGCAGTGCCGCCACGCCGCAGCGGTCGTCCAAAGCCCCAACGGACAGCCGGTTATTCAAAAGCTCCTGGGGCTGGCTGTACAGGATTCCCCTGCTTCCTAGGGGGATTCGCCCTTAGCTGCTTCCCCGGTTAATCCTACATCCAAAGCCATTTTATCAAAGGGCAGGGCCTTGTCCTCCCCCGCCGTCGGATAAATGCGGCGGCATACAGCACACGATTCCGGTCACTGGCTCCTTTCCGAATACCGTTACCGGGCTTCCCGCCATGACCCGGCGGTCCAAACCACCCACCGGCGCAAAGCGGAGAAAGCCTTTTTCATCCACAGAGGTGATAATAAAACCGATCTGATCCAGATGAGCGTCCAGCATAATGTGATAATGGCTGTCAGGATTTCCAAGCTCTCCAATGACGTTATTATTATGATCGATACGCACCTCGGCGTATTTTCTAAGCTCCCGCGCGGCAACGTCCACAGGCTCCTGTCCTGAGGTTCCCGGCGCATCGCACAGGTTAAAAATCAGTTTCTTTAGCCCTTGGCTCATAGTGGTTTCCTTTCTCCTGTTTTTTTTAGGCAAGGCAATAAACCGTCGGATACTGGGAAAAGCTTTTCATCCTCCGCCTGATTGGTGCCTTATCCTTTTGTTTATATAAGTTTCTCAATTACAAAGCATTGACAAGCTGTTTAAAGTGGTTCCCTCTGGCCGCGAAATTGGGGTAGAGATCAAAGCTGGCGCTGGCCGGAGACAGCGATACCACATCGCCTTTTTGGGCGAGCCGGTGAGCCGTTTCCACCGCCTCTTCCATATTCTCCACCCGGATAATCCGGATCGCCTGCGGATCATAATTTTCCGCTTTTGTGACAGCCGACTGAATCTTATCCGCGGTGTTTCCCATCAAGATCAAAAGCTTTACCTTTTCATTGACCACCGGCCCCATCGCGTCGTAGGGAATTTTTTTATCATAGCCGCCCGCAATCAGAATAATTTTCTGGGAATATAGGGACAAGGTGCCGGAAATGGTCCTGGTCGGGCTGGAGGCGATGGAATCGTTGTAATAATCCGCTCCGTCCACGTTCCGTACAAATTCCGCCCGGTGTTCTACCCCCGGGAAGCTCTCCGCCACCTGGCGCATCTGCTCCGGCGATACCTCTCCCCAAACCGCCGCTATGGCAGCCATGTAATTTTCCACGTTATGGTTGCCTGGAATCCGGATGTCCTTGACATCCATAATTCTGAAACTACCCCGTTTCTGCGATGGCAAATAGCGCCGCCGTTTAAACACACGCCCCGGTCAGTTGTATGCTGCCGGGTAAAATAAGAAAGCTCCCCCCGCACCAGCGGCGCAAGCCCACGGGTGATTTCGTTATCCAAATTCAGTACTGCCCTGCCAAACGCATTTTGATGGAGGATAATATTTTTTTCGCGTCGATATACTCCTGCATGTCCTTGTGGACGTCCAAGTGGTTGGGGGACAGGTTGGTAACCACCGCTACATCCGGGCTTTTCCGCATGGAAATTAACTGAAAGCTGGAAAGCTCTACTACCGCTACATCATCCTTGCGGATTTCCTCTACCTTGGGCAGCAGCGGGCAGCCGATATTCCCCCCCAGAAGAACGGTCTTTCCGGCGGCTTTCAGCATTTCAGAGATAATCGTTGTGGTCGTAGTTTTTCCATCGCTGCCGGTGACCGCATAAATTCTGCAGGGGCACAGGTCGAAGAACACCTCCATTTCCGAGGTGACTACGACGCCCTGTTCCCTGGCCTGTACCAGTTCCGGCAGATAATAAGGCATACCCGGCGTGCGGAAAATGATATCCGCATTTAAATTTTTCAAATAGGCTTCTCAAGATGAAGCTCTACCCCTGGTTCTCCAGCTTTTCTCCCGTTTCTCCAAGCTTTTCCCGGTCTCTTTTATCGCAGGCCAGCACTACGGCGCCCTTCTTCTGAAAAAATAGAGATCAACGGCAGGTTGCTCCCGCCGATGCCGCAAAACGCCACTCTCTTTCCTTGGATCGAAGCATAAAAATCCTTTGCATTCGTAATCATGATTACCCTCCTAAAATTCGGATTGGGCTTCTTAAAAATCTCTAACGTTACTATTATACTATTTTTGGAAGAAAGTGCAACCATTCCCATGATTGCTTGTATTTTATAACCTTTTCAGGTATAATGGATTCAAAGATTCTAACTTAGGGAGGCTTTCTTATGATTTGTCCTCATTGCCAAAAGCAGATTCCCAGCGACAGCCTAGTATGCGGCTACTGTGGTCATAAAATAGAAGAAACTTTACAAAAAGCAGAAGCTCCAGCAGAGGCAGCCGCCTCTTCCACGGAAGAAGCAGTCCCTGCCGCGGCAGAAGAAAAGGAACCCTTAGAAAACGAAAGAGCCATGCTTTCCGGCGCGGTGATCTGGCGCCACCGATGAGAAAGAAGCTTCTCCCGAGGAATCTTCAGAAGCCTCCGGCGGCTCTGATTCCGAAACGGTGAAAGGCATATCCCCGGAAGCCGCGTCGAAAAAAGCGCTAGAGCCCTCTTTGTCCCAAGCCGGGATGCCTGAAAGCGGCAAGGAAAGCGAAGGCCCCACAGCGTCATCAGCTTTTTATTTCTCCTGCGGCGGTTGCTTCAGAAAGCTCCGCCGATGTAACCAGCGCTGAAAAAACAGTACGGAAGTGGCTTCCGGAGATACGCAGGCAGCGGTAACGGCCGCCGGCTCAACCCATTCGAATCACGCTTCTTCAAATGAGCCTAATTCAACTGCCGAGGCAGAGCCGGCCCCCTCTAAGCCAGAGGCGGAGGGTTACTACAGCAAAAAGAAGCTGAGTCCGGAAAAGAGGCTGGAGGAGGCGTATATCCGCCGGATGGCAAAACGCCAAAGGCCTCTGAAGACCTCCAGCTTTTTCTGGACAGAGTTTCTGCTTCTGATTCCCGGAATCAACCTAGTGCTTCTATTCGTATGGGCGTTCCGCAAAAACGCCAATGCCAACCGCAAAGCGTTCGCCCGCTCCATTCTGATCTGGATTTTGATTCTCATTCTCTTCCTGCTGATTGTTTTGATTGTAATGATAGTTTTGGGAATTCCCGTCGATAAATACATATGGCTGAAATCTTTCCAGGACTGGGCCGCGGGATTAACAGTTTAAAGCGGTACGCAAAATTTTATATTTCACTTTCTCAAAGGCAAAATTTCCAGTCAAGCTGGGATTTTGTCTTTTTTCCTTTTAGGAAGTGTTCCCGTTCTTATATCCATTGAATGATTTCCCCCTTCTGACAGCCTTTTTCTCATTTACCGTTTTCGCTGTCCCGTTCTGAAATTTAGGCGGCATAAGCTAATTCCTTCAGCCGCTTTTCATCTAAGATTTCGATCGCGCCCCGGGACAGGGATACCAAGCCTTCCTCCTGAAAATACTTCAGCATTCTGGTCACCACCTCTCGCGCGGTTCCTAAATGGTTTGAAATGGCTTCATGGGTAATATGTAAATCCGAGCTTTCGTCTATAGCCTTTTGCTCCAGCAGAAAAAGCGCCAGTCTACGGTCCAGGCTGGTAAATATTGTTTGCTCCATAACCCACATCACATCGGAAAATCGAGACGCTAAAATTTGATTGCAATAAGTGGCCAAGGGAAAGGATTTTTCCATTAGATCTTGGTAAACGTTCGCAGGCAGCAATAAGATCCGGCAGTCCTTTTCCGCTTGGATGAATACGTCAAAATTGATATTTTTGATGACGCAGGATGCGGACAGAAAGCAGCTGTCCCGCTCCAAGAGCCGGTAAAGGGTGATCTGCTTTTCCGTTCCGGAGATTAAAAACACTCTTGCCTGACCATACCGCATCCAGAAAACGCCGGTGCAGTCCCGGTCTCCTTGATACAGGTACTCGCCCCTTTTAACGCTCCGCTCTGTCATGGTCCGCTCTAAAAGCCTTTGATGCTCCCGGTCCATAGCCTTCCAACAGGGTAAAATCTCCGCTAAAAACGCAAGCTGTTCTTGATTCAGCACTTCTTTCACCTCCTATTACAATAAATTTTTATGAATAAAACAAAGCTGTGTTCGTTGCCCTTATATGCAAAATCCCCCATAACGGAAGCGCGTCCGCTAAGCGGCGCTTCGCCTTTGGGGGATTGTATCTTATCCAGCAATGATTTCAGGCTCAAGTAAGCGTGACGCTAAGAGGTTCCTCATTAAGCCATTTTTTGATTTCTATAATCGTACAAGCTTTTTAGGACAAAAAGTTTTTTATAAGCTGCTTTTTTTTTATGCAGTCAGCGCTTTTTAAATAACTAAGGCCGGTTTTCTTTCTTAAAAGTCTGTCTTTGCGGCAATAAGCCTCCATTCTCTCATTAGTAAAAAGCTCTTTCATCAAGCCTGCTGTCGGGAAAGTTCGGTTTTCCACAGCCCATGCTGGTTACAATACGCAAACACTGCCATGGGCTCGTCATCGATTACGCAAAAGACAGCCTCAGGTTTTTGTCCCGGCTGAAGCCCTTTTTCTCTGTCCGCCCCGTTTCGTCTGCAGATATACCCATTGATGAAATGCTTTTCTTCCATCGGGTGGTGAACATCACCTACAGAAACCCAGATTTGGCCTTCCTTTCTGGTTACCACCGGCACGTGCTTCTCCTGCGCGGCCTCCGCCGTATTCGCTTCTAATTCTTTCATAGGCTCGCCGCAGCACACCAAGGGAACTCCGGCATTTTCAATCAGGCCGACTAAATTTCCGCAGCGGCGGCAGCGAAAAAACTTTTGATGCTCTGTCATCACGTGATACCTCGTTTCATAGTTATGATTTCTCTCTTTTTAGTATTCCGTTTTATTCCAATTTATTCCCTCATCTCAGGATTTTTGCACCTTTCCTCACGAAAACCTTTCCTTTTCGTACCCTCTTATTGAGAAAGAAGCTTCATCAGCTCCCCCTTTGGCTTTAAGCCTACGGTATTCCCCGCGATTCTGCCTTGCTCCATCAAAATCAGCGTGGGAATCGTCATCACGCCGAACCATTCCGCCAGTTCAGGCTGTTCGTCTATGTTCACCTTGCCTACCTTGACGTGGTCCACTTCCTCTGCGATTTCCTCCACCACCGGCGACAGCATTTTGCACGGGCCGCACCAGGGCGCCCAAAAATCCATCAGCACCGGCTTACGGGAGCTCATGACCTCTCTCTGAAAATTATCCTTAGTGATCGTTATGATTGACATGAAAATCCTCCTTCATTTTTTCTCTTTGGTTTATCATACGTAAAAGCGTCAAAAACTTACGTGATAAAGTTACAGTGCCGCAAAATCATCCGCATATTATTGACATATGCTCAAAACAGTGCTATGGTATAGATATCAAAAAGAATAATCATAGGAGGTCATTTCATGAAAATCGCAGTAACGTACGATAACGGAACCGTATACCAGCATTTTGGCCATACCAAGCAGTTTAAAATTTATACGGTTGAAGACAATAAAGTGGTTTCTTCTGAAACCGTAGATACCGGTGACAGCGGCCACGGCGCCCTGGCCGGCTTTTTAGCCGCCCGGGACGTTTCCATTGTAATCTGCGGAAACATGGGCGCAGGCGCTCAAAACGCGCTGACTGAGGCTGGTATTCAATTCTTCGGCGGAGTTGCTGGAAATACGGACGACCGAGTGCAGGAATATCTGGAAGGCAGGCTTTGCTATCAGCCAAACATTTCCTGTTCCCACCACGGCGGCCATGGCGGCTCCTGCGGCGGGCACCATGAAGGCTCCTGCGGCGGGCACGAGCACTGTCATCACTAAAAAAAGAGGTAAATCCATCATGGATTTACCTCTTTTTTTGCGGAATCTTCGGGATATCGGCGTCAGGCGGCATATCCGCTTATGTAATATAAAGCTAACTGAGTACGAGAGAAAATGAGACTCTATTGTCCCATTCGGTGCTTGGATGGGCTGCCCTTTCCGAACCGCCGGCCTTTATTTGGTCAAGAACATGACGCCTAAGGTATTAGGGCCGCAATGGCAGGAAATCGTGCAGCTCGCCTTGGTAATATAAATATGCTCGAAATCAGCACATTCCTCGATGGTTTTCTTTACTAAATTCAAGCGCTCCTTGGAAATACCGGCGTTAACCAAAAACACCGGTCCAGGTTCAGGTCGTCCCGATTCATAAGCTTATCCCGGGTATATTGTACCAGCACCTTATCCAAATCGCCGCGGTATTTTTTGCCTACCCGCATGGTGGCATCCCGGTTATTAACCTCAATGCACGGCTTTAACCGAAGCAGATTCGCTCCCAGAGCCGCCACCGCAGAGCACCTTCCTCCGGCATGGAGAAACTCCAGGGTATCCAGCACAAAGCTGCCGTGGCATTTGGCGGTCAGCTCCTGAATCTCCTTTTGAATCTGGGGCGCCGGCATTCCCTGGGAAATTCTTTTCCCCGCCTCTACCACCAGCAATCCGATGGCAGAGGAAAGGTTCCCGGAATTAATGGGAAAAACATTGCCCAATTCGCGGGCCGCCATACAGCAATTCTGATAGGCGGAAGAAATTCCGGAGCCTAAATTCAAATGAATCACCTGGTAACCGTTTTCTACCCATTTTCGAAAGTAATCCAGATATTCCCCCACGCCGATAGCCGCTGTTTTCGGCAGGATTTTCCGTTCCCAGTAGGCCTGGAAAATTTCCTCCGGCGTAATATCCACATTATCCTGGTACTGCTTGTCTCCTAAAATAATATGAAAGGGATAATAATGCACTTGATATTTGGCCTTCAGCTCGTCTCCGAGGTCGCAGGTGCTGTCGGCGCTGAGTATAATTTTTGTCATATAGAAAGGCTCCCTTCTGTCTTAAAAAGCTGTGCTCCGAAAGCAGGCGGTTCTTTTTCGTTCCAAAGCCTGGGAGACAGGTCTACATAGTAATGATGAGGATTCTCAAAGCGCTTGACCTCCGTCCAAAGCCGATCTACCTCTTTCTCACAAAACGCCCTGATTTGGGACAGCTCCGGAGAATGGTACACCTTTTTCCCATGCTCGAACAGCTTTACCCGCATAGGCTCCGCATGGAAATTTTCCACGGTTTTCCGCTTCCACACATGCTCCGGGTCAAAAATATCATAAGACCGGGTATCGTCGATAATTTCATCCGCCAAGGTGATGACGTCGGCAATAGCCTTGTCGCTTTCCCGGTCGAACAGGCGCCAAAGCCCTTTAAAGCAGGGATTGGTAATTTTAGAAACATTTTCACTGATTTTGATTTTCGGGATCACGGTTCCGTCGGGGTGTTCGATAGCGGAAAGCTTGTATACCCCGCCCATCACAGGCTCGGAGGAGGCCGTAATCAGCCGTTCTCCCACGCCAAAGGTATCCACCTGGGCGCCCTGCATAATCATATCCCGGATGATATATTCATCCAAGGAGTTGGAAGCGCAGATTTTGCAGTCTGGATATCCTGCTTCGTCCAGCATTTTTCTGGCCTTGCAGGAAAGATAAGTGATATCGCCGCTGTCAATGCGGATTCCGGCCGGCCTCATGCCCAATGGCTTCAGAACCTCGTCGAACACCCGGATCGCGTTGGGCACACCGGATTTCAGCACATTATAGGTATCCACCAGAAGCAGGCAGTTGGTTGGGTACGCCTTTGCGTAAGCGCGAAAGGCCTCCAGCTCGCTGTCGAACAGCTGAACCCAGCTATGGGCCATCGTGCCCAACGCCGGAATCTTAAAATCCCGGTCGCTCAAGGTGCACGCCGTTCCCACACAACCGCCGATATAGGCCGCTCTGGAGCCCATAACCGCTCCATCCGCTCCCTGAGCCCGGCGGGAACCAAATTCCATTACCGCCCTGCCCTGGGCAGCCCGGACGATCCGGTTTGCCTTGGTGGCGATCAGGCTCTGATGGTTAACGCAAAGCAGGATCATCGTTTCCACAAACTGAGCCTGGATCACCGGTCCGCGCACGGTGACAATGGGCTCGCCCGGAAAAATCGGCCTGCCCTCTGGCACCGCCCAGACATCGCAGGAAAACTGGAAATTCTTTAGATAATCCAGAAAAGCGCCGCTGAAAATCCCTTTACCCCGTAGGAACTCTATATCCTCCCTGGTAAACGTCAGGTTTTCCAGATATTCCACCACCTGCTGTACGCCGGCCATAATGGCAAAGCCGCCGCCATCCGGCACCTTGCGGAAAAACATATCAAAATAGGCTATGGTGTTTTCAAAGCCATTTTCAAAATAACCGTTAGCCATGGTCAGCTCGTAAAAAATCCGTCAGCATGGTCAGATTATTTTTCAAATTAATTTCTTGTTCACTCATGGTTCCCCACTTCTTTCCTGGCAGTCAAGCATTTCTAAATTTTCACGGGATGATAAATTCAATTTAGAATTCCCTATTTTTTAGATTATATCAATTTCTGCCTCATTTGACAATTTTTATTTCTTAATCAGTGATTAATTTTAAATTAAAATTCTAATATCTCATATTTAATTAAAAATATGAAATAAATTTGAAAATCCAGATCTATCCAGGGGTTTTTTCGTTTTTTTTCGCCGGTTTTTTCTTGTATTGCCAATTAATTTATTATATAATAATTACGTTCTGTTTGATGCTTTTTTATTCATATTGATTTGGAAGGGGTGAGAAAATTGAGGTTGCGTAAACAGGCTTTAGGCGATCGGAACCTAATTGATCTCGCGTAGAGGCTGCCAGAAAAAAGCAAGGCATGAAGCAAAAAGAACTTCTGGCACAACTTCAGGTAAGCGGTGTAGATATGAACGCCTCTGGTTTATCCAAATTAGAGGGTCAGATTCGGTTTGTAACCGATTTTGAATTGGTAGCTCTGGCCGACATATTGGGAGTATCGGTGGATTGGTTATTGGGCCGGACAGAGTAGATTAAATTTTTTATCATTTGTTGGGAAAGCCTCAGTTAATTCACCCTTTAAAAAAATGATAGCTTTAAGAAATAAAAAGGTATCCGCTGGTAAATCGGCGGATACCTTTTTGGTTATGACCAGGCCTATAAGCCGAGTTCTGTCGTGAACAGCCATCTATCTTGGCCGGATGTTGCCATCACGGCTCGACGCCACCTTCTCGGAACACGCCGGGCCGGCGCGATACGTTCCTCTGCGGTGTTGCTCCGAATAGGGTTTACACAGCCGCGCAGTCTCCTGCGCGCTGGTGAGCTCTTACCTCGCCTTTCCACCCTTACCGGCAAAGCCGGCGGTAACTTTCTGTTGCACTATCCCTAGGGTCGCCCCCGGCGGCCGTTAACCGCTATTCCTGCCCTGTGGAGCTCGGACTTTCCTCAGGCGGAGCCTTTCGGCTATCGCCCGCGGCTGTTCAGCCTGCTCACCTATTTTATTTTAATCTTTGTCCGCTTTTCTGTCAAGAACAGGATTCCATGCCTCCCGAAGCGCGGCGACCGCCTCTGGGATGCCCTCCGCCGGAATTCCCGCAAAGCCAGCTAAAATATCCCCCTCTCCCCTGCCCTCCCGAAGAGTCAGCCTCACGCCGTTGCTTAAGGCCAGCCGCACTAATTCTTTACGAGGAATGCCGCTGGAAGGCTCCAAACGAAAGCAAAGGCTGGTTTCCCACAGAGACAGCTTTACCCGGTTTTGGAAGGCGCGTGTTACCTCCTGAAAAAACATAGCGCTTTTCGCGGCATAAAGCTTTCTGAGCCTTCGCAGCTGGCGTTCCAGGCTTCCCTCTTGAATATACCGCGCCAAGGCTAACTGTTCGATTTTTGAGGCGGTCTGGTTATACCCGGCGGACTTTTCCCAATATGGATAAGCCAATTCCTCCGGCATCGCCAAATATCCGATTCTGACGCTGGGCAGCAGCAGCTTGGAAAAAGAACCTAAATAAGCCACCCGCTTACCATCACTCAAGCTTTGCAAGGCGGGAATAGGCTTAGCGCTGTATCGAAGCTCCCCGTTGTAATCGTCTTCGATCACCAGCCGGCCTCTCTGTTGAGCCCAATTCAGGATTTCAAACCTGCGGCTCATGGGAATGGCATCCCTGGCCTTCATCCGATTGGAGGGGCTGACGAACAGCACGCTGGCTTTGGAAGCCTCTAATTCCCTCATGCTGATTCCCTCCTGGTCTCCGCCTACTAGGCGGAGCGGAAAGCCATAATCCTGAAACACCTGCTCCGCTTGGCGAAAGCCCGGTTCCTCTATGGCGATCACGCTGTCCCGGGGCAGCAGCCCGCACAAAACAGACAAAAGCTGCTGGGTTCCGGCACCGATCACAATAGAATCCGCTGTAGACACCACTCCCCTGACGCTGTAGCTGTAGCTGGAAAGAGCCTCCCTCAGCTCCTGTTCTCCTTGCTTTTCCCCGTAGGAAACCAAAACATCCTCCGGTTCAGCACATCTTTGACGCACCGCTTCCAACGCAGAAGATCCGCGTTTTGCAGATCCACCACATCGGTTCCCAGATTGTATTTCACCAATGCCCTCTGAATCCGCCGGTAATTGTCTACCGGGATTCTCCGAAGGTAAACACGGCCTTTACTGGAAGCGGCGACAAAATAGCCGCTTTGCGGCTTGCTTTTCAAATAGCCCTCTACGCATAGCTGCTGATACGCCGCTTCGATCGTGGTACGGCTCAGCTCCAGGTCCTCCGCAAGCTTTCGGATAGAAGGCATTTTTTCCCCTTGGGAAAGGTGCCCTTCCTGGACTGCCCTCCGGATTTGCTCGTACAGCTGTTGGTAAAGAGGCTTTTTGCTGTGTTGATCCAGTGGAAGATAATCGTATACCATAAGCGGCTCCTTTAACTGTCCTTGTATTTTTTCTATAAACTGTCCATTTCTATCAAGACAGTTTTAGGATATGATAAAATATAGATTAAGGCTTATCGTCAATTTATAATGCCCGCATCCACAAGAAATTCGCAAAAGATTCCTGACGCTTCCGTCAAAATCAAGCAAGCCGGCATTTGGAGAAGAAACCGCTGAAGCTGGTCAGCCGCCTATTCTCAAATGGCGTGGTTAATCTCTCTGCGGCCTATCTCTATTTAAAACAATTTGGCGAAGGATTGCAAGCCTTATTTTTAACACAAAAGGAGTTTTTCATATGTCTTCCCTTTCAAGCAGCAAAAAAAAATTTACGATCTATCAGCTTGCTTTTACCGCGTTAATGGCGGCGCTGGTGTTTGTCTCTACCCAATTCAATATTAAAATACCACTGGGTATGGGTGTGACATCTATGATCAGCTTCGGCAATATTTTTTGTATTCTTTCCGCCTTGCTGCTAGGCCCCATCTACGGCGGGCTTGCCGCTGGCATTGGATCATTTTTCTTCGATCTTTTGGACCCGGTGTTTATTACCTCCGCACCCTTTACCCTTGTCTTTAAATTATAATGGCCTTTGTCTGCGGAAAAATTGCCTACAGCGGCGGACACACCGCCGACAGCCACAAACGAAACCTGATCGCGTCTATCGCCGGCCTTCTGGCCTATATTGTGCTCCATCTGGGCAAAACCTTTATTGCCAACGCCTTGCTGGGATCCGCTTTTCTTCCCAATTTAACTACGGTGGGCTACAGCGCTCTGCCCTCTATTATCAATGCTGTTATCGCCACTATTGTAGCAGTACCCTTGGCCGCGGCACTCCGCCTAGCGTTAAAAAGGCCCATTTTTTGGATAAGCTGCAGCCGCAGCACTGACCGCGGCACGTGACTCTCAGTCCCCCAGGCCGTAGTCTTGCGGCGTTATTTTCGCGGCGCTAACAGGAATTGCTATTTTGTTTTACCATCTCTCCACGGCCTAAGCTTCTCTGGAAAAATTCAAGTATTGCCGGTGGATCCAGCCGCCAAAAAGCCTCGGTTCTCTGATAAGAACCGAGGCTTTTCATTTTATCAAGGAAAAAGCTTAGTGATTATGCCTCCAAAGCAGAGCAGCTTCAGGGCGGCGAACCGTCACTGAGCCCGCCTTGGCATCCTCGATGAGTCCGTAACGCTTCAAGCGCTCAGCAGCCGCTCCTCCGCGACCTCCTCCATTGCGCACAGAGGCAGGCGGCATTCTCCCACTTCCATACCCATAGCGTTCATCGCGCGCTTTACCGGAATAGGATTTACATCGCTGAACAGATTTTCAATTAATTCTAAGTAACGGAGCTGGAGATTGTCGCTTTCCTCCGGGCGGCCGTCAAAATAGCTCTGGCAAAGCTGATGAGTCTCCCGAGGGACAATATTGGCCAGCACAGAAATAACACCCTTTGCCCCCAGCGCCAGCGCCGAGGTAATCTGGTCGTCGTTACCGGAATAAACATCCAGCTTATCGCCGCACAAAGACAGAATTTTGGCGATTTGGGAAAAGTTCCCGCTGGCTTCCTTGACCGCGACAATATTAGAGATATCGCTGAGCTTGGCGTAGGTAGCCGGTAAAATATTAACCCCGGTTCTGGTAGGAACATTATAAAGGATGATCGGCAAGGAAACCGCTTGAGCCACGGCCTCAAAATGCAGGAACAATCCCTTTGGGAGCACTTATTATAATAGGGCGTTACTTGCAGCAAAGCATCCGCTCCCAGGGCCTCAGCCTGCTTTGACAGCTCCACAGCATGGGCGGTGTTGTTGCTTCCGGTACCTGCTATCACCGGCATACGTCCGGCTACATGCTTGACCGTGTATTCGATTACTTTCATGTGTTCTTCATCAGTCAAGGTTGAGCCTTCTCCTGTGGTTCCGACAACCACAATCGCATCCGTTTCGTTCTGGATATGAAACTCAATTAATTCTCCCAGCTTCTCATAGTTGACGGACAAATCAGGATGCATGGGAGTCACCAGCGCAACCGCGGAACCTGTGAACACGGTATGTTTCATGTTTCTTTTCCTCACTTTGATTATTGTGATTATAAAGAAGTTTAGAAGATTTTCATTTCCCTTCTTTATGGGTTTTACTATACCACAATTAAAATTAAGATGGTGTTAACGAATCCTACGCCAGCTTAAAAACGCGATAAATTCTCAGCCTGGCCATCTCGCAAGGAAAAAAGGCCCGGCGAAATCACCGGGCCTTTTTTCTATTTATTGATAATTTAAGGGAAACAAAAGCTTTACCAACGACCTTTCCGCCGCGCTCCGGCAGTCAGCCCCATAATAAAGCTTATTTCCTTTCCCATCAAACAGCTCAAAGCTTTTCTCCCGGTTCAGTGTCCGGAAGCCAAGCTGATCCATAGCTTCCTCCAAGGACAACTCCCATTCCAGACGGTTCAGCAAGGTATTTTCCCCAATACTGTCCGCCAGCCATTCAAATTCGATGGGCTGGAAGCCATCCTTCAAAAAAGAAAGCCACAGCGCGAGCTTTTTGGGAAAGTCAAGGGAATACAGGCAATCTCCGGCTGCCGCCTGTGTTTCCAGCCCGCCATAGCAGAAACGCCCTCTTGAGGCCCCCGTTACCGCAAGCTTCTGTTCTTTCAAAAAATCCTCGTCTTCCCAATTCAGGGCAAAGCAATCCCAATCTGCCATTTCATTCCTGTTAAAAGCCGGCCAAGCCTTTCCGCCGTTTCTTTCGTGGTTCCGTCCAGCTGAAGGCATAATGAGGTTAGCACCTCGGCGCTTTTTCCCGAAAGGCTATGCTGCACGAGCTTTAGGGCATCCCCGTCTTGTCCTGCTGTCAGGCACACTGTTTCCTGATTATCTGCTACGCCAAAGCCGCAGACAGGCCATGTTCTGCTCACGTCAGCCATTGACCCTCCAAAGCAGTCGAAAAAGTCATCCACTGGGAATACCGCGTTAGGATAACTTAAATAAAGGGTTCTTCCCTGCAAGGAACGGTAAACCTTAGGCGCCGCTCCCAGCCAATCGTTGATATCCAAAAGCAGGGAAAGCAATTCTCTCCCAGGAGTGCTCTCCGAGTTTGTCTGATAATCATAATCAGAAACCGTATTTTCCCATGCCTTCCGGTAAGGACGCAGCATAAAACCACCTACTACAATAAATTCGGATGGGGAAACCAGACATCCGTCCGGTTTCCCCTCCATCATATCATCTTAAGCTTATTCTTCAGAGCCGAGCAAGCCCATTGCCTGGCCGATCTCAATATTAACCTCCAGCACATTGACGGTATCCTCGCCAAATATGCCAAGAACCTTTCCGCCGGTGTGACGGGAAATAATCTCACGGATTTCTTCCTCGCTCAGGCCGGAGGCCTCCGCAATTCTGGGGACCTGAATGTCTGCAGAAGCGGGAGAAATATGAGGATCCAGTCCGGATCCGGAAGCAGTCATCAAGTCAGTCGGAAGAGACGAAATTATGTCCTCTACCTCTTCGATTGATGTGTTCGCCGCCTGCGCGATAGATTCCTTTTGCAGCTGATACAGGGTAGGAGCCTCACTTGCCAGAGCCTCCAGATCCTTTTCTTCGGTGGGCAGGCCCGCCGCTTCCGCAAGATAGGCAAGAACCTCGCTGCTGTCATCCGGAATGTCAGCCGCCTGCTGTTTCAGCTGATCAACTGAAATATTCGCTTTTTCCGCGATATAGGTCATTTGCGCGTCAAGCAGCTCAGCCTCGCCCGGAAGCTCCGATGTGTCTACTTTCAGTGTGCGCGCCACATAGTTCACAACATCCTGCTCCACCCGCTCAATAAGCGCGGGGTTGGAAGGCGCGTAGTTATTGGAACCGGAGCCTAAACCGGGGAATTCAGTACCATCGGTATAGGTTTGGTTGCCCTCCTCATCCTCTACATAAACGTTGTAATGATAAGCGGAGGGACGGCTCCACATATAGTAATCCTCGGTGAATTCCTGGCCTACATTCTTAGCGCCTACCGTCATGCCGTCGACCGTGATCAGGCTTCCGTTTGCCTGATGGGGAAGATCAGCGAGGAAAGCCCTGTAAGCAACAGGGGAAACAGCCCCGCAGATCAGCATCAGCACGACAGTAACCACCACTGCCTGCCGGGAGCCGTGCAGAGCGCGCTTTACAGAATCTTTCATAAAACATCTTCCTCCTTATAGTCCGATGAGGGTCAGCAATGGATGAATGATCAAATCGATGATCTTAATTCCAATAAACGGGGTAATAATACCGCCTACGCCATAGATCAGCATATTTCTGGCCAGCAGCTTGCCTGACGACATGGGCTTGTATTTTACACCCTTCATTGCCAAAGGAATCAGGCAAGGAATAATAATGGCGTTAAAGATCAAAGCGGAAAGGATCGCGCTGTAGGGCGACGCCAGATGCATAATATTGAGCACACTCAGCGCCGGAATCGCCTGCATGAACATAGCCGGGATAATCGCGAAATATTTTGCGATATCGTTAGCGATAGAGAAAGTGGTCAAGCTGCCGCGGGTAATCAGAAGCTGCTTGCCGATCTCCACGACCTCCAAGATCTTGGTGGGGTCGGAATCCAAGTCTACCATGTTGGCGGCTTCCTTCGCGGCGGTCGTACCGCTGTTCATTGCCAAGCCGACGTTGGCCTGTGCCAGAGCGGGAGCGTCGTTGGTACCGTCGCCAGTCATAGCAACGATTTTACCCTCCGCCTGTTCTTTCTTGATTACGTCGATTTTGTCCTCAGGCTTACACTCCGCGATAAAGCCATCCACGCCCGCCTCCTTGGCGATGGTGGCGGCAGTCAGCGGGTTATCGCCGGTGCACATAATGGTCTTAATGCCAATGGCTCTCAGACGCTCGAAACGCTCTACCATGCCAGGCTTTACCGTATCCTTCAGGTAGATAACGCCCAGGATCCGGTCATTTTCACACACGGTCAGAGGTGTGCCGCCCAGGCTGGAAATCTTATTCACCTGATCGTGAAGATCCTCCGGAATCTTTCCGCCCAGCTCCTTGACATACTGCTCGATAGCCTCAGCGGCGCCTTTTCTGATTTTAGTCCCATCGGGCAGGTCCACACCGCTCATACGGGTTTGAGCGGTAAACTCGATAAAGCTGGAACCGTCAATCTCCTGGCTGTTGTCTCCCATTCTGCGTGCAAGCTCCACGGTGGATTTTCCTTCGGGAGTTTCGTCTCTCAGGCTGGTGAGGGCGGCACAGCGAACCAGGTCGCTGCGGTTAGCTCCTCCCACCGGGAAAAAGTCCGCAGCCAGACGATTGCCGTAGGTAATGGTGCCGGTCTTATCCAGAATCATAGTATCCACGTCGCCGCAGGCTTCTACCGCCTTACCAGACATAGCGATTACGTTGAACCGGGTAACTCTGTCCATACCGGCGATACCAATAGCGGAAAGCAGGCCGCCGATGGTGGTAGGAATCAGGCAGACAGCCAGAGCGATCAAAGTAGAGGTCTGAAGCTGCACGCCGGAATAAATACCGATGGGATACAGAGTCACGATCACGATCATGAAGATGATGGTCAAGGAAACCAGCAGAGTATTCAGCGCAATCTCGTTAGGAGTCTTTTTTCGGGAAGCGCCCTCTACCAGGGCGATCATCCGGTCAAGGAAGCTGTTTCCGGGGTCTGAGGTGATTTTCACCTTGAGCCAGTCGGATACCACTGTTGTGCCGCCGGTGACGGAGCAGAAATCTCCGCCGGACTCTCTTACCACCGGGGCTGATTCACCGGTGATGGCGGATTCATCTACAGAGGCAATACCCTCGATAACCTCGCCGTCGCCAGGGATAATCTCGCCGGCAGAAACCATAACCACGTCGCCTTTTTTCAACTCGTTGGAAAGAACGACCTCCTCGGTGCCGTCTTCCTTCAGCAGCCGGGCCTTGGTTTCCTTTTGGGTCTTTTTCAGGCTGGCAGCCTGGGCCTTGCCCCCCGGCCCTCCGCCACAGACTCAGCGAAGTTCGCGAACAGAACCGTGATGAATAGGATCACACATACAATAATGTTATAGGTGCGCAGATTGCTTTGCGCTAAATCCCCAAATACATTCGGGAAGAAGGAAAGCACCAGAGTAATGGCGCAGCCCACCTCTACCACAAACATTACAGGATTTTTCATCATGTAGCGGGGATTCAATTTTTGAAAGGAGCCAATCACAGCCTGCCGTAAAATCTCAGGGGTAATCAGCTTTTGATTATGTTTTTTGCTCATTTCTATAGGTTCCTCCTTATGCCCAGAGGGTGAGATGTTCCGCAATGGGGCCAAGAGCCAGCACTGGGAAGAATGTCAATGCTTTGCGAAAATGTATACCACAAATACCAGGATCACAGCGAAGGAAGCGGTATCGGTATGCAGGGTGCCCACAGACTCGCTGACAAAGCGCTTCTTCATCAGCGATCCGGCGATAGCGAGCTGGATCACAATAGACAGGTAGCGTCCAAAGAACATAGCGAGTCCTGCCGTAATATTCCAGAACATGGTATTGTCCGCCAGTCCCTCAAAGCCGGAGCCGTTGTTTGCCGCTGAAGAGGAATACTCATACAGCACCTGGCTCAATCCGTGGAAGCCCGGGTTGGTGAGGCCGTTGTTATCCGGCAGTACGTTGACCAGGGCTATGGCCAAAGCCGAGAAGGATAGGATCAGGAACGGGTGAATGATGATGCACAAGGCGGTAAGCTTCATTTCACGGCCCTCGATCTTTTTGCCTAAGTATTCCGGAGTACGTCCGATCATCAGGCCGCAGATAAACACCGCCAGAATGGCGTACATGATCATGTTCATCAAGCCGACGCCCTTACCGCCGAATACTACATTAAGCATCATGTGCAGCAGCGGGATCATGCCGCCCAAGGGGGTCAGGGTATCGTGCATGTTATTGACAGTACCGGTGGTAAAGGAGGTCGTGGTTGTGGTAAACATAGCGGACTGAGCGATGCCGAACCGCACCTCCTTGCCCTCCATGCTGCCCATGGACTGGCTTACGCCAATCTCCTGCAAGGCCGGGTTGCCCTGGCTTTCCGACCAGAAGCAGACTCCTAAGCCAATCAGGAAAATAATTCCCATCGCCGCGAAAATGCTTCTGCCCTCACGGCCGTACATCCAAGCAGTAAAGCTTCTGCGGGTTCTTAAGGTAGTGGCCTCCGCTAATTCTCCATTCTCCGCCTGCTGGGCCTTCTTGCGGTCTCTTACCATCTTGCCGAAGGTGATGACGCAGGCGCCAGGCAGGATCATCATGGAATAGAGCTCAATCAGATTGGAAATAATGGTCGGGTTTTCAATCGGCGTAGAGGAGTTGGCCCCTAAGAAGCCGCCGCCGTTGGTTCCAAGGTGCTTAATGATTTCCAAAGCGGCCACAGGGCCCATGGCGATAATCTGCTTTGCGCCTTCGATGGTGTCCACCACCACGTTGCCGCTGAAATTCTGGGGAACGCCCTGCCATACCAGCAGAAGTCCGCCGACGATAGAGAAAGGAATCAAAACACGGGTAGTAATCCGGACCAGGTCAACAAAGAAGTTGCCCACATTGTCCTTGGTTTTGCCCGCCAGGCCGCGAATAAACGCCACACAGGCGGCATAGCCGCTGGCCGCCGATACGAACATCATAAAGATGATGACCAGCATCTGGGAGAGGTACGAAAGGCCGCTCTCACCGGAATAGTGCTGGAGGTTGGTGTTGGTCATAAAGCTGATTATGGTATTAAAAAAAGGGATTCCTCCATGTTTCCAATCCCGTTCGGATTGAATAGGGGAATACTTTGGATTCTCAGAATGATATATCCAAGCAGAATCATGACGCCGTTGGTGGCCAACAGAGCAATGGCATAGGTTTTCCAGTTCATGCCTTTGTCCTTTTTGATTCCGCTGACTTTATAAATCACATTGTCCACATGGTCAAACACGGGATCCGCGAAGGTGTGTTTGCCAGCCGCAATGTGGTAAACATAAATACCCACCGGAATGACGATTATCAAATAAATGAGAATCGTCAGTATGAGCTGCACCATAGTGAATTCCTCCTGTAAGCTTTAGAATTTTTCCGGGTGTACCAACGCGTAAACCAGGTACACACCCATTAGCGCGACGATAACTCCAAGTGCGATCATAAAAATACTTCCTCCCTTTATTCGTGGGTATCCACCTGTTTATGACACCAGTGGATCAAAAGGCCGACTAAAGCGATACTGACAGCCAAGATACCCAGCATCAACAAATCTAGCATTCTTAATTTCCTCCTTTTCCTGTTCATCACCCTAAAAGTATAGCAGTCATCCTATGAATGTGCCCTTAGCGTTTTTGCTTTCGTATTAAAACCGCATAAAGAACATATAAAATCCGTATAAGGCATACCAGCGAGGCGGATGGCTTATGCCAGCCTTATGCGGATCTATTAGCCTCCATCGTCTCAAGACTCACGGAATTTGTTTTTCTTTTCGCCGCTTGCCTTATATCCCGTAAACAGGCGCAGCAGTTTTACCAGCAGTTTTTTGGCGGCCGCAAGCCCGCCCGCTGTCGGTTTGCTTCGCTTAATGCCCGCAGCGAGAGCTTCTTTATCAGGCCGCCCCACCGGCTGAGCCGATGATTTCCCTAGTCAATAAAAAAGAGTCCCCTTTGCTCTTGAGCAGGCAGAGGGGACTCTTTTTTATTGGCGGATCATACGGTATCCACACCGATGTGGGTCTGAATGTATTGAGGAGACGACGTGCTTTTTTTCGATCTTTTTGCGCAGGGTTGCCATAAACACCCGCAAGGACGGGATATCCGAGGCCAGAGTACTCCCCAGACCTCCTTTAAGATATAATTATGAGTCAGAACCTTTCCTGTGTTTTGGGCCAGCAGGCAGAGCAGCTTATACTCAATAGGGGTCAGATGCACCTCGGCGCTATCCACATAGACACATCCAGCGGCGTAATCAATCTTTAAATTCCCGTTCACATAAACGCTGCTTTCCTCCCCGGGCTTTGCCCCTTCCGTATGGCTTCGGCGAAGCGCCACCCTGAGACGGGCAAGAAACTCATCGATGCTGAAGGGCTTGGTCAGGTAATCGTCCGCTCCGGCATCCAGCGCGTCCACCTTATCCTGGTCCTCGGTTCGGGCGCTGACGACGATGATCGGCATAGTGCTGAAGCTGCGGATTTTTTTAATGATATCCACACCATCCATATCCGGCAGTCCTAAATCTAAAATCACCACATCCGGATGGTAGGAAACGACCTCCATCAAAGCGCCGGAGCCGTTTTGCGCGGTATGATATTGATACTCCTGGGTTTCCAAAGTCGTACGGATTAAATTACTAATGGCGGCGTCATCCTCCACCACCAAAACCTTTGATTTATACATTGTTCAGTTCCACCTCTTCCAACGGTAATGTAAAGGTAAATATCGAACCATGGGGGATATTATCCGTCACCGTGATTTCCCCTCCGTGGGCAGTCACAATAGAGCGGCATAGATTCAAACCCAGCCCTAGCCCTCTGCGGTTGTCCGGCTTTCCTTGGCTGGCGGTATAGAACATATCGAACAGATGAATCTTTGCCTCGTCAGAAATTCCAGGGCCGTCGTCAGAAATGCTTACCGCTACCTTAGCGCCCTGTTTTTCCGCCCGAAGAATGATATGGGAGCCAGCGGGCGTGTACTTAATCGCATTATTAACAATATTAATAATTACCTGGACAATCAGGCGGACATCCATCTTGGCCAGCAGCAGATCGTCGGGAAGTTCCACCGAAATGTGATGATCCTTGGCCTGCCGGTCCACATGAGCCAGGGCTTCTTGAAAAACATCGTCCATCAGTTCAGCGCCCATTTGCAGGTGCATCGTGCCGTTTTCGATCCGGGTAATTGAGAGCAGGTTTTCCGTCAGGTTGACCAACCACATAGAATCATCATAAATGGAACGATACAGCTCCTGTTTTTTTTCTTCATCCAGCACGATGCTCTTTTCCATCAGCACACCGGCGTTGCCGCTGATACTGGTTAAGGGGTCCGCAGGTCGTGGGAAATCGCTCTCAGCAGATTCGAGCGCAGCCGTTCCTGCTGGGTTTCCAATTCAATAGCCTGCTTTTCCTCCCGAAAGCGTCTTCTTTCCAGAATCAGCCCGCACTCATTTAAGATAGAAACCATCAGATTTTTCTCGAAAACCTCGGGAACCGGATAATACTTGGAGGGAATTCCCACCACGCCCATCACGCCTTGGAGGCCCCGCACCGCTAAATAGAGGTTCTGCGCATGAGACAGGGTATTCGTGGTAGCGCCCGCGCGCTTGTTGTTTTTCACAACCCAGTCCGCTACGCCCCGCTCCTCTATGGTCATAGACTTGAGAAGCTCTTCCCGGCGCTCCGCAGGAGTGACCTGAAACTGAAGCTCCCTTTTCCTTTCGCCAAGGCGTATAAAACCGGCCTTTCCAACAGAATACTAACCTGCTCGGCGGCAAGCTGAATAATCTCCTGCTCATTTTGCCTTGCTGCAGCTTTTGGCTGGAACTCATCAGCAGCTCCGTATAGTAAGCCTTTTGAGCCGACTGCCTCGCCTGCTTTTTGACCCGGGTGGCCAGAGTGCTGGAAATAACGCTGGCAATCAGCATGATTAGGAAGGTAACCGGATAGTCCGGGGCAGTAGCTTCCAGCGTAAACCGCGGCACGGTAAAGAAAAAATTAAAGGCGACCACGCTCAGCAGAGAACCGATTGCACCATAAACATGTCCATGGGTCCAGATCGCCGTTACCAATACGCCCAAGATATAGATAATAATGATATTCGCATCCCGCAGGCCGGCGGCAAAAAACACGAAGCCTACCAGAGTTGACAGCAGAGTGATCACTAGGGTTTTGACCAAATCCTGCCAACGGAACCACGGCTCATCGTTCTTATGGAAGGCAATCCGCTTTTTATACAGCGGCTGCGTATCCGGAATGACATAGATCTCCAGATTTCCCGCTAAATCCGTCAGCCGGTCCGCAAGGCTTTTGCCCTTAAAAAACAGCAGGCTTCGGTGGTTGGTCCGCCCTAGTACAATTTTCGTCACACCGCTGACTCTAGCGTACTCGGCGATCTGAACCGCAGGATCGTCGCCATACACCGTTGCGATCTGGGCGCCCATCTGCTCTGCAAGCCTCAAGTGGTCCCTAAGGCGCTTCAGGTTGTCGCCCTTCAGCTCCTTGGTTTCCGGAGTTTCCACAAACAAAGCGGTAAATCCGCTGTGAAACGCCTCCGCCATACGGGCGGCGGTACGGATTACCTTAGCGTTGGAGGGTGCGCTGGACAGGCAGATTAAAATATGCTCTCCCGCCCTGGCGGCCGTCTCGCTCCCTCTCTTTTGAGCGGTTCGGTTTAAGCGGTCCGCGGTACGGCGCAGAGCAATTTCCCGCAGCGCCGTCAAATTTTCTTCCGAGAAGAAGTGATTCAGCGCCCTTTGGGCTTGGCCCTCCCGGTATACTTTTCCAGCCTGCAGCCGGATAATCAGATCCGCCGGTTCGATATCCACCAGCTCCACCTGGTCTGCGGAATCAAAATGCGGTCGGGAATCCGTTCGCTGACCGATACCCCGGTAATCGACGCCACCAGATCATTGAGGGATTCCAGATGCTGGACGTTAACTGTGGTATATACGTCGATTCCGGCCCGCAGAAGCTCCTCCACATCCTGGTACCGCTTCGCGTGGCGGCAGCCGGGCGCATTACTGTGAGCCAGCTCATCCACCAAAATAAGCTGCGGCTTCCGGGCCAGCGCTTCATCCAGGTCAAACTCCTTCAGCATTACGCCCTTATAAGGCACTTCCTTACATGGCATCTGCTCCAGGCCGTCTAACAACGCCAGAGTTTCCGGGCGGACATGCCGTTCCACATAGCCTACCACCACATCCCGGCCCTCTTTCTGAGCCTGGTGCGCAGCCTCCAGCATGGTGTAGGTCTTGCCCACTCCCGCAGCGTATCCAAAAAAATATTTTCAGCTTTCCATGAGTGCTTTGATCCTGCTGCTGATGAATATGGTACAACAGCTCTTCTGGACTGGGCCTTTGGGTTTCCATTCATTCTCACCTGATTTCGGGAACATTCCCCAGCTTTATCTTTATAACATTAATATCATAACATACATTTCCTTTTCATGACATAAAAAACGAAGCGTTTACATTAAGATTTCATTAAGATTATCCGCGATCTCTCGCAGCACAGCAATCTTAATGCCCTTCTAATACGGCAAGCGATTCTCTAACACCATTTTATTGGCCGGACTGCTATTCTATAAATAGAAAATATCTCCTTGAGAAAGGAAAATTAGTATGACCAAAAGCTTTCAAATGATTGACCATAGTGTGAATCTTCCAAATAGTTTGCCTGTCCGGCATTGGACGTCCATCCCGGCGCGTAAAAAATTTCACGATCGCAGCGAGCGTTTACAGAAATTTTCCGCATATTTAGAGCGTCACCCTTTTACCGCCTGGCTGGTGTCTTTTATTGCTGCACCTTTAGCGGTATTAGGAAGCGTCGCCTTACTCGCCGCAATTGCCGGCGGTTTCCTTCTTGCTGTTTTATAGTTTTTTAAGTTTTTTCCACCGAATACTATTTTCTGACATTTATTTTTCACTATAAAAGGGCCTCTTATAAAGAGGCCCTTTTTGACTTTTACAGAGGATTGATTTCCTGTCCCTCTTGCCTCACGTCGCTTTCCACCGTAATATTGACGGTCGACTGGGCATAAACGCTGGTCCATTCCTGAACCTTTGATTTAAAATATTCGGGCTGTGATTGCAGCATTCTTCTTCCAAACCGGAAAATATCGGATTGATATTCCCGAAGCAGCTTTTCCGTTGTTTGTACGCATCGGTCATAAATGGCCTGATTTGCCGCTTCCTCCATTTTTTCCACCATATCCAAGCCGTACTTTTGATGGATATTTCCATCTATTTCATAAAGATCCAGATCTGCTCGAATGGAAACATCGAATACCGGCAGATCGTTTTCCACTTTGGCGTCAATAGAGCTGTCTCCGCCGATCAAGGAAAAGGATACGTTCCCTACGCCTTCTACTGGAACCACCAGGGTTCCGCTTCTTGCTTCTCCGGTCATCAAAAGATAGCCTTGCGTCTCCTCCAAGGTCAAATAGCCAACCAGCCTATCTCCCTTTAAAACGCCTGTACCATCCACATAAACGATCCCTTCTTCCTCATTTCCGGACATGGTCAAAGCAATCATAAAGCCGTCGGAGCTCTCATCCTGGAGCCGGTTTACCAGAGTCAGGACATCAGAATGGACCTGCTCGGCGTTGATTTCCCCGGAATCCGCCAGGTTTTCGATATCCTTCGCCGAGATCAGCCGGCCGTCGCTATTGCAATTCATAACCTCTCGGGCAGTCCGCTCCTTGGCTACAAAAAGCTCCACCGTAGGCCGGGTTTCGTAGTAGCGGATAAAAAGTCAATTACGTTATTCATACCGCTTTTCGCAGTCTCCTCCCCGACAATCAGAACCAGGTTTTGTGAAAGCAAGGGGCTCCTTTCCGCTTTGGAGGGTGATGGCATTAAAGGCGTCTATCACCGATCTTCCCCGTCCCGTCACCACTACAATATCTTGGCTTTCCTCACCGCCCGCGCTGGCCCTTTGAGCGTCAAACACATGCATCGTTACCACATAGGCGCCATCCTCGATATCCACACCGATGCCGTTGACAATCAGCCGCTCATTTAATTGATTGACCTGGCTGCATCCTGGCGTAAAAAGTAAGAGCATAAAACAAAAAGCAAAAAACAGGCTTTAGCTCTCACGTGAACTCCTCCTTCCGTGCTTAATCAGGTCTATGGCCAAAAGGATCAAGGGCACCGCTAATGCTGCGGGTAACCGTAATCCAGAAAATACCGCTCATCTGATAAATAAAAAAGGTGACGTTTTCATGATAAACAGTCCAGAGGCTGTACGCGAAAACCGCCGCCGCTCCTATAAAATTGAAAACTTGGCCGCTTTCTGGCCAAAAAACTTTTTAACACAAAGCGAGAATAAATACAGCCCTAAGGAAACCTTAATAAACAGGCATGTCGTCCAGACAGCAAAAAACAGGGCGTCCACCCTTTTAAAAATTCCCAGCTCCGCTACGCTGGCAGCCGCATAAATCGGATAAATCTGAGTCCTGATAAAGTCGCCCAAGGCTCCCACAATCACCAAAATCAGGATAATCATTGTAATGTTGGTGGAGAACAGCCAGGTAAAAAGCCTTTTTCACCTTTCCCCTGGTGAAAGGCAGCAGCATCCCGAGAAAAACAATACAGGACGACCTTCCGATCATTTGCTCTACACCGATCCACATTTTGTCCGTGCCGCCATAAAGCAAGGGAGTGTAATTCAAAGGATCCAGCTTAAACAGAAGCGCCGTAATGAAAAATACCAGGCAGGCCACAACAATCACAATGATGATTCCTGACGCTCTGGCCAAGGCTTCTACTCCCGGAACGCTCCGTAGCATGCGGTCAGCAATACTGCTGACGCTAAGAGAAGCAAGGAAAATTTAGGCGCCATCACGCTGGAAACAAAGGCGCTGTAAAAAGCTTAGATTATAACCGCAGATAAACAAAAAGTACCATTCTGCTGATAAACAGCATACAAAACAGCTGGCCCGCGGTGATTTTATTGGTTTTAGTCATTGGCTTCCGTCTCCCCTTCCCGGTCCATCGCAGTAGTCCCCGGCATATGCTGCACGGTATTTGCCCGCTTGGACAGCACCTTCCAGCTGGAGCGAACCGCTATCCCCGCATAGAGAAAAGGCTGAACGGAGAGATCGGGGATGAAAACGGAACACCATAGGTCGTTTTGCCGCAAATACTTACCAGCACCACGGAAAACAACAGCATAACGCCCCAAATTCCCATAACACCGCCTACGATAATAAACAAGAGCCGAAGAATGGCGATAGGCTCATACAAGCTTGGAATGACGTAAGAGGAAATTGCCGTCAGCGCCACTACCATCAGGGTGGTGGCCCCGATCAAGCCGGAGGAAATTGCCGTATCGCCGATGACCAGCGCGCCTACGATACTGACCGCGTGGCCCAGGGGCTTCGGCAGCCGCAGTCCGGCTTCGCGCATGATTTCATAAATAAAATGGATCACCAGGGCTTCCAGCATCAAGGGGAACGGCGTAGTGGCGATAGCCGTAGCAATTTTATTAATCAGCTCTTCCGGAAACACCTCCGGGTTAAAGGTTCCCACCGCCACGTAAATCCCAGGCAGAAGCGTGGCGATAAAAAACGCTAAATATTTCAGCCAGCGGGTAAAGGTGGCGAAATACGGCTGATTGCTGTAATCATCCATAGTTTGAAAATATTCCACGAACAGATAAGGGACAATCAATACGCCGGGGGTTCCATCCACCAGAACCGCCACCCTTCCCTCCGCGATCTTGCCGCAGACCGTATCAGGCCGTTCCGAAAGGCCGATGCCTGAAAACGGGCACATGTTTTTTTCTTCCTCTAAAAAGGGTATCAGATAGCTGGAGGACAGTACCGTCTCCAGTGTGGAAGAGCTCAGCCGTTTTTTGATTTCTTTTATAATCTCGGGGAAACCGTATCTCTCAGATAGCACAGGCATACATCGGTTTTACTGACGCTGCCTACAGATAAAGTTTCAAATTTCAGCTTGGGATTTTTCATCCTGCGGCGGATCAGAGTCATATTGATTCTCAAAGGCTCCACAAAGCCTTCCTTGGAACCCTTCTCCATTACCTCGTTGGTAGGCTCCGACACGCCGCGGAAGCTGAAGCCCTGAAGGCCGATCGCCAGGACAACCCCGCATCCATCTATAGCCAGCAGAGCGAATCCGGACATCACCAGGGCAAAGGCCTGCTCAAAGGTTCCTACTTCCACCTGCTCTGAGCTGGAAAGCACATTATCCCTAATATACTCATACTTTTCTGCTGGATCCTCCTGGCTGTAAAACGTCCGCATAATCGGATTAATCACCGCATTAGCCAGGGTTTCCTTATTAATCATTCCCTCTATGGTGATAACCGCTGCCTTCGTGCCTTCGATTTCCATTTCTCTTATGGTCAAATCAGCGCTGCCGTCGAACTTATCACGGAAAAAATCTAAATTCCAATCCAAGCTTTCCGACAGCGCCTGCTTTGTATCTGCTGCGGACGGGCTTGGCTCCCGGGTAGTATACCTGTGTATCAAGTTTTTGAAATATGAAAACATCTTCATTCCCCATGAGGTCTAGTGTGACAGTTCTTCAAAGAAATTATACCCAGTATAAATTTTTTCAATCACGGCAAACTAAAAGACGCAAGAAAAGATTCCGTAAGACGAGGTATCCTATGACTATTTCTTTGATTCGAACGCTCCTTTTATATGTCATGATCATCGCCGCGGTCAGAATCATGGGGAAACGTCAAATCAGCGAGCTGCAAACCTCCGAACTGGTGGTTACCCTGTTGATTTCTGATATCGCCGCCATCCCCATGCAAAACACCGGCCAGCCCCTTTCCAGCGGCATTATCCCCATTTTAGTGCTGGTATCCTGCGAGATTGCCGCTTCCTTTTTTATGGTAAAAAATTCCCGGTTCCGTAAACTGGTTGCCGGAAAGCCTCAGGTGGTTATCAATAATGGCACCGTGGATCAGGCACAAATGAAGCGGCTGCGCATGAGCACTGAGGATCTTTCTGAGCAGCTCCGGCAGATGAACGTGTTTTCTATACAGGATGTTGCCTACGCAATCGTCGAAACCAACGGCAAGCTCAGCGTGATGAAAAAGCCGGCAAAGGATCAGGTATCCGCCTCCATGCTGGGAATCGCGGTTCCAGACCATGGGATCGACGCTGTAGTCATCAGCGACGGAGAGCTGTCCAAGTTTTCTTTGGAGCTCTGCCATCTCACCGAGGAATGGGTTATGGGAGTGCTGAACGGCCAAAATCTCCGTTTGGAGGATGTTTTTATTATGACCGCTAATCCAAAGAAAAATTATTATCTCATCCGAAAGGATGAGGGTGCAGAAGAAGCATTCCAGCCATGGCGCTCAGAAAGGAGGCCGTTAATGTGAAACGTATTTGGGTCGCGGTATGCGCGATGGTGCTGATGATTACTCTCTGCGTAATCGAGCTGTCGTTTACCAACTCATCTATTGACCGGCTGACGGAAAAGCTGGATCAAGCGGAGCAAAAGGTCCACGACCAGGATTATTCCACTGCTTTTCGGTTGAGCGAAGAGGCTCTGGAGGTTTGGAACAGCGACCATAAGGTTCTGTCCTTTTTACACCACTCACGATCAGCTCGAGCAGATCGACCTTTCCTTCGCCGTCCTTCTGCTCCATTTACAGCAAGGAAACTACGACGACTTTCTCGCGGAAAAATATAAAGCCGCCGCCCAGTTGGAAAACGTGAAGGATAACGAGATGCCCAGCCTTCACAATCTGTTTTAGCCCCGGTATTTGATACGGCTAAAACAGGCCGCGATAGAGGATTTATATCCGCGGCTGAGGAATCCAGCTTTACAGAAAAGGAATACCCGCGCTGATACCAGCGCGGGTATTCCTCTTCTTCTGCAATTTTTACCTTTCAAAGAGGGACCGGTCCATCTAGCTTTAGGGCAATCCGTCAAAGCTTCGTTCTTAGGCTTCCCATAACACCGTTTTTCCCTCACTCCCCGATGTGCCATTTGGTTCCCTGAGGAGTATCCTCCAGCACCACATGCCGGGCGCTTAATTCATCCCGGATCCGGTCGGCTTCCGCCCAATTTTTATTTTTTCTCGCCTCTACGCGCCGCTGAATCAGGTTCTCGATTTCTTCATCCAAGCTGTCTTTGGTGTCCTTTTTGACATAAAGCAGCCCCCAGCATCCGCCAGGCTGTTGAACAGGGTCAAAGCCTCCTCTGCGATCTCCTTATGGGGATTCGTGGCAGTGCTCAGGTTGGTATTAATATCCTTTGCCAGCTCAAATAGCACCGCGATAGCGTCGGCGGTGTTCAAATCGTCATCCATAGCCTCGCAGAACCGGTTCTGGTATTCCTCCAGGCGCTTCTTGATTTCCTCATCCCTTGCTTCCCGGCCAGGCTTGGCATTGCTTACCACGAATTCCAGGTTTTCCCGGCAGGTGTAAAGGCGCTCCAAAGCGGCGGTGCATTGCTTTAGGAGATCCACACTGTAATTAATAGGGCTTCTGTAATGAGACGCCACCATCAGATAGCGGATAGGCTCATAGCCGAACTCCTTAGCTACCTCCCGGACGGTAAAGAAATTATTCAGGCTCTTGGACATTTTCCTGTTATCCACATTGATATAGCCGTTATGCATCCAATAGTGGGCAAAGGGTACTCCATTGCAGCACTCGCTTTGGGCAATTTCATTTTCGTGATGGGGAAAAATCAAATCCTGACCGCCGCAATGGATATCGATGGTATCTCCCAAATAGGTTCTGGCCATGGCAGAGCATTCGATATGCCATCCCGGCCGCCCCTTTCCCCATGGGGAATCCCAATACGGCTCGCCTGGCTTGGCCGCTTTCCAAAGGGCGAAGTCCATCGGGTCTTCCTTGCTCTCTCCAACCCCAATGCGGGCACCGGCCTCCAGCTCCTCCAGCGGCTGATGGGAAAGCTTTCCATACCCGCTGAACTTTAGGGTACGGAAATAAACGTCTCCGTTTTCCGCCGGATAAGCGTAGCCCTTTTTCACCAAATCCGAGATAATTTCTATAATCTGTTCCATGGTCTCGGTGGCTCTGGGATGAACGGTGGCCTCCCGGATATTCAAGCCTCTGGCGTCTGTTTCATATTCCTGGATATACCGCTCGGCGACGGTCAAGTAATCGGTCTTCTCCTCGTTGGCCTTGCGGATAATCTTATCGTCGATATCGGTAAAATTCTGCACAAAGGTTACTTTCATGCCCCGGTATTCCAGGTATCTGCGAAGAATGTCAAACACGCACATGGGCCTGGCGTTTCCGATATGGATAAAATTATAAACTGTGGGCCCGCAGGCGTAAATTTTTGCTTCTCCCGGCGCAATGGGGACAAATTCTTCCTTTTGTCTGGTAAGGGTATTAAAAATTTTCACAAAAGTACCTCCCGATCTTGAGTTTTGGAACAGCGGCCTCACAAGCAGCGGCAATCCTTAATAATTCTGCTGAGCTATCATCCTTCTGACGGAGACTGTGCGATTGACTAGTATTCCGCAAACGTGGGGCGCTTCCCGCTTTTCCTATTTTCTGCGTTTTTAAGTTCTCTGGGCCCGCTGTGCCTATTGTTCCTTTTGGGCTTCCAGGCTCTGTTCTAATGCTTCCATCTGGGCTTGCAGCTTCGTCAGCTGGTACTGCATCCGGCAGATCTCCTGAGCCACCGGATCGCCGTAATGGATCTGATCCAGAGCGCCTACCTTAACGCCGTTGACCCGGACTACCCGGGCCGGTACTCCTACCGCCGTCGCGTTGGCCGGAACCTCCTCCAGTACCACCGCTCCCGCGGCGATGCGGGCGTTATCTCCGATGGTAAACGGCCCCAGCACCTTAGCGCCGGAACCAATCAGCACGTTGTTGCCCAGAGTAGGATGGCGTTTTCCATTTTCCTTGCCGGTGCCTCCCAGGGTCACGTTTTGATAAATGGTGCAATTGTCCCCAATTTCTGTGGTTTCTCCAATGACCACGCCCATACCGTGGTCAATGAAAAGCCCTTTTCCTATTTTGGCGCCCGGATGGATTTCTATACCCGTGCGGTGGCGGGCGTGCTGAGAAATCATCCTGGCGATAAATTTCATATTGTGGCGGTAAAACCAATGGGAGCGCCGGTAAGCCCGCACCGCCTTAAACCCGGAATAAAGAAAATAAACCTCCGCCCGGGAGCGGGCTGCGGGGTCCCGTTCCATGATGGAATCGATCTCCGCTTTTAAACGGTCAAACACGCTGATCCCCCTTTCTCTCTATCTTGATCATCCAGGCGGAAAGAAATACAATCAGAAAACCTCCATCCCCATAGCTTCATGAGGACGGAGGCGAAGCTTTGATTTTCACTCCCGCCGGACGTATCAAACTAATTCACGATTCATTATATACGAAACCGGGGTAAAATGCCAGTTATTTCACATTTTTTATCAGGGACCGGTTTTTCCACAAATAAACGCCGCCGGAGATCAGTGTGAGAGCCGTACAAACGCACAGAGCCGCGAAGCCGATCCACCAGAACAGCTCCAGATAAACATATCCCGTAGCGCTGTTGACTGCCTGAAGCGCCAGAACCAGCAGAATAGCGAAAATCTGGCTCACGGTTTTAGCCTTGCCCCACAGGTTTGCGGCGATCACCTTGCCCCCTCCGGCCGCCACCAGGCGGATGGAGGTCACGATAAACTCTCTGGCGAGAATAATGATTACCAGCGGCGTCGGCCCATCCCAACGCCACGAAGCACACGAAAGCAGACATTGTTAAAATCTTATCCGCCACCGGATCCGCAAATTTCCCAAAATCTGTCACTAAGCCGTGCTTTCTGGCGATCCTGCCATCAAGCATGTCGGTGAGGGAAGCGAGAGAAAACACCAGGATTGCCCAAATTTCGTTGTAAGGGATCGCGGGAATCAGAAGGAGCGCCACAAAAAAGAGGTACCAGCACAATACGCAGTATGGTTAATTTATTGGGAAGATTCATGTCGTCACCACCTGGCCGATTAAGTCGCAGTCCATTGTATCGGTAATTTCCACTTGCACGAACATGCCCGGATAAGGCTTTTTCCCTTCCACCGTGAAAAACACCTTGGTATCGATCTCCGGAGCGTCAGCCGCGCTTCTGCCGAAGCAGCATTCCGCGTACCGGTCCCAGCCCTCGTTCAGCACTGTAATGGTCTTTCCCACCATTTCCCGGCTCATTTCATCCATCAGGGCCATCTGCTGTTCCATCATCAGCTCCTGGCGGTGCTCCTTGATTTCCCGGGAAATTTGATCTGGCAGCCTTGCCGCCGGAGTTCCTTCCTCCTGGGAATAAGCAAAGCAGCCCATGCGCTCAAACCGCATTTCCTTGGCAAATTCCGCCAGTTCCTCAAAAGCCTCCTCGGTTTCGCCTGGGAAGCCCACCATAAAGGTGGTGCGCAGTACGATGCCAGGCACCTTCTCACGGATTTTCCGAATCAAAGCCGACAGCGATTCCCGGTCGCCCTGCCGGTTCATTGCCCTCAGCACCTGCCGGTTACAGTGCTGCAGCGGCAGATCCATGTATTTCAAAATTTTATCCTCTTTTGCCATGACTTCCAAAAAGTTCGTCGGTAATCCGCTCCGGATAACAGTACAGCACCCGAATCCAGCAGATTCCCTCCACCTTGCAAAGCTCTGTCAAAAGCTGAGGCAATTTTCCCTCGCCATACAGATCCTCGCCATAGCGGGTGGTATCCTGGGCGATGACCATCAACTCTTTTACGCCCCATTGGGCCAGCTTTTCCGCCTCCGCTAGAATGTCCTCCATTTTCCGGCTGCGGTAGCCGCCCCGGATCAAAGGAATCGCACAGTAGGTACAATGATTATCACAGCCCTCGGCAATTTTTAAATAAGAAAAATAACTTGGGGTGCTCTGCACCCGCTCTCCCTCCAGGGGAAGCTCGCACTTGGGCGGAAAGGTCTCGATCCGCTTTCCCTCCAGAGCTTCCCGAACAATCCGGGCGATCTCTTTATTGGCGCCAATCCCTACCACTGCGTTGACTTCCGGCAGTTCCTTGGCAATTTCCTGCTGGTAACGCTCCGCCAGGCATCCGGTGACCACGATCGCTTTGATGCGGCCCTCCTCCTTCAGCTTGGCCAGTTCCAGAATCTCCTCAATGCTTTCCTGCTTTGCAGACTCGATGAAGCCGCAGGTATTTACAATCGCTGCGTCGCCCATGGCCACGTCGTCCACCAGCTGAAAGCCCTCCCGCTCTAAGGAGGCCATCATCATTTCCGCATCCACGCGGTTTTTCTCACAGCCTAAGCTGATACAACCTACCCGATACGCCAAGTGCCACAGTCCTTCCTATGGTAAAGTTTTCAAATGTTTTTCAATTTAATCCATTCTTCCATGCGCTGAAACCCACCGGAGGCCATCCAAGCTGTTCCCCTGGCTTTTCTTACCCCTCGGGAATCTCATATTCCTTCAGTGCCCGCCGGATGTCCTCCCAACGGTAGCCAAGCCTCTGCAAAGCCGCCACAGTACGCCGCCGACCCCTCTCGTTGTCAAGAGCCCGCAGATATTTCCGCTCTACCAGGGCACCGATCTGCCCCACAGGCTCCGGCTCCGGTTCTTCCAGCAGTTCCTCGATAAAGTCTGGATCAATCCCTTTTGCTTTAACTCATATTCCACCCGTTTTCGGGCGAAATATTTCCGCTGAAACAGCTCTGAGGCATACCGCCTGGCGTAATCCCGGTCGTCAATCAGTCCAATTTCTTCCATCCGGTCCGCCGCTTTTTCCGCCGCTTCCTGGGAAGCGGTCCGCCGGATTTTATCCACCAGTTCCTTTTTCGAGTGATCCCGGTGAGCAATCAGATAGAGTGCCTTTTCCTTTGCCCGGTTCGCGTCGGAAGCCGCCAAAAGCTCGTGAAGCTCCTCGTCGGTAATTTCCGTTCCCACTTGAAAGCGAGAGCTAAGGAGCGTCTGCGCGTCGATATTAACGGCAAGCTCTCCGTCTAAGTATAAAGCCCTCAGGCTTTTCCGCCTTGGCTCTATCGCCGTAATCAGCATAATCAGTCATCCACCATAATATCGATGCTGGCCTTGCTCTTTTTGGGAGCGGCTTTCACTTCCGCCTCAACCGGCTTCGCCACGCTTTTGTCCGGCTCCGCAGCTGCCGCGGGAACCGGCGCCGTCTTTGCATAAAGCTTTCCGGCGTTATCGTAAACCTGCTTTTCAATTTTAGCGGCAAAATCCGGATGGCTGCGGAAATACTCCTTCACGTTATCCCGGCCCTGACCTAAGCGTTCTCCGTTAAAAGAGAACCAGGCGCCGCTTTTCTGCACTACGTCCAGCTTGACTGCCAGGTCCAGCAGCTCGCCCTCCCGGGAAATTCCCCGGCCGTACATAACGTCGAATTCCGCCTCCCGGAAAGGAGGCGCGATTTTATTCTTTACCACCTTTGCCCTGGTACGGGAGCCGATCATCTCGCCGCCCGCTTTCAGGGTTTCGATCCTGCGGATATCGATTCGCACGGAGGAATAGAACTTCAGCGCCCGGCCGCCTGGAGTCACCTCCGGGTTGCCGTACATGACTCCTACCTTTTCTCTCAGCTGGTTGATAAAAATGGCCACACAGTTGGATTTGGAGATCGCTCCGGCCAGCTTTCTCAGGGCCTGGCTCATGAGCCGGGCCTGAAGGCCTACGTGGGAATCCCCCATTTCCCCCTCGATTTCCGCGCGGGGCACCAAGGCCGCCACAGAGTCCACCACAATCACGTCAATAGCGCCGGAACGCACCAGCGCTTCGGTGATCTCCAGTGCCTGCTCGCCGGTGTCCGGCTGGGAAACCAGCAAGGAGTCCACATCGACTCCCAAGGCTCTGGCATAGACCGGATCCAGAGCGTGCTCTACATCGATAAAGGCCGCGTAGCCTCCGCTTTTTGTCCTTCCGCGATACAGTGAAGCGCCAGGGTAGTTTTTACCCGAGGATTCCGGGCCATAAATCTCCACGATTCTGCCTCTGGGCAGGCCTCCGATTCCCAGCGCCAAATCAAGAGACAAGGAGCCCGTGGGAATAGCGTCCACGTGCATCGCTTCGTTTTGTCCCAGGCGCATGACCGCGCCCTTGCCAAACTGCTTTTCTATCTGTCCCAGGGCTGTTTCCAGCGCCTTGCTTTTATCTACTGCCATAGTTTCGTTTCCCCCGCTATCCTTAAATTTTTCCTGTCCCGTCAAGATCAAAGACATGCTTGCGGGCCGCTTTCTCAAGCCGCGGCGTTGCGGCTTACAATCATATTTATTATAACTGATTCGCCCTAAGAACGCAATAAAAAAGGAAAGAATTTACAAACAAACGTTTTTATTCCCGGCGACCACTCGAATCGCTCCGGTAAGATCCTGAGAGCAGGTAATCTGAGAAACACCGGCCGTCCTCAGCAGATCCGCCACAGCGTTCTCCTGGCCGTTGCCGATTTCCACCGTAGCCCACGCCGCCCGGCTTCAGCAGGCCAAGCCAGTTATTGGTAATCGCCCGGTAAAAGCTTAGTCCATCCGGGCCGCCGTCCAAAGCCAGCCGCGGCTCCTGCCGCACTTCCTTTTGCAGCCCCGGCAGCTCCCCGGTACAAATGTAGGGCGGATTGGAAACAACCGCATCCACCAGCGGCAGAGAAAGCCCATCCGGGCCATTCAGCACGTCGCCCTTTACCGCCCGCACCCGGCCTTCCCCATAGCGGGAAAGATTCCTTTCCAGGTATGGAAGGGCCAAAGGAGACAATTCTACACAAATCACCTTGGCATCGGGAAGCTCGCGGGCCACCCCAAGCCCCACCGCACCGGTACCGGCGCACAAATCCAAAATAACCGGAGCTGAAAAATTTTTCAGCCGCTGAACCGTCTCCAGCACCAAGGGGATCGTGTCCTCCCGTGGAATAAGAACGCCCGGCCCTACGGCCAGCTCCATGTCCATAAAGCCCCAGGAGCCTAAAAGATACTGTAACGGTTCTCCAGCAGCCTTTTTTTTTAGCAGGGAAAAAAACGTTTCCATTTGCGGCCGAGAGGCGCGCTCCGCCCCATGGACGATCAGGGCCTGCCTATCCCGGCCAAAGCAATGCTCGAACAGGCACAGCACGTCGAAATCGGTGCAATAAGCACCGATTTCACCCGACTGCGCCTGTTTTTTGCCAAGCTGGTATACTTCTCGCAACGTCATGCTGTTCTCCGCATCCTTAACTTTTTGCGCCGGAAGCTTATCCTCTCCGTTTTCCGGAATCACCGCCTCCAGCGCCTGGATCGCTACCTCGATCATATCGTCCTTCGGTTCCTTTGTGGTGATCCGCTGCACCCACATACCAGGCGCGGAAATAATCCGGGTAAACAGATTATCGTGGCGTCCGCAAAAACGGATCACCTCATACCCCAGAGCCACCACTAAGGGAATCAGCAAAATTTTTGTGAAGGAACGCAGAAAGGGATTGGTAAAAGGAATGAACACACCGATTAAAATCCCCAGCACCAGCATAAAAATCATAAAGCTGGTGCCGCAGCGGGGATGAAAACGGCTGTGCTTTTTACGTTTTCTACTGTCAGGGGTTCCTCATTCTCATAACAGAAAATGGTCTTATGCTCCGCGCCATGATACTCGAACACCCGGCCTAGGCCCTCCACCTGAGAGCAGAGAATGACGTAGCCGATAAAAATGGCCAGGCGCATAACGCCCTCTATGAGAGAGCGCAGGACCTGATTCTCCTGCATAAACGGCACCGCGCCGCCGATCAAATTGTAAATCCAGGTGGGAAGGACGAAAAACAGCAGCACCGCCAGCGCCACGCCCAGCACGGTTCCGGTAACGGTAACCGCCTTCATGGCTTTATCACCGAATTTCCGGTCGATCCAGGCGTCAAACCTACTCATCTCCTCCTCGCCTGTTTCCTCATCGGATTTTTCCGCCGACAGCATCAGCGCCCGATACCCAATAGAAAGGGAATCGATAAACCCGGCGATTCCCCGCAGCAGAGGCGCCCGGAACAGCGGATATTTGTCCCGCAGGGTCTTGATCTCTAAGTACTCGGTCTCAATGGTTTTATCCGGCAGCCTAACGGCGACTGCCGTTTTCTGAGGTCCTCTCATCATGATTCCCTCGATGAGGGCCTGGCCGCCGATAGAGGTCATGCATTTGGTTTTTTCTCTCGCCATAGATTACTCCTGTTTTTGATCGCCCTTGTCAGGCTGAATTTTTGGAATGGAAATAATTACTGTAGTCCCTACGCCTTCTTCGCTTTCAATTTGCAGAGAGCCGGAATGGAGGGTCATGATTTCATCCGCCACCGCCAATCCGATGCCGGAGCCTCTCTGGGTTTGGTTCGCCTTATAGAATTTATCCTTTACTCTGGGCAGGTGCTCCGCCGGAATCCCGCATCCGTTGTCCACGATATAAATGTGGATAAATTTCTCATCCTCCTGGACGCGGATGCTGACCATACCGTCCTCCGGCGTATATTTCAAGGCGTTGTCAATCACGTTGACAAACACCTGCCGCATTCTGTTTTTATCCGCCAGCACGGGAGAAATGCTTTCAGGCTCCTCAAAATCCAAATGCTTGTTTTCTGAGATCGCCCGCTCCCGGTACATATAAACCGCCTCATCCAGCTCCGCCAGCAGATCGATTTTATCCATCATCAGCACCATGGCCTTGTTCTGCATTCTGGAGAAATCCAAAAGCTCCTCCACAATGCCGGAAAGGCGCTCCGTCTCGCGGACAATAATACTCATGCCCTTTTCCATGGTCACCGCGTCGGCAGGCCCGGTCATTTTCATCGTTTCCGCCCATCCCTTAATCGCCGTTAAGGGAGTTCGCAGCTCATGCGAAACAGAGGAAATAAAGTCATTCTTCATTTTTTTCTGACGCGCCCAGCTCCTGGGCCATATCGTTGATAGTATCGCAGAGATCGCCGATCTCGTCATCGTGTGATTTTCTGATCCGCACCTTAAAGTCGCCCTGGGCGATTCTGCGGGCCACCGCGCTGATTTTTCCCAAGGGCTTCACAATGGATCGGATAAAGTAGGTATTGGAAAGCACCACAAAGAAAATCACCATACAGCCCACCAGAAGCAGCAGGCTGACTGACATAAAGATCTTTCGGTCAGACGATTCCAGGGAAACCACATACCGCACGGCGCCCATATAGTCTCCGGAGGAGCTGTACATCGCCTGTGTAACCGCCATCACCTTTTCGCCGGAATTCAGCGTCCCGGTCCAAATAGCGGCGCCCTCGTCGGAGCTTTTGGCCAGCTCATAATCGGGCATCGCCTGCTTCTGGTCCACCTCAAATCCGGTAGAGGTAATCAGGCTTCTGTCATGCCTGTCAAATGCCATCAGCTCCATCTGTTCCTTATCGGAAAACGTTTCCACATAATTGACCGCTGTAGCGTTAAACCTGGAATAATCGTCCAGGCTTCCGGAAAAATAACTGGAAATTCCTGAAACATGTCCCTGAATGGTAGACTGGATACCGTTATAATAATAATTACACACAACAAAAGCAAAGCTTAAAATCAAGATCACCAAAATGATCACAATTAAGCCCAAGCTATTAATCAGCCAACGTTTTGTTATGCCTCTGATATGCATACGGAAAAAGTCCTTTCAAGATTTGAATTTCCATCGGATCATTGCGGGGGAGGGAGCCTTGGTCTTCTTCCCTTTTGAAGCGTCCAAGCCCAGCGCCCAATCAAAAAGCGCCGGGCCTATGCCTCCCACTTATACCCTAACCCCATACGGTAACGATGTGCTTGGGGTTCGAAGGCTCGTCCTCGATTTTCATTCGCAGGCGGCGGATATTTACGTCTACAATTTTTTCTTCCCCGTAGTAGGCTTCTCCCCAAACATGGGTTAAAATATTGGTTCGATCAGAGCCACGCCGGGATTGCTGAAGAAGTACTCCATGATTTGAAACTCCACCTGGGTCAGCTCAATCATCCGGCCCTTTTTCTTTTAAAGCCCGGTTGCGCAGATTCAATACAAAATCGCCGGAAACCAGCTCCTCCTGGAAATTATTTTCCTCCCGCATTTCCGCAATCGCCACCCGGCGGTATAACGAGTCCACCCTGGCGACCAGCTCAGAGGGGCTGAACGGCTTGGTAACGTAGTCGTCGGCTCCCAGCATTAAGCCGGTAACCTTATCCATTTCCTGTGTTTTCGCCGTAAGCATAATAATCCCCAGGTTTCCGCTTTTCTTACGCAGCTCTTTGCAAACGGTAAGTCCGTCGATACCGGGCATCATAATATCTAAAATCGCTACGTCGAACTCCCCGTGGTTTTCCTCATACTTTTTGCAGCGCAGCTTCCCGCTGTTGGCCTCTACCACATCATAACCGGCCCGCTGGAGATTGATCACCACAAACTCGCGGATGGCGTCCTCATCCTCCACAACTAAAATTCTTTTCATAGGAATCCCCCTTTTAATTGGTTAGATTATCTGACTCAATCAGACCAAACCGCTTTGCCGCATCCTGATAAGAGATGGCCTTATCCCCGCCGGATTCAGGAATACTGACGGCATATACTGTATCCTCTGTTTCCAGCACGCTGGTGAACTCGCGGGTGGCAGTAATATGGGCATCCCAATTAGCCTTAGTAAACACCCCGATCTTTAAAATTACCGCGCCTGAGGCGCCAACGCCCTCGTCGTTCACCACCCATTCAGAAAAGATGAATTGGCGCTCGCCCGCCTCCAAGGCGCCTGTCACGGTTTCCAGCCAGCTGCTGGGCATCAAGAAATAATAGCCCTCCTCCGTATTAACATACATATTTTGAATGGAAACCAGTTCCTTCTCCTGTGGAAAGTACTGCTGCCATTGCGTAATATAGGCCGGCACCGCCGAAGACGCGGCACGCTCGTCCATTGCCGGCATCACCGTATTGGAAGCCGCAGCGTTTCCCTCGAACGGCCTCGCGGCTGGAATCTCTATCACACCGTCCTCATTGATATCCATACAGGTCACGCCGGCAGGCCTTGTGAGAGAAATTTTATTGCTGGAATCAGAGCTGTAAAAGGGCGCCTGCAGCTTCTGCTCTTCGGGATCCCAATATACCAGCTCCGTCGTCATTTGATTTCCGGATTTTACGCCGTCGATATATACGCCGCGATAGCCGTTTTCCAGTTCTCCAGCCTGAAACGAGGCGTACTGGGTTACCTCCTGATTCATCTCTACCTCGCTTACATTAACCAGAGAATCCGAGGCTTCACTGTATTTCAGCAGTCTGGCGGCAGCAGATTTATCCGCCGTATTAACAGAGCTCATAAACAGCTCGTCTGTCCCATCCCGGTCAAAATCCTCCAGCGCTAAATCCGTATAGCTGTATTCCAGGTCAGACGGCTTGACCTCTCCATTTTCATACCGGAAAACCGTCGCCTGGTTGGCGCTGGAATAATTGCTCCATCCGATCAGCACGGAATCCCAGCCGTCGCCGTTTAAGTCGGAAAAGCACACCCTTTCCACCTCTGCGGCGGAATTCTGAAACGCGGCGATTCTCTGCCATTCTCCAGATATCTGGTCGATAAAATCACCGTAATATCCGAAACGCCATCCGGCGTGTTGGATTTATAAAAGGCAACGGCTTCATCCGTTCCATCCCCATTGATGTCATGCATAATAACAGCGGAGCGGTAGTCTCCCCCTTTGAGGATATTTGAATGTGTAGCTGCCGGCGCTCTCCTCAATCACTCTTTGTATATCCGCTTTATCCCCTGTAGCGTTGGGCGGGGACATCAGGTTTTGAGTATCCAGGCCGCTTTGAGAAATTTGATCGGCACTCCCTGTCGTGAAAACATCAGCTCGTGCTCGGTTGTAAAATTGCACACATCCTCGGAAAGCCCTGCCTGATGCAGATTCTTTTCGTCAATTTCCAATTCGAAGTTCTCAGACAAAAAATAACCTCTGCTGGACAAGTACAGGCCGTCGTCATCCGTTTTAAAATAAACGCTCGCTCCCGGCTTTAAGAAAGCCTGGTAAAGCTTAAGCTGCCTGGGATGGGTCAGCCTGCGCTTATGATGCTTTTGCCTTGGGCCAAGGATTGCAGAAATTAATGTAGATCCGATCCACCTGATCCCCGGCGCCAGGATTTTGTCAATCCTTTCAATGTCGTAAATGGCCAGAAGAATATTTTCAGGCCGTCGTCCCGCTGCCTCCATCTCCTTGTCAATGTTCCGTTTCGCTACCCCCAGAACATCGGGGCTGATATCGATGGCGAGATAATTGATCTCCGGATGAGAAGCGGCTATCGCGGCGGTGAACACCCCTTTTCCGCATCCAAGCTCCAGGTGCAGCGGCTGGCTCCGCGCGAAGGCTTCCTTCCACTTGCCCCGCAGCGCTTCCGGTTCCTCTACGTAATATCCGGACCCCAGCAGCTCCGGCATAGACCATTTTTTATGTCTCATTCTCATAATGATTCCGCCTATTCCATTTTTTCTTTGATCTCCTCAGAAATTATAACAAAAAAAAGCCAAAATGGCTATATGGTTTTCCATGCCCATTTTTTAACCTACTTTTAAGCAGCCACTGTATTTGTGATCTTTTGGAAATGAATCAAAAGCAATCCTGCGCTGTAAACTATTCTTTTTCTTTATAGTTCAGTCCGGGCCTTTCGCTATTTCTCGCGGCTGGTCAAATCTCTGATTTTCGAGAACGCCTCCTATTTTTGAAGCCTATCCGAATGGTATAAAAGGCTTTTGCCCCTCAGTCAAGGCGTCTCGATTTATCCTAGACGGACTAATATCGGAACGTCCCGCTTTATTTCAGAAAACAGCCGGCGCCGCAAAAAACGATCGGGTTATCTATTAGAATCATGAATAATCCTCCTGAATTTCGGTGAGCCTATAGGCAGGAATCATAATTTTGATCTTATTTTAGGAGGTTTCATTATGAAACGCATGGGAAAAATCCTATCCTTATTTTTAACCGCCGCGATGGCGGCTTCCTGTTTGGCGGGCTGCAATAACAGCGATGAAAACGCGGATACATCTTCCGCGGGCTCCAAGCCGTCTTCCAGTACAGACTATGATATTTATATCTACAATTCCAAAGGGGAAAACGCGGAACAGTTCAAGGCCATGTGCGAGGCCTATACCGAGGAAACCGGCGTGAAAATCAAGCAGTTTTCCATCGGCTCCGGCCAGGACCACATGGAGACCCTAAGAGCCGAAATGGCTTCAAAAAATCCACCGACGATTTTTTCTCCATTCAGGGTATTAAGGAGCTTCCCGAATGGCAGGAAAGCGGACGCGCCCTGGATTTGAGCCAGGCTACTGATCCTGATTTTAAAAAGCTTGCCGAGGCGATTCCGGAAAACCTATACCTTTCCACGGATGGTACAACAAACTATGGCGTTCCTTATAATCTGGAAGGCTATGGGTATCTCGTGGACAAGCAGATGATCACCGATATTTTCGGCGAGGAGAACACCGAGGCCTTTTTGAAGGATGCAAGAACCTCCACCTATGAGGAGTTCGCCGCCTTAGTGGCGGCCCTTACCAGCTATATCAAGGAGGAAAAGCCCTCCGAAGTAACCCTTTCCGGCAACGCCTATACCATGAACCCTACCCGGCTGAATCTGGCCGCTAAGCTGGAGGGCGTTTTTTCCGTCGCCGGCTCTGAAAAATGGACCTACGGCGACCACACCATCAATGTATCCCTCGGCGCCGTATTTACCTCCGCCGCCGAGGCCTCCAATGCCGACGACGCCAAGCTGGATACCTTAATCAACCCCTTCCAGAAATACGCCCAGGCCTTGGATTTGGTCACCTCCAACGCTGTGGGGGAACGGGGCCCCTCCTTTATTAATTCCACTACCAACGGTTACGACCAGTCGATTCAAAATTTTGCGGACAGCAAGGCTGTATTTCTCCAGCAAGGCAACTGGGCCTACGGAAATATTGAAAAGGTCAATCCAGACCTCGCCAAGCGCTTGACCTTCCTGCCGGTAAAGATGCCTATAGACCAAACCGACATCACGGCAGAGGGCATGACAGTGGAAAAATTCAATTCATCAATTCCTGTCTACGTTCCCAATTTTTACGCAATCAACGCCAAGGCTACCGAGGAGCAGCAGCTTGCCGCTCAAAAATTCCTGGTATGGCTGAACACCTCGGAAACAGGTAAAAAATATATCACAGAGGAGTTCAACTTTATACCTTATGACGCCGGTGAAAACGATCAGCTGGACAATCCCCTAAGCCAATCCATTTTGGAATATAAAAACCAAGGCGATATTCTGCCCGCCGCTTACCATGGCGCGCCTGCCAGCTGGTCCAGCGACGTAGTGGGGCTTTACCTGATGGAAAACTATCTCACCAAGGAGGAATGGACGCAGGCTGACTACGGCGGCATCGCTCAGTATGCGGTAGAGCAATGGAAGGAAATGAAAAACGCCGCTTAGCCGTTTAATTTATTTGGACTGGAAAGCGCCCGGAAACGGAATCCGTATCCGTGCGCTTTTCCCGCCGCTTAAGATTCTATGAAACCAAGGAGACTGCTATGGACCGCTATTATAAAAAATGGTTCTTCCCGCTGGCCTTGCCCTCCATGATTTTATTTGTCGTGGTGATTTTGGTTCCCTTTCTGCTGGGCGCCTTATATTCCTTCACCTCCTGGCGCGGAACCTATTTTTCGGGCGGAGGGCTTTGGGAATCCTTTGTGGGCCTTCAAAATTACCAAGCCGCCTTTCAGAACCAAAAATTTCTGGATGCTTTTTGGTATACCATTAAATTTACCGTTATTGCGGTAATTACTATCAACGTGACGGCCTTGGCCCTGGCGCTGATGGTAACCAAAATTTCAAGACTCTCGGGTATTTTCCGCACCATTTTCTTTCTGCCCAACATGCTGGGCGGGCTGGCCTTAGGCTTTATTTGGCAATTCATTTTCCAGATCGTATTTTCCCAAATTCTGTTCGGGCCGGAATCCCTCTTGCCAATTCCATTTTTGCAGAATATGACTCAGGACAACACCAAGGCCCTGTTCGCCCTGGCGATCCTGGTTACCTGGCAAATGGCCGGATACATGATGATTATCTATATCACAGGCCTAAATAATATCCCCTATGATCTTTATGAGGCGGCGGAGATTGACGGCGCTTCCACATTCCAGCGCTTCAGAGTCATCACGCTGCCCATGCTCATGCCAGCCTTTACCGTAGTGTTCTTTCTGACGCTGGCTAACTGCTTTAAGCTGCTGGATCAAAACATCGCCCTCACAGACGGCGCCTTCGGCACCCGAATGCTGGCTACGCAAATTCTCAGAACCATCAAGGACACCACTCCGCCCAACTACGGACAAGCCCAGGCTCAGGCGGTTATCTTTTTTGTGCTGATCGCTGTGGTGACCTTGATCCAGGTTTCTGTTACGAAAAAGCGGGAGGTGGAGATGTAAATGAAAGCAAAACGGGCTTCCAGGGCAATTCTATACGTTGTATTGACCATCATAGCCCTTTATACCCTTTCTCCCCTGGCCTTCCTGCTGATCAACTCCTTTAAGACCCAGCCGGAGATCGTCAGCGCGCCTCTGGCGCTGCCTTCCTCCTGGGATTTCGGCCATCTGACCGGCGCGGCGGAACAAATCAATTTTTGGAGAGCCCTGGCGATCACTGCCCTTGTCACTCTGACTTCCGTGGCTCTTTTGGTGGTGGTTTCCTCCCTTTCCGCCTGGATGATGGTCAGAAACCATACCCGCTTTTCCAACGTTCTGCTTTTGATGTTTACCGCCGCCATGCTGGTTCCGTTCCAAGCGGTCATGTATCCATTAATCAGCCTGATGGAAAACCTCCAGCTGAAAAACCTGCTGGGCTTAATCATCATGTACGGAGGCTTCGGTTTGAGCCTTTCGGTTTTTTTGTACCACGGCTTCATCAAGAGCGTGCCCCGCTCTGTGGAGGAAGCTGCGGTTATCGATGGCTGCAACATCCTCCAGCTATTCTTCCGCGTGGTCTTTCCTCTTCTGAAATCGACTACCGTCACGGTAATTATTTTAAATGCAATGTGGATTTGGAACGATTATCTGCTGCCTTTTTTAGTCATCGGCAATTCCGATTTCAAAACCCTGACCCTGGAAATTTATTATGCCAAAATGCTTTCCGGGCAATATGGAAATCCCTGGGAATTAATTTTTCCCGCAGTCTTAGTTTCCATCATTCCTATCATCATCGTCTTTTTTATCTCTGCAAAAAATACTTTGTCAAGGGCGTATCCGACGGCGCAGTGAAAATGTAGAAATTACAGTACCGTAAAATCCCGCAGTCCCCAGCAGGACGTTCGCTTCCATTTTTGCCTCCAGTCCAGCCCCTGTCCAGGGGGGCTTCCCACGCTGAGCTTCGAAAAGGAAAGGGTAATCTTCCTGCTTTTCCAAGGATAAGCGGGCAAAGACATATCTCTCAGGCGGCCTTCACCCATGCTCTCCAGGCCCTCCAAATCATGCCATAAACAGCGCAGCACAGCACAAAACCGCCCTCCGAAAGTAAATTTCGGAGGGCGGTTGTTTTTAGTTTTTATCAGCAGTCTCCAAAGGAGACGCCGATCTGCCTGGCGGCCTGTACGATATCCGAATCCTTCGGCACCACCTTCAGCTTTCCGGCGACCTCCCCTAAGGGAACTGGAACGATATCAGTGCCCCGGAGCGCCACCATATTGCCGTAATTCTTATTGATAACCAGCTGCGCCGCGGCGGCGCCCAGCCGGGTTGCCAGGGTACGGTCAAAGGGGCACGGGCTTCCTCCCCTTTGGAAGTGGCCGGGCACGGTGACTCGGACCTCCTGCCCCAAAGCGGTTTTGCAGCTCCTCAGCAAGCTGATAGGAAATGCTGGGATAGTTCCGGTTGGCCAGCTTGGCCTTCAGTTCCTTTTTTTCGTTAAAAGGGAATCCTCCTTGGAGATTGCTCCCTCCGCCACGGCCAGAATAGAGAACCGCTTGCCCGCGGCGTTTCTTTTCTCAATGGCGCGGATAATATATTTGTTTTCATAGGGGATTTCCGGGATCAGAATAATATCGGCGCCGCCGGCGATCCCTGCTTCCAGGGTGAGCCAGCCAGCCTGTGGCCCATCAGCTCCACAATAAACACCCTTCCGTGGGAGGTGGCGGTGGTATGGATGCAATCCAGGACATTGGTGGCGATATTAACCGCGCTCTGGAATCCAAAGGTCTTATCCGTGCCCCACAAATCATTATCGATGGTTTTCGGCATGGTAACCACGTTCAGCCCCTCCTCCCGGAGCAGGTTGGCCGTTTTGTGAGTGCCGTTGCCGCCCAAAATCACCAAGCAGTCCAGCTTCAGCTTTTTATAGGTGGCCTTCATGGCTTTCACCTTATCCACGCTGTTTTCATCCACCACCCGCATCAGCTTGAACGGCTGGCGGGAGGTCCCTAAAATTGTGCCTCCAAGGCATAGAATCCCGGAGAAGTCCTCCCGGTTCATGAGCCGGTAATCCCCCTCGATCAGGCCGCGGTAGCCATCCCGAAGGCCATAGAGCTCCACATCCTTGTCATAATACTCGTAAAGCGCTTTGGCCACTCCATGCAAGGCGGCGTTTAGCCCCTGGCAGTCGCCTCCGCTTGTTAACAGTCCGATTCTTTTCATTGTCATAACCATACCTTTCCACTGTGCCGCAGGCCATTAAAAAATAAGAGGGGAAAATCTCTGGACGCGGCAAAATAAAACTTAGCTTTGAACGCGCTTAGAAAAACAGCTTGGAAAACAGACCCTCACCGTAAAATAGGAAGCACTGAAAGCTGGAAGCGGACGCCACTATCGCGGCTAAACCGCCGCAGCAGGACATGTCCCATTTTGACAGGCCATGGAGCCTCCCACTCCCGCCGCGATATCAGAACAAAGGCTGAACCAGGCCGCCGGGCCAGCCTTATTTTCCCTGCTTTTCTCCTAATCTTCCAGCTCCCTCTGGTCAAAGGTGGGAGCCTTCTTCGGCACATAGGGCTTTTTCTCGTCGACAACCTGCTTCGCCTCCAGCGCCTCTCTCGCCAGCCGGGCAAATTCTGTCTGGCTGTTGATCACCGCCTTGCCCCGCTTATCAATATGGGCATAGGTGGTATCAGGCTGCTGGATTCTGGCGTTGACAGTATCGCTGAGCATCAGCTCTAAAATGCCAAAGGCCCGTTCCTTCAAATCCTGGTCGTCAATCGGGAATACCAGCTCTACCCGGCGGTCCAGGTTCCTGGGCATCCAGTCGGCGGAGCCCATATAGATTTTAGGATTCCCCGCGTTTTCAAATTTAAAAATTCTGCTGTGCTCCAAAAGCTGGCCCACGATGCTGTACACCGTGATGTTTTCGCTGACGCCCGGCAAGCCCGGAATCAGGCAGCAGATGCCCCGGACAATCAGCTTGATTTCCACTCCGGCCTGGGAGGCTTCATACAGCAGCCGGATGATTTCCGGGTCTACCAAGGAATTAACCTTTACGGTAATTCCGCTGGGAAGGCCCTTCCTGGCGTTTTCCGTCTCGCTGCGGATCATCCGCTCAAAAAAGCTCCGCATCCCGCCGGGAGCCACGATCATCTTGTGGTATTGGGGAGGGATCGAGTAACCGGTCAGTACATTGAACAGGGAGGAAGCGTCTACGCCGAACAGGTCCTTGCAGGTGAACATGCCGATATCCGTATAGAACCTGGCGGTGGAATCGTTATAGTTTCCGGTACCCATATGGAGATACCGCCGGATGCCGCCCTCTTCCTTACGCACCACCAGCAGGATTTTGCAGTGGGTTTTCAGGCCCGTCAGGCCGTAAATCACGTGGCAGCCCGCATGCTCCAGCTTTTTCGCCCAATTGATATTGTTTTCCTCGTCAAACCTGGCTTTCAGCTCCACCAGCACGGTGACCTGCTTGCCGTTTTCCGCGGCTTTAATCAGGGCGGCGATAATGGGAGAATTTCCGCTGACCCGGTAAAGGGTCTGTTTTATTGCCAGCACATCCGGATCCGAGGCCGCCGCAGCGCGAAATCCACCACGGCGTTAAAGGGGATGGTGTACCATACGGTCCTTTCCTGGATCGCCTCGAAGATATCATCATAGCCCCAGAAATCCGCCGGGGGATTGACCGGCTGGATCCGTTTAAAATGCAGCTGGTCGTAGCCGTCGACGCCGGAAAATTTGGAAAGATAAGTCAGATCAATCGGCCCCGGAAGCTCGTAAATTCCTTTTTTCGGCACCTCCAGCGTCTTTACCAGGAATTCCTTAGTCTCGGGATCGCATTTCTGCAAGATCTCCAGCCTCACCGGACGGCCCCGCTTCCGCTTCTTAATGGATTTCTCAATGGCCTGCATCAGGTCGGCGGACTCCTCGTCAATATCCAGATCGGAATTCCGGGTCACCCGGAAGGGACAGGAGGCCTTGATCTCATAAAGCTCAAACAGCTGCGGAAGCTTCTCCGTGATAATATCCTCCAGCAAAATAAAGGCCCGGCCCTCGGCGCAAGGCACCTCCAGGAAGCGCTTTAAGATAGAAGGCACCTGCACCACGGCGAACATGCTTTCATCCTTGTTTTGCAGCCGGACGGCAATATTCAGGCTCTTATTTGCCAGCAGAGGAAACGGGCGGCTGGTGTCTACCGCCAAGGGCGTCAGTACCGGAAACAGCACTTTGTCGAAGTAATCATCCACATGGCGGCGCTGTCTGGGCTCCAGCTCCTCCGGCCTTAAAAATAAAATCTGATGCTTTTTCAGCGCCGGCAGAATGGAGCGGTGCAGGCAGCTGTACTGCTTTTCCGCAAAGGGAGTGGATTTTTTCCGAAAGCTGCGCCATCAATTCCTGGGGCGTCAAGCCGGAATCATCCGGCTTGGTGTATTTGGAATAAATCTGCTCCATGACGCCGGCTACCCGAACCATGAAAAATAATTCATCCAGGTTCGAGGCTGTGATGGAAAGAAAATTTAGGCGCTCCATAATGGGATTTTCCTTTTCAAAAGCTTCCTCCAGCACCCGAAAATTAAAATCCAGCCAGCTGAGCTCCCGGTTGTGATATGGATATTTGTTCTCCCGCTCTAATTTATTCATCGGTCTTCCCCCTAAAACATAAGCGTTTTCATGATAAACTGGGGCTTAATGCCAAATACCTCCTCAAAGAAGGGAGCGCATTCCTCAAAAGCCCATTGCTCCAAATGCATGTCCTCGTCGCTGACGCCGGTAAGGGTCAGAATCTCCTCCTTGAGCCGGACGGTCAGGCTTTGCAGCTTCTGCTTCTGAGATCGGTCTAGGGCATTGGCCAGCCTTAGGATCGCCACCAGCTTATCCACGAACAGCCGGTTTTTTTCCGTCAGCCTTTGATACTCGTGATCGTCGTAGTCCGGCACGGAAAACTCGCAATAGCTGGCGATGATTCCGATCAGGTTCACTTCCTCCTGTGTCATGCCGTAAATATCCGAGTTTTTAATCAAATCATAAGTAGAAAGCAAATGGTTCTTGGAATTTACATAATACCCTATCTCGTGAAGGATCGCCGCCAGCTCCAGCAGCAGCCGTTTTTTCGGACCCATGCCATGGTGCTTTTTCATTTTGTCAAATATTTTTAAGGCATAGTCTCTGGTGACCAGGTCGTGGGCCCGGCTGGCGCCGTAATGCTCCACCATCTGCAAAGCGCAGGAAATGGCGTTTTCCCGCACCTGATCGTCATAGGCTCCCTTACACTTGGAAAACAGGAGCTGCCGGACTAATGCATCCCAAAGCTCCACCTTGGGACAGAGAATCCTTTTTTGCCAGGGTACAGTCCAGCAGATGGCGGCAGATCGCCAGAGAGAAATAGAGGATCTCCGCCTGGTTTTCACTGAGCTGGTACCGTTCACTGATTTGCTCCTTGGTCATTACACGAACCTGGTGGTAAACCTCTTCCAGCTTTTTAGCGTCGATGGAATACCTTCCCTTTTCCAGGGGCGCGGCACAAAGCTTGGCAATCAGCTCGATCTCGTTGCCAGCCACCACCATGTTATTCAGCTTTTCCAAATAGGCCGGCACCTGGATTCTCCCCAGAGTACTGGCCAGGTACTCGTGCAGCACCTGATAAAACTCCTCCGTTCTATCCTGGAGGCCGCTTAACAGGTCGTGAAGCTTCAAGGAGCCCATGGCGATATTTTGGGAAAACACAACGCTTTCCCGATCGTAGATGGCCAGGCCGATGGAGCCGGTGCCGATATAAGAGATCAGCGCCGTGTCTATTTTTTCACTGGAGTCCTGCATAGCGCCGTTCAGGATTTCCGAGTAAATCAGTGTCTTTTCCTGGTCATCCTCCAAAACCTCGATGGCCATGTCGTTCTGAATTTTAATCTGATCCACTACGTAAGCACGGTTTTTGGCCTCCCGCAAAACAGAGGTGGCCACCACCTTATACTGGGTAACGCCGTATTCCAGCATCACCTGGGCGTATCCTCTCAGCACCGAGATCATTTCCTTCAAGCTGTCAAAGCTGATTTTTCCTGTGGAAAACACCTCGTGGCCGATTTGAGTTGGGTATCTGAGCACATCGATATCGGTAATGGCGCCGTCGCAAAGCTGGGAAACCCGCATTTGTATCAGGCTTGAACCAATGTCAATCACCGCTACCGCTTTTCCCCGTCGTTTCTTATTCATCCATGACACTCCCAACCGCACATTTTTTGAAAACCAGCGTCCGCCAAAAGCCATGCCCAAGCCTTCCACCTTGCGGGCATAGCTTCTATTATGATTATTATACCAATATTTTCACATTTTCTCAATGGAGCGCCGGTGCTTTTGTTCATTAAATTCTGGTTAACCGGGGCTCTCCCTTTTCTCTATTCAGATTTTACCCTTTCTATGGATATTTCACTCATTTTACGGTTTCTTTCTTGCCCGGAGGATTAACGGGTGGTATACTAAAGCCAAACAAATTTACACGGGAGGATTTGTAAATGTCTATTTTGGTTACCGGCGGCGCCGGCTATATCGGCAGCCACACATGTATAGAGCTGCTGGAAGCGGGCTACCAGGTGGTGGTAGTGGACAATCTCTATAACTCCAGCAAAAAGTCCCTGGAACGGGTACAGGAGATCACCGGAAAAGAATTGACTTTCTATCAAGACGACCTGCTGGATTCCGAAGCGCTGGATGCTATTTTTCAGCGGGAAAGTATCGACGCGGTGATCCATTTCGCCGGTTTAAAGGCCGTTGGGGAATCGGTTCAAAAGCCCCTGGAGTATTACCACAATAATCTCACCGGTACTTTCATTTTGCTGGAAAAAATGAAAAAATATCAGGTAAAGAACTTTGTGTTCAGCTCCTCCGCCACGGTTTACGGCAGTCCCAAATCCGTGCCGATCCGGGAGGATTTTCCCCTCCACGTCACCAATCCCTATGGCAGAACCAAGCTGATTCTGGAGGAGGTGCTCACCGACGTTCACACAGCTGATCCAGCCTTTAACGTGATCCTTCTCCGCTATTTTAATCCTATCGGCGCCCACCGCAGCGGCAGGATCGGAGAAAATCCCAAAGGGATTCCCAATAACCTGCTGCCTTATATCACCCAAGTGGCAATTGAAAGCTGCCTAAGATCAATGTGTTCGGCGATGATTATGATACTCCCGACGGCACGGGCGTCCGCGATTATATCCACGTGGTGGATTTGGCCAAGGGCCATGTGAAGGCGATAGAGAAGCTGAAGGAAAATCCCGGTGTGGAGATTTATAATCTTGGAACCGGAATCGGCTACAGCGTTTTGGATATTATCCATAACTTTGAAAAAGGCCTGCGGCAGGAAGCTCCCCATGAAGTCACCGCCCGACGTCCCGGCGATATCGCGGAATGTTATGCGGACTGCTCCAAGGCAAAAAGGAGCTAGGCTGGGAAGCCCAGTACACTCTAAAGGATATGTGCGAGGACAGCTGGCGCTGGCAGAAAAACAATCCTAATGGTTATGAAGACTAAAAGCTGTAATTTCCCCCTTAAAGCCGGATATAAAAAGCGATGAATAGATCCGCCAAAAGTCACGAAAGCAAAAACTTTTCGTGACTTTTTTTATGTAATATATTATAATGGAAGCGAAAAAGGCTGGAATGCCGCGCTGGACAGGTTGTCTAGGCGGCAGTTTAAGAAATTTAAGTTTACATTAAATTCTGCTTAAACACCGTTTTCAAGGGAGGGAAACCTATGAAAAAATTTTTAGCACTGGCGGTCCTATTGACTTTCTGCTTTTTACTAACCTCTTGCAGCAGCGGGGCAGCCGGCTCCAACGGCGCCACGGAGGGCAGCGCCTCCTCCGCGGCTGTGGCCGAGGACTCCGCCGAGGGAGCCCAGGGCGTAGGGAATGACGCTCAGAGCGTCACAGTGGAAAACAACCGCAAAATCATCGAATATACCACGCTCCACGTGCAGACCAAAACTTTTGACACGCTTCTTGACGGCATCAGCCAGCAGATCGCTCAATGCGGCGGCTATGTGGAAAGCTCTGAGATCGCGGGAAACGATTACCGCTCGTCAGGAAACCGGTACGCTACTTTGGTAGTAAGAGTGCCTTCCGAAACAAGCAGCGAATTTTCCAGCTATGTCTCCGACAACAGCACCGTTACCCATCGGGAAATCCGTACAGAGGACGTGACCTTAAATTATGTGGATATGGAAAGCCGGATTGAGGCCCTGAAAATTGAAAAGAAATCCTTGGAAAAGCTTTTAGGAGAGGCTAAAAATTTAACGGATCTTTTCAGCATCCAGGAGCGGCTGACCGAAGTGATCTACGAGATCGAATCCTATGAATCCCAGCTTCGAACCTATGATAATCTGATCGATTATACCACCGTTACCATTTACATCTCCGAGGTGGAGCGGACTATCGCCGCGGAAAATCAATCGATTTGGCAGAAAATCGGCACTAATATTTCCAACAATGCCCAGGATATCGGCGCTTTCTTTACTGCCTTATTCATTTGGCTGGCCAGCGCTCTGCCGTATCTGATTATTTTGGCCGTTGCCGCGGTGATTGTAATCGTGATCGTAAAGGCCTGCCAGAAGCGGAGGAAAAAGAGGCCCGCCTCACGGCCTCCCTATCCTTATGACTTTCCTCCCCCGCCGGATATTCCTCTTAAGCCTTCCGCGCCGCCCTTCTCATCTCCGCCGGCTTCATCAGCCGCAGCCCCAACGCCTGGGGAACCGGCAGCGTCTATGATGCCGGAGAACAGTGAACCGCCGGAATGCCGGGAACAAAATCATGCTTCACAGTCTCAAGGTTCCGGCCTCCAGGAAAGCGGGCAGAATAAATAAAAAGATTTTGTGAGGGTATCAACTAGTAATCATGCTCCGCCTAGGGATTGTATAATAAAAAAGCCTCCTGTCTCAAAGAGACAGGAGGCTTTTCCCTTTTTATTACAGCTGTTCCAGCTTTGTCAAAAGCCTTGTAAAATAGTCAGGCAAAGGGCTCTCGAACTCAAGATATCTGCCATCTCTCGGATGGACAAAGCCGATCAGCCTGGCATGAAGGCATTGCCCTTTCAGGCCCAAATCCGGCTTTCTGGGCCCATAAGCCGGGTCCCCCGCCACCGGATGGCCTAAATAGGCCATATGCACCCGAATTTGATGGGTTCTTCCGGTTTCCAGCCGCAGGCGGATATGGGTATACCCCGGATATTCGGCGATTACTCGAAAATAGGTAACGGCTTCCTTTGAATTTTTCTCAGTTACAGCCATCTTCTTTCGATCTATCGGATGACGGCCGATGGGAGCGTTGACCACTCCGCTTTCCTGCTTCATACGGCCGGCGACCACCGCCTCGTATTCCCGGCGAAAGCTGTGCTCCTTAATCTGCCGGGCCAGTCCCTGGTGTGCGAAATCGTTTTTTGCCACCATCAGCAAACCGCTGGTATCCTTATCGATTCGATGCACAATCCCCGGCCGTATCACCCCGTTGATTCCCGACAAGGAATTGCCGCAGTGGGCCAGCAAGGCGTTTACCAGGGTTCCCTGGTAATTTCCCGGGGCGGGATGCACCACCATGCCCTGAGGTTTATTCACAACCAGCAAATCATCGTCCTCATACACGATATCCAGAGGAGCATTTTCCGCTTGAAGGCAGAGCGGTTCCGGATCCGGAATCCTAAGCGCAACCGAATCTCCAGCCCTTCCCTTTACGATTTTTCGCCGCCGGCTTTCCGTTGATCAGGACCTGTTCTTCCTCCAGAAGCCGTTGAATGGCGGTACGGGTCAAATCCGGAAGCCTTTCAGCCAGAACCTTATCCAGCCGGATTCCTTCCTCCCTTTCCGACAGCACCAGCTCTACAGGCTCACTCATGAGACGCTTCCGCTTTCTTTTCGTTTTTCTTACGTTTTTTCTCCCCGTCAAAAAGTCGGTAAAGAATAGAACATAGTTCAGCATCAGCACCACGCCGATCACTACACAGTAATCCGCCAGATTGCACACCGGCGGGAAAAAGCTCAATTGCAGGTAGTCTACCACAAAGCCGTTGAAAATCCGGTCGATCAAATTTCCCACGGCGCCGCCGAGGATCAGGAACATAGCGGTAAAATAGATCTTACTGGTAATCTTCAAACGGAACAGCACCGCGATCAGCACAATCACAAAAATAATTGTCAGGGCGATGAACACCCATCTTTGATCCGCGAACAATCCGAAGGCCGCTCCCGTATTTTCCACATAAACTAAGTCTAAAAGGCCTGGGATCGCGGTCACTGAGCCTACCGGTTTTAAAAACTGCACCACCGCGATCTTGATAAGCTGGTCGCTGAGCACCACAGCGGCGGCTAAAAACAGAACCATGACTGGCAAAAAATCACCTACTTTGAAAATAAGGCGGAACAAAGGAGCCGACGGCGAAAGCCTTCGTCATCAGGCAGCCTTTCCTCCGCCTTGTTCTTCATTTATTCTCTTACAATGGCCGCGCATCTGGCGCACAGGGTAGGATGCTCCGGATCGGCGCCTACGGTATCGCTGTAAACCCAGCAGCGCTCACATTTCTCGCCGCCGGCCTTGCCCACCGTTACGGAGAAGCCTTCTACCTCTCCCTGAATGGCGCCCTCGCCGCCCTTCACCACATCCACGCGTGACACGATAAACACGGTTTTCAGTTCCTCTTCCACAGACTTGACAAAGTCGTAAAGCTCACCGCCGCAGTACAAGGTCACACTGGCCTCCAGGCTCTTTCCGATGACCTTTTCCTTTCTGGAAAGCTCCAAAGCCTTCTGAACATCATCGCGCAGGGCGTGAATACGGTCCCAGCGGGCAGTAAAGGCTTCATCCGCTTTCACGCCGGTCAGCTCAGGCATCTGGTTATACATCACATTTCTGCCGTCGGCGCCCTGATGATGAGGCATATACTCCCAAATCTCATCGGCGGTATAGGCCAGAATCGGGGCGATCATGCGGGTCATTGCGTCTAAAATAGTATAAATCGCCGTTTGGGCCGCCCTTCTCAGCTTTCCGTCCGCCTTTTCCGCATACAAGCGGTCTTTGATCACATCCAGATAGAAATTACTCATATCCACCACGCAGAAATTATGAATCGCATGATAAACCTGGTGGAACTCAAACGCATCGTAGCCCTCACGAACCTTTTGATTCAGCTCATCCAGCTTTTTCAGCGCCCACTGGTCGATGGGCAGAAGCTGATCCAAGGGCACTCTATCGATATCCGGGTTGAAGTCATAGAGATTGCCCAGAATATACCGGGCGGTATTCCGGATCTTCCGGTAAGCCTCGGACAGCTGCTTCAAAATATCCTTAGAAATGCGGATATCCGCATGATAATCAGATGAGGCCACCCACAGCCGGAGAATATCCGCACCGTACTGATCCACGATCTCCTGAGGCTCGATGCCGTTCCCCAGGGATTTGCTCATCTTCCGACCCTCTCCGTCTACGACCCATCCGTGGGTTACCACCGCCTTATAGGGCGCTGTGCCCTTGGTGGCCACGGAGGTCAGGAGCGAGGACTGGAACCAGCCCCTGTATTGGTCGGCGCCCTCTAAATAGAGATCCGCCGGAAATTTCAAATAAGGCCGCTTGGACAGCACCGCCGCGTGGGTGGAGCCGGAGTCAAACCAAACGTCCATGATATCCTTCTCTTTATCAAAGGAGGAGGCGCCGCACTTTTTGCACTTGGTGCCCGCCGGGAGGATATCCTCCGTGTTCAGCTCATACCAGGCGTCGCTTCCCTTTTCCCGGAACAGCCGGGAAACCGCCAGCATAGCCTCCTTATCGATCAAAGGCTCGCCGCATTCCTTGCAGAAGAAAATCGGGATAGGAACCCCCCACTTTCTCTGACGGGAAATGCACCAGTCTCTCCGGTCCCGGACCATGGATGTAATCCGATCCTCGCCCCAGGCGGGAATCCACTGGACATCCTGGATCGCTTTTACCGCGTCCTCCTTAAAGTCCTCCACCGAGCAGAACCACTGCTCGGTAGCCCGGAACAGCACTGGGTTTTTGCATCTCCAGCAGTGAGGATACTGGTGGATGATTTTTTCCATGGCGAACAGGGCACCCGTTTCCTTCAGGTGCTCCGCGATGGCCGCATTGGCCTGGCTGGTGGTCAAGCCGGCAAATTTTTCACCGGCCTCCTCGGTCATTCTGCCCAGAGAATCCACCGGCACGATCACCGGGATATCCGGATAATTCTGGCAGACGTTAAAGTCGTCCACACCGTGGCCGGGAGCCGTATGGACGCAGCCGGTGCCGCTTTCCAGGGTAACATGGTCGCCGACGATCACCAGAGAGGTCCGGTCGATAAAAGGATGGGCGGTCTTCATGTATTCCAGATCCTTGCCCTGAATGGTTCCTACGACCTGATATCCGGTTTTTCCGGCGGCCTTCATCGCGGATTCGTACAAGGCCTCCGCCATCACGTAGTACTCGTCTTCCCACTTGACCAGGCTGTAGGTAAAATTCGGACCTACGCAGATCGCGTCGTTAGCGGGCAGAGTCCAGGTGGTGGTGGTCCAAATGACGAAATAGGTCTTACTCAGATCCGCTCCCATCTGTGTCAGCAGGCCCTTATCGTCGGTCACCAGGAATTTCACATAAATGGAGTCGCACGGATCCTCGGCGTACTCGATTTCCGCTTCCGCCAAAGCGGTCTGGCAGTCGGGGCACCAGTAAACCGGCTTTAAGCCTTTATAGATATAGCCCTTGCAGGCCATCTCCGCAAATACCTCGATCTGCGTGGCCTCAAACTCCTTTTGCAGCGTAATATAGGGGTTATCCCACTCGCCGATGCCGCCCAGGCGCTTAAACTGGCTGCGCTGGTCATCGATATAGCCTTCCGCGAACTCCCGGCAGATTTTTCTCAGCTCCACATCAGAAATAGTGGAGGAATTGTCCACGCCGGCCTTTTTCCGGGCCTTCAGCTCCGTGGGCAGGCCATGGGTATCCCATCCCGGTACATAAGGAGACTGGAAGCCGGCCATATTTTTATAGCGAACAATAAAATCCTTTAGGGTTTTATTCAAAGCGGTGCCTAGGTGGATATTGCCGTTGGCGTACGGAGGGCCGTCGTGAAGGACGTAAAGAGGCTTTCCCTCATTATTTTCCATCACGTGGTCGTATACCCGGTCGGCTTCCCATTTTTTCAGCCGCTCCGGCTCTGACTGAGGCAGCCCCGCCCGCATGGGAAATTCCGTTTTGGGCAGATTCATGGTTTGGTTATAATCTTGCGGCATTGGTTTTTACTCTCCCTTTGAAAATTACTTGCGTTTCTTAAACATATTGTTGATGGGGGACTCCTCTACGTCGCTTTTCAGATCGTAGTCCTCCCCAAATTTTAACGAGGCAAAACGAGACGGCAGCTGATCCTCTGCCGGCTGAGCGCCATCCGGCGGCGTCATCGGCGCTGCCTGGGGCATCGGCGTCTCGGTATAGCCCACGGGCTCGTAAACCTTAGTTTTTTCCAATTCCTTCGGATCGGCGGCCACGACCTCCTGCGCCTTGATTTCCGGCGCGGTCTCCTCACCGGCCGTCTCCTGAGGCGCTTCCGGCTGAGAGGCCTCCGGTTCTTCTGCCGGTTCAGCGGCCTGAGCCTCTTTTCCTTAACCGTTTCCTCCTCAACAGGCAGCTGCTGGATAATCTGGAGGTGCTCCTTATAGACCGTCAGCAGCTTGGTGCGGAACGCCGCGACCTCCTCCTTTAATCGGCCCAGCTCGCCCTTCTGGCTGTCGGCCTCCTTTTGGGCGCCGAGAATAATGCGCTCCGCCTTTTCCGTAGCATCCGCCACGATAACCTCGGCTTTATGCTTGGCTTCCCGCACTGAGGCGTCGGCCAGCTTCTGAGCGCTTAAAAGGGTATTGCGGATGCTGTCCTCTTCGTTCCGATATTCCTCCACCTTTTGGGCGAGAATCGCCAGCTTTCTTTTCAGCTCGGCGCTTTCCTTCAGCACGTTGTCATAGGAAACCTGGACGTCGTCGATAAACGCGTCCACATCCTCCGCGCGGTAGCCGCCGAAATTGGCTCTCGGAAAGCTGATATTCGCAATATCTTCCAGTGTCAAATTCGCCATTGCAGTGCCTCCTATTTATATTTTCTGGCTGCCAGTTTTAGTCTTCCTTTTTTGGTTTCCGGGCCGATTTGGTCGATGATGAACTTTCCATAGCCTTGATGGACACCTTATCGCCCTCCTGAAGCACAGCGGATAAGGATTTTTCCACCTCATAATTATGGGTGACCAGGCCCTGGGAAAACAGCTGTCTGCTTTTTTCCCGGCTGGAACGGACAAAGCAGGCCACAGCGCAGTCCAGCCGGTTGACGCCACGGTAAAGCTCAGCTCCTCAAACCTTTGGCCCTCGGGCAGGGGAAACGATCCGGCAGGCATGAGCTTCACGCCGGTTCTTCCCACTTTTGTCAGCTGAGTTTCGACAAAATTCGCGATTTCTTCCTTACAAAAGAGGACGCACCGGCCCTCTCCCACTAAAATATCACCTAACGCCTCTCGTTTGATTCCAAGGCCCATCAGCGCCCCAAGAAAATCCCGGTGGCTGAGGGAATCCTCCTTTCGAAAAGAGAGGTAAATAGAAATAACCGGAAAGCGCTCGCTGTCCGGTAGCAGTTCTTTTGGAAAGGCAGCGAACATACGCCGCTGGGCGTCTTCATAGCCTCCCCAAAGCATAAAACCTTGAACCCCCAGATTCCTGGCGATTTTGGAGGAAAGATCCGCCTGGCGCTCGTCCAGAAACCCCACAAAGCAAGGCGCTTTCCGAACGGCGCTCAGGTCGGCCGCGTCTTCAATTCTCGCCTTCAGCGCCTCGTCGGCGCTGTAAGGCTTATCATACGAACGGCAGGACATTACAGATACATGCTGCTGCTTTCGATTTCGTCCATCAAATCGTCGCCGGTGAGATCCACATTATACGGGGTGATAATGAACGTAGCGGTGGAAACTCTTTTGATCTTGCCGTTATTGGCGTAAGCCACACCGCTCAAAAAGTCCAGAATCCGGCGGGAAACATCCTTGCTGGTGTTTTCCAGATTCAGTACCACGGTATGCATTTTAATCAGCTCATCCGCCACGGAACGGGTCTCGTCACCGAAACGCTCCGGCTTAAAGAGAACCACCTGAAGCTGGGCGGCGGCGTGAATGTTTACAACCTTATTGCCAGACTGAGGAGCGCTGCTCCGTCTGGATTCTCTCTGAGGCTCCTGATAAGCTTCTTCCTCCTCATAGCTGCTGGAAGAGATTTCATCCATGACTTCCTCATCATCCATATCCATCTCTTCAAAATCGTAGTCGTATTCATCCTCCGGCGGGGTCCACATCTGCTTAAATTTTTGTACCAAACCTGCCATAATGAAAAGGCCTCCTTAATTTTAAAATTCTTGTGGAATTGTTATTTCACAGGATAAGATCTCGCGCCAAACAAAGAGGAGCCGACGCGAACCATGGTAGCGCCTTCCTCGATTGCCTCCATGTAATCGCTGGACATTCCCATAGATAAGATATCCATAGTAATATTATCTATGTTTTCACCCCTAATGTCAATAAATAGTTTTCTCATAGCGGCAAAATAGCGCCTAATTTCTGAATTTTTTTCGCAAATGGGAGGAATTGCCATCAAACCCTTTACCAAAATTCCCTGAATCTGGGAAATTTCCCGGAGCAGGGCCTTTGCCTCCTCAGGCTTCACGCCCGATTTATTTTCCTCCCCGCCAATATTGACTTCTACTAAAACATTGGTAACGATTCCCAGCCTTTGAGAGCACTTGGCGATCTCCCGGGCAAGCTTCACCGAGTCCACCGACTGGATCAGCTCCACCTTTCCCACGATCTGCTTCACCTTATTGGTCTGCAAATGGCCGATAAACTGGAGATGGCACCGCTTCTTATCGTACTCGTCATATTTGCTTAAAAACTCCTGGACCTTATTTTCTCCCAGATAGTCGATTCCCAGGCTGATCCCATAATTGATAACCTCCGCCGGGACGGTTTTAGTAGCCGCCAGCAGAGTGATATCCTCCGGCTTTCTGCCGGACGCCTTCGCCGCCGCCGCGATGTTTTCCCGGATCTCCCGGTAATTTTCCTTCAAATTGCGCTTCTTTTCCTCGATTTCTTTTCCATCATGTTGCCATCAAACAATTTTTCCGTCATATAAATCCGTGCCTCCCACTACAACCTCGTCGTACAGCTTAATGGTTTCTCCGTTAAAGGTGGCGTCTTCCTCCGATTGGGGTCGCAAAGCACAAAAGTGCTGTAGGTGCTCAGGGGGACGATCTCCTTAAACACCAGCTCGCGCCGTAAAGCACGTATACGCCCTGCACCATGACCTCCTGCTTTACCTGCCTGCCGCTTCCGTCGTCGATGACCTTCATCACCGGCTCCACGTGAATGGCCTTTTTATTCACCATAATGCCGGAATGGGTGTTCACTGCAATCTGGACGCTCTCCTTCCGAACCTTGCTGAGCTCGTTATTCATATAGCGCACTCCAGCACCACCACCGCGTCGCTCTGCCGGCTTTCCTGGTTAATCGCTACCACCTTGGCCGGTATACTGCCGGTGGAGGCGAAGGGCATTGTGATCCCATCCACCTTCTCACCTATTTCCAGCTGAAGGGAGTCTGTTCCGGATACCTTACACACCACGTACCAGTTCAGGCCTGAAACCACCTTTCCTACTACATTGTCGGCTACCGGCTGCTGGACGGGCTCCTGATCGAGCTGGTCCAGGGTAATCTCTTTTACGCTGTCGTAGGAAAAGGAGGTTTCATAGCCGTCGGTGCTGCCGATAAAGTAGCCCGCCGCCGGAGAATTCACCGTGCCGATAGGCCCGGCAGCCTGCGCTTTCATGGATTCCAGCTGAGATTTCAAAGCGTTAAGCCTGTCCGCGTATCCGTTGGGCTTGCCAGTAATGATCTGCCGCTGATTTAAAAGATAGGTCAGCTCGTCCCTGGCGCCGCCGATTCCAGAATAATTGCCGGAATTCACCACGGATAAAAACTGGTTGATTTGGGCCGTGATTTGTCCGTCGATCACGTCAGGGCTGGTGGAAAGGCTGATTTGATCCGCCGCTGTGGTGAGCCGCTCTAAATTGTCGATTTCTCCCTGAAGCCTGCTGATCTGGTTCTGGGCGGAAGCATCCTCGGCGCTGGCGTAAATCTGGGCCACAACGCCGTTTTCCTTGACGCTTTCTCCATCCTCCAGCACGTAATTCAGCACGCCGCCGGCATCTGAGGTCAAATAGGTTTCGTTTCGAACGATATAGCCGGTGGTTTCGATGGTATCCGAAGCGGTCATATAGGTAGCGGTCTCCGTTTGGATGCTGCTGTGATTGGAGTTATAAATCTGAAGCCCCACATAAAACAGAAGCAAAACGGCAAGGAGGGTGGCCGCGACCCGTTTAAACACCTTATTGCTCAATAGAAACTTCCTCCTTCTCGCTTAATTCAGCCGAAAACACAAAACAAGTTCACTGAAAAGGCCGTCGGTGACAAGCCGCCTTTTTTCAGCTTGTCCCTGCAGCAGAAAAGCCTATGGGTCAACGGTCCTTCTATTTTTTCTATCATACCTCGCTTTTTCAAATATGCAAGTGAATTTTTGGAGAATACCGTCTAAGCCCTCCTCCTGGTCCACAAAAATCCAATGGATCCTGGCATCCCGCTTAAACCAGGTAAGCTGGCGCTTGGCGTATCTTCGGGTATCCCGCTTGAGCTGCTCCACCGCTTCCTCCAGGGAAGCGGTTCCTTGAAAATAGGGTAAAAACTCTTTATAGCCTATGGCGCCTGAGGCAGTAATCCCTAAATCCTGCAAAACCCGCCCGGCCTCCTCCAGCAAACCTCTTTCCATCATTTGGTCCACTCTTTGCTCAATCCGGGCGTAAAGCTTCTGCCGGTCAGAAAAGCTGAGACCGATCAGCACCGGCTGGAAGGGCAGCTCGCCGGCGCGGGAACGCTTCAATCGTTCCGTCATGGTTTCTCCTGTGAGATAGTAAATCTCAAGCGCTCTGAGCACTCGTTTTTCATTGTTCCGGTCAATTCGCTCCGCCGACGGAGGATCGACCGCCTGCAGCTCCCGAAATAGATCCGCAGCGCCTTTCTCTTCTGCCCGCCGCTCCAGACGGCGCCGGATTTCCGGGTTTTCTGGTTCCTCCTGAAAAAGGATCCCCTCTGTGACTGCCTGCACATACAGGCCGGTGCCTCCTGCCAGTATTGGGAGCCTTCCTCTTTTGTGAATATCCAGTATTGCTTTTCGAGCCATGGCAGCGTAATCCGCCACGCTGAACCGTTCCTTGGGAGATAAAAAATCTATCATATGGTGGGGAATTCCACGCATCTCTTCCACTGCCGGCTTCGCCGTTCCGATGGACATTCCCTGATAGATCTGCATAGAGTCGGCGGACACCACCTCTCCGTCCAGCCTCTGGGCGAGCGCCGCCGCCAGGCCGGTTTTTCCTGAGGCTGTCGGGCCTACCACGCATATCAATGGAAATTTTTCATTGCTCATCATTGAATCCTGCCAAATTGTTTTTCGATTTCCCGCTTTTTCAGCGTGATGGAAACCGGCCTGCCGTGAGGGCAGTACCGGATCTCCGGATTTTCCCGCAGCGCCACCGCCAGAGCGATCAGTTCCTGATCGGAGGTAATCTGTCCCGCCTTGACCGCAGCCCGGCAGGCGATGTTGTGGTACAGCCAATCCAGCTTTTCCGTGGACATATCTGTTTTATTCTCTAAAAGGTGCCCGGCGATTTCCATCAAAGAGGAGGCGATATCCTCCTGCTCCAGGGAAAGCGGCGCGCTTCTTACCAGCACGGAGCCTCCGCCGAAATCCTCGACCTCAAAGCCGGCCTCCCAAAACAGCTTTTGGTTTTCCAGCACCGCCGCGTACTCATTTTTATCCAAGGTTACCGGAATCGGCTCCAGCAAATACTGGGCGCAGCTTTTTCCGCTTTCTTTTTTCAGCTTTTCATATAAAATCCGCTCGTGGGCGGCGTGCTTATCGATCAGCAAAGCAGCTCATCATCGCCGTATTCGATGATCAAATAGGTGCGAAACGCCTCTCCCACCAGACGCGCCTCTTTTTCCCCGAAGGGCTGAAGCCCAGCCTCTTCCCGGGGCGGCTCCGCCGCCGCTGCCTGTCTGCTGCTTTCAGGCTTCTCTCCGGCTGCTTCTTCCGAAAGCTCCTGGGCCTTAGGCTCCGCCTTTCGGCCTCTGTCAGCCGCCGCGCCTCAAAGCCGGTATCCCCAGGAGCTTCCCCTGCGGCCTTCGGCTTAGACGCTTCATCCGAAAAAGAAAAAAGGGCTGGAAATAAAGTCGCGCACAGCGGGTATGGCAGTCTGCCGTTTTACCGGCAGATAAATCTCCGGCTCGTTTTCCTCATAGGGAACCGGTATTCTCCCGGCCGCCCCTATGCCCGGAAGCGAAGAAGGAGGCTTTTGATCGGCTGCATTTTCACCGATATGGGAGGTACCGGCAACAGCCGGTCCGGAAGCGGTTTGAGGAAAGGCCTTATCCGGCGCTTTCCCCAGCGGCGCCTGCTGGGGCTGAGCGAGCCGGCCTGCGGAGCCGCTCACAACTTTCTCATAAGCGCCAAGGGAGGAATTGGGGGCCTGTTCGGTCTGAGACGTTAACAGACGGGCCTCCTTTTCGGCGGTCACCTGAGCCGCAGGCCCGATAGCCGGCTTGGCCGCCAGCCTGATCTGCTCCGGCTGAGACGCCGGCGGATCAAGCTTCGGCCGCGGAAGAATCATTTCCTTTCGCTGGTCGCCGGACAGCAAGGCGCTTTTCACCCCATGGTAAACGGCGTCGAAAATCGGCTTTTCATTGAGAAACCGCACTTCAATTTTTGAGGGATGAACATTGACATCCACCGCCTCCCAGGGTACGGAAAGATGGAGAACGCAGCTTTGGAAATTTGCCCGCCATAATCGATCCTTTAAAGGCCTGTTCTAAGGCAACCATGGCGGTTTTGCTTTTAACAAACCGACCGTTTATGAAAAAATGCTCGCATACTTCGGTTAGGCCGCACCGCCGAGGGCTTGGAAATAAAGCCCCGCACCTTAATGCCGTTGTAAGCGTAGTCCACCGGGATCAGGCCGGCGGTAAAATCCTTTCCGTAAACCGCGTAGATACAGGACCTTAGCTGGCGGTCTCCGGGAGTGGACAGGGTTTCCTTATGGTCCCGGACAAAGCGGAAAGAAATTTCCGGATGGGACAAAGCCGCCCGGTCCATTACCCCGGCCACGGCGTTAGCCTCGGAAACATCCTTTTTTAAAAATTTCATTCTGGCGGGCGTGTTATAAAACAGATCCCGAACCACGATTGTGCAGCCCTTTGCGCAGCCCGCATCCTCCAAGGCAAGCTCCTCGCCGCCCTCGATCTGATAGCTGGTGCCCGCCAGCTCCTCCTCTGTTCTGGTCAGCAAGGTCACCCTGCTGACAGCGCAGATAGAGGCCAGCGCCTCTCCCCGGAAGCCCAGGGTTCCGATGCCATCCAGATCCTCCGCTGATTCCACCTTACTGGTCGCGTTGCGGAGAAAGGCTTTGGGCACATCCTCTCTGGCGATGCCGCCGCCGTTATCCGTCACCCGCATATAGGCGATGCCGCCGCGCTGGATTTCCGCGGAAATCGTGGTGGCGCCGGCGTCAATAGAATTTTCCACCAGCTCCTTGATGACGGAAGAAGGCCGCTCCACGACCTCTCCAGCGGCGATCAGCTCCGCTACGTGTTTCTCCAGCACATGGATCTTCGCCATGAAACCGCCTCCTTTTCTTTAAGATAAAAATGGTTCTCACTGGTGTTCATAAAACATTCTCTATAGGTTTTCCTCTCCGCACAGCGGACAGGCTGCCGATTTACCCTCAGGCCGCCGAACGGCCCGCCTGATTTTTAAAGCGAATCCTCTCCGCCTGAACCGCATATGATTCCGCCTATCCGCTCCGGCCTGGCGCTTTCCATGGCGCGAATTCAAATCAGCGAAAGCCAAGCCAGCGTTTTATTTTTCGGCTGAGCCCCTGCGTTTCCACTTCTTAACGGCTAAAAAACTGTTTGAAGAAGAAAAAACCGAAAGCGGAAAGCTCTGTGTCCCCACACCCCGCTTCTGTCCGGAAAGCCGCGGGTGCACTAGCCTTCCTTGGCCATTTTCGCCAGCTCAAACAGTAAATTCATAGCCTCAATGGGAGTCAGGGTATTGACATCCACCTTTTTTTCAGCCGTTCCTCAATTTCCGACTCCGCACTGGGGAGCAGAGAAATCTGAGGCGCCGGCGGTTCTTCCTTTCGCGCCTTTTTCGGAGCTTTCGTTTTCGGAGTGACCTCCTGGCCTGTTTCCAGCTCCTTCAGCACCTGCTTGGCGCGGTTGATGACCGGCTGAGGAAGGCCCGCCAGCTTTGCTACCTCAATGCCGTAGCTGTCATCCGCCCCTCCCCGGATAATCCGGCGCAGGAAAGTGATATCGTCGCCTCTCTTTTTCACGGCGATGCTGTAATTTTTCACGCCGTCCATCAGTTCTTCCATTTCCGTCAGCTCGTGGTAATGGGTGGCGAACAGGGTTTTCGCTCCCAGCTTCCGCTTATCCACAACAAACTCCAGCACCGCTCTGGCGATGCTCATGCCGTCGAAGGTGGAGGTGCCCCTTCCGATTTCATCCAGCACCAAAAGGCTGTTGGAGGTGGCGCGCTTTAGGATATCCGCCACCTCGTTCATTTCCACCATAAAGGTAGACTGGCCCGACGCCAGGTCATCGGAGGCGCCTACCCGGGTGAAAATCTGATCCACCAGGCCGATCTCCGCCGAAGCTGCCGGCACAAAGCTGCCCAGCTGGGCCATCAGCGCAATCAGGGCGATCTGCCGCATATAGGTGGATTTTCCCGCCATATTCGGGCCGGTAATCACCAGCACTCTGTTTTCGTCCTGATCCAGCAGCGCGTCGTTGGGCACAAAGGGCGACGCATCGGAAAGCAGCTCCACCACCGGATGGCGGCTTTCCTTCAGTACAATTTTCCCGCTTAAATTGACCTCTGGGCGGCAATACTGGTTTTTACCGCTACCCGGGCGAAGGAGCATAGAACATCCAGCTGGGCGATGGCGTTTGAGGTTTTCTGCACTCGCTCCTGCTGGGCGGACACCGTAGTGCGGATATCGTCAAACAGACGGTATTCCAACTGTACGCACCGGTCCTTAGCGCCTAAAATCCGGCCCTCCAGGTCTTTCAGCTCCTGAGTCACGTAACGCTCGCAGTTGGTCAGAGTCTGCTTTCTTATGTAGCTGTCCGGCACCTGATCCTTGTAGGAGTTGGTGACCTCCAGATAATAGCCGAACACCCGGTTATAGCCTACCCGAAGCTTGGGAATCCCGGTTTTCTCCCGTTCCCGCTTCTCGATGGCGGCCACATAGTCCTTGCCGCCGGTCATGTCCTTTCTGAGCTCGTCCACCTCCTGATTGTAGCCCTCCCGGATGATGCCGCCTTCCCGTACGGAGAAGGGCGGATCGTCTACAATCGAGCCTTCAATCAGGTCATGGACATCCTCTAAAGTATCCAAATCCTCGTAAATGCTTTGCAGCAGCTCGGATTTCCGGTTTTCCAGCATTTTTTTCAGCTCCGGCAGCAAGCCGATGGTAGCGGACAGGGAACGAAGCTCCCGGCCGTTGGCGGTGCCGTAAACGATTCTGGTGATCAGGCGCTGCAAATCAAAAACCCCGGTGAGCTGATCCGCCAGGTTTCCGCACAAGAACGGATCACAGTAAAGCTCCTCCACCGCGTTCTGCCGGCGGATAATCTTCCCGCAGCTTAACAGCGGCTGCTCGATCCAGGTGCGGAGAAGCCGCTTTCCCATGGCGGTTTTGGTCCGGTCCAGCACCCCCAGCAGAGAGCCGCGCTTTTCCTTGTTCCGCATGGTTTCGAGCAGCTCGAGATTCCGCCGGGTGTTAAGGTCTATGCCCATAAACTGGGCCTGGGTATAATTCTCAATCCGGTTTATTTTTAAGGGCACCTTCCGCTGGGTATCCTTAAGGTAATTGAGCAGGGCTCCCAGAGCGGAAACCGCCTGGTCCTGCCCCTCCATTCCCAGATCATCCAGCGTTTCCTTTTTAAACTGCTCCAGCACGGTCCTGCGGCAGGTTTCCAGCTCGAACTCGGCATCCTCCCGCATTTCCACGCAGGCAGACAGCTTATCCCGGATAAACGGAGCCAGCTTCTTCATATTCACCGTCTCGCCGCCGATCAAAATTTCCCGAGGAGAAAAACGGCCCAGCTCGTTTAAAATCTCATTTTCCAAGTCCTTATCCAGGCTGGTGGAATAAAGCTCGCCGGTGGAAATATCGCAGAAGCAGATGCCCGCATGGTCCCCTATGGCGTAAATAGAGCAGATAAAATTATTTTTACCCTCGTCCAGCATGCTTTGCCCTCTAAGACAGTACCAGGGGTGACTACACGGATAATATCCCGTTTTACCAGCCCCTTCGCCAGGGCGGGATCCTCCATCTGCTCACAGATGGCCACCTTATAGCCTTTGGAAATCAGCCTGGCGATATAGCTTTCGCTGCTGTGGTAGGGAACGCCGCACATGGGCGCCTTTTTATTTTGTCCGCAGTCTCTCGCGGTAAGGGTCAGTTCCAGTTCCTTCGACGCCAGCACCGCGTCGTCAAAGAACATTTCATAAAAATCTCCAAGGCGGAAAAACAAAATAGCCCCCTGGTTTTCCGCCTTGATTTTCTGATATTGCTTTGCATCATTGGCGACAGTTCGGCCATGATTGTATTTCTCCCTTCAAAATTCTTTAGGGCGCGGGAAGCGGCTGCTTCCCGCGCTGCTTAATGATACGGCGAATCAGTGGCAGCCGCCGCAGGAGGCGCAGTTGCCGCCGCAGGACTCCTGGTAGTCGGTAGTATCCGGATCTTCTCCCTGGGCGCTTTGCATAATAATGGCGTTCACCCGGTTAAGAAGGGCGTCCAGCTCCTGGCGAGCCATATTGTAAGCCGCCATATTTTCGTTCTTCATGATCGAGGCATAGCAGGCGCGCAGCTCCTGGTTGAGCTTCTGAAGCTTTTCCTCGCTGCGGTCCTCCTTTGAGCCTCGGTGTTAATATTCATTCTTTTTAAATTGAACTCGCCGATCAGAGACTGAAGCTCCTTATCGTTATCGCTGTTCTGCTGGGCGATCTGCACCTTCAGATAACGGTCGTCTTTCTGAATCTGCCGTCCCAGTTCTCTCGCTTGCTCAATGATATCCATTTGTTAGTCCTCCAAATTTTTTATTTTCTATATAAATTCGCAGCTGAAATTATATACAGTTTCCCTTTAAAACCCAGTTTCCCGCGCCAGTGACCAAAATATTCCGAAAGCTGCCGATCATTTCCGGACCGCCGGGGATTTCCACCGTAACGTTTTCCTCTGTTCGGGCATTCAGTACGCCAGGCTTGGAGGCTTCCTCCTCCACGAGGCCCCGGACGGTTTTCCCCCCACCATCGAGGCGCAGCGCCTGACGGAAATTTCCTCCTGAACCTTTAACAGCTCCGCGAACCACCGGGTCTTTTCCTTGTGGGACACCGGGTCCGGCATTCCTGCCGCCGGCGTTCCCTTTCTTGGGGAAAAGATAAAGGTGTACAGCGCGGTAAACCCTACCTCCCGGATCAGGGAAAGCGTGTCCTGAAATTCCTCATAGGTCTCTCCCGGAAAGCCGACGATGACGTCGCTGGTGATGGAAAGGCCGGGCATCTTCTCCCTGGCGTAGCGGATGATTTCAAATACTGCTCCCGAGTATAGCGCCGGTTCATCTCCTTCAGCACCCGGTTGTTGCCCGACTGGAAGGGGAGGTGCAGATGTTTTGCGATATGTCCCGAAGAAGCCATCACGTCGATCAGCTCTTTGGTGCAGTCCTTGGGGTGACTGGTCATAAACCGCAGCCAGTAATCCCCTCCATATCGCTGATTTCCTTGAGCAGCTTTTGCGAAATTCACCGGCTCCGGCAAATTCTTTCCGTAGGAGTTTACATTCTGCCCCAGCAGGGTGATATCCTTATAGCCGCCCTCGATCAGCTGGCGGGCTTCTTTCAGCACCGCCTCAGGCTCCCGGCTCCGCTCCCGCCCCCTGACGTAGGGAACCACGCAGTAGGAGCAAAAATTATCACAGCCGTACATCACTGGAAGCCAGGCCTTGAAGCGTCCATCCCGGCGCACCGGGATATTCTCGTCAATGGTATCCTCCCCGCCCCGCTGAAACACTCTCTTGGCGCCGGTAAGGGTCTCGTAAACCAGCTGAGGGAAGCTCGACAGGGAATGGGTTCCAAACACCAGGCTGACGAAAGGATAGCTTTTCCGGATCCGCTCCACAACATGCTCCTGCTCCATCATGCATCCGCACAGGGCAATGATCAAAGAGGGATTTCTGCGCTTTAAATACTTCAGCGCTCCCACGTTGCCGAAAAATCCGGTCCTCCGCGTGCTCCCGGATGGCACAGGTATTAAACAAAATAAAATCTGCTTCCTCCTGGTCCTCGGTAAAGCCGAAGCCCATTTGCTGAAGCATTCCCTTGATTTTCTCTCCGTCGGAAACATTCTGCTGACAGCCGTAGGTTCTGACCATCGCCAGAGGCGTTTCCTTCTTCGCCCGGACGGCCATGATTTCCGCCGCGAGCTTTGTATATTCCTTAGGCTCAACTGCCAAAAAACACACCTCACAGATTTGACATATTTCATTTTAGTATATCATAACGTTCCATATTTTTCAACGGAAACAAACGTAAAAACAGCCATTTTACAATAAAGCCGGAAGCTTCGGCAGATTCCGCGGCGGTCAGGCGCAGGCAGGCACGCAGAAAGCACCGGTGATCCATATGCAGAATTTTTATCAGTTTGACGCTTCGTACAAAACGCGCGGGATTTACCAGCGCAAACGATTTTACCGCCCGGAAATCTTTCCATGTGCCAGGCCCTCTCAGCGAGGCCGAATCCCGTGTGTCGGAAGGTTAGAAATTCCAGTCTTACCGTGGTGTAAGCCCCCTAAAAAAACGCTTTTCCGGTAAAGAACACAAAGGCGCTGGCAAGTTCGTTCCTTGTCCTCCCTACCCTACAGCCGCAGACAGGCGCTTCCTGCATAAGCCAAAGCTTTCTGTCCGGTGAAGCCGGGGGTATGCTTTCTTTCATTCTTTTTCTAAAGCAGAAACGCTTTTGCTCTCCCAGGCTGACCAGCCTTTCTGCTGCGGCGGATTATGGCAAAAAGAGAGGGCGGAAGTGCCCTCTCTTTTATCAAATTTCTTTTTTCAGAACCAGTCTTTCGACCATCTCCGCCACGCCATCCTCCAGATTGGTTTTGGCTATGTATTTAGCGATGTTTTTCACATCGTCAATGGCGTTTCCCATAGCCACCGATTCCCCAGCGAACCGCAGCATAGGGCCGTCGTTCAGATTATCCCCGGCAGCCATCACATTCTCCCTGGAAATGGTTAAATATTCGCAAAGATGCAGAAGTCCATCCCTTTGTCACAGCCGTGGGCGTTGATCTCAATATTGCCGAAGCCGGAGCTGGTGATGGAAACCGCTTGATTCTCTAAGAGCTGCCCCCACATCACCGGGAAATCCTCCCTCCTCTTGGGCCACAGGTTCACCTTCTCCACGCCGCAGCCAGCATCCAGTACAAACCGCCTCAGGCTTTCCACAGGCAGTCTGGTCGATTTGACATGAGCAGCGTAATCGGAAAGTCTTGGATATTCCATCACAAGATCCAGCTGGGAAAGCCGGCAATAGGACCTTCCCTTTAGATAAACCTCCGGGAAGCACTTATATTCATCTCCGAAGCGGAGCATTTCAGCGACAGTTTCATAAGGCATCAAATTTTCATAAATATTACGGTCCGCCCTCACATCGTAAACAGCCGCTCCGTTAGAGCAGATAGCATATTGAATACCCGGCAATTCTCTAATGCAAGAGGGCATTTTTTCAAAGGTGCGGCCTGTGGCGGGTACCACAAGCACTCCCTGAGCCATCGCCTCAAGGAGCGCGTTTCGATTCCGCTCTGAGATCACGTTGTCTCCGGTCAGAGTGGTTCCGTCTAAATCCAAAGCAATCAACTGGATCAATGGGCATCCTCCTGTTTCAATCGGGCCAGCTCGTGAAGCACAGTGAGCTGGCGCTCAAAATTCTGGCGGTGCTGCTTTTTCAGAGTATTTCATAAGAGATTTACAAGTTAATATCCCTCGTTCCTCCGGGCTTTCCGGAGCTGCTGCCGGCGGGCCCCGTTTTCAAATTCTTCCTTTTCCTGCTGAGTTTCGCAAATCAGCTGAGGCACCGGCACCGGTTTTTGATTTTCATCCAGCGCCACCAGCACCATATAACAGGTGTTTACCAGTTCCCGTGTCCCGTCCAGCCGCTCCACAAAGGTATCCACTCTGACTTCCATGGAGCTTCTTCCTACATAGGTCATTTTCCCCTTGAGAACCAGGGTGCTGTTAATCGTCACCGCCTTTTTAAACTGTAGATTATCGATACACGCGGTGGTCACCTCATGCTCTGCGTGCCGCCGGGCGATTACTCCCCCCAGCATATCGATCCAGGCCATCAGCTGACCGCCGAACAGCCGCTTATAGCCGTTGATATGGGAGCTCAGCACCAGCTGCACCTGCTCCGCCGCGGATTCGGATACTCTTTTCGCTTCTTTCATAATCAGTCTCCTGCTTTCCTTCGAAAATGGCAAAACAGAGGACGAAGAAAACCGCCCTCTGTTTTAATATCTTCCGAAACATTGAAATCATAGATGAATCCTATTGGAATTGCCGGATTTATTATAGATCATCCATTTTAATTTTATCAAAGCCATGCTCCAGAACGTTTTCCGTAATGGTGCGCTTATCCGCCTTGGCAGCAGCTTGGAACGGTTTTTCACCACTTTTTGCAGAGTATCCACCGCGGCGGGGCCATCAAACAGCCGCCGGGACAGGCCATGCCCTCGATGATATTTTCCGGCATTTTCCCCCGCGTTCATGGCAATCAGCGCTTTTTGCATTCCTTGGCTCCCATGCACTTCCGGCAGGTTACCGGCATCTCAAAGCCTTCCTCATCCAAGACCTCCATCACCGCGCCGGACACGCCGCCGCTTTGGGCGAAGCCCTTGCCGTAAACAGAACCGTCCTGAACGTCGTCCGCCATTTCCATAGGATCCACATTCTGCGCCTTAAACATGGCGGCCAGCTCCTCGAAGGTGAGGACATAGTCGGCGCTGTCCTTTACGTGCTGGATTTCCTGCTTCTTAGCGATACAGGGCCCGATAAACACCGTCAGCGCGTGGGGATGGAGATATTTCACATACCGGGCGGTAGCGGTCATCGGGGACACCGTGCTGCTGATATTGGGAATCAGCTTTGGGAAATGCTTTTTGATCATGGTGAAAAAGGCCGGACAGCAGGAGGTCGTCATTTTTCTGCCGGTCTGGATCGCTTCCTTCAGCTCGTGGGCCTCGTGCTGGGCCACTGCGTCGGCGCCCAGGGCCACCTCAAAGGAATCGTCGAAGCCCAGCTTTTTCAAAGCCGCCTTCAGCATCCCCACCGTAGCGGTACCGAATTGTCCCTCGATCGCCGGGGCGAACATAGCGTAAACCTGCTTTTTCCCCTTGAGCTGCTCGATTACCTCCACAATGGAGGAGGTATCGGAAATAGCGCCGAAGGGACAGTCCATAGTGCAGGCGCCGCATCCGATGCATCGTTCATATTTAATGCTGGCCTGCTTGTTTTCGTCCATGGTGATGGCGTCCACCGGACAGGAGCGCAGGCAAGGACGCATGGTATCGGAAATGGCATTATACGGGCAGGCCGCGGCGCAGCGTCCGCATTCCTTGCATTTAGCGGGGTCAATATAGGCTCCGCTACCGGTAACGGTAATGGCTCCAAAAGGGCAGGCCGCCACGCATTTTTTCGCCATACAGCGCTGGCAGTTGGCGGTAACGGTAAAACGGTTGATGGGACAGCCCTCACAGGCCGCCGGAAGCACCGTCACGGTGCCCGAGCCATCCGGATTGGTAGGCAGGTGCTTTCCTCTCGCCAAAATCACGCGTTCTCTCAGAATTTCCCGCTCCCGGTAAACACAACAGCGAAAACGCGCCACCCTCCCCGGAATAATGTCGTAGGGAATTGAATCCGACTTTTCCTCCAGGTCTCCGGCATAGGCCAGTTGGGCAACCCGAAGCAAAACCTCGAATTTCATTTGTTTGGCGTCATTATCGTATCGCATAGGCTCCTCTACTTTCCTTATCGTAACCCTTCCGCCTATTCGGCGGCATCGCGCTCCATACGGCACGACAAAAGGGTCTTGGTCATTCTCTAAATCTTTCGCGTCTTTTCCTCCGGGATAAGATCCGCGCGGTCCGGAACCCAAAAGCCAGCGGCAAGCGCGGCGCTCCAAACAGGCTCCAGACAGGTTCAAGCAACGCTTAAGCGCTTAATAATATTTTTTCGTCACCCGTTTCCCCAAGCGCTCCATCAGGCCGCACAGCTTGTCGATCAGCTTCAGCTTAATGCTCAAATCGGACGGAAGCCCGGGATTCTGATGGGCCGGGTTGATGGCGGTGCCGATAAACAGGTTTAAGGTAGTACATTCCTCCAGCAGGATTTTCGCCAGCATGGCGGCGCCGTTTTTCTCATCCAGCTTTTTGAAATAGAAGGAATCCGTTTCATGATCCAGGTATTCCTGGAGGATCTCCACCGTGCGGCTCAGGGTCAGGACGCCCTCTGTCACCAGGTCGATCCCCTGGATGGTGGCGATGGGAGGAATCAGCGGATCTACGTAATCCAGGCTGGTTTCAATGCTCCGGTTTAAAACACGCGCCACGATATTGGCGCTGGAGCCGCCGCAGATCAGCTTTTTCCCGGATGAAGTCATGAAGTCCCTGACCATTTTCGGGTCGTCATCCTTGTTTTTCGGCGGGCCGGCGAACATATTGACTACTTGGCGCGGAGAAATTCTGGCCACCATCACGGTGGAATCATCCCCCGGCTTATCCATGTACAGCTCCTTTACCGCCTGAGACAAGGCCGCCGCCAGCCGAGGCGCGGATTTTTCCTTTAGGCTTTCCTTGCGCAGCCATTCTGCGACGCTCTCCCAGGTCCAGCCGAAGTTTAAAATGCTTCCTACGCCGGCATACACCACGCCGTCGCTGATCAAGGCCAGCACATCGCCGGGAAATACGGTAAACCGGGATTCATACACGGTTTTTCCCGCATATTCCTTATCGGTCATCTCCAGCTCCATCAGCTCTCCGTTGCGGATAAAGATACAGGCCGGGTTGTCAAATTCCGCCAAATAGGCCTCGCCCGTATCCTTGATCTGCAATACGGAAAAGGTAGAATAAGCAAGCTTTCTCACACTGCAGATCGGCAGCGTGGAGACAATCGTCTCCACCGCCTGCTCCATGGCGGCACCCTCTGTCAGCATGGTTGAAATTATGGTACTGGTCAGGGTGGAAAGGATATTGGCCTTTACGCCGCTTCCCAAGCCATCCGCCAGCACCGCAAAAACGGAATCCTCCGTGCGGGTGATTCGCACGTTATCGCCGCACAGCTCCTCACCGTACTTGAACAAGCTACGGTAAGCGGTATCCACATGCATTTTCATCATTCATCACCGTCAAACACAATCATATTTTTTAGCTTGGTCAGGGTCACCTTGGTTTCCGCAGTGGTCTCGCCTAACAGGCTTGCGATCTGCTGCGCCGCCACCATCTGCTTGTCGATAACCTTTTGGGCCATCTCCATGGTTTCCACCCGCAGGTCGTATAGATTTTCCTGCTCTCTTTCCTCCTTGGTGATATCCTTAAAAATACCCATGACGATGTTCTGCTTATCTATGTAAATAATAGATTGCTCCGTCGTAATGCCGTATTCCTTGTAATGCACCTTTTTATTGGTGATCGGCTGCTTGGTCTCCAAAACAAACTGGAAATCGGAGCTGTCGATCAGCTCGAACAACCCCTTTTCCAGCGCCTCCCGGCGGGAAATCTTAAAGCATTCCTCGGCAGCCTTATTGAACTCGATAATATTCATCTCGTCGTCCACCATAATGGTGATGTTGGGCGTTTCGGAAAGCACATAGTTGGACAGGGACTCGGCCCGCTCCTTCATATAAGGCACGCACATGGTCAGCTCCGCCTTGTTGAGATAAACGGCGATGGCCTTTTCCCTGCAGGAATTGTAGCCGCAGGCGCCGCAGTTCAGCTCCTGCTCCGGAGACTCCTTGCCGATTTTCGCCAAAATACTGCGGATGGTATCCTCGTCCGGCAGCTTCTCATGGCGGGACCGGTCAAAGAACCGCTTGCCCATGGGGATCTCTTCATCCACAGCGGGATAATCGCCGGCGTCCTCCCTGGCGTAATTTTCCACATCCAAAGCGGCCCTAAAGCGGGTTTCCTCTCCCTTGGTCTTGGCAGGGCCGTTGACGCATCCGCCCTTGCAGGCATTGACCTCCACAAAGCAGTGGTCCAGCTCGCCTTTCGCCATAGAAGAAAACAGAGCGATGCACTCCTGGATGCCGTCTACGGTAATCATCCGGTAATTGTTGCAGTCTCCCCGGGCTTTCAGGCTTTCCAGAATACCGCTGGTCACCGGGTACATTCTCAGAATCTTAGAGCTGGCGTTCAGGAAGGACGCGTCCTCGCACTGACCGGGCACAATGCCCTCTTCCCGGAACCACTGTTCAATATCCTCAAAGGTCAGCACCGCATCCACGTCGGTGTCGTGGCGGATATCCGCCGCCTCGTCGATTTTAGCGATGCACGGGCCTACGAACACTACCTTGACGCCCTTGCCCAGGGCCTGTTTAATCAGCCTGGCGCTGGCAATCATGGGAGACACCACCGGGGCCATATATTCCACAACCTCCGGATGATACAGCTCGATCAGACGGTTGATAGAGGGGCAGCAGGTGGTGATGATGTTCTTCATCTTGTTTTCCACCATCAGGTCGTGATACTGGGCGGTGACGTAAGCCGCGCCCTGGGCGGTTTCGAAACCGCGCAGAAGCCCAGCTTTTTAACGCCGCGGCCATCTGGCCCGGCTTTTCCAGAGAGAAAGAGCCTAAAAACGACGGCGCCAGGGAAACCGCCACCTTTTCCCCGGAGGCCAGCATTTCCTTCACCTGATCCAGGCTGCTGGTAAGGGTTTTGGCGTTTTGCGGGCAGTTGGCCAGACAGGTGCCGCACAGCAGGCAGTCGTCGTCGATGATCTGGGCCTGCTCGTTGACCACCCGGATGGATTTCACCGGGCACACCTTTAAGCATTTATAGCAGTTTTTACAATTCGCCTTTTTTAATCCGATGACGCTCATATGGACATCCTCCCCAAAATCTCACGGTTGAAAAACTCCTCGGTGGTCGAGGGAGAAACGGAAAAATCCTTGCCGTCCACCGTTACGCTGACGCCTCCCTGGCAGCGGCCCATGCAGAAAGAGCCTCTTAAATTCACTTGGTCCTTCAGGCCGTTCAGAGCGATGTTCCGCTCTAAAATCTGGATCACATCTCTGGAGCCCTTCAGATGGCAGGAACTGCCAATACACACTACAACATCCACGCCAAACTCTCCGCCTTTCCATTAATCTCTTGTCACACATAAATCTAAGGGATAATCTCTTCTTTTCGCGCTTCGTCTGCGAGTTTGATAATTTTTTAACGATTAAAAATCCGCAGACAAGCCCCTTGATGCCAAAAAGAATCTAGAGTTATTATACTATGCTTTGTTCAACATTTCAACAAAAACCCCGGAATAATTTCCGGGAATGTTTTGTCCATTTTTTAGAGAAAGGAACGGCACCTTCTTCCAGCGTCCTGCGGTTTTGGAACTAGGTATAGGGTTCGGCTGTTTCAGCCATATTAACAAAAGCAAGACGATAAACTTTCAAGCAGAAAATACATTTTTTTACAAAAACTGAAAATATGTGATATAATACTCTTAAATCTATCATGGAAAAGGGCTCTGACCGGCGGCTGAGCCTGAAAAATGATCATTCCCCCGCCGGAGAAATCAGGTCTAGGATAGTTATGCTGGAATTTAAGCCAATTACCGCCGCAGACGGTGCATGGGCGCGCCCGCTTCTGCTGAAAGCAGACTGTATCAGCTGCGGCTACACCTTTGCGAATCTTTTCGTTTGGAGCCCGGTTTATCATACGGATTTAGCCCGGTTCCAGGATTTTGTCATCGCCCGGTGCTTTGACCACCCCAACACTCCCGACTCTCCTTATCTTTACTTGTTCCCCGAAGGAGACGGCGACAAGCGGGCGGCGATTCGGGAAATCGTCCAGGATGCCGCCGTCCACGGCAAAATGCCCCGGCTGTATTCTCTTTCCCAGCGGGACAAAGCGTGGCTGGAGGAGCAGTTCCCCGGCATCTTTGCCTTTACCTCCTGCCGCGGTACCTTCGATTACATCTACAGCAGCGAGGAGCTGCAAAACCTGCCTGGGAAAAAATTTCAAAAGAAGAGGAACCACGTTTCCCGTTTCCTGCGGGAGCATCCGGACTTTGTATTTGAGCCGATCACTCCGGAAAACCTTGAGGAGGTTCGGGCCTTTAACAACGCCTGGAGTCAGCTTTACGGCAACAGCCAGGATACCGGAATCCAAACGGAGCACCTTGCTGTTGAGATGGGCTTAAAGCACTTTTTCGAGCTTGAGCTGTCTGGCGGCCTCATCCGGGCGGATGGAAAAATCATCGCCTTTTCCTACGGCAGTCCGGTGAGCGGCCGGGTGTTCGACGTACATGTGGAAAAGGCGCTGTACGATGTCAACGGCGCTTATAATATTATTAACCGGGAGTTTGCCCGGCGCTTCTGCGGGGATTATCAATGGATCAACCGGGAGGATGACGTTTCAGAGGAAGGCCTGCGGAAAGCTAAGCTTTCCTATAATCCCGCTTTCCTGCAGGAAAAATTCTGCGCCGATCTATTAGGAGGAGAAACCGGATGTTTCGGTTAAGCGTTAAGCAGGATTACCCTGATCTGTGCGGGCTGTGGCTGGAGGCCTTTGGGGAAGGCGAGGAAAGCGCAAAATTTGTGTTTGAAGGCTTCAGCGGCTATCAGCATATTTATGTCCTGGAGGAAGAACGCGCGGTGGTTTGCATGGCTTGCGCGGTGCCTTGCTCCCTCCAGGGAAAGGAAGGAATTTACCTTTACGGGGTGGCCACAAAAAAATCTCACCGCGGAAAAGGTCTGATGTCGGCATTATTGGAATATGCTGAACAAGAGGAAAAACGAAAGGGCGCTGAGTTCAGCGTGCTGATTCCCCAAACGCCTGATTTGTTCGCTTTCTACCGCCGTTTGGGTTATGAAACACGGTTTTACCGCCATGCTTTTTCCGTTGAGCCCGTTCCCGCGGCGGCCGAAACGCTCTCCGCTTCCCCAGTGACCGCCGGCGGGCTGGCCAGCCTGCGGAGGGCTAATGCCTCCAGGCCCTTTGTCCAGCTGAATCCGAAAGCCTCTCAGGCCGTAGCCGAGGACTTAACCCTTTTGAAAGCGGAGTGCTTCGCCACCGGCAGGGGCTACGCCGTCGCCCGGAAAGAGAAAAAACAGGTTTTTATCGAGGAATTGTTCGCCCAGAGCCCACAAGCGGCCGCCGAGCTTGTTCGTGGAATCTGCGGGGTTTACGGTTGCCAGCAGGCGAAGGGCTACTGCGGCGGCGGGCTGTTCCAAACGGAGCAAACCATGGACTTTGGCATGATAAAGTTTTTATCGAAACCCTTTCCCATGCATGGCGCTTATATGGCGCTGATGCTGAACTGAACATAAAGGAGGGTTCGTTCTGAACGTACTCATTTTATCCTGCAGAACCGGTGAGGGCCATAACGCGGCGGCCCGTGCCGTTGCGGAAACCCTGCGGGAGCAAGGCGATACCTGCGAATTTTTAGATGTCCTGTCCTTGGTCAGCAGCAATGTCTCTAAAAAAGTGGAGAAAACCTATGTGTTGACTACCCGGGTGCCCAGCGTTTTCGGTTTGCTTTATAAAGCCGGCAGAGCTATCAGCACTCCGAAGCACAAGTCTCCCGTTTACTGGGCCAACCGCCTTTACCGGGATAAGCTGTATGAGCATTTAATCTCCCGCTCCTTTGACGCGGTCGTCACCTCCCACCTGTTCCCGGCCGAGGTGCTCACCAGCCTAAAGCGGGAAAACCGTCTGCCGGTAAAAACGCTGGCCATCGCTACTGATTACACCTGCATCCCTTTCTGGGAGGAAACCGAATGCGACTATTACATTCTTCCCCATAAGGATTTAGTGGAAGAATTTCGGAAAAAGCAAATGCCCAAAGAAAAATTGTATCCGCTGGGTATTCCTGTTTCCAAGCCTTTCCGCACGAGAGGAAGCCGGCAGGAAGCGCGGGAAATATTAGGCTTGCCCTCCCGGCTGCCTGTGTTTCTGATTATGACCGGCAGCATGGGCTACGGAAGAATCGAAGACACCATCCAGGAGCTGGTGAACCTATATGGCAGCCGCGCGGTGATCGTAGTGATCTGTGGGAACAACGCAAAGCTGAAGGAATCTCTGGAAAATCAATGCAAGGGCCATCCCAATGTGATAATTCAAGGATTTACCAAAAAAATTCCTCTATACATGGACGCCTGCGACGTACTGTTTTCAAAGCCCGGCGGTTTAACCAGCACAGAGGCCGCTGTGAAAGGCGTTCCCTTGATCCATACCGCTCCCATTCCCCGGCTGCGAAAACAGGAACGCTGCCTTTTTCGCAAGACGGGAATGTCCTATTATTGCCAGGAACCGGCTCAGCAGGCGAAGTACGCTAAGCTTCTGTGTGAAAACCAGTTTCTGCGCTTTCGTATGGCGGAGGCCAGCGGCGCAATACCAACGCCGGCTCCGCGGAGGAAATCTGCGGTCTGCTGCGGCAAGCGGTAGGCTCAGATGAGGTAACGTCATGCATGTTTTAAGCTATCGGTTTTTTATGTTCGCGGGCTATCTCTCCGGCAAAGATCCTATACAGCTATCTGATTCCCCGTTGGTTCTGCCATCTGGACATTACGAAGCTGAGCGACGACGGAAATCCCGGCGCGGCCAACGCGGTGAAATGCGCCGGCTGGAGAGTGGGGCTTGTCTGCGTGGTTTTGGATATCTTAAAGGGTTTTTTTCCGGTCTTTATCGCTATGCATCATCTAGATTTTACCAGCTGGTGGTTTACCCCTGTGATTTCCGCGCCGGTATTCGGCCATGCCTTTTCCCCTTCTGAAAGGAAAGGGCGGAAAAGCTATCGCTGTTTCCTTTGGCGTGCTGCTGGGGCTTCTTCCCTGGTACCATGTGGTGTTCGCTTTGGCTACCCTCTATATTTTCCTTTCTATCGGCGTTGTCATCAATCCACATAGGCTCCGTTCTATCGCGACCTATACATTGTTCGCTATTTACTGTGTTTACGCCTATTGGCTTCAGGGGAGACTGGAAACCTCTATTTTCTGCGGCTGCCTTTTGGTGTGCCTTCTTGTCGTGGGCAAGCATCTGCGGCCAGAGGAAAAAGAGAAGTTTCAAATTGAGATACTTCCCGCGCTGTTCGATCCTAAAAAGTCCGGTACAGCCGACCGTTAGCTTTTCGGCAGCTCTTCGTAAAAACGATGAAAACCTTGGACATTCGCCATACTGTTTTTCGACATGAGAAAGGAGGATTCTTATGGAATTTCTTGAGGAAAAAGGAAGAATTTACGCCGTAGACGCCAACGGGAAGCTGTTAGCCGAGGTGACCTTTCCCGACGATGGAAATACCGCTGTTATCGACCACACCTTTGTAGACGAATCCCTGAGAGGTCAGGGGACAGCCTCTAAGCTGCTGCGGCAGGCGGTGGATTCGATCCGGCGTCAAGGCAAAAAAAGCACGGCCGGTATGCTCTTATGCCGCGGCATGGTTTGAAAAAGCACCCAGAGGAAAAAAGATCTGCTGGAAGAAACCTGATTTGACGCCCTCTCCGGTAAGATATTTTTAGATTGAAAATTAAGTTTGAAATATAGAAAGCGATGTGCGAATCATGGCAGCAAAGTTTTATGCCGTTCGAAAAGGCAGAACCACCGGAATTTTTACCAGCTGGAGCCAATGCCAGCAAAGCAGGTGACCGGGTATCCGGGAGCGTCGTTTAAAAGCTTTCCAACCCGCGGGGAGGCCCAGCGCTTTTTGGAGACAGGATTTGTGGGCGGGCAGGCGGATGTGCCTCAAAAAGCTGAAGCGAACGCAGAGGCCGTTGCCTACGTAGACGGAAGCTATCATGCGGGTACCGGAGAATTTGCCTGCGGCGCGGTAATTTTTTATCAAGGGGAAGCCTTTGAAATTTCTCAAAAATTTAATGACCCTGATCTGGCCGCCATGCGCAATGTAGCGGGAGAAATTAAGGGCAGCGAAGCGGCGATTGCTTTCGTCTGGAACGGAAATCCAAAGCTTAGAAATCCATCATGATTATGAGGGAATCGCCAAATGGTGTACCGGGGAATGGAAGGCCAATAAGGAAGCCACCAAGGCATACCGGCAGTATTATCTTTGCGTCTTCACAAAGGCTGCAAATCACCTTTGTGAAGGTCAAGGGCCATTCCAGCGATCAGTTTAACGACCGCGCGGACCGTTTGGCAAAGGACGCATTAGGAATCCCTTAAACATCCAGCGGTTTCAGCGCTTTCTTTGGCAGTTCTCTCCCCTTTCTCACCGGCGAGGCGGTACGGCTGGGAAAGGGGCCGAAAAATATCGAAAGACGAAAATAAGATTCCGCATATCTTTTAGCCAGTGATATTCGTAAAAAAGCGGCCCTGGAGCAAACGCTCCGGGCCGCTTTGCTTTTGGCGCTTAAACGAATTTTCGCTGGTCCTATCGGGAAAAAGCTTTGACGGAAGGCTTTTCAAGGGGAAACGGCTTTCGCAAAGCAAAAGTATACGGAATGGCAAGCAACAGTGTACCTATCTCACAGGCCGGCGGTACCGGTTATAGCCCGTTTCCAGACAGTAGGGTCAGCAAAGCTGATATTGTTCTATTTCCCTTGAGGAAGCAGCCGGTACCAGGCCCTAGAAGAAATTCCGCATACTGCCCGGCCACCGAAGCCTGAGTGGTTATTGTCAAAATTCCAAGGAAGCCAGAAATTTGAAGGCCGTTCCGACAAGCTTAAATATCGCTTCTCTTTTTAAGCGCTTAAAGTAATCCCTGGTTTCCTTACACACCACGCCGCTCAAGGCGACGATCGCGATTAAGTTCGGGAAGGCCATCAAGCCGTTGAAAATATCCGCGATATTCCAAACCGCCTCCACTGTCATATAGGGACCGAAAAACACTGCCAAAATATAAAGCCAGCGATAAATCAAAACCGCCTTTTGGCTGCCGCCGGAAAAATATTCCAGGCGCGCTCACCGTAATAATCCCAGCCAAGAATGGTGGTAAAGGCAAAAAACACCAGACAGGCCATTAAGATAAAGGAAGCGATTTTCGGGTCAAAGGGCAAGCCGTTTTGGAACGCCCGTGTGGTAACGGCAACACCCTCCAGGCCCACGTTCCAGGAGCCGGTAATCACAATGCACAGGCCGGTCATGGTGCAGATAACGATAGTGTCAATAAAGGTTCCGGTCATAGACACCAGGCCCTGGCGGACCGGCTCCTTAGGTCTTTGCAGCCGCAGCCGCGATCGGCGCGGAGCCTAAGCCAGCCTCATTAGAGAAAATCCCTCTCGCAATTCCCATCTGCATGGCGATGGCGATGCTTCCGACAATACCGCCGGTTACCGCCTGAGGATTGAAAGCGCCCTCCACGATAGCAGCTAAAGCGTTTGGAATGGCCTGATAGTTAAAGCCTAGGAGAAGGACGCAGAACGCTACATATATGATGGCCATAAAGGGCACTACGATCTGGGAAACCTGAGCGATTCTTCCCAATCCGCCGAGGATAACCAAAGCGACGCAAACCGCGACGATCACTCCGGCGATGATTACAGTGTAGGAATACTCCGCCCCAAAAAGATTTACTGTATGCCTTGAATCCGCGTCGAAGAAATTTTTCACCGCGGAGGAAATGCCGTTGACCTGGGTAAAGGTGCCGATTCCGAACAGGCCCACGCACATGCCAAAGAAAGCGAACAGCTTAGCAAGCCACTTCCATCGCTTTCCCATGCCTTTTTCAATATAATAAAAGGGTCCGCCCAATACGTGTCCGTCTTCGCAGATATGACGGTATTTGATGGCAAGCACGCCCTCTGAAAATTTAGTGGCCATGCCGAAGAAAGCCGCGATCCACATCCAAAACAGGGCGCCGGGTCCTCCGGCTACCACGGCGGTAGCCACGCCGACGATATTGCCGGTGCCGATGGTCGCGGAAAGCGCGGTGCACAGAGCGCCAAAGCTGCTCACCTCTCCGTGGCCGCCTTCCTCGTTTTTGACCATATACTTCAGCGCCTTAGGCAGCTTTCTGATTTGAAGCCCTCCCAGACGTATGGTCATGAAAATTCCGGCCGCTAAAATAAAAATAATCAGCGGCAGGCCCCAGATCGCACCGTCAAGCCATTTAATCCATTCATTAATTTTTTCAAACATACCCTTCCATTCCCCTTCAAAAAAATGAAAGCCGAACAAGTCCGGCTTTCTGGAGAAAAGACAAAAGCATTTGTGTCCTCTGTCCTTTTGCCTGAGAGATCAGCGGAAGCTCCGCCTTACACCTTCGGCTCCCGAAAACCGGGACTCTCCAGAGAGTCGCCGCGTTTAAAATTTGACGCGGCTCTTACTGACGGTTAATAATTTATCATACATCCCGCGGGGAAACAAGGGATTTCCCCGCATTTCGGCAGAATGTACGGAACTTTTCTCTCCTCGTCCAAAAATATCTGTCGGCGTGACGCGCTGCCAGCAGACGATCATCGATTTTCCATATGAAATCGATAACGGGAAATCACACAGTGTAAATGGAGGATGTCCCGTATTTTTCAGGGGACTGCTGGGAGAGCCGGCTTCTCCGTGCCAAGAGCGAAACCCACATCAGCCTGCGGTGAAAACCTGGCTTTTGCCGGCGGGCCGGTTACAGCCGTCAAGCTTTTCAAATCCTGCGCCGGCGCAGCGGGCTAAGCTCTATCGATAGAACGGCTTACCTTGAGCCGCTGCGTTCTTTCCAAACGTTATATAAAATATCTTTAAAAACCAGCATTGCGTCTTGTGCGTTAAATTTATATTCTTGCTCTAATTCGTCTAGCATTATCTTTATTCTGTAGGCGTAGTTTGGAATATTTACTTTACCCTGATAGGTAAGCAGAATCGGATATTTTTTCCCCCACTCATTTGTCCAGTTGATTTTTTCGTCTGCTTTCTCACCGGACTTTTTAATCATTTCCTGAATCTCTGCCGTGTTAATATCAAAGTCAATCAGCTCGTCTAAAGACATCTGGTACAATACCGCCAGCCTTTTACATTGACGAATATCTGGAATCGTTTCGCCTGTCTCCCATTTTGAAATAGTCTGCCGGCTTACTCCCAGCTTTTCCGCTACATCTTCCTGTGAGAACCCACGTCTTTTTCTCGCGTGAAATAAACTATTTCCTAAATTCATTATTTTTCCTCCTGTCAGTTCAGTTATGATCTCATTATACTATTTAACAGGATCAAGCTCTATCAAGAATCCCTGGCAAATATGCATGTTTTCTTAGCGAAAAGCCCTACTTTACCTGCGCTCTCTAGCTTTCGAAAATATGAATTCATGCGGAGCTGCAGATTTTGCAGACGCCTGGTTGATTCATAAATTCTCTTTGCAATACACATTCCTACCTTTTTCATTTAATGCGGCTGCTGTCAGGCTTTTGCAGCTTTCCGTAAAAAAGAATAGAGGGAGGCCCGCTGTAAAAAATAAAAGCGCAATCAAAACCACCAGTGAACTGGTGGTATGCACAGGGCCTGGAAGGGCCAAATACGGACTTAGTCCCTAAAGGGACATGGAAGTTTGACACCGCATTACAATTTCGGCGCCCGCTTAAGCGACTGTTCTTTTTGCCTACTTGTTCTTGCTACCCGTAAACGGGTCGATGTACTCTTTCATGGTCATCTGATCCTTCGTGTAATCCTCCTCCAGTTGGTTCTTTATGTATTCTTTAATTGCGCGTTCATTTCGACCCACTGTATCCACAAAGTATCCTCTGGCCCAAAAGTGTCTGCTCCCATATTTGTACTTTAAGTTTGCATGTCGGTCAAATATCATAAGACTGCTCTTTCCCCTTGAGATATCCCATGAATTGTGCTATACTCAGGTGTGGCGGAACACTTACCAGCATGTGAATATGATCCGAACACGCTTGTGCTTCTAATATTTCCACTTTCTTCTCTTCGCATAGCTTTCGCAGTATTTGCCCATATCTGCTTTTAACTTCCCATATATCTCTTTTTCGACGATACTTCGGTGCGAATACGATGTGGTACTCGCATCTCCACTTTGTATGTGCTGATTCTTTTTATCTCCCCCATGCCAAAAACCTCCTGATGTTCTTTAGTAATACGGTCGCCAAACCATTTACTATTTTACATCAGCTGGTTTTTTTTTTGCTAAAGCTTTTCTACCCCCGGTATAACCGGGGTTCTTTCCGCTTAAGCGTTAAAAGAAAAACACACCCCATATTATGGGGTGTGTTTTATCTGCGGCGGCTTACCGCTGGTGGACGTTAACGGGTTCGAACCGCTGACCTTCCGCACGTCAAGCGGACGCTCTACCAGCTGAGCTAAACGTCCATTTTTGCTGCTTGATTATTATATAGTATTTCAAGAGGCTTGTCAAGCACAGATTAGTTTCTTTTTTGGAAACTTCTTTGAAAACTACCTAACCCACACATTTTATGGTATACTAAATAAACTATGGATATTATTTTTATCTTAACTAGCTTGTTTGAAGAAATCCTTTGTATTCAAGCGGCCAAGATTTAGTTCAGGGTTAAAAATTTGCTATTCACTGAAAAATAAGGTACAATAATATAACATGCATTTTTGATGTCAATACGAAATCTAAGGAAACTGGCGGTGAATCAATGAGCACAATGCAGGAAAAACTGAAAAAAAATGAATCCCAGGCAACTGGAGGCTGTGCTACATACAGAAGGTCCCCTTTTTAATTTTAGCGGGTGCCGGCAGCGGAAAGACAACAGTTTTAATCAATCGGATCGCTTATATCATTGATCAGAGTCTGGCGAAGCCGTGGCAGATTTTGGCTATCACCTTTACCAATAAGGCGGCTGGAGAATTAAAGGAGCGGCTTACCGCCATGCTTGGGGATACCGGCGGAGATGTCTGGGCCGCCACCTTTCACTCTACCTGCGCCAGGATCCTGAGGCGGGATGGGGACAGAATCGGATACAGCAGCCACTTCACTGTTTATGATACAGATGACAGCAAGCGCCTGGTTAAGGATTGTCAAAAGGCCTTGAATATCGACGACAAAATGATTTCACATAAGTCCATTTTATCTGAGATTTCCCACGCCAAGGATAGTATGCTCTCTCCTGCGGACTATCAGGCGGCCGCAGGCAGCGACTTCCGCCTGGCGAAAATCGGAGCAGTTTATGAGCTGTATCAAAAGCGCCTGCGGGAAGCGGACGCTATGGATTTCGACGATTTGCTGGGGAATACTGTGGAGCTGTTCCGTCAATGTCCCGATGTTTTGGAATACTATCAGAACCGGTTCCGCTACCTGATGGTGGACGAGTATCAGGATACCAACCAAGTACAGTATGAATTTGTCCGCCTTCTTGCCGGGAAAAGCAAAAACCTCTGCGTGGTGGGCGACGACGACCAAAGCATCTATAAGTTTCGAGGCGCGACCATCGAGAATATCATGAGCTTTGAAAAGTCCTATCCCAACGCAAAGGTCATCCGTTTGGAGCAGAATTACCGCTCAACCAAGAATATTCTGAACGCCGCCAACGCGGTCATCAGCAATAACGAGGAGCGGAAGGGCAAAACCCTTTGGACAGAAAATCCGGAGGGAGACAAAATTCAGATCCATACCTCCTCCAACGAGCAGGATGAGGCCGGCTTTGTCGCTACCACTATTTTAGAACAGGTCGCAAAAAGGCCGAAAATATTCTGACTTCGCGGTGCTGTACCGAATGAATTCCCAGTCCAATATTTTGGAAAAGGTCTTTGTGAAGTCCGGCATTCCGTACCGGATTATCGGCGGCCATCGATTCTATGAGCGCCGGGAAATCCGGGACATGATCGCCTATCTGAGCGTGATCAACAACCCTTCTGATGAAATCCGCCTGCGCCGGATCGTAAACCAACCTAAGCGCTCCATCGGAGATAAAACCATTGCTACCGCCAGCGAGATTGCCGGGGCTCTGGGAGAAAGCCTGCTGGAGGTTCTGGGGCGCGCTGATGAATTTGACAGTCTGCGCCGGGCTTCCGTCAAGCTGAAGGCATTTTATGATATGATGCAGGAGCTAATTGACGCCAACGACGATGAAAGCGTGTCTCTCCATGAGCTGTATGAGCTGATTTTGGAGAAAACCGGCTACATAGAAGCGCTGCGCGGAAAAAAGAAGAGGCGGAGACTAGAATAGAAAATATTAACGAGCTTGCCTCCAACCTTCTGAAGTTTCAGGAGGAAAACGGAGAGGAAGCCACCTTGTCGGCCTTCCTGGAGGAAGTTTCTCTGATGACGGATATCGACAATTACGATGAGACCGCGGACACCGTGGTGATGATGACCATGCATTCCGCCAAGGGGCTGGAATTTCCGGTAGTATTTTTGCCAGGCTTTGAGGAGGGGATTTTCCCAGGCCTTCAGGCGATTTACGATCCGAACGAGATCCAGGAGGAAAGGCGCCTTTGCTATGTGGCTATCACCAGGGCGAAGGAAAGCCTTTATCTGCTGAACGCGGACAGCCGTATGCTTTTCGGCTCTACCAGCCGGAACCGGCCCTCTCGGTTCAGCCTGGAAATCCCCTTGGATTTAATCAATAAAACCCGGGAGCAGGACTGGAGAAAGCCGGATCTGGGAACCAAGATGCCGGTAGCGGAAACAGAGCTTCCGAAGGAAATCCGCAACAGCGGCCATGCATTTTGGCCAGGTAACGCCTCCGGCCAGAAGCGGGAATGTGTTTAAAACCGGTGATATGGTGCAGCATAAAACCTTTGGAAAGGGACTGGTCATCAGCGCTACACCAATGGGCAACGATGTGCTGCTGGAAATCGCCTTTGAACAGGGAACAAAAAATTAATGGCTAATTTTGCGCGTCTGGCTAAAGTGGAATAAAGCGGCTTATTTTTAAAAAGAGTGTGCCGAAGCATCTGCTCCCACTCCTTTCTTTGTTTGCAGGCGGCCTAGAAAGCCTACCAAAAAGAGGGACAAATTCTAAAGAATTTGTCCCTCTTTTTCGATTTTGCAATATTTTCATCAGGCCTTAAAAAATCCGTCACATTTCCTTTGCTTTTCCGTAGACTATAAGGAAAGCTTTTAGTTTTTAACCTGTTAGGAGGATCATTATGGCGGATAACTATGAAACCATGAATCAGGAATCTCCAAATTACGGATGTTTTAAGGAAGCCGTGTGCATCGACGCGTCCCGCGTGTACGATTCCTGCGGAGATAAGGATTGTCTTGAGGATTTACGCGTATATTTTTCGCCCGCGTCCCAGGCTGTCATCGACCAGGCCGCTCAGGTGCGTATGCGTAATGTAGACGTTCTCGTAGTATACTTAGGGCTGGAGCCTGTACCGTTCCACAAGGGCTTTTACTCTGTGGATATGACCTTCTTCTTTGAAGTGACCCTGGATGTTTTCCAAACTCCCGCCGCGCCGCCGGTAACCATTTCCGGCCTTTCCGTATTCAGCAAAAACGTGGTGCTTTACGGCAGCGAAGGCAACGTCAAGGTATTCAGCTCCGACGGCTCTCTGGATGAGCTGGAGCAAAATTCTGTACAAAGCCTGCCGAAAGCAAGCGTGCAGGTAGCGCAGCACCGGTGGGTCTGTCCGCCAGGCTCTGCGAAGGAAGAACCTGCTGCTGCGAGCCTTGCTGCAGAATTCCCGACTGCATTTGCAGACGGTACGGCGGAAGCTTCTGCATGGAAAATACCGATAAGGTCGTTTACGCCACCATCGGTATCTTCACCATCGTACAGATCGAAAGGAACGTCCAAATGATGATTCCTGCTTACGATTTCTGTATTCCGGAGAAGGAGTGCATCACTTCCAGCGACAATCCCTGCGAACTGTTCAGCCGGATTGATTTCCCCACCAACGAATTCTTCCCACCTAAGGTCACCGACGTTTACGGCGATGACCATGGCTGCGGCTGCCACAAGCACAAGGAATGCTGACCGCTCTATGAAAAAGGCGCTGCCGGTAAAACCGGCAGCGCTAATTTTTATAGCCGTTTTTTACGCAGGGCAGCTTAAGCTCAATTAATAATTAACGAACATGAAGGCTTTTATATCCCCGCTATGCCGAGGCACGATACACCTATAAAAGCAGATTCTCGATGATCAAATAGAAGAAAATTTTTTTAAGAAGCTTTTCCTGAACATCTTAAACACTATCTTTTTAATTTGCGCTTTGGGGCGCCGAATTCTCTTTTTTTCGGGCAAATTCCTCTTGTTATTTCCTTTTTAATCATCATATAATAATACTTATATGCTAAGCCGCATGGATTTATCAAGAATGATTTCCTTTAGGAAGGTGTCCCTATGACAAAGCGCGAGGAATTTTTTAAAAAACTGTACCCCTTTCTCTTAGGCTTTTATGCTCTTTTTAATATTGCTTGGGGAATTTATTACATTGTTCAAGCAAAGCCTTACTATTATATATTAGCTTTTTGTTCCCTGCTGTTCATCCCTATTGTAGAGCTATTCTACAAGCTTTTTACATTTTAAGCCGGTCTATCAGTTAAACGCGTTTATCTATATTTTCATTTTTATGCTTTATACCTTAGGCCTTGTCCTACGGTTTTATAGCGTGGTTCCCTATTATGATAAGGTCGCCCACACCTTGTCCGGAGTCTTTGTCAGTTTTCTTGGCCTTATCTTATTTTATTTGATTAAGCCTAACCGCAAAATCGAAGAAATCGATTTCCCACTGGCCAGTGTCTTTACGGTAGCGGTTTCCATGGCCATGGCTTGCTTTTGGGAAATCTGTGAATACGTATTAAGCCTGGTAGTCCACAACGATCCCCAAATGGTTGCCGCGACTGGCATTCAGGACACCATGCTGGATATGATCGTTTGTACCATCGGTGCGCTGCTGATGCTGATTCCTATTATTTTTACTATAAGAAAAAGAAGGTCGGCTTCATGATGGGCGGATTTCAGCAAATGGTCCAGATCAACCTTCAGAATAAATGATATTCCAGGAGCTGTTTGCTGTTCGGTTAATCATAAATATCCGCCGGCATAATCAGCGCCTTCTTGTAGTGCAAGAAGCCCTTTCAGTTGAACTGAAAGGGCTTCTTCTGATTTATGCCCCAGGCGTTTTCGGAAGTTTTTGCACCGCCCGCAAACCTGGCAAAGCAGTGCTAATAGCGAGCCAATTAGGATGAAAGCGATTCCTAGCCCCATATTCCAGGAGATCACCTCTCCCAAAATAAAAAATGCAAATACAGGCGCTAAAACCGGCTTTAAGAAAAATACCAGGGAAGTCTCCTGGGCGCTGGTTTCTTCCATCGCTTTAAAATAGCAGGCGAAGCCCAAACCAGTATTAATGATACAAATCATCAGCATCCAGGGCAAGGTATTCCAGCTATAGCCTGAAAGCAGCGGAATATTGGCGAAAAGCTCCAGCCCAGAACCGGCAAGCCACTTATTTACCATCGGAAGCCTGCTGAACAATATCATAAAAAGCATTTCCGCGCCGCCGCATAAAAAGCTGGCACAGGTGACCACTACCCCGCCGAACCTGGCGCACCGCCGTTTTCCCATTACCCCATATACAGCGAACAGCAAGGTGGAGATCATCGCCAGCAAAGTACTCCATAGGGGCTTAAACTGGTATGAAATGGATTAATGATCGCAAGGATTCCACCAATCTCAAGCAGCAAAGGCAGCTATCTGGTTTCTACGAATCGGCTCTTTCAGCATAAAAAAAAGCCAAGACAGCAGTAAAAATCGGATTGCTGCTGAACAAAACCGCTACCACAGAGGCTGGCACCTCCTTTACGGACATCTGATAAATCGACATGCTCAGCACCATGCCCACAAAGCCCAGCAGTAAAAAAACCAGGAAGATCCTTCCAGTTCAGCGAAGCCTTCTTCTTTTTCAGCGTCCTCACCGCAAAAGGAATTAAAAAAGAGGCCTCCGGCCAAAAACCTGGTAAACGTCATCTGTAATGGATGAAAGCTTCCCGAAACCTCCTTCAGCGCAATCTCCATCGTACTGAAGATTACGGCGGTCAAAATAATATACCAATATCCCCTTTTCACTTTAAACCATTCTTTCCCCGGACAGTTTGCCTAAAAGCTTCTGTTCCGTTTTCACAAATGTACTTTATAAAATGCTTTGGCCGTTGATCTCAAGCTGAAACTTGAGTCCCAGCTTTTCCGCCGCCTTCCGGCAAAGCAGCATACGGTCTAAAAAAATTTCAAAGTAATCCATAACCGGGGAAATCTCCGTGTCAATGGTCACGCAAAGCAGGATCGCTTTTTTATCGTCTGTCAGCTTAGCGCTGGATTCTACCACCGCATAATTCACACGGTCATGGATATCGAAGGTGGAAAAGTCCCCGTTGCGGACACGGCTCCGGCGCACGTCCGTTTTATCCGCCAAGATGAGTGCCGCAGCCTACCTCGTTCACTGGATAAGCCGTGCTTTCATCATGGTTGCCGATAGCGCTGATAATAGTGGAAAGCTCGTCTGCGTCCGCCCCCAGATTATCTAAAATACGAAACGCCATAACCGCGCCGCTTTGCGCGTGGTCAATCCGATTGATGACGTTGCCGATATCGTGAAGATATCCCGCGATCCAGGCCAGCTCAGCCTTTCTGCTTCCATAGCCAAGCTCCAGAAGCAGTTCTTTGGCAAACCGCGCTACCTTGGTAACGTGAGCAAAGCTGTGCTCTGTATAGCCTAGAGCCACCAGAGCTTCATCCGCTTTAGTAATATAGGTGCGTATTTGTTCATTGTTTTTGATAATGTCTTCTGTAATCATAATGGATGCCTTCTCTTTCCTTTGGTCCCTCGGAAGCCAAGCGTTCATACAATAGCTAATAAGAGGTGATTTTGCTATGGATTTAAAAAACGGTAATATTTTGATCCGCCAGTTAGAAGCAAACCCCAAAGCAAAAGAATTAATGCTTCGGGAATTTTCTATGCTCAGCAGCCAGCTGATCCGCCTTGTCCGGAATATGACGCTGAGCCAGGTGCTCGATCTTGTCAAAAGCTTTCATGTACCGCAATCAAAAATCAACCGCGTTTTACAGCAGCTAAAAAAATTATAAATCATTCGCACCATCTGTAAAGCTTCTCTGCGTTCTTCCCCTATCACAATAATTTGTTCGCACCTTCATAACCTATAAAACGTGTAAATACAGCGATCTCTCTGGATTCATTGAGAAAGCCCCAAAACGAAAAGAATTTATCAGTCAAAACCGCCTGATAAGCCGCAGGCTGAGAAGCCCTCAAAAGGCTTCCAACGGGTAAGCGTTCCAGAAGAAGGAAAGCTATGCACCTGCTTCACTTTCCCCTGCTATCCGTAAAACAGCGCATTTAACCGGCCGATGGCATGGATCTGATATTCAGCTTTTTATGAGCGACCCGATCCGCCCGGCGCTTGAAGCGAATGCTGACAGGCGGCTTTCGCTGGCTTAACCCAGATTTCCATGATAAAACAGCAGCAAAAAGCGCTTAGTATGGAAACTATCTAAGCGCTTTTTGCTGTGCCCATTGAATCCTGCTTCTCCAGAACTGCAAAGCGGCTATCCCGCACCAGCGCCATAAAGAGCCTGCGGTCCCTTCATGGCGATTGCCAATCTCCTCGATCTGGCTTGATTATTTATCCGATTTTTGCAAATCCTATCAGCAAGGAGTGTGATGGAAATGCAATCCATTTGGAGCAGTACCGAAAATTTTCTCCCGCGAGAGCCGCTGAAAGGAGACTTAACGACCGACGCCGCCGTCATCGGAGGCGGTATGGCCGGGATTCTGACCGCTTATTTTCTTAAACAGCATGGCGTGGAACCTGTTGTGCTGGAAGCGAAAACCGTTGGCAGCGGACAAACAAGGAATACAACGGCAAAGATCACTTCACAGCATGGCCTGATCTATCATAAGCTGCTGGAAACGCTTGGCGTAGAAACGGCCCGCGCTTACGCCGAAGCAAATCAGCGCGCCATTCAGGAGTATGAACGCATTATCCGGGAGCATAAAATAAACTGCTGCTTTGAACAAAAGCCGGCGTTTCTTTATTCTCTGGAGGAGTCGGAGCCATTGCTGCGGGAATCCAAAGCCGCCGCCCATTTGGGAATAGAAGCGAGGTTCACAACTGATACGGGACTTCCTTTTCCTGTAAAAGGCGCTGTGCGGTTTGATGGGCAGGCTCAATTTCATCCGCTGAAGTTTTTAAACGCAATCGCGCAGGAACTGACGGTTTATGAGCGCACCAGAGTTCGAACCATTGAAGGAGACCGTATTATAACAGACAAAGGAACTGTCACCGCGAAGAACGTCGTATTTGCGGCCCATTATCCGTTTATAAATATGCCCGGGTACTACTTTATGAGAATGCATCAGGAACGAAGCTATGTGCTGGCGCTTCAAAATGCAATGCAGCTTGAGGGAATGTATCTTGGTATTGACAAGGCTAGCGGATGGTCTCTCCGCAACGCGGGAGAGCTGCTTTTGTTCGGCGGAGCAAATCACCGTACAGGGGAAAACCGGAACGGCGGAAAATACCGGCAGCTCCGCGAAAAGTCTCAAGAGCTTTGGCCGGACAGCCGTGAGATTGCTCACTGGTCCGCGCAGGACTGTATGACGCTGGACGGCGTCCCCTATATTGGGAATTTTTCGGAGAACACACCCCATTGGTACGTGGCGACTGGTTTTCAAAAATGGGGCATGACCAGCTCCATGGTTTCCGCCATGCTGATATCCGATCTCATTATGAAACGGGAAAACCCGTGGCAGAAAGCCTTTTCTCCACAGCGCTTTACGCCGGGAGCATCGTCTAAATCTCTGCTGGAGGATGGCCTTCATTCCGTGCGGGATCTTTCCCGCCGCATCTTTGCTCCCGGCCGCGCCGAAGTGGAGACACTTCCTCCGGGGCATGGCGGCGTTGTAGAACGTGACGGTAAAAAAGTCGGCGTTTACCGCGATGAAGCCGGAAACGACTATGTGGTTTCCATCCGCTGTCCTCATCTTGGTTGTCAGCTTGAATGGAATCCGGATGAAAAAAGCTGGGACTGCCCCTGCCACGGTTCCCGCTTTGATTATAAAGGAAATCTGATCGACAACCCGGCTCAGGAGGATCTGTGTCATGATTAAAGCGCGCTTTTATGGAAGCTCCCGTCTCCCCTATTTTGAGGGCTGGTATCTCAAACAGCAAAATGGCCGCGATACCGTTGCGCTGATTCCGGCAATCCATATCGATCGCCGGGGCGGCTGTTCCGCTTCGCTGCAAGTCATTACAAACGAAGGAAGCTACGCCGTCAAATATCCTATCCGGCAGTTTTCGGTGCAAAAGCGCCCCGCCGTTCTGCGCCTTGGCAATAACATTTTTTCCGAGCGGGGCTGTCACCTGTTTTGTCAAACCCCTGAACTTGACCTCAAAGGGATGCTTTGCGTTATGGCCCCATGTCCCGGCCTGCCGCGGATATCATGGGGCCATTCCGATTTATTCCATTTATGGAATGCCGCCACAGCGTATTCAGCCTAGCTCACCGGGTAAACGGCCATATTACCGTGAATGGAAAATGTTATTATTTTCGTGACGGCACCGGATATATGGAAGGCGACTGCGGCCGCTCATTCCCCAGACGCTATTTATGGACGCAGGCAAACATCGGCGGAAATTCGGTAATGCTGTCGGTTGCGGACATCCCATTTGGCGGCATCCATTTTAGCGGCTGCATTGCTTCCGTTTATCTGAGAGGAGAAGAATACCGGTTCGCTACCTATCACGGAGCGCAGGTTCAGGCACTGCATGACGGCCAAGTAGTAATCCGTCAAGGAAGCGATATCCTTGCCGCCCGTTTACTGGAACCAGCACCGCATCCTCTATATGCTCCGCGTTTTGGCGATATGAGCCGAGTGATCCATGAAAGTCCCTCCTGCAAGGTTCAGTACATCTTCAAGAAGCGGAAAAACGTCTTGCTTAACGCCGTGACCTCCCAAGCCAGCTTTGAAGACGCATGGAACCAATAAAAACTTAATTCATTTATTAGAATACTTTGAAGTAAGCCAATCCTCTTCTCAGACTGTAGGATCTCACGATAATGCGGTTGCAGAAGCGTTTTCCCCATTCTCAAAAGGAAGGACAACTATTATTGGCAGCACTTGTAGTTTTAAAGGGAATCTGATAAAAAGCCTCCATCGATTTATTACCTTAACCTTACAATACAGTATAACATCTTAAAATAAGAGACTGTGTGAAGATAGTACAATAGACTAATTGGTTCAGAAACATTCCCTTTGTGATTTTTTGTATTGAAATCTGCGTTTTTCTTCTTTTGACTTGGAAACGGCAAAAATAAAAAGCAGTATCAAAAAATGCATAAATGCTAATTATAACAAAACACCATTGCTGTCCAAACCTGAGGGGTTCAGATGTCAATGGTGTTTTCGCATGGGGGTTTTGCGTTACAAATAAGATACCCGCTGAAAATGAAAATTCCGGGTTCAGAACAGAAATATTTTTATTTTACATGACATTTTTACACTTCTATGTATCTTTTCAAATTATAATTGTATTGCATCTAAATCGATTCAATACACAAAAAGCTACATTTTGATTTCTCAAAATGTAGCTTTTAACTTGAAGGGAAGGTTAAAATCGATATTTTCAAAAAGCATAGAGATTACTCTCAATTAAATCTTGTATCCCGGGTCAATAGCTACTTTTGCACCATAGGACAACAATCTTTCCCTATGCTTTCGCGGCTCAAGTCGATCAACAATGCAGCCTTTACATAATATTTTTTTTTGATTTGAGCTGCACTGTTTCACGCAGAGCATAATCCTCTGAAACATCAAATATACGCAAAATCCCATCCTGTCCAGCACACGCCAGCATTTGTAAAGACGGGAATGTAACGGCACGAATGATACAGGCCACATCCGTTTCATTCAACAAACGTATTTCAATTGAGGATCCGCAAATGACGGAATAAAGGCGGATCATCCCATTGCTATGCCCACAGCATAATAAGTATGTTTTATTAGTAATGTGTACTGCCGCCGCAGTTATCAAAGTTTCCTCATCCAGCAGCTTAACATAAGAGAAACTCCAGCCGCTTTCTGCATCTTGAAAAACGATACGTGCACTGTCTTGGCTGCGATACACCAGTGTCCTGTTGTCGTCAAATAGTACGGCTTTGGCATAATCCTCAATAGGATAGTTATTGAAGATAACATTGCAGGCTTTCAGATCATATAGTGTTAGAAAACCATTCTGTTTATATAGCAATCTTTGGTCATTCATGTCGCAAATATATATATTCTTGAGGTCATGGATGCCGCCCTGCGGTACAATTTTTTTCCTCCTGAATCACGCCAAAACACAGTTGCTTATGGGAATACAACGTTATTCCGCCGTAGGATGTCTGCGATGCCTGTATATTGCCCGCTGGCAGGAATAACCGCACACTGTGGCGCAGAGAAATTTTTCCATTTTCGCAGAATGCCGTTTCCATACAGCGCATACAGATAGGGTTGTTCCTCATCTATCGCCCGTACCGCCAACAGTTCCTTAGTTTCATCCAACCGCACACCGGTAGGTCACAAAAAGATAGGTTTGCGCCCGTGATATTTACATTATTAAGATTTGCGTAACGTAGTGATGTGCCCGAAAAATCTCGGCCGGATAGATCAGCTCCGGTCAATACAACATTGTCCAATACGAGTTTTCGCCAATCTATTTCAGGGACCTGTTTCCAGGCGGCGTAATAAAGGCTCAATGCTGTTGAACCCAGCCGTGCAGTTCGGTAGTCATCTTGGGCGCAGTTGCGCGTGGAAGCTACCATATGGGCAAGGCTTTGCTGCACCTTTTCAGCCTTTGTTTGATCCAGCTGGAGTAGCATCGCTGCCAAAAAATGTGTTGTTTCATAGCTTATGTCGGCATCCATAAGATAATTCTGTGCTTGCTGTGGATAGTCCTGGAGCAGCCGAAACAGCCCTCTGGCGGTGTAATATTCCTGCAGAGAACGATGACAGAAAACATATCCGCTTGGAGCAGGCTTGAGGAGTGTACGGCTGGTTAGGCGATTTCCTGCATCCTCCTCATCGCAGGGGGTTGGCTCGGTGAGGCTTTTGCCAGATATCCCTGGCCAGACTTTCGCCTCCATTGGTTCTGTAAGCCTGCAAAAATTCCTCCATGGTGATTCCATAACCCGGTTTTTGGGTAAGAGTCAGGGCATACTCCTCTAAGATCTTCCATACCGCATTCAAGGTTTCCTCCCTATTAATCAACATCTCTTCCCGCTCAAATAATACCTTGCGCTCCATGGTTGCCCGTGAAAAAGAACCATATATAGAGATGTTGTCCGGCACTACACTCCCTTCATCCAGCAGGATGGATTTCAGCATATCAAGGAACAACGGCTTGATGCAAGCCCATAACATCATGGGTGGCGCATAGTCGCCGCAAGCGTTCCAGACAGTTGTTTCTTTCCGCAAAGGCTGTCAAGCAGTCCATCTTGTCTTGAAACCCAATAGGCAGCAGGCGTATTACTTTTGAATTGGCAAAGTAGCTAATAAGCTTTTCTTTGACCGACTGAAACACTGGATAGCGCGAGGTGATAATCACCTTGGCACCAGAGAAAAACCTGATAGCCGCGCATAGTCGGACAGCGTTTTTCTCCACCGTTTGCAAATCCATACCAGTTGACATCTCGTCAAAGCCATCCAAAATGACCAGTATCTTATAATTTTCTGCCACATTTCTCCACTGCTCTAAATTTGCGCCGAACTGTTCTAGGCGTAATCGCAAGAAGTCCTGCGGCGTAACACCCTGCTGTAAATCGCTTAAGAGCAGCCGTAACGGCAAGTGACGGCTGTCAGGTGCTTCCACAAATCGCTCGACAAGACGGCGGGAAAGCGAATATGTAAGAAAACTCTTGCCATCGCCGAAGTCTCCCAACAGAAATAGGGTATCTGGCATCTGTCCATCAGATATCGGCTGAGCCAGCCAATCGAAGATATAGTCTTCAGCAGTACCGCTGATCGGGATCCCATCCTCGCTGCTGCAGCGTATGGGCACTTGATTGCCGTAAATTTCCTCATAGGATCCGCGCTCTTCCTGCATGGCCAACAAGTTTGCGGGATTGTATACATACCTTTGCCAGGGAAGGGGCAACATTAACCCCGGCTGTAGTTTTTTTCGCCAGCGAGAAACCACACCTTCACGCTGCTCCGCAGGCCATTCCCGCGGTCTGAGAGTGCCATTAGGATAATAGTAGTCGTATATTTCCGGCATGAGTGCAAACAATTCTTCCACATTCTGATCAGGTGTCCATACTTGAACATTTTGCACCGGCTCCCAGCGCCCCTCCTTCACTTCGCGCTCAAGCCGGGGTAGATAGATCCCCAAATCATTACTAATCCTTGCTTTGGGCGAAGCCAGCACCCAATGGTTTACAGGGGACTGGCTCATACGTGCCTGCGCCAGCTTACCCATCATATCTGCCATTCGTATTTCTGCAACGTCTTTGCATTCAAAGAGGCAATTGCACGGCTGACCACCGGGATCAAGATAAGTGCAGCGCAAGTCAAACCCGAATTGCGTTCCACTGCATTGCCGCCGAACCTCTGTGATCTCGACCCCACCTCCATCGGTGGTCAATAGCTCTTCCAGCAGGCTTTTCATGTGGCGCTCAAAAAAATATCGCCTATTTCCCGTCCTCGGCCACTGAATGCGCGGGAGAGCTCAGTGTGTTCTGGGTGCTCTGACTCCTGCACCGCATCATCATAGATATCGTTCTCTACTACTCTCTGTGTTTCTCCGGTCAACGCATACCATATGGCGGCTCGCTGGGCAACAATTTCTTTATGGGTACGCCAATACAGTTCGTTCTCCTCAAGAGAACTATCGGGAAGCAACAATAAAGTCAAGTCGTTTTCCAAAAGCCTGCTGTGAGGAATATCCAGCAGCTTCAGCTGCTCCAACGTATGAAAGGCCTCCCCCAACGCCCGCTTCCTATACGCTCGCGCAATTCAGCAAACAATGCTTCAAATTGGGTAGCAGGGTCATATCCAAGTATAGCATCAGGCCCTTTACTGCTATTGTTAAAGAATACGGGGATCCCCCATTTCACTAAAAGCTCCTCAGGAAATCCAAATAGCAATAAATTTCCGTATTCTTTGCCTGGACTGGTCCGCGCAACTTTGGCCGCCAGATGCAGAAGCATCTCTTTGCTGTGCAAAATGCTCTGTCACAATGATCATATCGAGCTCAGGCATATCAATGGCACTCCAAAGATCCACTACAAATGCCGCTGCTATCTGTGCCTGATAAAACTGGTTGATAGTCCTGTTTAGCTCATTTGTTTGTAATTTGGTTGTTATAGCGTAAGCTTTAACTCCTTTTCCAGCCAACGCTTTGCTGTACCGTTCAGCCATAACAATGTTGGTGCAAAGAATCATGATTTTTCGCGCATTCTGCTGCTCCAGGAGCGTTTTAACCATATTGGGCACCAAGGAGGACATCCTTTGGGAACCTGCGTTCTTACATTCTATCCGTATGGGTAAAAGCAGTCCATCATGCACGGCTTGTTCCAGACTATAGTGATACAGACACCGCTTAAATCGGCTATACACACTTTTGTCCGGCGGAACTGAACAAAAAGCGAGATAGGTGCCCTTTTGAAAAGTGCGGTACAGTGCAGTCATATTACTCTTGGCCGATAGGTTGTGCATATTACAGAAAATTACCATTACAGGCTTGTCTGTTGTATAGGGTGCCTCGTCCAGCGGGAACGCCCTTGGATAGAGAACAGTGCTGTCTTCTGGCCAAAACTTTTGGATTGTTGTAATTATAATGGCATCTGGATCCCATGCTTCATTTTTTAAATCGAGTCTCCTGTCAATCTCGTGGTAGTTCCATTGATGCCATTTTAACGCTTGGACCAACTTCTCCTTTTCCGTGAGCGAGTCTGTCACAAGCAGATAGGTCCATCGGTTTGGATTTTTTGCCTGCAATGCTTGCACAGTTCCTAAAATCGTCGTTGACAATCCGCTGCCAGCAACCATGGAAACATATCCAAGTTCTGGTGTATTCCTTGTATTATTGGCAGCCATCAGTACGGCCTCCACAGCTCGCTACTGCTTGCTGTCCAATTTTATCAGCCCATTTTGGTTTTGGCTGCCCAGCAATTCGTACACATTTGGAGCAAAACCGTTTGCTCTCAGATATCGGTTAATCCGATTTCTTTTGTCTGCGAGGCCCAGACTCGTTCCCAGTATCAGCTCACGGCCATTTACATGCAACCTTCTCTGTACTGTATAGACAGGTGTCCGGCCTGCGGCATCGCTCAAATTGGAACCTATTTCATACAGACAGTCCAAATTTGTTAAGGCCCATTCGACGGAATCAGGATTCCGCCTAAAACACTCTTTAAACACCCTTTCCATAAATTCACTTTGATTTGTTCTATACTCTTGATTAAACAGATTGTAGCAGAGCAGCGGGTCCGCCGCCGTCTTGCGATACCGGCTGTCTATGCGTAGTGCATTTTCGCTGGGCGCTGTCCGATAGTTGAAGACCTCTTGGGGCTCCCTGCACAGAGCAATCAACTCTGCTATATACTTTAACTTGGCTTTTTCACTGTATGATGTTCCAAGACAAACCTTTTTGCCAGCTGCCTCAAAATTTTGCATGTGCGAAACCCCACGGGAATATCGCCGTACTGAAGCTGTGTCGTTTGTTTGGCCTGCATAAAATCCGGGGCACTGTAGTCCGTTTCACACTCAGGCATTTCAGGCGGGCCAAAGCATCTTGAACCTGATCAGGGTTCCTATTTAGAACAACATCAAAGACATGGGCCATGCAGTTTGCCTGGGACCGTACCACATAGAGCTTATTATAAAGAGCATAATATATATCGCCGCTGTTACGTGATATATTTTGATTTTCGTTAAACATCTATAAAACGCCCCCAATCGTACAAAGTCTGTGCTTTATTCAGATAAAATGGCCCGACATTATTTCCATCAATTTTTGGCAGTGTTTTTATTTGCTATTGTTTCATTATACCAAGTTGTACTGGAACCAACAATGGTTTGTTATATCGTGGATCTACTCTGATGTGCATGTTCTCAAGCCCCGTGTTATTTAAGGAAATAGCATGGGTTGCATCATCCGATAACACCGCACCATATCCAGCAGAATCTCTGGAAATAACCATGCCCGGAACATCGTTGCTATCTCGGGCTGCGCTGTCGTCCCGCCGCCCTTGCCACGGCTTGTCCGCATCCCCATCGCATGCGTCGTGTTGATCCACAAGGATGGAGTCAACGTGGTGCTGGTGGTCTCGACCGTATGGATCAGCTTATCGCAGGCGGCCTCTTGGAATCTGGGGTTGTAGATTTTCTCCCACATCCGCAAGTATTCGATGGCGGCGCTGCTCCTCAGCCATCTCTGAATAAGATAGCCGGGGCTGGAGGACTTCTTCTCTTTCGCGATTTCCGTCATGGAGACATAGGGGTTCACATCGACCTGCTCAGCCCGCATCTTCTCTCCCAGAGATGAGAGGAGAAAGTCCGGGAGCTTCTTCGTATCCAATTGCTCAAACAGCTTTTCAGAAAATTCATCTGCCTCTGCCTGGGTGATGAATCCTTTTTCACCGCCCGTCGCAAAAACCTTTTCCGTAGATATCTCATAAGTCCATAGCGACTCGATCTGCGCTTCCCTGTCTGTCATGGCAAACACCCCTCTCCATGTAAAAGTGCTGATAGGGATATTATACCAGACAGCCTGCTTTGCAAGGATAGACTTAATTCGGGAGCATCTCAAAATATTCCACACATTGTAGCTCAATCTGTAAACTGCCATCAGACTGGACCAAAATAACATCGACCTTGTTTTTGATCTCGTCTCCATCAAATGTGCTCAACCCTAACTTCTCACAGAGGACATCCTTGATCCTGTCCTCCGATATGGAAGGCGAATGCTGACAGGACTTTTTCCCATGCTCCACCCGATTGGTACAACGCCAGACGATCTCGCCGGATGGCCTGGTAATGCGGCGATAGTTATGGCCACATTCCGCGCAAACCAAAAGACCGCTCAGTACACTCCGTGAATTGTATCGAGTGGCCTTTCTCTGATAGTTGTCCTCATCTATATTGCTCCGCCTGCTTTTCTCTCCCTGCGCCAGAAAGAAATCGTCAAAGCTGACAATATAGCCAATGTACTTCTGATTGGAAAGCAGATTGCTGAGAACTGGCTTTATCCAGATTGTCGCAATGTGCCGTAATGATAGGATTGGAAATTGAATAGTATACATTCCCTCGTGCATCTAATTAATGGTAGTGTCAAGGATTTTTCGCAAAAAGGTTTGCAGGCCCTGGCGTGAATGAAGTCAGCCGGCGATGGAGGCATCCTCAAGGACCGCCTCCAGGTGCTTCATGTTCATGTACTTCTTATTGCCCCACTGGGTTCCGGCCACATGGCGAAGTCGGGCACAGACCAACATAAGGGCGGAGTTGCCGTCTGGGAAACTGCCCACCACACGGGTGCGGCGGCGAATTTCCCGGTTGAGCCGTTCAATGACGTTATTGGTCCGGATACGTGTCCAGTGTTCACTGGGAAAATCGCAGTAGGTCAGCGTCTCCTCAATGCCATCCTCCACCTTCTTGGCGCCTCTTTCAGCTTCATCGAGCGCAGACCTTCTACCACAGCTCGGGCTTTCTCCCGGGCGCGCTTTCTTGTTTTCCTGGGCGTGGATTGCCTTGAGCATCTTGGCCACCAGTTTCACCTTGGAGCGAGGCGTTACAGAGAACACATTGCGGTAAAAGTGAACCGTACAGCGCTGGTATTTGGCTTCTGGGAATACTTCTCCCACAGCCTCCAGCATACCAAGGCACTTGTCGCCAACCACCAGTTTGACCTCCATCCAGACCCCGACCGCGCGCCCATTGAAAGAAGCTGATCCAGCTGGCCTTGTCCTCCTTCATACCCTCTGCGGCACCAAGAACTTCACGGTATCCGTCCTCATTCACTGCAATGGCTACGAAAATGGCTACATTTTCGTACTCTCCGCCCCAGTTGCGCCGCAGGTAGATACCGTCTACATAGACATACGGGTAATGCCCACCTTGCAAAGGGCGGTTCCGCCAATCCTCAATGTGGACATACGCTTTCTTGTTCAGCTCACTGATTGTGGCCGGAGACACCTTTGCTGCCCCACAGAGCTTCGGTAATATCCTCCACGCGTCGGACGGATACTCCGGCCAGGTACATCTCAATGAGCGCTTCTTCTACACTGCTTTCCCCTGGCGGCGATACCGCTCAATGATGGCGGTCTCAAAGGAGATCCCCTTGAGCTTGGGCACCTTCAGGGTAACATCCCCGGATGTGGTGGTGAGGTTGCGGCTGTAGCGGCCGCCGCGATAGCCCTGCCGCTGCTCATTGCGCTCGTACCGGGCGGCCTTTGGTCAGCTTTTTGAGCCTCGGCCTCCAGCAGTTCGTTGAGGCTTTCCTCTACGCGCCTCGTACCAGTTCCTTGAGTTCGCTCTTGATTACGGCCTCATTTAGTTGTACAATTTTTCTCGGACATGGTTTGCTCTCCTTTCAGAATGGTGTGTCACGACTTCATTCTACCAGAGTTCTGCAAACCATGTCTTCTTTTATCCTCTTTTCAATTTGCGAAACTTATTCTACCTTATCTAATTAATTTATCTTTCCATACATTTTTGAAACTAATTTTTGCACCTGTTAACCCCACTTTAAAGTATTCATTAATGAAAAATCCTATTCTATCAAATAGAGAATAGCATGTCTTAAAAAGCAGTCCTCATCATGCTTTCTCTTACTGAATGATCAGCACAATCTCCTGTGTCAATCAAGTCTAATTTTTTATCTGAATAGTGCTCATAAGTTTCTACTGTGGATCCAAGCTGTCAGCATTTCTCTGTGCCTGCTTCTTAAGTGAAGGGGTTGGGTGATTTCAAGCCCACCGACGAAGCGTATGCGGATTTTTTCTTTGGAGACTACAGTTACTCGTTTAATCACCCGATGCGCTGGGGTGTCGGAATACTCCGTAAGGTCGAGATCTTCTGAGGAGATGAGTTCCTTGATTTCTTTGGCATGGTAAGACATTAATACATCCACTCGAAGTATGTACTACTTATGTTATCATATCCTTATAAAACAATAAGGAGGTAATCCCAAATGAAATTTACCAAAGAAGAAAAACAGGCATTTGTTAACCGTTACCAGAATGGAGAAACAGTACTCCAGATCTGTAATGAAAACCAAATTCCCCGCAAAGCACTTTCTATCGCTGGATACAGGACTACCAAAAAACTGTAACTGATACAGGTACCATAGTTACCCCACAAAAATTCCTATACCTGAAAAGAAAAGTCAAAAAATTAGAGAATACGATTCAGGTCTTGAAGAAAGTTAGCTGTACTGTCTCCTCCCCATTAAAGGAAAAACTCAAAGCTATGGAGGCACTTCTATGGACAATTTAGCGTACATACCCTCTGCGAAGCGTTAGGCGTCCTCGTGGTACATTTTATAACCATATTTTCCGGAATAAAAGGGGCAACACCCTTGCGGCGAAACGTCGGGAAGAATTGAAAGTACAGATTCAAAAAATTTATGATGACAGTGAACAAATTTATGGCGCCGGAAAAATCACAGCGATATTACGAAATCAAGGAATGAAAACCAGTGAAAAATATGTTTCTAAACTGATGAAAGAGCTGGAGATCAACAGCGTCAGCACTACAGCGAAGCAGGAGCATAAGAAATGGGAAAATAGGAAAATGGGAAGAACAGAAATTTCTTGCAACAATAGTTTCACACAGGCCGGCCGAATCAAATTTGGGTTAGTGATATTACTGCTTTTAAGTTTGGCGATAAGTATTATTATCTGTGTGCGATCATTGACCTATTTTCAAGAAAGATCATTTCCTATCGAATCTCTCAGAATAGCAGTACACAATTACTCACTAAAACATTTAAGCAAGCCTATTCCGAGAGAAAGCCGGAAAGGAGACTTATGTTTCACAGTGACAGGGGGACACAGTATATGTCTTACACATTTGTCCACTTATTGGAAGACTTTGGAGTAAAACAATCCTTTTCGCGGACTGCACGTCCTCACGATAATGCAGTCCGCAGAAGCGTCTTTTCTCAATCCACAAAAAAAAAGAAGAACTATATCGGCGGCACTATACTTCCGAAGCGGATCTGATAAGAGGTATTCATCAGTTTATTGACTTTTATAATAAGGTTTTATGTGCATCAAATCGTCTTTTTAACACTAAAACAGCAAAAGAAAAAAACGCACAGAAAAGCTCAAAATTGGCTTAACCATGCGGTTTTTCATTGGCCCGCCCGGAGGGGATTCGAACCCCCGGCCTTCAGAATCGGAATCTGCGCGATATCCAGCTTCGCCACGGGCGGATAAATATAAATAGGAAACATAATCTGCCTTTTGACACGTGCTTTATTATAGCATAACACAGATTCAGAATCAACACTTGTTCGGAAATAATATCTTCTTTCCTTTATCATTCCTGGCCTTTATTCCATTTGGTTGTATCAAGAATGTAAAATTACCGTTTATTTTAAGGGATATAGTTGTAATTCACTAATAAAATATGCTATTATTGTGTTTGTGTAAAGTCTAGCTTCTTTTTTAAGTGTAAATTTTCTAACCAACCAGGGGATAATCATGAAAAGAAAGCATCTGATTGCCGCATTAATCACAGTGGCTGTTATAGTAGGTTCATTAGCATTTCCTGCCTTTGCTGAGGCAACTCAAACGGCAGAGGATCCCGCAAGCTCTGCTGCTTCACAAGATTCCGTCTCTGATTCGTCAGCGCCCCCACCGTCTTCCGAGCCTGCCCCTGTACCGTCTGAATCTGTTTCTGTTCCTTCTGATTCAGAATCGGAAGAACCCAGCAGTATTTATGAAGAGCCTAGCAGCTATGAGGAACCCAGCAGTGTTTACGAAGAGCCTAGCAGCCAATATTACGAGGAACCCAGCAGCGACGACTATGGATACAACTACGAAGACAGCAGTACGTATACCGACAGCGCAATTACTGGGTCTTTGCTTCCTGAGACCTCCGCTGACGGTGCCAGCGGCACTACCAGTCATAATTGGGACAAATTGTTGGAAAATATTAACTCGGCCAATGCCGCCGGCATGGAGGACGGCACCTTCGTATTTAAGGATGATCCTGACAATACCAATAACACAGGCGCCAACGATGGCGGCTGGATCCTTTGGACAGGAATCGGCTTTATCTTTTTTGGCTGTTTGCGGTATCAGCTATGTGATTTACGCGAACTTTTTCAGCAAAAAATGTCCCAGAAAACGTCTAGCGGCAGCACAGGCGGCCCAGAGAGCCAGAATCCAATCCTCATCAGCCAAACGTCAGGTTTCTCAACAGCAAACCCTTTCTTCCGCCAAAGGGCGCCCCGACTCCTCCAGCTCTGCCTATGGAGACGGTTATCATTACACCACTAAAAAACCGGCTTCTCCACAAAAGAGCACGTCTTCCAGACCGGCCGCTGCGCCTCGGCGTGACGAGTCTTCCAATCCGTCTCAAAGGCCTCCCCAGTCCAGGCAATATAAGCGTTCCCAAAGCAACGATGATTTTGGGATAAATTTTTGATAAATAAGCCCAGCGACAAAAATAGATAAAATACGCCAGCAAAAAACAGCCTTTTTTAGCCAAAGGGCTGTTTTTTTATTTTCCTCCTTGATTCTTTCCGCGCTTTGCAGTATATATATAGTGGATAAATTTTCGACTAATTTTAAATAGAAGGGGCTTATGGTATGGAGCAGGAACAAATTTTATCTCAGGATTCTGAAACCGCGGGAAGCCAGCAGGATGAGACACAAAAAGAAAAAAAACATACTTTGCCGACTATACTTTAAAAAGCCAACGAGTTAAAAAGGCGATCTATCTGGATAATAGAAAACGAGGACTTTTTAAGCGCCAAATGATTTTATTGATTTTGATTGCGGTTTTATTTGCTTATTTTGGCGTTTATCAATTCATTGTCATCCCCGAGCAACGCCTCCTTTCCGTAATCACTATGGCGGCAGCGGGCTTTTTGCGCCTTTTTTTTCTCTTTGGTTTCCACATCAAAATGATAAAAAATATGTTTCCAAGGTTTTAGCGGTTTGGTCCCGGTATACGGTATCCGTTTCAAAAAAATGCTTAACGATCTGTGATCCCGAGCATCCTGAAAAGGAAAAGCGCAACTTCAAGCTGTCCTATGACGAGCGCTTACAGGTTTATGAGTGTTCTGATCTTTTTATTTTTGTATATGAGAAAAGGCGGCTGTTCTGCCTGCCCAAAAAGTATTTCGATATGGATGAAATCATCGAAATTCATGAGCTTTTTCGGGAACGCTGCAGAAGCCAGTTCGCTGTGATAGACGATCGTACCGGTAAGGAGGTGGGTCACCGATAATCCGGGGAATTATAAATCATTAAAATTTGTGTTTTAAATCATACTAAAGGGGTCTTTTTTTATGGGTTACCAGTTTCTGTTTAATTTGGCTCTAATCCTGCTGAGCACAAAACTGTTCGGCATGCTGACTAGAAAATTCAAAATGCCTCAGGTTGTCGGCGCCTTAGCCGCCGGTTTAATCTTGGGGCCTGCTATGCTCGGTTGGCTGCAGGAAACCGAATTTATTGATATGATGGCGGAACTTGGCGTTATTGTTTTAATGTTTACCGCCGGTTTGGAAACCGACATCAAAGAGCTGAAGAAAAGCGGAAAGGCATCCTTTGTCATCGCTTTGATCGGCGTCATCGTCCCCCTGGCAGGTGGTTTTGGTCTTGCCTATTTCTTTAATCACGAAGGAATCAACGATGCTTCCGCAAGTATTTTCTTACAGAATATCTTTATCGGCATTATTCTCACGGCTACCTCTGTAAGTATTTCCGTGGAAACCTTGAAAGAAATGGGCAAGCTCAATACCCGGGCCGGAAACGCTATTTTAGGCGCTGCTATTATCGATGACATCTTGGGCATTGTTGCTCTGACGATCGTCACCAGCCTAGCGGATTCTTCCGTAAACGTGGCAATTGTTCTGCTGAAAATCGTGGCTTTCTTTGTGTTCGCCATTGTTTTCGGCATCGTCTTCTATCTGATTTTCGGAAAGCTCCAGAAATATTATAATAAGGATCTTCGCCGCTTTGTAATCATCGCTTTTGTCTTCTGCTTGCTTCTCTCTTATTTGGCGGAAGTATGGTTCGGCGTGGCCGACATCACAGGCGCCTTTATTGCCGGCGTTGTGGTTTCCAATACTCAACGGGCGAAATATATTGCCTCCCGTTTTGAAACCACCTCCTACATGCTGCTTTCTCCTGTATTCTTCGCCAGTATCGGCCTGAAGGTTTCCCTGCCTGGTATGAGCACCTCTATTATCGTTTTCTCCGTTTTGCTTCTGATTGTGGCTATTCTCACCAAGATCATCGGATGCGGCTTAGGCGCAAAAAATGTGCCGTTATTCTAATGCTGAAGCCCTTCAAATCGGCTCGCGGTATGATCTCCAGAGGCGAGGTTGCCCTGATTGTGGCCAATAAAGGCGCCGCCCTGGGATTAATGTCCACTACTTTCTTCGGCCCAATCATTATTACTGTCGTCGCTACCACGATCATCGCTCCGATTCTTTTAAAGCTGGTGTTCCGATCCAAGAAAAAAGCGGACGGTCAATCTGCTGTGGAAGCAGAAGAAAAATCACCTCTTGCCGAAGGCCTTGCGGAAATTTATGAATATTCCCAGGCGGCGAAGACCGCTCCGGAGGAAGAGGAACCTGAATCGATCATTAAAAAAGAAAAAATCAGAATCTAAAAAGAACAGCTAATCAAACCCCCTCCAAATTAGTTTTGGAGGGGGTTCCTTTTGATATGTCCGCAGTGAAAACAGCTTTTCGGTGAGATCAATCCCTTTAACAAAAGTACAGCTCCTATTGGATACTGCTCGTGAGTCCGCCGTCTGTTGAACCAGCGCAATCAGCAGTCCTTTATTAACTACTGTAGCTATCAAAAGCTGAAAGCCTTCCAAACACAAAAAAAGAGCCTATCCTTTTTCCAGGAAAGGCTCTTTATCTCTTTGCCATATCGGGAAATACTCTTGTTCATTCTGAGTAAACCCAAGACTTTTGCAAGAAGCATTCTATTTAATCAGAAACGCGCGCTTTCTAGCGGGCTGTTATTCCATGGACCTATTTAAAATATCTCACGCCGGACGCGAACAGCTGCTGGTCCTTTTCGCCAGGCACATTACCGTACAGGTTTTCTCCCTGCCGCTCAGAGTGGCCCATCTTGCCCAAAATCCGGCCATCCGGGCTGGTGATACCCTCGATAGCACACACGGAGCCGTTGGGATTCCACTGGATATCCATGCTGGGATTCCCCTCCAGATCCACGTATTGGGTGGCGATCTGGCCGTTGGCCATCAGCCGCGCCACTGTCTGGGCATCCGCTACAAAACGGCCCTCTCCATGGGAAACCGGAACGGTATGGATCTGGCCTGCTTCCGCTCCCATCAGCCACGGGGATTTGACAGAGGTCACCCTGGTATAGACCATGCGGGAAACGTGGCGGCCCAAGGTGTTGAAGGTCAGGGTCGGGTCGTTCTCCTGAATCTGGGTAATCCTGCCATAGGGCACCAGCCCCAGCTTGATCAGCGCCTGGAAGCCGTTGCAAATGCCCAGCATCAGGCCATCCCGTTTTTCCAGCGCTCGGAAACCGCCTCGGCTACTCTGGGATTGCGGAAGGTAGTAGCGATAAACTTGCCGGAGCCATCCGGCTCGTCGCCGCCGGAAAAGCCGCCGGGCAGCATGATGATCTGAGCGTTCTGAATCGCTTTCACCATCGCCTCGATGGTTTCCTCAATATCTGCGGGCGTCAGGTTCTTTACGATAAGCACATCGGCTTTAGCGCCTGCTCTTTCAAACGCCCGGGCGGTATCCACCTCGCAGTTTGTGCCGGGGAACGCGGGAATAAACACTCTCGGCTTGGCGTACTGAACGGCGGGAGCCTTTTGATTTCTTTCCGAATACAGGGGCACCTGGCAGAAATAGGCCTTCGTCTCGGCTCTGGTGGGGAACACTTTCTCCAAGGGCTTCTCCCAGGCCTCTGTCAGGGCCGCCAAAGACAGCCTTTCGGAACCGATCAAAATTACCGGTTCCCCGCATACGGCGCCTAACACGGATGCTCCCAGCGTTTCCAATCCTGTGGTGTCACTGTCGTCCTTCAGCTCCAGCACGAGGGAACCGCTGAGGGGCGCGAACAATGTCTTTTGATCCGGATCACCGGCAAACTGGAAGCCCATCTGGTTGCCGAAGCACATCCTGCATACAGCCGCGGCCGCGCCGCCCTCCCGGACTACAGAAGCTGAAAGGATTTGATTCTTTCCCATCATTTCGTAAATTTTAGCGTAAACCGCTTTCAGCTTGTCCCAAGCCGGAAGATGAGTCTCCGGATTTTCCGGCACCGGCACCATCCAAGCCTGGGAGCCGGCTTTACGGAAGCAGGCGGAAACAGTCTTGCTTGCCTTGGTCATGGCTACGGCGAAGCTTACCAGGGTGGGCGGCACATCCAGCGCCTCAAAGGAACCGGACATACTGTCCTTTCCACCGATGGCCGGGTTACCCATGTTCACCTGGGCGGTGAAAGCGCCTAACAGAGCGGCGGCGGGCTTGCCCCACCGTTCCGGGACATCGTGGAGCCGCTCAAAATATTCCTGAAAGGTCAGCCGGGCGGCGGCCGGGTCAGCGCCTACCGCCAGCAGCTTGGACAGGGATTCCACCACCGCATAGGCGGCGCCGTGGAAGGGACTCCACCGGGAAATGCCCGGGATATAGCCGTAGCTCATGGCGGTAGCGTCGTCGGTTTCTCCCTTGAGCAGCGGGATTTTCGCCACCATCGCCTCTTCCGGAGTCAGCTGGTATTTTCCAGAAAAGGGCATCAGCACGGTCCCCGCGCCGATGCTGGAGTCGAACCGTTCGGACAGCCCCTTTTGGGAGCACACCTCCAGGCGCTTCAGGTTTTCCTCAAAGGCCTTTCCTACAGGCAGATCCCTTAACGCTTTAGGCGCCAAATGCCGGTAGTCCTCCGCCGGATCGACGGCGGTAATTTTGGCTTTGGCACGCTGGGTAACGCCGTTGGTATTCAAAAACTCGCGGCTCAAATCTACGATCAAATCTCCCCGCCAGTTCATTTTCAGCCGGGGGTTTTCCGTGACCTCCGCCACCTGCTGGGCCTCCAGGTTCTCCTGGTGGGCCGCCTGTAAAAACGCGGGAACATCCTTGGGATCCAGAACCACCGCCATGCGTTCCTGAGATTCAGAAATAGCCAGCTCGGTACCGTCCAAGCCCTCGTACTTTTTCGACACCCGGTCTAAATCCACCGTCAGGCCGTCAGCCAGCTCGCCGATCGCCACGCAAACGCCTCCGGCGCCGAAATCGTTGCACCGCTTAATCAGCTTAGCGACCTCGCCGTCCCGGAACAGCCGCTGAATCTTCCGCTCAGTAGGCGGATTTCCCTTCTGCACCTCAGCGCCGCAGGTTTCAATGGACTGCTCGGTATGGGCCTTGGAGGAGCCAGTGGCGCCGCCGCATCCATCCCGCCCGGTTCTGCCGCCAAGCAAAGACGATGGCGTCTCCGGGCATAGGAGTTTCCCGGATCACGTTCTCCTTGGGAGACGCGCCGATAACCGCGCCGATTTCCATCCGCTTGGCCATGTAGCCGGGATCATACAGCTCTGTCACCTGTCCGGTGGCCAGGCCGATTTGATTGCCGTAGGAGCTGTAGCCGCTGGCCGCTCCGGTAGTGATTTTGCGGCTGGGCAGCTTGCCGGGCATCGTATCCTCAAAGGAAGTTCGAGGATCGCCGGAGCCGGTCACACGCATAGCTTGATAAACGTAGGCCCGTCCCGAAAGCGGGTCGCGGATCGCACCGCCTAAGCAGGTCGCCGCGCCGCCAAAGGGCTCGATTTCGGTAGGATGGTTATGGGTCTCATTTTTAAACTGAACCAGCCATTGCTGGGTTTCGCCGTCAATAGTCACCGGCACCTGGATAGAGCAGGCGTTGATCTCCTCGCTGACATCCAAGTCAGGGATTTTCCCTTCTTTTCTCAGCAGCTTCATGCCCACCAGGGCCATATCCATCAGGGAAACGGGCCGGGAGGTATCCTTGCCGTAAACTGTGTCTCTGGCGTCGTAATAGGCCTTTAGCGCCTCTTCAATCGCGCCGGATAAAGCCCCCTTCTCGATTTCCACCTGCTCCAGGCGGGTAAGGAAGGTAGTGTGCCGGCAATGGTCAGACCAATAGGTATCGATCACACGAAGCTCCGTCACCGTAGGGTCCCGGCGCTCGGTATCCCGAAAATATTCCTGGCAAAAGGCCAGATCCTCCACGGTCATGGCGAAGCCCATAGACCCGTAATAGTTTTTCAATTCCTCGCCGTTCCAGCCTATAAAGCCCTTTACCCGAGCCACATCCGGAGGAACCTCCGCCTGCATGTCAAGGCTTTCCGGCTTATCCAGGGAAGCGATTCTGGATTCCACCGGGTTCACCAGATAGGACTGGATTTTCTCAAACTGCTCGTCGGTAATATTCCCCTTGACAGCCACCACCCGGGCGGTCAGCACCTGAGGGCGCTCCCCTGGGTCAGCAGCTGGACGCACTGAGCGGCGGAATCGGCCCTTTGGTCGTACTGGCCGGGCAGATATTCCATAGCGAACACCCGGTAGCCCTCCGGCGCCGGAAATTCCTCATCATATACCTGGTCCACATTCGGCTCCGAAAGGATCGTCCCTCTTGCCTGCTGGAACTCCTCCTGAGAAAGCCCCGAAATATCGTAACGATTCAAATAACGCAGGTCCTCAATCGCGGTCATCCCAAGATTTTCTCTCAGATCCGCCATAATATGGCCCGCTTCGATATCAAAGCCCGGTTTCTTTTCCACAAAGATTCTGATTACCCTCGACATCTTTTCCTCCATTCCGCCGCGCGCGGCAACTTACTGCTAGATCTGCTTCTATTTTAACATATCCGCCAGCATGAGGAAAGGGCAAAATTCACTTAAGCTGATCGGCCTGTTTCCAAAGAATAAAATCAAATGTCACAAAGAATTTGTCCGATACCTCTTGACACATAATACTATGTAATATATAATATAACGCATAAAGGAGGTTAACGCTATGGATATACAACTAAAGAAGGGGCTGCTGGAGGTATGCGTACTGGCCAGCCTGCTGCAGGAGGACTCCTATGGGTATCAGCTGATCAGCGATCTTTCCTCCTGTGTGGAAATCTCCGAATCCACTCTATATCCGATTTTGAAGCGGCTGGACGCCGCCAAATGCCTCACCACCTATTCCCGGGAGCACAACGGCAGGCTGCGAAAATATTACAGCATCACCCCGGAAGGGATCGTCCGGATTCAGGAATTTTTGAGAGACTGGCCGGAAATTCTGGAGGTTTATAATTACATCGAGAAAAATTTCAACAAAGGAAGGATGCCTCATGATGACCAGGAATAAGTATTTAAAGGAGCTTCGTTCCTTTCTGGGAAAGCTCCCCAAGGAGGACCGGAAGCGGATTTTAGAATTTTATAACGAGCTGATTGACGACAAGCTGAAGCCGGCCAGTCTGAAGAAGAAATTCTCGGGGAAGGACAACGGCCAAACCTATTCCCCGCCCAATACCACCTCAAGGATTATGCGAATCAGCGCCATTGTTCTGGGCAGCCCCCATTTGGCTCTCGCTGCTGGCGGTATTCCTGGTTTTAGTGTTCGCGCTGTTTTTAGTTTTGTGGGCGGTCGTGGTTTCCTTCTGGTGCTGCGTTTTCGCGTTTGGCATAGCGGGAATCGGAGGGGCTGCCGGCTCCATTCTGATGCTGTTTTTCACCGGCCAGCCGGCGGCGGCCTTTTTCCAGCTGGGCATTTCCCTGGCCGCAGGAGGCTTGGGGCTTTTGACCGGCATGGGGATGCGTAAGCTGACACTGCTCTGCGCTCAATTCACCAAAAAGAGCTGCGTTGGACTGTTTCATTTTTTTCTTGGGAAAGAAGGCTGAAATCAATGTTTAAGACCAAAAGCAAAACAAAACGTCTGTTGATGATTTCCGGAATTCTGTGCGGAGCGGGTATCCTAATTGCCGCCGTCGCTTTCGCCTTTTGCGGTTTTGATTTCTGGAAGGTCTGCGCCGCGCCTGATTATCAGGAAAGCAGCTACACCTACTCCGCTGACGGGATCTCTTCCCTGAAATTGGACTTTAAAGGCCCGCCGGTGGAAATCCGAACCTCTCCTGACGATAAGATCCATGTGACCGCCTGGGAAAACGACCGGGTGAAATTCGACGCGGAGGAATCCTCCGGCTCCTTGACCCTGCGCCTGGGGGCGGACAGCCGGTGGTACGACCAGTTTCTTTACGGTTTTTTCTCTAATCTGTCCTCCTATCAGCACCGCAGCGTGATTGAGATTCCCGCCGGTTATCAAGGAGATTTTACCGTTTCCTGCTCGGAAACCACCGTAGACCTGAAGGGCTTTGAAAATCTGCGGAATTTGGAAATTAAAAATTCCAACGGCTCCGTTTCTTTAGAAAATATTTTCCTCCGACCGCTGTATTCTGTCCACCTCCAACGCCTCAGTCTACTGTAAAAATCTGACTACCGGCGAAATGGAGGCCTATTCCTCCAACGGATCTATTGCCTTGGAGCAGGTGGCCGCCGACAATCTTCATACGGGGACCTCTAATTCCGAAATCATCGGAACGGCGCTCATCTCTGGGGAAATTTCTGTTTCCAACAGCAACGGTCCTATCTCCCTGACAGATATCAAGGCGGATGTCCTTACGGCTTCCACCTCTAACTCTACCAACCAGCTGCAGAACGCCGTCCTTTCCCGCTCCGTCTCCCTGGCCAACAGCAACGGCTCTGTGGAAATCCTCCAGGCGGAAGCCCCTGCCATCGACCTTTCCACCTCCAACGGCGAAATTTCAGGCGTGATCCAAGGCAGTCAGCGCGATTATTCTATTGAGGCGAGCACCTCTAATGGCAGCAGCAACCTGATGAATACCGTCGGAGGAGAAAAACTCTCAAGGTGAGCAATTCCAACGGCGGCATCAATGTGACCTTCTCCCAGCCATAAAAAATAATTTTCCAATAGATAAAAAAGCAGAAAGGGCCGCGGCGGAAGAATTCCGCCGCGGCCCTTTCTAGAAAAACCGGCATCTCTAAATTTTTAAAATCAAGACTATAACAGGCTTTCCGCGCCGTTAACCCCTGGCCTTGATCCGATTTCCCGCATAGGTAAGGAAAAACAGCGCCGCCGCTACCAAACAGATCGTCCCTCCGGCAGAGGTACCCAAATAATAGGAAAGGATCAAGCCTGACACACCGGAAAACAAGGAAAACAGAATCGAAAGCCCGTGATAAGACCTCATTCCACCGGATACGTTTCTAGCCGCAGCGGCTGGCAGCACCAGCAGAGCGTTGATAATCAGGATTCCCACCCATTTGATAGAAACCGTAACGATAAACGCCACCACGATCATAAACAAGTTCTGATACCGTTTTACCGAGATTCCCTTGCTGGCGGCCAGATCCGGGTTCAGGCTGGCCAGCATCAGCGGGTTAAAGGCCGCCGCCCAGAAGGCCGCCGCGCCTAAAAGGACAAACAGCAGCAGTAAAAGCTCATCAGGGCTGACCGCCAGGATATCGCCGATCAGGTAATTGGAATACTTGGAAAAACCGCCGTTGGCGGAAAGAAGCACCACGCCCAGCGCCACGCCGGTCGCGGAAAACACGCCGATAATAGTATCCGATGAAGAGGTCTGGGAAGACATTACCCCGGAAATGGCCACCGCGAACAGCAGGGCAAAGCCCAGCATGGAAATTAAATAGTTGTCAATTCCCATCATTACTCCGATGGCGATGCCTGTCAGCGCAGAGTGGCCCAAAGCGTCGGAGAAAAAGGACATTTTATTGTTGACGATCATCGTTCCTGTCAGGCCGAACAGGGGAGTAATCATCAAAACCGCCAGCAGGGCGTTTTTCATAAAATCAAACTCGGCCCATTCAAAGGGCAGAAGCAGATTGAGAAAGGAATAAATTCCGTCCATAGCTCCTCCTTTAATCCAGCCCAAAGGCTTCCCTCACCTGGGGATTATTGAGCACCTTGTCCACCGCATTCTGCATGGCCACGGTTCCATCCTGTAAAAAAGGCGGCCTTGGATGCGTACTTTTTCACATGTCCGAGATCGTGGGATACCAGAATCACAGGCATATGGTATTCGCTCCGCAGGGAGGTCACCAGGTCGTAAAAAACGCCGACGCCCTTCCGGTCCACCGCCGAAACCGGCTCGTCAAGCAGCAGCAGGTCAGGCAGCGGATCCAGGGCAAAGGCCAGCAGCACCCGCTGCAGCTCGCCTCCGGACAGAGCCCCCAGCTTTTTCCGGAACAGCCCTGTCCCGCCTACCTTTTCCAGCAGGCTCTCCGCTTCCTTCTGCCGCTTTTTGCCGTGAGACATCCATACGGGAATCCGGCTTCGGTTGGCGCAGAACAAATCCTCCACTGTCACCGGAGTGCTCCGGTCAAAGGCTAGAAACTGAGGCACATAGCCGATTCTAGGCCGCGTGATCTCTTTGCCCTGGCAATTGAAATACGTGATCCGGCCGGTATAGGGTGTCTGGCCTAAGATCGCCTTCAGCAGTGTGGTTTTCCCCGCCCCGTTTCTGCCGATCAAAGCCAAAATCTCGCCATGATTGGCGGTCAAATTCACTTGGTTTAAAATTTCCGTGCTTCCCTTTCGCACGCTTAGTTCTTCTATTTTTTACGCTGCAATGGCAAACATGCTCTGGCATACTCTACTCCCTCTAAGAATTTAACGCTTGCTCTAGTACCTGCAAATTGCTCTCCATCGCTGTCAAATAAGCGTTTTTATCCCATTCCCCGGACACTGCCGGGTCCAGCACATAGACCTGGGCGCCGGTTTCAGCCGCAATAATGTCCGCCGAGGTCTCCGGGTAAAGCGGTTCCACAAACAGGGCCTTTACGCCGGTTTCCCGCACCAATCTGATGGTGTCCGCCAGTTCCTTCGCGCTGGGCTGGCTGTCCGGCTCCCGGTTGATGACCGCCGCGATATGCAGGCCGAATTCCTCCGCAAAATAAGGAAACGCCTCGTGAAAGGTAATAATGTCCTTATTTTTTACATGATCCAGAGCGCTGTGCATCTTATCCCGCAGTGCGGAGAGCTTTTTCCAAATACGTCTCTGTATTTTCCCGGTATTCCGCTTCGTGCTCCGGGTCCAGGGCAATGATCCCTTCCGACAGGTTTCTTACCTGTTCCATGCAGTTGGTAATTGACACCCACAAGTGAGGATTATAATCCTCCTGGTCATGATCATGTCCCTCACCGCCGTCATGGTGGTGGTCCTCCCCGGAGGCGATCAAAGGGATCCCAGTGCTGGAATCGATTACCGGCAGCTCTGGAAGCTGGTCGGAAATTTTATCCAAAAAGCCCTCCATCCCGGCTCCGTTAATCAAAAACGCATCCGCGGTTTCCGCCTTTTTCATATCGGCGGTTGTCATCTGGAAATCATGCAGGCAGCCTGTCTGCTGCTGGGCCATGCTTTCTACCGCGACCCCTTCTACTCCGTCGGTAATATTCAGCGCCATAATGGCGATAGGATAAAGGAAGCCAGCAGCTTCAGCCTGGACGATTCTTTTGCCGGCGTTCCACATCCGGAGAAGCCTGTCAGGCATACCGCGGCGCACAGCAGCGCCGACAGAATCCGTTTCATAATGCCTCCAAAAAGTTTCGTAATTGCAAATTATTTGCATTTAGCTTTACCTATTGTACTCCGGCCTGCCTTTTCTGTCAAGAGGCGGCTTGTCTTGAAATTTCCCTGTTTCTTTGCTACAATGGAAGCAAAGAAGGTGACCAGCATGGCTAAAGGATTTAAAAACACCAAACAGCGCTCGGCGATCATGAATCTGCTTGCCGAGCGGAACACTCCTTTAACAGCAGAGGAAATCGGGGAAGCTATCGCCCCAAGCTATCCTAAGCTGGCCTTGTCCACAGTTTACCGGAATCTGAGCTGTTTACCAACGCCGGGCTTTTGGAGAAATCCTTTTTTCAAGATGGCGTCACCCGTTATTCCCTAGCAAAGGGCCATCACGGCCACTACCTGATCTGCACCGGCTGTCAGGAAAAAATCCGTCTGGAGGATTGCCCTCTCCACGAGCTTGAGCATAAGCTTACCGACGAAACCGGCTTTACCATCACCGACCATGATTTGACTCTCTATGGGCTTTGCCCGGCGTGCAAAGGAAAAACAAAAAACGGGAAATAGCGTCTTTCTTTAAAAGCATAGCAAATCCCTTATGCGAAATCTGTCGCATAAGGGATTTTTTACCATGAAAGCGCCGGCCGGACCAGTAGCTGAAAGGATTCCGCAGGGATGACAGGCGCCGGCCTCCCGGCAGAATGCAGCGGTCTATTCCGCCGCTGCGGCAGCGACCTTTGCAGCGTTTTCTCTGGCCAAAAAGCCCCGTACTGTGGTTATTTCACAGTACGGGGCTTTGACGGTATGTCTGTTGGAAGCTGTTTCATAGGGGCTTTCCTCATTTTGCGGCAGAATACAGCAGCCCTTTTCATACTCGGCTTCAAACATTCCCGCCGCATGACAAAGACGCCGTTTCACATTTCTTTACGGCTCCTCCTCCGGGCGGGAGCTGCGGAGCAAAGAGTTCCAGATGTCATAACCGATGCTTACCAGCGTCGCTGTTACCAAGCCGATGTCGATGGACTGGTACACCCGAAAGGAAGCCTCGCATTCCTCCTGGGTAGGCTGTTTTCGAAAAACGACAAACGGCGTCAGCTTTCTCATCACCTCGTTGGCCCAGTCGAATTGGGAAACCGGAGGCAGAGAGGCGTTCACCACCGCAGTACAGCCCAAAAACAGAGCAAGCAGAATCAGACAAACTCCGGAGAGATAGGGTCTGGTAGGCCTCCGTACAATATAGAAGCAGATCACAACGCCAAGCAAAAACAAGCCGAAGATTAATAAAATTGGGTTCACCAGCATCTTGGTTCCTCCCTGTCGCAATCAAACTCGCTTACAAAATTCCTTTTTCCAGCAGCATGGCGGTTTTCAAAACCGCCGTCTGGGTCTTGCTGTCGGGAATCTCATTATTCAGCACCATTTCCACCGCTTTTTCCAGAGGAATCCGTTCTACCTCTAAAAACTCGTCGTCATCAGGCTCCATTTCCCCAAAGTTCTCCACTCTGCAGAAATAAAGATGGATTATTTCACTGGTATAGCCGGGAGAGGGATACAATTTTCCCAGAGAAAGGTAGCCAAAGCCGGTGGCACCGGTTTCCTCTTTCAGCTCCCGCTTTCCGTTTTCCAGAGGGGTGGATCCCTTTTCCAGCTTCCCCGCCGGAAGCTCCAGCACGACTTCGCCGTAGGGATAACGAAATTGACGGACAAACAAAAAGCTCGTTTTTCTCCGTCAGGGCGGCGACGCACACACCGCCGGATGCTCCACTACTTCCCGGGAGGTCTCATGGCCGTTTTCCAATTCCACCCGGTCCACTACCAAATGAACCACATGGCCTTTAAAAATTTCCTCTCTGGAAAGCTTTTTTTCTGTTAATTACTCATGGATCTCTTCCTTCCTTGACTGGATTTGGTATTTTCATCTCACCGCTGTCATACCCTTTACGGGGTGATTGTTTTGAAAGCTTATCATCGTATTAACTGGTCCAGCTTTGTTCCCGACGCTCAGGGAAGGGAACATTTGATTACCGCCCTATGCGGCCTCCATCCCTCTGTCAGCCGCAGGGTGATAGGAAAAAGCCTATGCGGCAGAAGCATCGACCTGCTGCAGCTCGGAGCCGGAGACGACCCGGTGCTGTTATGCGGGGCCTTTCACGGTATGGAATGGCTGACCTCTCTGCTGCTGCTCCGCTTTACCTCCCAGATGGCGGCGGCGCTGGAAACCGGCAGCCTTATTTCCGATATTAAGCTGGGGGATTTTCTTCGCCGCCGCGGGGTCACAGTCATTCCCTGCGTCAATCCGGATGGGGTGGAGATCTCCTTGCACGGCTCCGCCGCTGCGGGCGAATACCGGGAATTAGTCCATAATGTAAGCTGCGGAGACACCTCCCGCTGGCAGGCAAACGCCCGTGGCGTGGATTTAAACCACAATTTCAACGCTGGCTGGGAAGCGCTTCACACGTTGGAACGGGAGCAGGGAATCTACCATCCGGCGCCTACCCGGTACGGTGGGGAATATCCGGAGAGCGAACCGGAAACCAGGCTTTTATGCGATTTCTGCCGCAGCCAGTATTTCCGCCACGCCTTAGCCTTTCACAGCCAGGGAGAAGAAATTTATTGGGATTTCGGGGAACGTACCCCTGAAAAAAGCCGGCTTATGGCCCAGGTGCTGGCCGCCTCCAGCGGCTATGAAATGTCGGAGCCGGAAGCGATAGCCACCGGCGGCGGCTTCAAGGATTGGTTCATCTCCTGCTTCTGCCGTCCCGCCTTCACGATTGAAATCGGCAAAGGGGAAAATCCTCTTCCCCTGTCCGACCTGCCGGGTATTCACCGAACTCTAGAGGAAATGCTGGTATTCAGCATTATCATGTAACTGTGTTCCAGCGGCGCGTTTTGCCGATAAAAGCGCTTTATTGGGCCAGCAATGCCAGAAGCTCTAAAATGATTCAAAGCCGCCGGCAGCTATGGAAGCCATACGGAAGCCTTTAACAAATGGAACCCCTTTTTTGTCCTGCGTATTCCAGATTCCCCGGAAACCACGGGAACCGGCACAAGGGCAAAAGCTGGAATTTCTTTTCCAAAGAAAGCACCGCTTCGGTTGCAATTTATTATACCATATTTCTTTTCCCTTGGAAAGGAAGCCGCAGGCCCTCTGAGAAATGTTATCGCAATGCTTTTTTTAGATCGGAAACATATCGTGATTGCTGGCTTTTAAGGTAAAGCTTAATAAACGGTCTGAGAATAAGCTTTTTGCAATGTATTTGTTCCGTGAAATCCAGCTCTGTTTCCTTCCCTTTGCGAGGAAAACGCCTCTCAATGTCCCTGCATCGTATTATTTTCCAAATCAAATTCCCAGAGTCTGTCCGTCTCCTCAGCCGTAACAGTAAAAATGGTGGGATACCCCTTTTCGTGTACTCTACAAACTGTCTTTCATTTAAAATCTCCGTACGGCTTAAATCGCTGCGCCAGCCAGCGTCTTCCACCGACGTGACTATTTTCCAAACCTCATGGATGTCCTTGGGAATCACAGCCATTCTCCGGGAAACAATCATTTCAGCACCTCTTCCAGATGAAATTCTGCTTTTATTTTACCATAGAAGCCCGTTCGGTATCAAGGCGCAGCCAAGCCCTGGGATGTACTCACGGGGCTTCCGCGCTTTATTTTAAGAAAGCGGCAATTATTTTCCAATTCTTGCAATCGCTGGGAATTTCGTAGTATACTAAGAAAAACACCAATTCTAACAGGGAGTGGTTCCATGCGCTATGGGTTTATAAAGGCTGCGGCGGCGACTCCGGAAATCCGGGTCGCTGATTGTTCGTATAATGCTGGCCAGACGGTAAAGCTGATGAGGGAAGCCGCCGAAAAAGGGGTAAAGCTCCTGGTTTTTCCGGAGCTTTGTATCACCGGCTACACTTGTTCCGATTTATTTCTGCAGCGCCGCCTCCTGGACGGCGCTTTAACGGCCTTGCGCACTGTAATGGAGGCCAGCCGGAAGCTGAGCCTTCTCACCGTGGCCGGACTGCCGCTTACGGTAGAGGACAAGCTTTATAACTGCGCCGCTGTGATTTTCCAGGGAGAAATTTTGGGAGTGGTTCCAAAAACCAATCTGCCTAACTATAACGAATTTTATGAGAAGCGGCATTTTGTGCCCGCGCCGGCGGAAAACACAGTATGCCGCCTGTTCGGGAAAGAGGTTCCCTTCGGCTCTAAGCTGTTGTTCTGCTGTGACACGCTTTCTGAGCTGAAGGTGGCTGTGGAAATCTGCGAGGATCTATGGTCCCCGATTCCGCCGTCCAATTACCATGCGTTAGCCGGAGCCACTATTATCGCAAATCCCTCCGCCAGCAACGAGGTGATCGGCAAGGATGTTACCGGAAAGAGTTGGTAGGCGGTCAAAGCGGCAGGCTGGTGTGCGGCTATATATACGCCTCCGCAGGCGAGGGAGAATCCACCACCGATTTAGTATTCTCCGGCCACAACCTGATTGCGGAGAACGGCGCAATCCTGGCGGAAAGCAGGCTGTTTCACAACAGCCTGACCATCAGCGAGCTGGACGTTCAACGGCTTTCCGGAGAACGCCGCAGGCTTTCTTCCTTCCCCGCCGTACAAGACGAGGGCTATCAGAGGATTTATTTTTCTCTGCCGGTAGAAAAGACCAATCTGACAAGAATCATCGACCCCAGGCCGTTTATCCCGTCGGAGCAAAGCGCTCTGAAGAACCGCTGTGAAACTATATTATCCATCCAATCTCTAGGCTTGAAAAAGCGTCTGGAGCATTCCCGCGCTAAAACAGCCGTGGTTGGAATTTCCGGTGGACTGGATTCCACTTTGGCTCTCTGCGTTACCGCCCGGGCGATGGATTTGCTAAACCGGCCTAGAACGGATATCATCGCTATTACCATGCCTTGCTTCGGTACGACCCAGCGCACCAAAAGCAACGCGGAGATTTTAGCCCAGCGTCTGGGCGTGACTCTGGAGCGGGTAGATATTGCCAAACAGGTGCTGCAGCATTTCGAGGATATTGGCCACAGCCCGGATGACCAAGACGTTACCTTTGAGAACGCCCAGGCCCGCACCCGCACCCTGGTGCTGATGGACTGGGCTAACCAAACCGGCGGCCTTGTAATCGGCACCGGTGATCTTTCCGAGCTGGCCTTAGGCTGGGCTACCTATAACGGTGACCACATGTCCATGTATGGGGTTAACGCCTCTATCCCTAAAACCTTGATTCGCCATCTGGTGTCCTATGAAGCGGAAAAGCTCAACGACCCAAGGCTGAAGGAAGTTTTGATGGATATTCTGGACACTCCGGTCAGCCCAGAGCTTCTGCCCGCTAAGGATGGGGAGATCTCTCAGAAAACCGAGGATCTGGTCGGGCCTTATGAGCTGCATGACTTTTATTTATATTACGCCATTCGCTGGGGCTTTTCTCCCGCTAAGGTTTACCATCTGGCAAGGCTGGCCTTTGACGGCGCCTATGACCAGGAAACTATTTTAAAATGGCTGACAACCTTCTACCGCCGGTTCTTCACTCAGCAGTTTAAACGTTCCTGCCTGCCTGACGGCCCCAAGGTGGGCTCTGTCACCCTGTCCCCCCGGGGCGACTGGCGGATGCCCAGCGATGCCTCCTCAGCGCTGTGGCTGAAGGAGCTTGACGAGCTTTCCGAACAGGAGTAACAGCACCATTCTGTCTCAAAGGAAAAGCCCGGAGCATTTTGTTCCGGGCTTTTCCTATTTTACGATTTTTCCCGTTTTACTTGAACGAGAACGCTTGTCTCACAGATCTCCTTCTCTGCCCTCATTCCGTGAGGGACGTTGGTTCGCCAGGCGCAAAATCCGGGAGGGCTATTACCCGACGGTACCTCGGGAGGGGGCGCTTCAAAGGAAGCTAAGAATAAAAGTTAATCCTTTTTTCTTTCCTGGCGGTTGATCGCGCTGAACAAGGCCTTAACCGAAGCGGTGATAATATCGCTGTCCACGCCAACGCCCCAGGTGATCCTCCCGTCCTTGCCGGTGATCCCCACATAAGCCGCGGCACGGGATTTGGAGCCTTGCTCCAAGGCGTGCTCCGTGTAGGTCAGATCCTGATATTGAATCCCCAGATTTTCCTTGATGGCGTTGCTGACGGCATCCAAGCGGCCGTTGCCGTCGCCCTTGATCTCCTTTTCCACGCCGCCGATTTTCACGGTAACCGCGGCGTGGATGCAGTCATTGCGGACGAAATGAAAGTCTACCAAAGAGATCTTATCATTGATGTTTAAATACTCCCTCCGGAAGATCTCATAGACCTCCTCCGGCTGAAGCTCCTTATGCTGATGGTCGGAAACATTCTTTACCGCATAGCCAAAATCTTCCCGCATTTTCGGCGGTAAAACAAAACCGTATTTCTGCTCCAGCAGATAGCCGATGCCTCCCTTACCGGACTGGCTGTTGATTCGGATCACGTCGCCCTCGTATTCCCTGCCGATATCCTTGGGGTCGATACAGAGGTAGGGTACAGTCCAATGGTCGCATTCCTTTTCCTCCCGCCATTTCATTCCTTTGGCGATGGCATCCTGATGAGATCCGGAAAACGCCGCAAACACCAGCTTGCCGCCGTAAGGCTGGCGGTCATACACATGCATCCCCGTGACTTTTTCATAAAGAGCAACGGTAGACGGCATATCCTCAAAATTCAGCTTGGGGTCTACCCCCTGGGAAAACATGTTCAGAGCCAGGGTAACGATATCCGCGTTTCCGGTGCGTTCACCGTTGCCGAACAAGGTTCCCTCGATCCGGTCCGCGCCGGCCAGCAGGCCCAATTCGCAGTCCGCCACGCCGCAACCCCGGTCGTTATGGGGATGGAGGGAGACCACCACGCTGTCACGGTAATCCAGATGCTTGCACATATATTCCACCTGGCAGGCGTAAACGTGAGGCATGGAATGCTCTACTGTCACCGGAAGATTGATAATCACCTTTTTCTCCGGCGTCGGCTTCCAGACATCCAGCACAGCATTGCAGATATCCCGGGCAAATTCCATCTCCGTGCCGGTAAAGCTTTCCGGAGAATACTCAAACCGGAAATCGCTACCCATTTCGCTGGAAATTTTTTGAAGCAGCTTGGCGCCGTCCACAGCGATCCTGATAATTTCCTCCTTGCTCTTGCGGAACACCTGCTCCCGCTGGGCTACTGAGGTGGAGTTATAAAGGTGGACGATGGCCCGGGGACAGCCCTTCAGCGCCTCAAAGGTTCTGCGGATAATATGCTCTCTGGCCTGGGTCAGCACCTGGACAGTGACATCCTCCGGGATCATATCCCGTTCGATCAGGGTTCTTAAAAACTCATATTCCGTTTCCGACGCCGCAGGAAAGCCCACCTCGATCTCCTTAAACCCAATCTCTACCAGGAACTTGAAAAACTCGAGCTTTTCTTCTAGGCTCATGGGCACGATCAACGCCTGGTTTCCATCCCGCAGGTCCACACTGCACCAAATCGGCGCTTTCTCCACATATTCCTTCTTGGTCCAGTCATAGCAGGGAACCGGCGGCATAAAATACTGTGTGGTGTACTTTTCTACATTTCTCATCTTAAAACACGTCTCCTTTTGTTGTTCTGCCCGCTGCTGCTTCAGAAAGGAGACAAAGGCGGCCCAGCGGGCTTTGGATTTAGATTTCGGCAACAAAAAAAGCCTTTCGCCTCCCCAAATAGAGACGAAAGACTTTCAAAAGTCTCACGCGGTACCACTCTAATTTCACGCCTTACGGCGTGCCCTCATTGCAGATACGGCCGATACTCCGGCTTATATCCTCCCGCTGTAACGGTCGGGCTCCGGCTCCGCCTACTTGACAATTCTTTCAGCGTGCTACTTCAAGGCCAGTTCAAAGCTTTCGCCCAACCGCTTCTCACCACCCAGCGGCTCTCTGCATGTTAAAAAGCTCCTACTCTTCCTCTTCATCGTATTTATTGTTATTGATTGTTATTATACTCAAATTCTTCTGATTCCGCAACTGTTATTTTTCACATGCTTTCCTGCTGTTTTCTGATATATTTTATCTCTTTTTCAGCAATTCCCCGCGCTTGTTCCCCATTTTTTAGGATCATCGCCCGCAATTCCTCCAGGCCGCCGAACCTTTTTTCCGGACGAATAAATTCCAAAAGCTCGGTTTTCACCATTTTTCCATACAAGGCTTCCCCGTCGTAATCAGGCATCCAGGTTTCTGACAAAGGCTTTTCCTCCGCCCCAACCGTAGGCTTTACCCCAATATTGGTGACTCCGTATGTCACCACCTGATCAAAGCTGACCAGGGAGGCGTATACTCCGTACCGAGGCACCAGATAATCCTCCGGGAACACCTGGTTCAGGGTAGGCGTTCCCATCAAATGCCCGATATGTCTTCCGTGGACCACCTCGAAATCATAGGAAAAGGGGTGACCCAAAAGCTCTCTGGCCTGGCGGGCCCCGCCCTTTTCCAGCGCCTTCCGGATTCTGGTGGAGCTGACCGGCGCGCCCTCCAGCGTTACCGGCGGCAAATCGCACACCTGGATTCCTCTGGGACGGCACAAAGCTTTCAGTTTCTCCTTGCCGGCTGTCCCTCCGGCGCCGAAATGGTAATTATATCCACAGAACACCTTTTCAGCCCGCAGCGTATTTTTTAAAATTTCTTCCACAAAGGCTTCCGGCGGCAGATCTTTCACCGCCGCAAAGGGCGCCAGATAAAGGGCTTCCACCCCAAGGTCCTCCAGCATTTTCTCTTTCAGAGTATTGCTCATCAGCCTGGGTTTTCCCCGGCCGGTGAGCTCCGCCAACGGGCTTTCGGGAAAGGTAAATACGCTGGGAACCAGCCCGTTCGCCTTTTCCGTTACCGCCTTCCGGATGACAGCCTGATGGCCTTTTGTGTAGGCCGTCAAAGCATCCCAAAGCGACGGCGGCAGGCTGCCGGGACTTTTCAAGGCCGTTGAAAACCTGCATCATTCGTTCACCTGATATCCTTAAAATAGTTTTAAAATCGAAAGTTCGTTTTTTTCCGGTGCACCCGGCCCAGGCCCAAAAAAATCCCATCCGGGCCGTATACCCGAATGTTCGCGCTATCCGCCTCTTTTTTCACGCCGGTGCGCTCCAGCGCCAAGGCGCCGCCGTTTTGGAAGCGTTTTGCCTGAGGGCCAGTTACTTTGAGAGGCCGGTATTCCAAAAACAGGCTGTCCACTGGACGCAGCCGCTGCTCCAGCACGCCCTCCGCCTTCAGACTCTTGGCCTCGTCCAGGGGGATGCTGTCCTTAATGGTATAACCGCAGGCGGCGGTTCGCCGCAGGCTGGTCATAATCCCGCCGCATCCGAGCCGCTTTCCAAGGTCGGCGCATAGAGTGCGGACATAGGTGCCCTTGGAGCACCTGACCCGGATACTTCCCTCTCCCGTTTCCTGCCGGTATTCCAATAGCTCCAGCTCATGAATGGTCACAGGCCTAGCCTCCCGTTCAACCTCAATTCCCTTGCGGGCCAGGTCGTAAAGCCGGACGCCGTTTTTCTGGATCGCCGAATACATAGGCGGAACCTGCAGGATTTCTCCCCGGAAATGGGAAAGGGCGCTTTCCAGCGCCTTTTCATCCGCGGTTACCGGAAAGGTCTCCTTGACCGTGCCCGTGCTGTCCTCGGTATCGGTAACCACACCCAGCCGGAATCCAGCCACATATTCTTTTCCGCTGTCGGGAGTCAAGTCCTGGGCCTTAGTAGCGCTGCCGATCAAAATTGGCAAAACGCCGGTAGCCATCGGGTCTAAGGTCCCGGTGTGTCCCACCTTTTTGGTTCCAAACAGCCCCCGCATTACCGCCACCACGTCAAAGGAAGTGAACCGCGGCGGCTTGTCAATCACAATAATCCCATTCATCAGGAATTCTCCTGCTTTTCAAATACTTTCTGCACCGCAGAGAGGATCTGGTGCTTAGCGCCGGTAACTCCTCCGGTCAGCACGCATCCGGCAGCGCCTGGATGGCCGCCGCCGCCGAACTCGGCGCAGATTTTAGATGCGTTCACCTTGGGTCCGGTCCGGACGGAAATTTTAAAGCTTCCATCCTCCTTTTCCCGCATAGTAACGCCGATTTCCACTCCTTCCACCTGGCGGGGCAGGGCGGCAATCCCGTCCATATCCTCATCGTTGGCCCCCGATTGACGGACCATTTCCCTCGTAACATAAGCCACGGCGCACTTTCCGCCAAAGTAAAAGCTCATAGTATCCAGCACCCGGCGCTCGATCTCCAGCCTGGCTCTGGATTTGGTGTCGAACATCACCCGGTTGATCATCGCCGCATCCGCGCCCTTGTCCATCATATGAGCCGCCACAATATAGGTCCTGGAGGTGGCGTTGGTATAACGGAAACAGCCGGTATCCGTGGTGATGCCGGTATAAATGCAATCCGCGATCTGAGAGGTGATCTCCGCTTCCATGGTAAACAGCAGATCATACATGATCTCTGTAGTGGAGGCCGCCTCCGGCCGGATAACGTATTGTCTGGCGTATTTGGTGTTGGAGCCGTGATGATCGATACACAGGTCAACCCGCTGGGCATAAGGGCTCAGCCTTTGACCCAGCAGCTGGGGATCGGCGATATCCACAGCACAGATAAACTGGGGCTCAAAATCCGGAAATTCGATTCCTTCAAACATATAATCATATTTCTGCGGGATAGGATCGCCGCACCGGATGGACACCCGCTTTCCCTTTTGCCGCAGGCCGAGATACAAGGCCGCCGCGCTTCCCAGGGTGTCGCCATCCGGGTATTGATGGCACAGCAGGTAAATATCATCCGCTTCCAGCAGCAGCTTCACCGCATCGTGAAGGCTTACGCTTTTATTTTCCGGACTCATAGTCTCCCTCATTTCAAATCATTGAGCAATTTTGCAATATTGGCGCTGTATTCAATCGAATCCGTCGCCTGAAACTGCAGCGACGGCACATGACGGATATGGATTCTCGCGCCCAATTCCCGGCGGATAAAGCCGGCGGCGGATTTTAGTCCCTCTACCGCCCGTTTGGCGTGATCCATTCCCTCCATAGAGCTGACATAAACCTTACAGTAGGATAGGTCGTTGGTGACCTCCACGCGCACCACGCTGAGCATGGTTTCCTGCACTCTCGGGTCCTTCAGTTCCCGCAGAATAGCGGTAAGCTCCCGCTTGATATCCTCAGTGGTGCGGTCGATTCTATGACTTGCCATATGATTCCTCCATACCGGAGGCTGTTAATCCTCCCGGTATTCTTCCATCACGAAGGCTTCGAAAACGTCGCCCTCCTTAATATCGTTAAAGCGTTCTAAGCCGATACCGCATTCGTAACCGGAGGCAACCTCTTTCACATCGTCCTTAAACCGTCTTAAAGAGGCCAGCTTATCCTCGCCGATGACGATACCGTCACGAACAATACGGATTTCGGCGTTTCTGGTAATCTTGCCGCTGAGCACATAGCTGCCCGCGATCGTGCCCACATTGCTGATCTTATAGACCTGGCGGCACTCAGCCCGGCCCAGCAGGTTCTCTCTGAACTTCGGTGCCAGCATACCCTTCATGGCAGACTCGATTTCCTCGATGCAGTCGTAGATGACGCGGTACAAACGCATATCCACCTTATCCCGCTCGGCGTTTTCCGCCGCCACCGGATCCGGACGCACGTTAAAGCCTACGATGATCGCATTGGACGCGTTCGCCAGCATCACATCGGACTCATTGACCGCTCCCACGCCGCCATGGATCACATGGACCCGCACCTCGTCGTTGGAAAGCTTCTCCAAGGACTGCCTTACCGCCTCGACAGAGCCTTGCACGTCGGCCTTGACGATGATCTTCAATTCCTTGATATCCCCCAGCTGCATCTGATCGAACAGATTATCCAGGGTAACCTTAGTCTGAGCGTTGAACTGCTCCTCCTTCTGGGCCGCCTTTCTCTGGTCAACCAGCTCCCGGGCCAGCCGCTCATCGGAAACACAGTTAAAGGTATCGCCGCCGGTAGGAACGTCATCCAGGCCGGTGATCTCAACCGGAACGGAGGGGCCAGCCTCCTGTACCCGCTCACCCCGGTCGTTCATCATGGCTCTTACCCGGCCTACGCTGGTGCCCGCCACGATGATATCCCCTACATGGAGAGTGCCGTTCTGAACCAGCACCGTGGCGATGGGGCCGCGTCCCTTATCCAGTCTCGCCTCGATCACTGTACCCTTGCCGGCACGGTCCGGATTCGCTTTCAGTTCCTTCATATCAGCGATCAGGGTGACCATTTCCAGCAGGTCGCCGATGCCTTCCTTGGTATGGGCGGATACCGGAATACACGGGGTATCGCCGCCCCACTCCTCAGGCACCAGCTCATACTCGGTGAGCTGCTCCTTGACGCGCTCCGGGTTAGCGCCCATTTTATCCATTTTATTGATCGCCACAATGACGGAAACTCCCGCCGCCTTGGCGTGGTTGATGGCCTCGATGGTCTGGGGCATGATGCCGTCGTCGGCGGCTACCACCAGGATCGCGATATCCGTCACCTGGGCGCCTCTGGCGCGCATAGTGGTGAACGCCTCATGGCCGGGCGTATCCAGGAAGGTAATTTCCCGGTCGCCGATATTAACCCGGTAGGCGCCGATATGCTGGGTAATGCCGCCGGCCTCTCCCGCGGTAACATTGGCGTGCCGGATGGCGTCCAGCAGAGAGGTTTTACCGTGGTCAACGTGTCCCATGACCACTACCACCGGCGCTCTGGGCACCAGGTTCTCGTCGTCATCCTCGCTGTCGTCGATAATCCGGTCCTCAATGGTGACCACCACTTCTTTTTCTACCTTGGCGTGGAATTCCATCGCCACCAGAGCGGCGGTATCGAAATCGATCACATCGTTTACAGTCGCCATGGTTCCCATCATCATCAGCTTTTTAATGACCTCGGCCGCGGTGGCCTTTAAGCGTAAGGCAAGTTCACCCACGGTGATCTCGTCAGGGATTTGAATCGTGATGGGCTTGGCCTTCCGCTCCATGGCGATCCGGCGCAGGCGCTCCGCCTCAGTTTCCTTTCTGGAGTTGCGGGGCTTGCCTCTCTGCTGAGATTTTGGGTGATCTTCTGCTTCTGCACCGTATTCTCGCTGCGGTACTTTTCAGAAGCCATTCGGTCGTATTTTTCATTATACTTATCGATGTTCACGTTAGCGGACCGCGTATCGATGATTCTGCCCTGAGGCCGAACCACGCGGTTGGAATTCTCCGTATTTTGAAAAGGCGCGGCGGCCTGAGGCTGCCTGGCCTCCTGGCGGGGCGCAGGCTTCTGCTGCTTTTGAGCTGCTTTCTGCTGAGGCTGGCTTTGATTCTGAGGCTTGGGGCCTACCGGCGTGATTTTGCCGGGCATGACGGCCTTGCGCTTCGGTTGGTTCGGTACCGGCTGTCCGGAAGCGTTCTGTGCCGGCTTTACCGGCGCTTCTGCCCTGGCGGCGGGCTTTGCTTCCTTTTTTGCGGCCTGCTGGGACTTTTCCACTTTTGCGGCAGCCTTGGCCGGCTCCTGAGCCGCGGCGGCTTTCGCCTTTTCCATCGCCTCGGCGGCCTGTGCCGCCTGATCCTCTGCCACGGTTTTATTTTCCGCAAAATAGGCGTCAAAATTCGGAAGGGCCTTCAGTTGGGTATAATGCTCAAAAATCACATCCAGTTCTTCCTCAGTCAGCGCCGTCATATGTTTTTTGACTTCTCCAAAATGCTTCTGCAAAGCAGATCGATAATCTCCTTGCTGGGAACATTCAGATCCTTTGCCACCTCGTGGACTCTATATTTTATCATCATATTATCAAATCCTCCCCGTTGGTTTTCGTAAGCGTCAGCGCTTTGCGCGCGAACCCTTCATCATTGAGGGCAAGCACGCCGCACCGTTTGCCTAGTGACATGCTCACTTGGTCCATCGTTTGTTCTATGGTTACGAGAGGTACGCCGAAAGCTTCAGCGCGGCTCTCTATGCCCTTAAGGGTCCGCTGAGACAAATCCGGACACACCAGCACCAGCTTTGCTTTTCCTTCCTCCATGGAGGAAAGCACCGGATCGTTTCCCAAGCTGAGTCTCCCAGCTCGTCTGGCCAGGCCCAGTAAGGACAACAGCCTGTCATTCATGAGCCAGCAATTCCTCCTCCATTTGGTCATATACCTCGCTTGGAATCTGGCAGGAGAAAGCCTTTTCAAACCGCCGGGCCTTGCGCGCCGCCTTCAGGCAAGCGGCGTTTCTGCACACGTAAGCGCCCCTTCCCGGCTTTCGGCCGGTAAGATCCAAAGAAACGCCTCCGGCCGCCAAAACCTGGCCGTTTTCATCCTTTGCATCGGGCGCTTTTACTACCCGGACCAGATCCTTTTTCGGTTTCATTTCTCCGCATCCTGTACACATGCGCATAGGGGGACGCTTTTGACGCATACTTTCATTCCGCCTTCCATAATAGGACGGAAAGCTCCGTCCGGGTCAAATAGGGTTTTATCAATTTCTATTATTCCTGCTCCTCGGCCTCTGCCGCCTTATGGGCGTCCGGGTCGTAAAAGCCGCTTTCGGGTTTGATGTCGATCTTCCAGCCGGTCAGCTTCGCCGCCAGTCTGGCATTTTGCCCCTTATTGCCAATAGCCAGGGAAAGCTGGTGGTCCGGCACCGTCACCTGGCACGCCTTCATTCCATCCGGGTCCACCTCTACGGAAAGTACATCCGCCGGGGACAGGGCCGCGGCGATAAACTTGGCCGGGTCCTCACTGTACTCGATAATGTCTATTTTTTTCTCCGCCTAACTCGTTGACTACGTTGCCCACTCTGGCTCCTCTGGCGCCGATGCAGGCGCCCACCGCGTCCACATTGGGGTCTTTGCTCCAAACAGCCAGCTTGGTTCTGGAGCCGGCCTCTCTGGAAACAGACTTGATTTCCACCGTACCGTCGTAGATTTCCGGCACCTCGGTTTCAAACAGCCGCTTAACCAGATCCGGATGGGTTCTGGAGATCATCGCCCTGGGGCCCTTTTCCGTCTCCTTTACGTCCACTACATAAACCTTGACATGGTCGCCTTCCCGGAGTTCCTCGCCGCCGACCTGTTCACTTTTAGGCAACACGGCTTCGGCCTTTCCGATCTTCAGGGTGGCCGCCCCGCTTCTGGGGTCGATCCGTTCCACGGTAGCGGTAACCAGTTCCTGATGCCTGCTTTGGAATTCCTGCATCATCTGTCCCCGTTCGCCGTCACGGATGCCCTGACGGATAATATTCCGGGCGGTCTGCGCGGCGATCCGGCCAAATTGCTTGGTATCCAGCTGAACCCCTACCTTTTCGCCTACGGCAGTATTAGGATCGATCTCCCGGGCATCCAGCAGGGAAATTTCCCTACCCTTGTCCTCTACCTCTTCCACAACGGTTTTCTGCAGATAAACCTCGAACACGCCCGTATCCGGATTCATGTTGATAATCGCGTCGTCGTTGCCGTTATAGCTGCTTTTACAAGCGGTAAGAATCGCTTTTTGATCTTATCCAGCATAAAATCCACCGGAATGCCTCTTTCCTTTTCCAACAAGCTTAAGGCCTCAAAAACTTCGCTGCTCATTCTTCTGCTCCTCCAAAATCATCATCAAAATCATCAAGCTTTACAAAGACAGTGTCCTTTTTTGCAAGGCTGATTACATCTGTTTCATTGACCCATAGGTCAAACACGCCGTTTTCATAGGTTCCCAGCACACCGTTAAACTCCCCTCTCACCGGAATCCAGAGGCCGGATCAGCTTTACCATCACAGGCCACCCCTCAAACCGCTGAAAATGCTCCGGACGAACCAGCTCCCGCTCCAGCCCAGGAGAGCAAACCTCCAGGCAGTAGCTCTGATCTACCGGATCCAGCCGGTCCAACGGCTCGTCGATCGCCCGGCTGACGTTTTCGCAGTCCTCAATGGTGACGCCCTCCTGCCGGTCGATATACACCCGCAGATACCATTGGGCTCCCTCCTTCAGATAGCGCACATCCCACAGCTCCAGGCCAAAGCCCTTCACGATAGGCTCGCACAAATCCCACACGGCTTCTACGGTGCCGCCGCCCTTCTTCCGGTTCGCCATTAGTGACCTCCGTTACAAATTCATTTTAGACAAACAAAAGAGCGGGTCGCCCCACTCTTTCATCTTACTCTCTTATACTTTCATTATCATAGCACAAATGCCCGCCAAATGCAAGGTTTTTCGAGTATCTTTGGAAAATCCTTCTTTTCTTCGGTTTTAACAGGCAAAACAGCGGCACGGTTGCAAAGAAAAAGAATTCTAGTTTTCCCCAGCAGGTGCAATAACCAGTTAGTAAGGCGCTCCGGCGCAGAAGTCCCTTTGCCGCCGAGGGGCGCCGTCTAACTGGCATCGGCGGTCGGCGGCTCTTTGCTCCGCCCGTGTCCGCCGCAAGCCGTCTTTTCCGGGCTTAACCGATCTATTATTCCTCCAACTGACGGCCTAAGAAGGCGGCCGCGGTTTGAATCAGTTTGATTTCCGCTTCTGTAGGCGCCTCGCCTGCTTCCTCCCGCATCATAACCACAGCGCCAGTTACATCGCCGGAGGCGATAATCGGGTACGCCACCGCGGCGCTTCTCTCGATTCCCTCCACCGGCTGCAGATGATCCCCGGCTTTCGCCGCTACAAAGCTGCGGCGTCCCTCCATTAAATCTTCCAGCGCCGGCGTCACGCGGCGTTCCAGATATTCCTTTTTCGAAACTCCCGCCGCCGCGATCACATGATCCGTATCACAGATCACGGTAGGCAAAGACGCCGTTTTCGACAGCACCTCCGCATACTGGGCGGCAAAGGGCGACATTTCCCCCACCGGAGAATATTTTTTAAAGATGACCTCCCCTTCCGGGTCTGTGTAAATCTCCAGCGGGTCACCCTCTCGGATTCGTAAGGTGCGGCGAATTTCCTTGGGGATCACCACTCTTCCTAAGTCATCAATTCTTCTGACAATTCCAGTTGCTTTCATCTATAAAATCTCCCTTTAAAAATAAAAATCTGTTTGCCCAGGTAGTGTTTGCAAACAATGGGAAATTATGCAAGGCGCTGGAAAAGTCAGAGTATAAAAAGGTTCATTTTTCATTTGCATCTTATTATTAGAATTTATCTTATTTTTTAATTTCTCCTCGGGTGAGATTTCCTGTTCCCTCGCGGTTTCCTTTTATGGTATAATGGATAAAAAGAATCTAAACACGGGGCGGTGATCAAATGGAGCTATCCTTTTTATACTCTCTGCAAGCCCTTCACAATCCGGCGCTGGACAAAGTTATGATTTTTTTACCAATCTGGGAGAATACGGAGCAGTCTGGATTTTGACCGCCATACTTCTGCTGTGTTTTCAAAAGTATAGGCGGTATGGGGCTTTGATGCTGGTTTCCCTATTGGTTACCTTCCTGATCGGGGAAATCGGCCTAAAAACCTGATTATGCGGGAACGGCCTTTAGTAGCTGATCCCACCGTACAGCAGCTGATCCCTCTCCCTCCGGTTCTTCCTTTCCTTCCGGCCATACAGCCTCTTCCTTTACCGCTGCGTGGATTCTCTGGAAAGCCGACCGGAAATTTGGCGCCGCCGGATTAGCGCTGGCGGTATGCATTGGGTTTTCCAGACTTTACCTGTTTGTGCACTATCCAACCGACGTGCTGGGCGGAGCAGTGCTGGGAATTGCCTGCGCCCAGGGTATCTATCTCTTAGCGAAACGGTATATGAGAAAGAAGGCTTGTCAATGAAAACTGAGTTTTTGGGCACCTGCGACAGCGATAGCAGGTTCTTTTGCGTAGGCGGAAAGGATCTATACCAATACCGATGGAATTCTACCGGCCGCTGTGTCACGGTGCTTCATCCCGACACTAAGAGAACCTTTACCCTCTCCGTATACACAGTGGAACTAGATGGGGAGACATACTCCTTTGCCAGCGGCGCTTTCCCAGGTGGAAAAACCGCGTTTTATGAAATTTCGGATTAACAGCTTATGATAAGCATTTATAAAAAGCATAAAAACGGACAGGGTTTCCTGTCCGTTTTTATGTTGTGAACAAGAAAACTCAGCCTTTTTCAGTATGATCAAAGATATTTTTTATGCATCCGCTTTGTGAAATTCCTTCAACTCCTTTCACATTTAATGGACAAGGCTTCCACTTTTTGCTATAATAGGGAACTAAATTAAACATTTTACTTATTGTTGCCTGCGAGGTGACTTACTAATGAGAAAACCTGCCGCTATTGCGTTAAGCCTTACACTTGCCCCTTCCATTCTGTGCTGTTTCGATGGCTATTAATCCCAGGATGGGATGGCAATTGGAAAACTCGGGTAATTGTCAAGCGGCCATTGAAAAATCTTCATGTGAGTGCAATTCTAATTTGGAAGGTTACTGAACCAAGGAAAGGGCGTCTTTTGAATTTGAGCCGGAAGTAAGCGGCCAAACCTTATTTGGCTCTATTTCTTTAGACGGCACTGTAATGAATCCGGGGCAAGATGTGGAAATTACCGTGGATCACCATGGAAGCTGCCAGGAGCCAGCCTCTTTCAGGACGAACCTTTGGCCCCAAAAAACCGCTCTTGTCTTCCCCCGCAAAAGAAACGGCTGCGCCGGATTCTTCCTGCGGGGGATTTCTATTTCCGTCTTAATTTTCTTTTTCGTAAATTAACTGGGCTTCCTCTACCAACGTCGAACCTAACCTATTCATCTATTCCATCTTTCTAATCATTTTATCTTCACTTATAGGAGGAGTTATGAGCATCTTTGGTTATATCCGTGTATCCACAAAAAGAGCAAAATGAAGACCGCCAGCTGATCGCTCTGAAAGAGTACAATATTCCTCCCAGGAACCTGTACATAGAAAAGCAAAGCGGCAAGGATTTCAACCGGCCCGCTTATAAGCGTATGCTGCGCCGCCTTTCCTCTGAGACCTTTTGATCATTAAATCTATTGACCGGTTAGGCCGTAATTACGAAGACATTATCGACCAATGGCGTATCATTACCAAAGACCATAAAGCTGATATCAAAGTACTTGATATGCCATTGCTGGACACCACCTATGGAAAGGACTTATTGGGCACCTTTATCGCGGATCTGGTGCTTCAAATCATGTCTTATACCGCTCAAATTGAGCGGGAAAATATCCGTCAGCGGCAGGCCGAGGGTATCGCCGCCGCTAAGGCAAAAGGGTGCGATTCGGGCGACGGCCCTATGAGCTTCCTGAGGAATTTTGGGATTTGGCAGAGCAATGGGCCCAAGGAAAAATCTCAGTGACAGAGATCACCAAGCAGACCCATTTGGGCCGCAGCACCGTATACTGCAAAATGAAAGAGGCGGGATACCGTAAAACAGAAAAACCGACAGGATAGCAGAAGCTTATGCGCGAAAAAAGAAGCTCCTCCAAACCTGCCGGCTTTTATTTATTTTACATTGATTTCATTGAGTTATTCAAAACGGCGGAAGCTGGACAGAAAGGCACTGTCAACCGCAGCCTTTCCGCTTTTATAGATTAAGGTTCCTTTTAAAGGTTCTATCAGCGATAGGGTGGTTTTTACGATTTTACCGCTTCCAGCACGGCGCCGCGGTTGCCGCTGGTAACCATAGCGGCGTATCTGGCCAAATAGCCTGTGGTAATCTTAGGCTCTCTAGGCTTCCAGGAAGCCTTACGTTTGGCCATCTCCCCGTCGCTGACTTTTACGTTGATAGCGTGGTTTACAATATCGATGGAGATAATATCCCCTTCCCTTACCAGCGCGATCGGTCCTCCCACCGCCGCCTCGGGAGAAACATGGCCGATGGCCGCTCCTCTGGTGGCGCCGCTGAAACGCCCGTCGGTAATCAGGGCCACGGTACTGCCAAGGCCCATCCCCATGATCGCGGAGGTGGGATTCAGCATTTCCCGCATTCCAGGACCGCCCTTGGGGCCCCTCATAGCGGATCACCACTACATCGCCTTCCTGGATTTTGCCGCTGGTAATCGCCTCCATTGCGTCCTCCTCGCAGTCGAATACCCGAGCGGGGCCCTCGTGCCGCAGCATCTCCGGTGCTACCGCCGAACGCTTGACCACACAGGAATCCGGCGCCAAATTTCCTTTCAGCACAGCGATGCCGCCAGTCTTACTGTAAGGGTTCTCCACCGGACGGATCACCTCGGGATTGAGATTGACGCATCCCTGAATATTCTCCGCAACGGTTTTCCCGGTACAGGTCATCAGCTCCGTATGCAGTAAGCCAAGCTTGTTGATCTCGTTCATCACAGCATAAACACCGCCGGCCTCGTTTAAATCCTCCATATAGGTGGGACCAGCCGGCGCCAGGTGGCACAGGTTGGGTGTTTTCTCACTAATTTCATTGGCAATCTCTACATTTAAGCGGATTCCGCACTCATTGGCGATAGCCGGCAGATGCAGCATGGAGTTGGTGCTGCATCCCAAAGCCATATCCATGGTCAGAGCATTACGAAACGCTTCCTCGGTCATAATATCCCGAGGACGGATATTTCTGCGGAAAAGCTCCATCACCTGCATACCGGCCTCCTTGGCCAGCTGGATGCGCTGGGAATATACCGCGGGAATAGTGCCGTTGCCCCGCAGCCCCATACCCAGCACCTCGGTAAGGCAGTTCATGGAGTTCGCTGTATACATACCGGAGCATGACCCGCAGGTTGGGCAGGTTTTTTGCTCAAACTCGCTGAGCTTAGCCTCGTCAATGCGGCCGGCGGTAAATTCGCCTACCGCTTCTGAAATGCTGGAAAAGCTGGTTTTCCGGCCGTCTACTCGGCCGGCCAGCATCGGGCCGCCGCTGACAAAAATTGTCGGGATATTCAGCCGGGCTGCCGCCATCAGCAGGCCGGGCACATTTTTATCACAGTTGGGGATCATCACCAAAGCGTCGAAAGCGTGAGCGATAGCCATAGCCTCTGTGGAATCAGCAATCAGATCCCGGGTGACCAAGGAATATTTCATCCCCTGATGCCCCATAGCGATACCGTCGCACACGGCGATAGCCGGAAACACCACGGGAGTGCCGCCGCCCATAGCCACGCCGATTTTCACCGCTTCAGTAATTTTATCCAGATTCATATGGCCGGGCACGATTTCATTATAGGAATTGACAATTCCCACTAGAGGCCGGTTCAATTCCTCCTCTGTCATTCCCAGCGCATGAAACAGCGCTCTTTTTTGGGAGCGCCCTCGGTTCCCTTTCTTACGCAATCGCTTTTCATTGGTGCCTCACTCTTTCCTGTTATTTGGTTTTTAAGCTTTCCAGCAATTCCTTGCTGTCGTTATAATAATCTATTGTCGCCTGGTCATCCTTATGGCTCAGCTGTTCAAAGTCCCGGATACACACCCGAAGCTCCCGGAAGGAATCCGTAACATCCACTTCGATATCGTTGTAATTGTCATCCCAGCTCTGCACGGTCAGCTTCAAACCGTCCAAATAAGGAAGCTCCTCCCACGGTATGCCAATGTCGCCGGTATCGCTGGATTCCATATCCGGGCTGGAATAATCAGATTTAGCAAAAGATGGTAGCTATTCTGGAAATAATCGATACTATCCTCTGCGACCAAAAAAATGATGCTTTGGTCATCCTGAGTATCTACGGAAAATTTTACCATCGAAGCCATCTGCATATTAGCGTCCACATACTGGCTGGAAGCTTCCTGACCCTCCATACTGCTGGACGCAGAAGCACTTCCCTCCGCCGGCGCGGGAAGCCGCCTGTCCGTCTGAGGTTAATTCCTCACCACTGCCGGGAACAATCACATATTGGTTTACCCGAACGATAACCTGGCCGTCGTTATTCCTGTCGACGGCTTTTTCAGCCAAAGCCTCCTGCAGCTGGTTGACCGCATCCTCCGGAAAAGAGGTTTTTGTCAGCAATCCAATCTCATAATCAGGATTTACCCGGTTGAAGAAATCCTTGGAAAGAAAGGCGGCGAAAACCAAAACTACCAGCACAATTACAATATGCCACTTATGGTAAAACCAAAAGTTCTTCCGCTTGTCCTTAGGAGATAGATTCTTTTTCTCTATTTTGGGGTCGTGGATCGTGTCTTCTCCAGTATGGAGAAGCAGGTGTTCGCGAGACATGAATGACATCACTCCTTCGGCTTCATGCATCATGCAGTACCACAAAAAATAATTTTTAAATTTGCTTGTTAATACAGTTACTATGCAAACAAAGCTTATTGCCAATATTGCTTCCTGGTTTATCGAATCTTGACAACTTGAGCAAAATCTTAAAAAACACTGCTTTGTTAAGTATATTACATTGTACTTTTCAATGTCAACGAAAAACAAAACTATTCCATAAAACTTATCGCCTATAGAATCGTCCTATCTTTTATCTAAAGGCTATAAATGCTTTGCCTGGAGAAAACTATCCTTAATGCTTTCTCTGTATAAACAATCAATTCAAAACTGTTATAAGATTATGTATAAGTATATCATTTTTTCTTATTTCTATCAACAAAGAAATAAATTTATTAGACTCCAAGCTATTCATTAAAGCTCTGATAAAAAGGCATAAAGCTTTTCAATATATTCATCGAATTTACGTCTCTTAATGAGCCGTTTCGTTCCAAGCCAAAGTATAAATTCACAGTCCCCATCATCCGTAAGCAGTCTTAATTTATTGATTCCAATCCCCGAATATGCCGCTGCTTCCTCTAATGTAAGATTGCTTTTTTCCCAAATCGGGACTTCGTTTATAAAGGTCCTCCTTTTTTTCAAAATATAATAAAACGCCTAACCGCCGGACCATTTCCTGCGCTCATTTGCGACCGCGTATTTTCAGGCTCCGCTATGCGTATTTCATTTACGGGCGTGCTCCACAAGGATATTATCGCACACTATCCGCAAAACCGGTATCACTTCCGGCGGCTATTCAAGTTTTCAAGGTACAGCGAGAAAGTAAATTGTATTTAGCTTTCTCACCTATAAATACGGAAACCTTTCTTAAAATTCTGCACTTCAAAATAAAAAAGTGCCTTGCCCTGAGCGCCGACTATCCCGGCATCCAAAAAGGCAAGGCGCTTTGCGTCTGTACAGAGAAAAAGAAATCCCATTTTAAAAACGCAGTTTCTTCACCTAAATCCGCATGGAAAAACACAACACAGGAGACGGGAATTTTCCAGCGTTAAGCAATACACTAAACCTGTTGGGAATTGTAAGTCAAGAAAAATAGCTGCAGGCGGCGCCAACGTTTAGGCACGCACCTGTATAGAAACGGACAGGGCTCTCCGTTGTTTTATCCATCGGCAGTCTGCTCCAAATCCATCCACAAAGATACGAGCCGCTTCCGCCGGAATCTCTTTGCTGCGCATGGATTCCTTTGGAAAACGTGGTATCCAACATTTCCTGTGTGTAGCAGCGCCGAAGATAAAAATGAAAATTACTTCTTTATTATTGCACAAATATTTCAAATCAATATAAAGAGGCCGTGAAAGTGTGTAGGGATCGCTGCCTCTCCCTACAGATATTTCCCAGTGACGCTTTGCGGCGCATTTTTGATTTCTTCCGGCGTACCGGCGGCCACAATCCTGCCGCCCTCTTCTCCGCCGCCTGGTCCCATATCAACGATATAGTCGGCACAGCGGATAACATCCAAATCATGCTCGATCACAATCACAGTTGCCCCGTTCAGAATAAGGGTTTGAAAAACGCTGAGCAAGGTCTGCACATCCAGCGGATGAAGCCCGATCGTCGGCTCGTCAAACACAAAGACAGAATCCGTCTGGCTTTTCCCCCATTTCACTTGCAAGCTTCAGACGCTGTGCCTCCCCGCCGGACAGGCTCGGTGTTTCCTCACCGAGTGTAAGATATCCCAGGCCCAAATCCTCCAACACCCGCAGGCGTTGATGGACCAGCCGCATATCCCGGCAGACTTTTCGGGCAGTGTGGACATCCATTGCCATCAAATCCGGCAGGGTATATTGCTCTCCCGTTTTATTCTGATAGTGAACCAACCCCGCTTCTTTTCCATACCGTGCTCCCCGGCATTCCGGGCAGGGGATATCCACATCCGGCAGAAACTGCACGTCAAGGCTGATGCTTCCCGTACCGTCACAGACAGGACAGCGCAGTTTCCCGGTGTTGTAGGAAAAATCGCCGGCCTTGAAACCGTGCTGTTTTGCTTCTTTTGTTCTCGCATATATTTTGCGCAGCTCATCGTGGATATTTGCATAGGTTGCGACAGTAGAACGAACATTGATGCCAATTGGCGTGGCGTCAATCAGTTTAACCTGCCCAATTCCGTCTGCTTTCACCAGCTTTACATGCTCCGGCATCGGTCTTCCGGCGATGGATGCTTCCAGCCCGGGGACAAGGCTCTCTAAGACCAGGGTTGTTTTCCCCGAACCGGAAACGCCGGTCACAACAGTCAGCCTTCCCTTGGGGATTTCCACTTCCAGGGGCTTTACCGTATGAATTTCCGATGTAGAAAGACGAATCATTCCGTTTTCAAAAACAGAATCCTCATTTTGCTTTTTTCCGCTGGAGACGCGGCTTTTTCCCGATAAAAAAGGGCCTATCTGGGAGGCGGCACTTTGTATGATTTCCGGAACAGTCCCCTGGGCAATCACATATCCGCCGTCCGCCCCCGCCTGCGGTCCCATCTCAACAATCCAGTCCGCTTCGGAAAGAATTTGAGTATCATGATCCACCAGCACGACCGAGTTGCCGTCGGCAATCAGGTCGTGCATCACTCCGGTCAACCCGACAATATTGGAAGGGTGCAGGCCAATAGAAGGCTCGTCCAGCACATATAGAACGCCGGTTGTACGGTTGCGCACCGCCCGGGCGAGCTGCATTCAGCTGCCGCTCTCCGGTGGAGAGCGTAGAGGCCGCCCGATCCAGGCTGAGATAGCCGAGGCCCAGATCCATCAGCCGTTTGGCAACTGTCTGGAAAGACTCACTAATACTGTTTGCCATGGGACGCATTTCTTCTGGCAGGGATTCCGGCACACCCGCCACCCATTTCACCAATTCCGAGAGAAAGCCTACAGGCCTCGTCCAGGAAATCCCGCGCAGCTTCGGTTCCCTTGCAGCCACCGATAGGCGGGTACCTCCACAATCCGGACAGATGTCTTCCTTTAAAAATTTCTCTACCCGTTTCATCCCTTTTTTCATCTTTTTGACCTTGGATAATGCGTTTTCCACAGTATAAACCGCATTGTAATAGGTAAAATCCAGCTCTCCCGCCTGATTGGAATTTTTCGCCTTATACAGGATATGCTTTTTCTCGGCCGGACCGTCAAAAACGATCTTCCGTTCCTGTTCCGTTAACTCACGAAACGGTACAGTGTCCTTTCGGGCACCGGTGATTTGCAAGGCGGGAAAACATCAGCCGGAGACTGTTCAAAAAGCTCAGTTCCTGTGCCGAAGGTACTGCGGATGCCCGGACACCCGGCCGCTGGTGCAGTGCCAGAGATGCCGGAACATACAGCACTTCCTCTACCTGTGCCTTTGCGGCTTGCGTCATCCGCCGTCTCGTATAGGTGGAAAGCGCCTCTAAATACCGCCGGGAGCCCTCCGCGTACAAGACGCCCAGTGCAAGCGACGATTTTCCGGAGCCGGACACCCCGGCGATCCCCACGATTTTATGGAGGGGGATGTTCACGTCGATATTCTTCAGATTGTGGACTTTCGCTCCCCCGAACTTTGATGGCATTGATCATGTATGTCTCCCCCGTTCTGCACGGAGTGCAGCGGACGCTTCCGCTGTTCTCCGGCGGTATTCTTTCGCCGGCTGCCGGGAGTTCAGGCGTTGCCCAATAGGGCTTCCGCTTCGGCCAGACTGATTTTTTCTTTCTTCCGCAACGCGCCGGAGATCCTCGTATTCATATTTTTCCCGCTTTACGCCGTAACCGGCCGACACCTTCCATCGGACTGTCCTGTAAGTCGTATCCAGGGTTTCCGTCCGGCGGTCGAGTACATAGCGGCGGAATGTATTCTCTCGCACGTCGATGGTAGTGGTACCCGTGCGCATGTTCCTACTGTGGGACATGCGCACGTGCAGGACAGCCGCCGCTTCCTTCTTTCGCATCTACGTCCAGTTCTGCTGCCGGAAAATGTTACGGCCACAGGCGGACAGTGCGCAAAGAAATTTGGTAATGTCATGGTTTCTCCATCAATCAGCGAAATGGCCAAAAGCGCGAATGCACCCTGCATCCACGCCTTGCCTGCATCTTCATTTCCCGAAATAGCCGGCGATCTCCCGCATCCGGCCGGACTGCGCCACTTGGAAGGGGCATCTTCTGTCACAATACCCGCAGCCGATGCAGTCGGAGGCGTGTTTCGGGAGCTTCTCATAGTGATCCGCCGCCATGCTGTCCCCGATTTTGGTCAAATCGTAATATTTGTTGATAAGCCCGATATTCAGACCCGCCGGGCAGGGCCGGCAGTGGTTGCAGTATACGCAGGTTCCAAAAGCGTCCTTTGGCGTAAAGGCGCCGATTGCGGAATAATCCCGTTCCTCCTCCGATGCGGTCAGAACGCCCAGTGCGTCCTTCACATCCTGGAGGCCGCGGATGCCGGGCAAAACGGTCAGTACGCCTGGCTTATCCAGCGCATACTGGATGCACTGGCAGGCGGTTAGAGCGTGCCCAAAGGGGGAGGTACCGGCATCCAGCAGCTGGCCGCCGGAATAGGGCTTCATGACCGAAATACCCATCCCTTCCGCTTCGCAGCGGCGGTATAGGGCCATCCGCTCGCCGGCGCTGCCGTTGGCAAATTCGCCCTGGCCCTGCTGGTAATCGTAGGCGGGGTTGATGGAAAACATCAGCTGTTCCACCAGCCCAGTGTCCAAAACGATATTTGCCAGTTCCGGCGTGTGGGTGCTCAGGCCGATATGCCGCACCACACCAGCCTTTTTCATCTCCAGCAGATAGCCCAATACGCCGTTTTGCCGGTACTGCTCCCAGTCGCCGGACGTGTCCAGGCAATGGATCATGCCGAAATCGATATAGTCGGTTTTCAGCTCCTTCAGCTGCCAGTCCACTTGGCGCTTAACCGTGTCGAGATCGGTGGTCCAGCCGTATTCACCGGTTTCGTAGTTGGCCCCGAAATGGATCTGATAGAGCATCTCGCCGCGTATCGAACCAAACGCTTTTCCTGCGTAGGAAAATGTCTTTGCGCCGGCTGTGGCAAAATCCGCATAGTTGATCCCCTGTTCATAGGCGTAGGTAAGAGCGGTGACCGCTTCCTTTTCCGGCGCTTCAAAGATTGGGCCGGTGCCAATGCCGATCACGCTGATTTTATCGCCGGTCTTCGGGTGTATTCTGTATTGCATTGCTTTTCCTCCTGTTTTCGCGTATCTCCCAAACCATTAGGTCAGGCTGCGCCCCAGTTCATAGGCTAGCTGGGGATAGCGGGAATGGACCGTCATGGACGGCGTGCCGCAGCCCTTCCCCAAAACCATACCCTGGTCGTCCATCTGAAGATACCGCACCAGCGTCCGGTAATGGGCCTCCAGCGCCTCGAACGTCCAGCTGTCCGCATTCCATGCGGCGGCGAGCAGAGCGGATTTCATGTGCTTGTGGGTGATGCTGCTGTTGATGGCGCAGAACCGGTCCACCAACATCTTCAGCTGGGCGGACATACCGTAATAGTACAGCGGCGTGACGAATACCATCATATCCGCATCCAGGATCTGCCCGCGGAACTTTTCCATATCGTCCTTTTGTACGCATGGACCTTCGTATCCGCAACGGACGCAGCCGGTACAGGGATGCAGGTCGGCATGGGCGGCGTCGATAATCTCCGCCGTATGACCGGCTTCTTTGGCGCCCCGGATGAATTCCTCCGCCAGCAGGTTGCCGGACAGCTGTGGGATAAGTCGGCAGCCGTCTGTCCCAGCCCGCTGCCTCCGGAGGTGGCGAAAAGCACGATATCCTTGCCGGTAAAATCATAGGCTTCCAAAAGGTGTTGATGATGGTGGGGGCCGTGTACCACCAGACGGGGAATCCCAGCAGGATAACGTCATGCCCTGCAACAGGGGCGTCGCGGTCCGCAAGGGCCGGACGGGAGTTTTTGTCGTTCATCTCCACCGAGCTGCGGGATTGTTTGTTGTTCCAGTCCAGATCCGCCGCTGTATAGGGTACGGCGGGTTTGATTTCATACAGATCGGCGCCGGCGGCTTTGGCCAGGCTTTGGGCGGCCCGGGCAGTTGTGCCGCTGGCAGAAAAATAGGCGACTAATACGTTGCTCATGACCATTTCTCCTTTAAATATATTTCACGGTTTCGGAAAGCTCCTTGCGCTGGCTGTGATTCGCCAGAGGGCTGGCGCCCTCCGCTGCATACCCCAAGTCCAACAGCATCAGAACCTCCTCGTTTTCGGGCAAATGCAATTCCTTTGCCGCCGCTTCCGGGTCGAAGAAGTTGATCCAGCAACTCTCCACGCCGGCCGCTTTGGCGGCAAGCAGCATATGAGTGGCTACGATGGTCGCATCTTCTACGCCGGAATCGCGTTTTCCTCCCGGATATACAAAGACGTTTTCCCTATCGAACGCCACGAGCAGTACCGTGCCGGCGCCGTACCGGCAGGGAGTGATCCGGTCGATTTTCTCCAGCCCCTCGTCTGACTGCACCACATAGATTTTCTGCTCCTGCAGATTTTTAGCCGTTGGGGCCAGCCGCCCCGCCTCCAGAATAGCATCCAGTCTGCTCTTTTCTGATTTTTCTTCCATCAAATTTCTTGCAGGAATACCGCTTTTTCAGCACTTCCATAAAATCCATAGACGTACCTCCACCTTTCCCTGTCATGTAAACGAGGCGTTTTTTCATATCGGCTGCGCACTCTTCCCATTGAACTCTGCCAGTATTATTTTTATTGCCCTGCTGCCTCCAGGGCAAGGCCGTCAATCCAGTCCGCCAACGTCTCACGGGCAGCTCCGCACTGAATCGCTCGCCGTCCAGCCAGCTGCCGCTGCCGGCCTGCTCCGCTAAAACTTCGGCGCTGGAACCGATCCCGCTGCCGCCGGAAGTGCAGAACGGGATAATGGTCAGCCCGTCAAAATCATAGCTCTCCGCGAAGGTGCTCAAAAATCCGCGGGGCCTGTCCGTGCCAGATCGGGTACCCCAGGTACAGCGCGGCATATTCGCTGATCGAAATAGCTTCGCTGCTGATCTCGGGCCGGGCGTCCGGATCGTCCATTTCCAGTGAGGCGCGGCTCTGACTGTCGCTATAATCCAAATCCTCGTCGGTATACGGCTCAGCCGGGATAATTTCATAGAGATCGCCGCCCGTAAGCCCGGCGATCTGTTCCGCTATCCCTTTGGTATTACCGGTAGCAGAGAAATACGCCACTAAAGCCTTTCCTCCTTCTGCCGGCGATTCAGCGTCTTGGCTTTCCCCGAGAGAACTCTGTGATTCATCCACCGGCCGGGAGGAGGAATTGCCCGCAGATGGGGTATCGGTATCACTGCCCTGTCCGCCGCAAGCCGTCAGGGCAAACAGCATCGTGAGCGCACATAAAAAAGAAATTCCTTTTTTCATTTTGATACCCTCCGTTCTTTTTGATGTTCTTACGGCGAAAAGCTTTGCAGCAGCCTTACCGCAAAGGGCTTCACCAGTTCATAAATGGAATGGCTGATAAAATGGACATGCGCCATCTTCATGGCTTGGATCTGTTTTTCGGTATGGGATGTATACGGATAAACGCCGAACAGAAAAAATTCGGAAACAGGCCGTCATGGAGGGAAAAATTCCAGGCAAAGAAGGGCCAGGAAGATCTCCTCCTTGCTGTGATAATAGTTGTAAATGGAGGTGCGGGTAAACGAGGTTTTCTCCCCGATATCCCGGATGGTGATATCTCGAAAGCTCTTGGTCTCGTAGAGGGAAGCGCAGGCGTCGATGATCTCTTCTTTTCTGGCGTTGGTCAGTTCTTCGGAGCCTTTGGGCATAAGGTGCCTCCTTCCTTCAGGGCACGGCTTTTTATGCCAGACTCTCCTTCAAAATATCCACAATCTCATCATGATCCAGTACCTTGTACCCGCCGTTCATGATGAGAGTCCCGCCCGCGATGCCTTCGATCATCTCCGGCGTGGCGCCCAGCTCGGAGATATTCATCACCAGCCCAAGTTCCTTCATCCAGCTTTCCATGGCGGCAAGCCCCTCTTTTCGCTATCTGCTCATCGGATTTGCCTGCGGTGTTCACATCCCACACATAGACGGCGAAGCGTTTG
>VOFI01001141.1_pt1 | contig 154001 bp, 169 predicted proteins | sample 5384131 | NCBI WGS metagenome assembly VOFI01 (sample SAMN12384728, study PRJNA508395) | human gut metagenome | isolation source: healthy gut H | host: Homo sapiens | reverse complement strand
CCGCAAGCACATTGCGCTGGATGGGCTGGAACACCAGGCCGCCGAAGACAATATAGCGGGGCATCTTGTCGTATTCCGCCATCAGCAGATCCTTGGAGAGAGAGGGCTTCATCACCATCTCCACCTTCATGGGCTTGCCGTCGCGGATGATATCCAGCGGGAGCCGGTCATCCTTGAAGCAGCGTTCAATGAGCTCTTTCATGCTGATTTTCTGGCCGTCCAGCTCAATCATGGCGGAGCTGTCCACGTCGTAGCCGTCCACCTTCATCAGCAGGTCCCCGTTGCGGAGCACTCCATCGGCGGAGGAGCCCTTGAGCACTTTGCCGATCAGGACGCCCTTCTCGTCGTCCGGCAGGCCGAACGCCTTGCGCATGGCGGGATTCAGGATGGGCGCGGCCTGGATGCCCATGTCCACGTAGCCGTCATAGACGCCGTCCTTGATGTCCTCCAGAAAGTGGCGGATGACGGGCGTGGGAATCACGTAGCCCGTGTTGTTGGCGTTGTTCAGGCCCTGGAAGGCTACGCCGATGACTTTGTCCCCCATCAGGGCGGGGCCCCCGCTGTTGCCCGGATTGATGGCGGCGTCCACCTGGATGGTCAGGTGTTCCGTGTTGCGGGGGTGGGCATATGTGGTGAAGTCAATGCGGAGACTACGCCGCGCGTGACGGAAAGCCTGTTGCCGCCGATGGGGTAGCCGATCACCCTCACCTCGTCTTCCAGGTGGGGCAGGTTCTTTGCTGAATTCAAAGGCCGGATGCCCTTGAAGGGGCTTGGGGTCGTCCGCTTCCAGCAGGGCCAGGTCCGCGTCATGGGCGATGAATTTGACCCTGGCGGGAATTTTTGCGGGAATCCCCGTACATGGAGATGTAAATGCGTTCCGCGTTGCTGACCACATGGGCGTTCGTCATGAAGGCGTTTTCCCCGATCAGGAAGCCGGTGCCGATGCCGCCCCTGGTAGCGGCCCGTATCCCATGGAGTGGCGTAGTCCGGCGTCAGGGAATCCACTTCGATCTTCACGACTCCCTTGTACTGGTCATTGATGGAAACGACGGGGCCGGACATGACCTTGTCCACCCCGAAGTCTGAAATGGAAACGGCCGGTTCATCCGCGTAGGAAAAAGCGGCGGCGGCCAGGACTGCACACAGTCCTTGGAGGCAGGTATGGAAGTGCATGATGGTCTGTAGTGAAAAGGTAATGTTATGAAAGTAAGTTGGTTATAGATTGCTTTTTCCGGCTTTGGGTTGCCAGGCTTTCCTGGAAGGGAGTTGACTTCCTCCAGCAAGGAGGAAAAACGTTCCGTCACCTCGTCGTCCACCTGGCTGCGGCGGATGTCCAGCGCGGCTACCGTCTGGCGCGTCTGTTCCACGCACAGGGCCATGCGGGCGGCCATATCGTTTTCCTTCTCCTGGAGCAGGCAGGAGAGAATGCGCGGGGTGATGTAGCGGATGCAGTAAAAAATCTGGTTCAGGGGTTCCGGCGGTTCCGTCCGGTTCCTCTGGGATTTGTTGATCTCCCGGCTGAACTGGCGCTGGCACAGGTCCGTCAGCTCCATGACCTGCTGGAAGAGGGGGTGGAACATGCAGGACTGCACTTCCTGGGCCTCCTGTTCGTTGAGGATGTCAAAGAGGCTGAGCATGCCGGTGCTTTTGCAGGAACACGGAGTGCCCGTTTCCTCCGACTGGGCGATGTTGTCAAGCACGTCGTCCCAGCCCATCACAAAGGCCAGGCGGATGTCTCCGGTGGGGTTCAGCCTGTATTTCTGGAACACTTCCTGGTAGGCGATGGCGATGGCTTCCGCCTCCCGCAGGCGCTTGTCCCAGTGGTGGTCGGGCAGGTTGCCGTCTTCCTGGGTATTGGCATAGGTTTTGGACCATTCCTTCACCTGGGTGCGCAGCATCTGCTGGTTCGCCATGATCTGAACCTGTTCCTCGCAGGAATCCATGATCCATTCGGGGAGGGAGACCTTGATGGAAAAGGCCGTGCTTTCCAGCAGCACCATGTCGTGGTGGCTGGTGAACCATTCCAGGTACAGGGAGTTTTCCATGGTTTTCTTCCCCTTGACGGGCATGCGGCGGCGGGGCCGTCATGTCCCCCCCGCCACGCCCCGGATGTTTTCCGGGAGCTGGGTAAGTTCCGCAGGGAGCATCTGGGGGAAGGGTTACTGAAATCGACCAGGCATCCGGCCAGATCCTGAGGCAGTCCCCCTGCAGGGTGATATTCACCGGATGGGGCATCCCCATAAGCTGCAGCGCAAGCTTGACGGTTCCGCGTTCACGGTTGTCCAGCGTGCCGTAGTGGACGTAGTCTGTAATTCTGAAAATCATATGGGGAGGTGGGGGATAGAGGGGGGGTAGGGAGAGGTCAATGTTGAATCAGCAGGAGGCGTTGACAAGCAGTTCTGCAATGGAATCCCATCGGCCCCGGCTCAAGGCTTCACGGGCTTCCGCCGGCATCCGGATGGGGAAGGAACCTTCCTTCCAGGAGGCTGTCATGTTCAGGAGGTCGATCGTCACTTCCGTTTCCGGATGATCGGAAATGTACCGGGCCAGTGCGGCAATGTCATCCGCGGACGCGCACACGCAAGGGAGGCCGATGCCGGTGCTGTTGCCGAAGAAGATTTCCGCAAAGGATTCCGCGATGACGGCTTTGATGCCGGAGCGTTTGATGGTTTGCGGAGCGTGTTCGCGGGAGGAACCGCAGCCGAAGTTGGAGCCGCCCAGGATGATGGAAGCCCCTTGAAGCGGGGATCGTCCACCGGATGGGATTTGGACTGTCCGTTTTCGTCAAAGCGTTCGTCCCAGAACATGACTCCCGCCAGTTCGTCAAACGTGATGCACTGAGGAAGCGGGAGGGGATGATGCGGTCCGTGTCCATGTCCGGTCCGGGAACGGGAACGCAGGTGCCGGTGATGGAGGTGAATTTGGTCAGAGACATAAAGGAAAAAGTTGGAAAGTTAATTCAGGGAAAACACGTCGCGCGCGTCGGAGACCTTCCCGGTCAGGGCGGCGGCGGCCACCATGGCGGGGCTCATCAGCAGGGTGCGCCCGGTGGGGCTTCCCTGGCGGCCCTTGAAGTTCCGGTTGGAGGAACTAGCGCAGAGCTGGTCCCCCTGGAGCTTGTCCGGATTCATGGCCAGGCACATGGAGCAGCCCGCCAGGCGCCATTCAAAGCCGGCTTCACGGAAAATGTCCGCGATGCCTTCCTCTTCACACTGCCTGGCAGTCATCTGGGAGCCGGGAACGGCCAGGGCCCGGATTCCGGGAGCCACACGGCGCCCCTTGATAAGGGCGGCTACTTCCCGGAAATCCGAGATGCGGCCATTGGTGCAGGAGCCTACGCACACCTGCACCGGCAGACCCTTGAGGGGCATGTCCGCGGGGGAATTTCATGTATTCCAGCGCCTCATTGATCATCTTCCGTTCGTCGTCGTTCCTGGCGGAGGAGGGGTTGGGCGTGCTGCCGCTGATGCCCGTGTTCTGGTCCGGGGAAATGCCCCATGTCAGCGTCGGTTCAATGGCGGCTCCGTCAATCTCCACGATCTCGTCGTACTCCGCATCCGCATCGGAAGCGGAGCTCAACCAGCGTTCCACGGCCTTGTCCCAGTCCGCGCCGGTGGGGGGCGAACAGGCGGCCCTTGATGTATTCCACCGTGGTCTGGTCGGGATTCACGTAGCCGCAGCGGGCCGCGCCTTCAATGGACATGTTGCAGAGGGTCATGCGTTCGTCCATGCTCATGGCGTCTATTACGTTGCCGCCGTATTCATAGGCGAAGCCCAGGCCGCCCTTGGCGCCCAGAAGGCCGATGATGTGCAGGGCCACGTCCTTGGCGCGCACGCCGGGGGCCAGTTTCCCGTTCACGTTGATGCGGCGCACCTTGAGCGGGCTGAGGGCCATGGTCTGCGTAGCCAGCACGTCGCGCACCTGCGTGGTGCCGATGCCCATGGCAATGGAGCCGAACGCGCCGTGCGTAGCCGTGTGGGAGTCCCCGCACACGATGGTCATGCCCGGCTGGGTGATGCCGAGTTCCGGGCCTACCATGTGCACGATGCCCTGGAGGCCGGTGGGGAGGTCGAAAAAGCGGATGCCGTTTTCCGCGCAGTTCCGGCGCAGTTCCTTGATCATGGCGTCAGCCGTGGCGTCCGCGAACGGTTCCGCCTGGTTGTCCGTGGGGATGATGTGGTCCACGGTGGCAAAGGTGCGTTCCGGGTGACGCACGGTTAGGCCCAGGTCCCGGACCATTCCGAAAGCCTGCGGAGAGGTGACTTCATGCAGCAGATGTGTAGCGATGAACATTTGCGTTCTTCCGTCCGGCAGGATGCCGACGGAATGAGCGTCCCAGATTTTTTTTGGAAAAGTGTTTTCCCCATAACTGGTATAAGCATCCGTCCGTTCGGGAACCGCGTCAAGATGCAAGGACGTATTGCTGACACGGTCTGTGTCTTACAGGAAGTGTTTTTTGAACATTTCCCCTGCATTCATGGTCTGAAATGGCCGCTTCCCAGCCTTTGGCGCATTTCCGTCTTCAAGGGAAGAAGGATTTTTCATGCTCCCCAGCACACTCTGCACCTTCTGAATTCCGGTGGAATTTTTTCCTTCCACAGTGTTGCAAAAGCGTCTCGAACCGGTCCAGCAGGTCGTCCTTCTGCCCGGATTCCGGCATTTCCTGTTCCAGGCAGGTCATCTGCACGCCCTGGATGCCGCACGGAGTGATTGCCTGGAAGGGGGGCAGGGATTCGCGGGTCACGTTGAAGGCGAAGCCGTGCATGGCGATCCATTTTTTCACCCCTACGCCGATGGAGGCTATTTTGCGGTCCTCCACCCATACGCCCACCAAACTTCCCGGATGCGGGCCTGTACGCCAGGTTTGGCGCAAGCTTCAATCAAGGCGTTTTCCAGGGCGGTGACGTAGTTGTGCAGGTCCCTGCCGCAGCGGTTCAAATCCGTGATGGGGTACCCTACGAGCTGGCCGGGGCCGTGGTAGGTGGCCTGCCCGCCACGGTTGATTTCATGAACGGGGAAGGGGAGCGCGGAACCGGGGTGCAGGCTGGCGTGGTCGCGCGTGCGCCCGATGGTATAAACCCCGGCATGTTCCAGCAAGAGGTCATCTTCTTCCGTTCCGGTCTTCCTGATGGGCCCGGACCAGTTGTTCCTGAAGTTCCAGGGTTTCCTGATAGTCTGCCAGGCCGGGAATGCGGATGATGTTCATGCTGCGGAGGGGCAACCCCCGGTAAGTGCGGGGCTTAACGCGTTCTGCGCACCTGCTGGCCCAGGGCGGTGCGGTACTGGCGCACGGCGGCGGCCAGGGAGGAGGCCATGAAATTCTGGTAGCGCTCCGTGGAGATGAGCAGGGCTTCCTGCGGGTTGGACATGAATCCGCCTTCCACCAGAATGGCCGGGTGCTGATGGTGCACAGCACGGAATAGCGGGCGCGCTTGATGCCCCGGTCAACCATGGAGATGCCTTCCTTGATGGCGAGCGGTCCTTTCAGCATGTGCCCCTGCACGGCTGTAGCCAGGGCGATGTTCATGCTGTCCTGGGAGTTGCCCTGGAGGGCGTCCTGGCGGATGTTGCGGGACATGGAGGAGGAAGTGCCCGCAGGGGCCAGCGTGAAGGTTTCCACCCGCGGGCGGAGGGGCCGCCGTCATTGAAGTGGATGCTGATGAAGATGGCGTTGCTGTGCCTGTTGGCGATGCGGACGCGGTCCTGGAGGGTAATGAAGTTGTCCGTGTCACGGGTCATCACCACCTGGTAGCCCATGCCCTTGAGGCGGTCCCGCAGTTTTTTGGCGACGGAGAGGTTGATGTCCGCCTCTCTGCTGATGCGGTTGCGCGTGCCGCTGTCATGGCCGCCGTGGCCGGGGTCAATGACTACCGTATTGAAGCTGCGGCGGTTGGCGATGTAAGTGGGGCGCAGGACCGGGTCAATGATTTTGTGCAGGTCCATGTTGGAGACCATCAGCCCCTTGGACGGATGGTCCGCCACGGGATAGGAAAAGCACGAACTTCATGTTGTTCATGAACATGTCCTGGCTGTGCGCTTGCATGCGTATCTGGATCTTTTCCGGCACTTCGTAAACTTTCTGCCGTCCTTCCGTGCGTTCCCGTGTCAGTTTGTAATGGGTGCGCACCTCGGACATCGGAATGTACTGCACGCCGTTGATGGTTTCCGGGTTCCATCCGAAGGCCGTGGACAGCGTCAGCAGAAACATGCCCAAAACGCCGAGCACGGCTGCAAATGATGTGCGAGAGGTCGGATACATAGGACGATATCGCGTCCAGACTAACGGATTTTTTCATGACGCACAAGAGAAAAGTTTCCGTGAAGATTCTTTTGCGCCTGCCTCCGGAAAGGGAAAAGGCGGCTCCCGGAAGGGAGCCGCCTTGAATGAGAGGGAACAGGGAAGGAGCCGGATTATTTGGCCGCCTTCTCGTCCATCTTGGCCTTGACCAGTTCTTCGATTTCCTTGTACAGGTCAGGGGTTGGACTTGAGGGGCTTCCTTCGCGGCGTCCCTGGGCTTCCCACGGAGGAGATGCCTTCATTGTACATGATGTCGAACTCGCATTCCGTGAAGGGGGGCGCCACCTTGTTCTTGACCACCTTGATCTTGGTGCGGTTTCCGGCTACGGAGCCGTCGCTGGCCTTGATCTGGCCGATGCGGCGGATGTCCACGCGCACGGAAGCGTAGAATTTCAGGGCGCGTCCGCCGGGAGTGGTTTCCGGGTTGCCGAACATGACGCCGATTTTTTTTTCACGGATCTGGTTGGTGAAGACGCAGACGGTGCGGGCCTTGGAGATGAAGCTGGTGAGCTTGCGGAGGGCGGCGGACATCAGGCGCGCCTGGGCGCCCACCGTGGAGTCTCCGATTTCGCCTTCCAGCTCCTGCTTGGTGACCAGCGCGGCCACGGAGTCCACCACGATGACGTCAATGGAATTGGAACGCACTAGGGCTTCCCCCCGGCTTTCTGGGCCTGGGCGATGGCCGTCAGGGTCAGGGTGGTTTTACCGGAGGATTCCGGCCCGTAGATTTCCACGATGCGGCCGCGTGCGAAGCCGCCCACGCCCAGCGCGCGGTCAATGAGAAGATTGCCGGTGGGGATGACGTCCACTTCCATCTTGACGTTGTCTCCAAGGCGCATGATGGCGTTTTCTCCGAAGTCTTTCTGGATTTGGGAGAGGGCCAGGTCAAGGTTGCGCTTGCGGGCCGCTGCCAGTTTTTCCGCTTCGGGTGATAAAGGTGTTTCGTTGCTCATAATATCGTGGAAAGTATAGCTTGCGCGGCGTTATTGGCAAGTGTTCAATAGGTCTTCGCGGCCTCATTTCCCGTTGAGAAAGAATAGAATTCTGACATGGGGGAAAACCTGTGAAAACCGGGTGTTTCGCTCGGGAGGAATTGAGGAAAATATGGGAGAACGTTCCTGGGAGAAGGCCGGGAACGGGGAAAACCGCTTCCGGCAGGGGACGCCGGCACGGCGTCATTCCTCAATTGGTTCCGCAAGGGGGATGTCCTCGTAGGAATCGTCGAAAATGACGGGGATATTGTGCTCCGGAATCAGGTTGATGGCGCTGATTTTCCGGTGCGTCTGGCGTGCGTGCCGGAGAGCGCGGGACAGTTTTTCCACCTGGTGCTCCAGGCCGTAATGGCTGAAGGTGGCCTGGCAGTCGTTGGAGAAGCGCACGCAGAAGGACCAGTCGTTGGGCGTGGTGATGGAGACGATGCTGGGCAGGTATTCCGTCACCGTGCCGGAGAGCAGCTCAATCAGCTTCATGGGCGCTTCCAGCTCCCGGATGCCGACTCCGTAGCTGAGCTGGCCGGAGCTGGGCGGCCTGAGCGTGACGGAGGGCATGTGCCTGCCCTGGATGTAGGGCAGGTGGACCTGCTCCATACAGGGGGAAGATGACGCCCTCCTTGTCCGCCAGAACGCCGTATTTGGCGTCTCCCGGGTGGACGCCCAGTTCCGGGCAGTCAATCCATGCCACGGGGATGCGCGCGTCAATGTCCACCAGCAGCGTGGGATTGGAGGATATCTGGCGCTTGACGGCCGCCCGGCGGATGGCCGGGCATTTTTCCAGCCGCTGTTCCAGTTCCGCGGCATCCATGGAAAAGATGTTGTCCTTCGGGCCTATCCCCATGACGGCGAAAGCCTGCTCGGAGTTGAAAATGCCGTTGCTTTTCAGCGTGACGGTGTCGATGGAAAGCCAGTCGTACTTGAGGATGTAATCCGTCCAGAGGAAGACGATGGCCCCGATAAGGCCGAAGATGAGCGTGTAAACGGTGACGATGTGGTACAGCTTGCGCCGGAAGAGCCAGAAACGGTAGTTCCTGCCCTTGCGCTCAATGGTTTCTTTTCTGGCCTCCCGTTCCAGCAGGAGCATTTCCGGCCTTTTGGCGGAGCGGGGGACTGGCGTTGTGGCTTTGTGCGACATCGGGGGGGTGTGGGATGGGCGACTCCCCGCCCTCTGTCAAATATTACGCTATTTCCGGGGGGTGGCTAGCGATAATTCCGCTATTTTTTCGCAAAGGGCCTCGTAGGACCAGCCGGCGGCAGCCGCCGCCTTGGGGAGCAGGCTGGAGGGGGTCATGCCGGGAATGGTGTTAATTTCCAGCACGAAGGGGGAGTCGTCTACCTCGCGCAGCAGCACGTCCACGCGGCCGTACACCTCCACGCCGGCGGCGCGGTAGGCCTTCAGGGCGGCCTCCTGCACCTTGGCGGCGGTTTCTTCCGGAAGGTCCGCCGGGCAGATGTAGTCCGTGCCTCCGCCCATGTTCATCCACGGGTACTTGTTGCTCAGGTCATAGAAGCCGGAGCGGGGGCAGATGTGGATGACCGGGAGGGCTTCCCCGTCCAGAACGCCCACCGTAAGTTCACGGCCTTGAATGAATTCCTCCACCAGCACGGTGGTGCCGTGGGTAACGGCTTCCTCCATGGCGGGGAGCACGTCTTCCTGCTTGTGGACGATGTGGACGCCCACGCTGGAGCCCTCGCAGGGGGGCTTGATGACGAAGGGAAGGGGAAGGGACGGCATCACGATGCCGCCGGAGCAGTCCAGGATTTCCGCGCGGGGGGTGGGAACCCCGGCTTCCAGAAACACCTTCTTGGATTCGGACTTGTCAAAGCACAGGGCGCTGGAACGGGAACCGGCTCCCGTATACGGAACGCCGCGTTCCTCCAGAATGGCTTGAAGGGCTCCGTCCTCACCGAAGGTGCCGTGAATGATGTTGTAGGCCAGTTCCGTGCCTTCCGGCAGCCGGAAGTCCGGACCATGTACGTCCACCTCCGTTACGTCGGTAAACCCGGCCTGGCGCAGGGCGCCGTAAACGGACTTTCCGGAGACGAGGGATACTTCCCGTTCCGCTCCGGGGCCGCCAAGGAGAAGGGCAATCTTGAGGTCGCGCTTGAGAGTGCTCATGTTGAAATAAAATAATGAATGGGTTAAAACTGGGGTTCCCGGTCTCCGATGACCTGGGCTTCCGATTTCAGGTCAATGCCGCGGTTTTCCATGGCTTCCTTCCGGATCATGTCAATCAGGATGGTGATGTCCCGCGCCCTGGCATGGCCGCGGTTGATGATGAAATTGGCGTGCACGTCTGACACGCAGGCATCCCCCACGCAGGCGTTTTTCAGGCCCAGCTCGTCAATGAGCCTGCCCGCCGGGATTTCCTCCGGGTTCTTGAAGATGCAGCCTGCGCTGGCTCCTACGGGCTGGGAAAGCTTGCGCTTGGCCCTGGCCGCCGCCAGGAGCCGTTCCATTTCCTCCGCCGGGGCGGGCTGCGCTTCAAACACGGCCTGAAGCACAAAATTATGGGCCAGGTCCGGGATGGAGCGGTACTGGGCGTTCAGTTCCTCCTTTGTGTGACTGCGGATTTCCCCGTCTTCATCCAGGCAGACGACGGAGACGAGGTTTTTAATCATGTCCATGCCCATGGCCCCGGCGTTCATGCGGAGGCTTCCTCCCACATTGCCTGGAATGCCGTCCATCCATTCCAGGCCGCCCAGGCCGTTCTGGACGGCGGTGGAAACCAGCTTTTTCAGCCGCACTCCCGCGCCGGCGGAAAGGCGGTTCCCCTGAATTTCCAGGACGTCAGAATTCGCCTCCGGAGGGGTGGATGACGGCGCCGCGCAGGCCGCCGTCCCTGACGATGATGTTGGAGCCGCGGCCAATGACGTGCACGGGAATGTTCCTGTCCCTGCAATAATTGACGGCCGTCTGCATGCCGGAGAAGGTGGAGGGCTCCAGCCAGTACTGGGCGCAGCCTCCCACCCTCATGGTGGTGTGGCGTGACATGGGTTCGTACAGCTTGCCTTCCAGGGATTCGCCCGCGGTGCGTTCCAGATCCTCCAGCAGAGCCAGGTCGCGCGCGATGCGCATGCCGCATTCGTGGACGTTTCCGGCCCCCAGCGTCAGGAACAGGTCTCCGGGTTTCAGCGCGTTGCCGATGGCGTGGTGGGCCGTGCCCAGGTCGGGAAGGTAATGGGTTTCCACCGGGCCGTGCCTGTGCATGGCGTCGATGATGGTCTGGCCGCTCACTCCTTCAATGGGCAGTTCGCTGGCGGGGTAAACGTCCGCCACAAAGACGAGGTCCGCCGCCTGGAGCACCTTGCCGAAGTCGTCCGCCAGCATCTGGGTGCGCGTGTAGCGGTGCGGCTGGAAGTAAACCACCAGGCGGTTCGGGTGGAGGGAGCGGGCGGTCTGGAGCGTGGCGGCTATCTCCGTGGGATGGTGGCCGTAATCGTCCACAATCCGGATGGTGGGGGAAAGGTATTTGGTCTCAAAGCGGCGCTTGGCCCCGGCGAAGGAAGCCAGGCCGCGCGTTATCGCCGGGAAGTCCACGCCCAGTTCCGTTGCCAGCGCAATGGCCGCCAGGGAATTCAGCACGTTGTGGCGTCCGGGAATGCCCAGCTCCACGCGGCCCAGTTCCTCTTCCCCTTTCAGGACGGTGAACAGGGTGCGGCCGCGGCGTTCCAGGATGTCCGTGGCGGTGTAATCCGCACCAGACCAGCCGTAGGAAACGGAATTGGGATAGCCGGCGCATACGTCCGCTGCGCCGGCATGGGCGCGGCAGTAAATGATCATGCCCCGCGTCTGGGAGCAAAGCTGGTCAAACACGGCCTTGATTTCATCCAGGTCCTTGTAATGGTCCAGGTGTTCCGGCTCAATGTTGAGGACGATGCTGTGCTCCGGGATGTAGTTCACCAGCGTGCCGTCGCTCTCGTCCCCTTCCGCCACCAGGTATTCGCTGTCCTCGTTCCAGTGGGCGTTGGTGCCCAGCACGGGGATTTCCGCCCCTACATAGTGGCACGGGCGCATGCGGCCTTCCCGCATCAGGTGAGCGCAAAGGGCCGAGGTGGTGGTTTTGCCATGCGTGCCGGAGACCACGACGCCCTTCTTCCCGTTCAGGATGGCCGCCAGGCATTCCGCGCGGCGCATGCAGGGAATGTTCAGTTTGTGCGCGGCGGAAAGGGCCGGATTGTCCTCCCGGATGGCGCTGGAATAAATGACGATTTCCGCGTCGGAGACGGCGTCCGCTGAATGCGGGCAGGAAAAAGAAAGTCCCAGGCTTTGGAGCCGTTCGGTTTCCGTGCTGGTCACCCGGTCGCAGCCGCTCACCCGGTGCCCCATTTCCATCAGCATGAGCGCCAGGCCGGACATGCCGGACCCGGCCACCCCGATGAGGTGGAGACGTGCCGGATGTTCCCTGTCCATCAGGCGTTTGCGTAAAGTCTCAATCATGGATGGCTGCATGGTCCGTGTTTTCAATGACATTGGCGATGCGGGATACTGCATCAGGCGTATCCAGACGTAAAGCACATTCATTCATGGAGGCCAGCAGGGAGGAATCCTTGAAGACTTCATTCAGAAAAGCCGCAATATCGTCCGGCGTAAGGGTGTTTTCACGCATCATGCGCGCCGCGCCGTGGGCCGCGAAGACGCGCGCGTTGTGCGCCTGGTGGTCGTCCGCGGCGAAGGGGTAGGGAACCAGCAGGGCGGCCTTCCCCCATGTGGGCCAGCTCCGTCAGGCTGGACGCCCCGGAGCGGGAAATGACCACGTCCGCCGCGGCGTACGCAGTCGCCATGGCGGAACAGAATTCAATGACGTGCACATGGGGCATGTCCGCCGTCAGCTGGCTGACGCGCGCGAAGTCAGCAGAGCCCGTGATGATGAGAAAATCGCACAAGTCCGCGCATTGCCGGGCCGCTTCAATGACCAGTGAATTCAGGTTCCTGGCGCCCTGGGAGCCGCCCATCACCAGGGCCACGCGGCGTTCCCGGGGCAGGTGGAGCTCCGCCCTGGATTCATTCCTGTCCTTCCTGGCCACCATTTCTGGCGCACCGGGGTGCCGGTGACAATGCATTTGGCGGGGTTGAAGTAATGCCTGGCTTCCTCAATGCCCAGCAGCACGTTCGTGCAGCATTTGGCGGTCATGCGGTTGGCCTTTCCGGGCAGGGCGTTGGAATCGTGCACGTAGGTGCGGATGCCCTTGCGGTGGGCGGCGTAAACGGGGGAAGGAAGTAAAGCCGCCCATGCCGATGACGACGTCCGCATTCACCTCGTCCAGAAGGCTGCGGCTGAAACGGATGGCCTTGTACAGCCTGAGCCCGAAGCCCAGCAGGGACATGGACGGGATTTTGGGCATCGCGATGGCCTCAATGGTGCGGAAATTGAGATCGCCGTAATTCTTGCTGGCCTGCGCATCCACCTTCTTCTGGGAAATGAGGAGGGTGACGTTGTGGCCGCGCTTTTTAAGTTCCTGGGCTACGGCTATGCCGGGGAAAAGGTGCCCCCCCGTGCCGCCGCAGGCAATCACGATGTTCAGGGTGGGACGCGAGGGAGAGGGTTCAGTCATAATCTTACGTCAATGGAGCGTTCGTCTTTGCGGGTGATTTCACAGTTGGGCTGTGCACCGGTGGAAAATCTCTGAATGCTGGTGAGCATGCCCAGGGCGGCCAGCGTGAAGACCAGGTTGGTGCCCCGAAGCTGATGAAGGGCAGCGGCAGCCCGGAGTTGGGCACGGCGTTGGTCACCACGGCAATGTTCAGGATGGCGGGGCAGAAGATGATGGCGACGATCCCCACGGCCAGGAACCGGCCGTAGGCGTCCCGGCACTGCATGGCTACGCCGATGCCCGCATAGGTCATCAGGAAATAGCAGAGCAGGACGAACATGGTTCCGTAAAAGCCGAACTCCTCCCCAAGCGGGGCGAAGATGAAGTCCGTATGGGCGAAGGGAAGCGTGCCGTGCTTTTCCGCGCTGTTGCCCAGGCCCACCCCGTCCAGGCCGCCGCGGGACAGGGCGATGGAGGCGCGGTACTGCTGGAGCCCCGCGCCCAGGCGGTGGGCGTCCAGGTCCTTCCAGGCCAGGAAGCGTTCCAGGCGGTTGGCGTTGCTCTGTACCAGAACGTACAGGGCCGCTCCGGCGAGCGCTAGGGCGCCGCCCAGGTAAATCTTGCGCGTGCCGGCCACGAACATCACGCAGAACGCGGCCAGGGCCAGCGCTACGGAGGTGCCCATGTCCTTTTCAAAAAGAATCAGCGCCAGCGGAATGCCGAAGATGACGCCGGGCATCACGAACCCCCACCAGAAGGAGGTAGTGCGGTCCCGGTACAGGGCCAGCCAGTTGGCCAGCGCCATCATCATGCAGAGCTTGGCGCATTCACTGGGCTGGAACTGCATGCCGATGGTGATCCAGCGGCGTTCCCCGTTGATCTCCTTCCCGATGCCCGGCACGTAGCACAGCACCAGCAGGAAGCAGGCGAACCCCAGAATCCACCAGATATACTTCCGCCATATCCGGTAATCTATCCGGGAGAGGATCATGGCCCCACCAGCCCCGCGCAGGCAAAGGCGGTCTGCTTGAACAGGGGCTCGTACGGGTGCTTGGTTTCTTCCGCCCAGGCCGCCGTGCTGGATACCATCACCAGGCCCACGACCAGAAGGCAGATGACGAAAAACCAGACCAGAATCATGCAGACTTTGGAAGACATGGCGGCAGGGGCGGGAAGAGAAAGAACTTACTTCTTGGGAATCATGATCTTTTGACCGATCTTGAGGCGTGCTACGTCCCGGTCGTTCATCTTGTTGAATTTCTGGAGGGAGCGCCAGTTCATCTTGTACTTGCGGGCGATTACGGAGAGGGTCTCACCCTTCTTCACGATATGCGCCACGCCGTCCGGTTCCGTTTCCGCGGCGGCGGTTTTTTCCGGCGCCATCTTGTCGCCGGGGCGTGCCGGAATGACGAGCGTGCTGCCGCTGACAAGGCGCTGCACCCTGGGATTGACGGCTTTCAGGTCATTGACGGCCACCTGGTTGTCACGGGCGATCCGTTCCCACGTATCCCCCGTGCGCACGATGTGGCGCGCAGGACCTGCCACCGGAGCGGCGTCCGGAATGTGTTCCTGCACGGCGGGAGCCGGCTGCCTGTTCGGGCGCGCGTCCACCACCTGTTCCGGCTGCGTGATGGTGACCGGAGCTGCGGGAGCGGCCTGGGGAGCCTGGGGCAGAACCGCCGGGGGAGCCGCAGGAACGGGCGTCTGGGAAACGGTGGGCGGCGCGGGAAGGGCGGTTGCCATTTCCACGGTCTCCGTCGTATTCCTGAACCAGGTGCTGCGGACATAGACGCCGCCGATAACAAGAAGATGGAGAAGAAGGAGGACGACGAGCCAGCGCACGACGGTGCTGCTGGGAGCGTCATCTTCAAATTCGGAGACGCGTGCGCGGTATCTGCTGAGCTTGGCACGGAGCACGGTGCCCATTTTGCGTTTCGGACGGGTGCGTCCGGTCGGATTGTGATCGGGGGTCTTGGTCGTTTTCATGATGGTGGGTTTCCCTGGCCGCGCTGGACGTAGCCGGTGAACATGTCAAAGGAGGAGGTGCCGGGGAGAACAGGACGGTGTCTCCCGTCCTGGCGCGAGCGCGGGCCTTGGCCACGCAGTCCGCCACGTCCGCTGCTTTTTCCGTGGGAACCACGGGGAAAAACGTCCTGGAGCTGGTCCGCAATCTGGCCGAAGACGACGCACGCGCGCACCTTTTCCTTCAGCATGGGCCGCAGGGGCAGGTAATCCAGTCCCTTGTCCTTGCCTCCGGCAATGAGAACCACGGGGGAGTTCTGGGATTTCAGTGCCGCTTCCAGCGCGTGCAGGTTCGTGGCCTTGGAATCGTTCAGCCACAGCACGCCGTCCAGCGTGCGGACGGTCTCGCAGCGGTGGCCGGGGGGCGTGAATTCCTTCAATACTTCCGCGGCGGTTTCCGCTGGAATGCCCAGGTGGCGGCAGGCCAGGAGGGCGGCCATGACGTTTTCCGCGTTGTGGCGCTGGTTCAGGGTGGTATCCGCCAGGTTCAGCAGGGGCTTGTCTCCCTCCATGACCTGCGGTTCCCGGTAATAAAGGTCCGCCGCCGGATCTTCCGAACTGAAGGTGCAAACGGGTACGTCCAGGTGCGGAAGCCGCTCTTCGGAGCGTACCACGGCCAGGTCGTTTTCCGTCTGGTTGTCGAAAATGTGCAGCTTGGCGTGGTAGTAATCCTCCACGGATTTGTAGCGGTCCATGTGGTCCGGCGCAAAATTGAGCCATACGGCCACGTCCGGGTGGAAATCGCGGATGGTTTCCAATTGGAAGGAGCTGACCTCCAGCGCCAGCACGTCCGGCACGGAGTCCCGGAGCAGGATTTCCGCCATCGGGACGCCGTAATTGCCGCAGGCGACGGCCGCCTTTCCGGCGCGAAGCAGGATTTTTTCCACCAGGGACGTGGTGGTGGTTTTTCCGTTGGTGCCGGGATGGCGATGATGCGGCCATGGTAGAAGCGGCAGGCCAGCTCCATTTCACCGATGGTTTCCACGCCTTCCCGCCGGAAGGCCCTGACAAAGGGGCTGTCCGTCTCAATGCCGGGGGATGACCACCAGGTCCGCGCGGGAAGGCCCTCCCGTCTTCCTCCGTGGCGGCGGCGTGCAGCGGAATGTCTTCCGGCCAGTTGCCGATGGAGGGGGAGGCGTCAAACACGCGCACCCGGGCGCCATGCTTCATGGCGAGGCGCGCCGCGGCGCGTCCGCTTCTTCCCGCTCCCAGGACGGCGATATTGAGATTGTTGAGCTGCATGTTCGTGGTTGTCAGGCGGTGGTGATCAGGAAAAGGCCCAGGAACGCCAGCAGGAGGCTGATCATCCAGAAGCGGGCAATCACCTGGGTTTCCTTCCATCCCTTGAGTTCAAAATGGTGGTGGATAGGAGCCATGGCGAAGATGCGTTTGCCGTGGCGCAGCTTGAAGCTGCCTACCTGGAGAACGACGGATGTGGCCTCCATGACGAAAACGCCACCGATGACGATGAAAAGAAGCTCCTGCGCCGTGCAGACGGCGGCCATGCCGAATGCTCCGCCGAGGGCGAGCGAGCCGGTATCCCCCATGAAAACCTTGGCCGGGTAGCAGTTGTGCCACAGGAAACCCAGGCAGGCGCCCACCAGGGCCATCATGAAAACGCTGATTTCCCCTGCGCCGGGGTGGAAGGGGATGTCCAGGGAATCCGCCATCAGCCAGTTCCCGCAGATGGCGGCAATGATGGCGTAGGAGATGCCCGTGGTGACGGAGCAGCCGGAGGCGAGCCCGTCCAGTCCATCCGTCAGGTTCACCGCATTGGAGGCGGACATGACCACCACGACGCCGAAGGGAATGTAAACGTACCACGGCAGATTCACCTGGCCGTAGAACGGAATGAACAGGGAGGAGACGTAGTCATGCAGTTCCACGCGGGGGCTGCCTTCCGGGTACAGGTACAGGAACATGACGCCAGCCCGGCCAGGAACTGGATGAAGAGTTTTTACGCGCGGAAATGCCGTCCGAGGTTTTCTTGGCCACCTTCAGGTAGTCGTCCCGGAAGCCCAGCAGTCCCAGCGCCAGGGTGACGAACAGGCAGGAGATGATGAAGGGATTGTTCATTCTGGCGCACAGCAGGGTAGCCGCCGTCATGGAGCCTACGATCAGCACGCCGCCCATGGTGGGAGTTCCCGCCTTGGCTCCGTGGAGTTCCGCCAGCTTGTGCACTTCCTCCGCGGTCCTGATGGGCTGGCCGATTTTCAGGGAAATCAGCGCGCGGATTACCCGAGGGGCGAACATCATCGTCAGGACAAAGAGATGAGGCAGGCCAGCAGGGCTCTCCCTGCCGGTTCTGCAAGTGCCCCCCCCGCAAAGGGCTGAGCTGTTCAATGAAGGAATGCATAAAATTTACTGGGGCGGAAAGGTGAGGTTCATGACTTGCTCCATCCGGGCAAGGCGGCTGCCCTAGGACGATGTCTCCCGGCGCCGTGTGGCTGCGGAGCCATTCGGCGGCTTCCTCTGCGGAGCCGAAGTTCAGTCCTTTGGTAGATGAGTTCGGAGAAATGACGTCCGTAATCCGGGCGGCGTCCGTTCCCACGCTGACCACGCAGTCAAAGCGGAGCTTTTCCGCCGTGCGTCCCACCAGCGCGTGCCCTTCTTCGGAAAACGTTCCCAGTTCCCCATTCTGCCCAGCACCGCAAAGCGCCTGCCGGTGCAGGAAAGCTCCCGCTGCGGTGTGCAGGGCGGCCTGCATGGAATCCGGATTGGCGTTATACGTATCGTCCACCACCAGAATGCCGTTGGACCGGGTGCAGTGGAGCCTGCCGCCCGTGAGCTGCGCCCGGTTGAGGCCGGAGACGATCTGCTCCTTCGCAAGACCTGCCACCCAGCCGGCGGCGGCGGCCAGAAAGCGCATTGGCCACCATGTGGCGGCCGTGGACGGGCAGTTCCACCACCTCCCGGCAGAAATCAGGAATGGAAAGGGTGAAACGCGTCCCATTCTCCGTGGAGACCGGGTTTTCCGCGCGGACGGTTCCGGAGTCAATGCCGCACTCAATGCACGCGGCGCGGGTGGACCGGCGGATCATCTCCGCATAATCGCAGTCCGCCGGGAAAATCATGAAGCCGTCTTCCGGCAGGCAGCGGGCTACCGTGCATTTTTCCCGGGCAATGTTTTCCCGGGAGCCCAGGTATTCAATATGGGAAGTGCCGATGCTGGTGATGATGCCGATCTTCGGGCGCGTCATTTCACACAGGGGGGCCAGTTCTCCCGGATGGTTCATGCCCATTTCCCACACGGCGGCCTCGTCCGCCGGGGAAGCCCGGAGGATGCTGAGGGGAACGCCGATGTGGTTGTTCAGGTTTCCCTGCGTGGCGATGGTCCGGAATCCCTGGGAAAGAACGGAGGCGGTCAGGTCCTTGGTGGAGGTCTTCCCGTTGGAGCCGGTCAGGCCAATGGCGGTGAGGGTCAGACCGGCACGCCACCAGGAGGCTAGCTGCTGGAGGGCTTTCAGCGTATCCTCCACCAGGATGACGGCGCAGGAGGGGTCCATCCCTTCTTCCACGCGGCTGACGACGACTGCCGCCGCGGTGCGGGAGGCCTCCGGGGCAAACAGGTTGCCGTCAAACTTTTTCTCCTCCCAGCGCGAAGAAAACGGCATGGGGCGGCAGGGCGCGGCTGTCTGTGCACACGCCTCCGGAAGCGACCCTGTCAAAGGGGCCGCTGACCAGTTTTCCGCCGATGGCGTTGCAGATGCCGTGTGCCGTGAGGGAGGTCATGAAAGATGAAATGATGTGTTATGCCTGCGGGAACTCTTCCCTCTCCTTGATGAACATGTTGCGCCGCACTTCCTTGGCGTCGCTGAAATCGATGCGTCCGGTGGAAAGCTCCTGGTAATTTTCATGGCCCTTGCCCGCAATCAGGACGACGTCCCCAGCCGGGCCTGTTCGATGGCCGTGGCGATGGCGGCGCGGTCCGGAATGATGGCGTACCTGCCTTCCGGCATGCCCGCCGTAATTTGGCTGATGATGGAGAGGGGCTCCTCGCTCCTGGGGTTGTCGGAAGTGACGATGCAGGCGTCAGACAGGCGCGCGGCCACGGCGCCCATCAGCGGGCGCTTGCCCTTGTCCCGGTCACCGCCGCAGCCGAACACGGTAATCAGGCGGCGGGAGCAGATTTCCTTTGAGCGTCCTGCAGACGTTTTCCAGGGCGTCCGGCGTGTGGGCGTAATCAATGAAGATCTGGGCGCCTCCGGGGTGGGTGAACAATTGCAGTCTGCCGGGAACCTGCGGAATGTTCTGGAGGTTCGCGATGGCGTCCCGTACCGGGATGCCGGCGCAGATGACGGCCGCCAGCGCGGCCAGGCTGTTGTACATATTGAATTTGCCGATCAGGGGCACGCGCACCAGGTAGCTTTTCCCTTGTATTCCAGTTCGTATTCGCTGCCCTTGGCCGTGGCGTGGTGCACCAGCATGCGGAAATCCGCGCCCAGGGCGGAACCGTAGGTCTTGACGGCCATGCGGCCGGAGAACATTTCCGCCAGGCGGCGGCCGTAGGCGTCGTCAATGTTGATGACGGCCACGGGCTTGCGGCGGGCCCTGGTGTCCTGCGCCATCTGCTCGAACAACTTCGCCTTGGCCTGGAAATAATTCTCCATGGTGTGGTGGTAATCCAGGTGGTCCTGGGTCAGGTTGGTGAAAATGCCCACGTTAAAATTAATGCCGGCCACGCGTTCCTGGTCCAGCGCATGGGAGGATACCTCCATGGAAACGCCGCGGCAGCCGTTTTCAAACATCTCCTTCAGCAGGTGTTCCAGCTCCAGCGGGCCGGGCGTGGTGTGGGTGGAGGGGTGATTTCCTCCCCGTTGTCATAGGCGATGGTGCCGATCAGCCCGGCGCGCAGCCAGGACTGCTTCAGCAGGGAATGGGCGATGTAGGCCGTCGTAGTTTTTCCGTTCGTCCCCGTCACGCCTATCATGGTCATGTGGCGGGAGGGATGGCCGTTCCAGGCCGCGCCCATCAGGCTGACGGCCAGGCGGGAATCGTTCACCTCCACCCAGCTGACTCCGGCATCCCTGGCTTCCTTCGTGCAGGGCATTTTCGCGACGACGGCGCAGGCTCCGCGGCGGATGGCTTCCGGAATGAACTCGTGGCCGTCCGCCTGGGTTCCCTTCAGGGCAATATAGCAGGAGCCGGGCAGAACGCGGCGGCTGTCGCATTCCAGATGGGAGATTTTCACCTGGGGGGGAGCCGGTGAGCGTATGGGCGGGAAGGTCTTTGAGCAAGGTAAGTAGCTTCATGATAGGATTATCTGCGCGGCGGTTTGGACGGGGAGGAAGAGGCTTGGGCGCGGGAGGCTTTTTTGTCCGCCTCTGCGGAAGGGGTATTCTTGGGAATGTTCATGGCCGCCGCCAGGCGGGTGGCCAGTTTCTGGAAGACCGGAGCGCATACGGTGCCGCCGCCGGGGTGGCAGTGCTTGGAGGTGGGATCGTCAATGACGATGAGGCAGACGAAGGCCGGGTCCTCCACCGGAAGCATCCCTACAAAGGAGACGGTATAGCGGTTGTCAAAATAGCCGCCCGTGGGCTTCACCTTGTGAGCGGTGCCGGTCTTGCCCCCCACGTTGTAGCCTTCAATCCGCGCCCTTTTGGCGGTTCCGTCCAGGTCCGTGACGTGGAACAGGGCGTTCCGGAGGTTCCGGGCTGTTTTAACGCTCATGACCCGGCATACTTCCACGGGGGGGGAGGGCTGGAAATTCTTGTCGTCCACGTAAATGCCGTCCACCAGCCGGGGGCGCATGCGCACGCCGTCATTCGCGATGGCGGCGTAGGCCATGGCGACCTGCAAGGGGGAGACCATCAGGGAATAGCCGAAGCTGATGCGGGAGAAGTTGACGAAGTTGCTGCCGTCCTGGCACTGGCTGTTGGTTTCCCCCGGCAGGTCGATGCCCGTCTTGGAGGAAAAACCGTACAGGTCAAAATACTTTTTATACGTGGGCCAGCCCGATTTCAGCGCAATGCGGAAGGCGCCCGGGTTGCTGGACTTTTTCAGCACGCCCGCCACGGTCAGGCCGCTGTAGAAACGGGGGGCGTCCGTGACGGGGCGGGAGCCGGGCACCATGTAGGGCGTGCAGTTGATCATGGTATCGAATGTGGCCTTTCCGCTGTCCACGGCGGACGTGACGGAAACGATCTTGAAGGTGGAACCCGGTTCGTACAGGGACTGCACGGCGAAGTGGTAGGCGCCTTCCTGCAGGCCCTCGCGCGTATTTAAATTATAGTGGGGACGGCTGGCCATCGCCAGAATGCTGCCGGTCTTGGGCTCCACGACGATAATGCAGCCGCGGGGCTTGTGGGTCTGGTCCGTGTAAAAGGAAATGGCGGCGTCCAATTCCTCCTCCACGATCGTCTGGTACTCCATGTTCACGGTCAGGCGAACGTTCAGGCCGTCCACGGCGTCCTTGAAACGGGAATCCGCGGAGGGGATGATGCGGCCCCGGCTGTCCTTCCGGTACTCCCTGATGCCGTTGTGGCCCAGAAGCTGGTCGTCCAGCTGTTTTTCAAGGCCGGAAAGGGCCACGGGCCGCGGACCGCTGTCCTTCGTCTGGGCGATGTAGCCCAGAATGTGCACCATGCATTCCGGCACGGAATAAACGCGCTTGGAAGAAGTCTCAAACCGGAACCCCTGGACGCGGGCGTTCTGGATGGCCTGGCGCAGCAGTTCCGCTTTTTCCTCGGACAGGTTCTTGGTGATGACGATGCGCTTCTTGGGAATCTCCCCGTCCTTTTCCACCGTGTTGATGATGTCCTGCACGCTCATGTCCGGCAGGAAGGGGGCGATCACGCTGGCGGCGTATTCCAGATGGGCCTGCACGTATTTTCTCACCATCTCCGGCTCATAAAGCTCTTCCAGCTTCTTCCTGGCCATGTCTACCCCTTCCGGGCCGTCCTCAGGCTCTTCCAGCAGGATTTTTGCCAGATTGTGCTCCTTGCTGCCGTCCTTCTTGCTGGCCGCCTGTCCCAGGATTTTGCTGCGGAAACCGGAAACGAGCTTCTCTTTCTCCTTGTCCGTGGCGGCTTCTCCCCAGAAGGCGGAGTGGACGGCCTTGGAATAGGCAAGAGCCCAGCTGATGGTCTTGGGATCGTTCAGGTGGTAGCCGTCCGCAATCAGCTCGGAACTCTGCATGTTGTTGGTGAGGATCTCCTCATTGGCGTCCATGATGCGGCCGCGCTGGGGCAGGAGAACCTCCCGTTCAATAATGCCGCCGCTGGGGACTCCGCCCGTTTTCCGGGGGGAAACCAGTTGGAGGTTGACCAGCGTCAGCATCAGCCAGATGACCGCAGCGCCCGCCACGCCGCACAGGACGAGGCTTCTTCTGGCAAATCTGGACTTCGTGATCGTGGTCATGAACGGCTCGGCGCATTTAATTGCCTGCCGCGGCAATGCGGGAGGCGTTTTCGGAAGAAATGTATTCTACGGCTGAGGGCGCGGTAGGCTGAAGGTTGGACTTGTCCTGGGCCAGCCTGTCGCGGATGGCCCAGCGGCTGGTCAGGGAGGAAGTCTTGGAACGGTAATATTCCTTCGTGAGTTCGCAGGAAGCGATCTCCTCGTTCATTTGCTTGATGTCGCGCGCGACCTGGATCTGGTCGTTTTTCAGCACGGCATAAGTGATGCCCGCCCCGCAGGTGAGGGAGGCGAAGGCAATGAGCCACATGATCATGCTCACGCTGATCTGGTGGCCGGTGAAACGCTGTTTGAATCTTTTCATGGCGGTGGCGAAGGAGAGATGGGTCAGATGATTTTTTCCACGCCGCGCAACTTGGCGCTGCGGGAACGGGGGTTGGTTGAAAGTTCTTCTTCTCCCGCAGTGACGGGCTTGCGGGAAAGCAGGCGGAAGCAGTAATCCGAGTTGGGGCGCGGAGCCGGCCATTCCGGACGGTCGATTTCCGGACGGCTCCGGAGGTCGAAGAACTGCTTGACCCTGCGGTCTTCCAGGCTGTGGAAGGTAATAACGGCCATGCGGCCCCCCTTGCCCAGCAGGCGCACGGAGGAATCCAGCAGCGCGTCCAGCGCGTCCAGCTCCCCGTTGACGGCGATTCTCAAAGCCTGGAACGTACGGGTGCCGGGATGCTGCCGCCCCTTGCGCGGAAGGACGGATTCCACCACGCGGGCGAGCTGGGCGGTGGTGGTGATGGGAGCCAGGGAACGCGCCTTTACGATGGCGCGGGCAATGGCGCGGGAAGCCCGTTCCTCTCCGAACTGCCAGAGGATGTCCGCGATCTCTTCTTCCGGGGCCTCGTTCACCAGGTTGCGGGCGGAAAAGGCGGCGCGGGTGTCCATGCGCATGTCCAGCGGGCCGTCTTCCCGGAAGGAAAAGCCGCGGGAGGCGGTATCAAGCTGGTGGGAGGAAACGCCGAGGTCCGCCAGCAGGCCGTCCACCTGGGAAACGCCCTGCTGGGCGAGGATGCTTTCCACATCCTGGAAATTGCCGGCGAGCACCTTGAAACGGGAGCCGAAGCGGGCCAGTTTCAGCGTGGCGGCGCGGCGGGCGTCCGGATCGCGGTCAATGCCCCAGACGGTAGCGCCCTGTTCCAGAAGAAATTCCGTATGGCCGCCGCCGCCGAGCGTACAGTCCACGATCAGTTTGCCGGGGCCTGCCGCCAGCATGTCCACCGTCTCATGCAGCAGAACCGTAACATGGTTGAAACCGTTGCCGGAAACGGCTCCGTCCGTTTCCGCGTCAGCGGAGGCGGAAACGGCGTCATCCCCCAGTTCGGAAACCAGGGCGTCCACTTTGGCTCCGGCTTCCGGAGCTTTCAGGGCTTCCGTGTGGTACACGCCTTCCCAGTTCATGGAGGGGGCAAGCGCCTTCCAGGAACAGACCAGCTCGTCCACCCCCTTCTCCTCCGTCAACTCCGCAATCACGTGCACATGGTTGCGGCAGATGCTCCATGCCAGCACGCGGCAGGACGTTTCCGCCGCAAGGGCATTTGCCAGGGCCTGCGCCTCCTCCGTGCGGACATGCGTACCCGCGCCCGCGCGTAAAGAAAGCTCAACATGGCCGTCAAAAGCCCGGTTCAGGCTGGAGGACAATGCGCCCAATTTGCCATAAGCGCCCTTCTGTCCCGCCAGGGACATTTCCGCGGTGATGCGTGCCTTCTCCTGCTGCCAGGCGATCATGTCCTGCGCCGGAAGGGCGTCATGCCCCCAGAAAACAATGGAATAAGCCGTAACCTCCGCATTCAGCCCGGTTCTGGCGCCGACGCCCAGGCCGGAAACAAGCCAGCCCGGGCGCAGCGCAAGCGTTGCGTAGGGATGGGCCTGATGCGTGGGCGGAATGGTAGGGTCTGGGGGCATGAAGGGAGATCAGAGAATGCCGTAGGATTGGTTGATATCGGAAATATTGGCGTTTTCACGCCGGGAGACTTCTTCATAGAGAGAAGGTTCCCATAATTCGAAATATCCTCTCCGAGCAGCGAGCCGGACGGAGGAACTGAGCTGTGCGTGTTCGCACATTTGTTTGGGTATCAGTAGTTTGCCCTGGGCGTTGATGATGGCCTCCACGCAGTTGGCATATAATCTGCCGATGAACAGGTCGATCTGCGCTTCCGTGTAGCCGGGCGTGGCTTCTATCTTGTCAATGAGTTGCTGGAATTTTTCCCGCGTATAGGCTTTAACGGTCGGCAATTCAAGGCGCCGGCCGGATAGCAGGAGCAAGGCGCAGCCTTCGGTAGGCCTCCATTCAGCCGGAATCGCAATCCGGTTTTTGGGGTCCAGCTTGTGCGTGTATGCACCAAAAAGGTTGTCTGATACACTGCTCATCGCATGCAAGTACACTACGTAGTGACTTCAATACACTTTAATGCACCTGAAATGTCAACCCCGTACTGGAAAAAAAGTATTTTTTTTGTGTTCATGTCGTGGAAAAAAGCATTGATCCGCTCTTGCGCCGCTCCGGGACCGGTATTATATTCCGCGCATGATGCAGTTTTGCGTGTTGGGCAGCGGCAGCGGAGGAAATGCCACCATCGTCAAGGCGGGGGAAACCGTCCTGCTGGTGGATGCCGGGTTCAGCGCCGCTAGGCTGCGGGATAAAATGAAATCCGCCGGCGTGGAACCGGAGGAGCTGGACGCCATTCTGCTCACCCATGAACACACGGACCACATGAAGGGCGTGCATCAGTTCACCAGGAAATACACCGTGCGCGTCTATGCCACCCGCCATACGGCCATGTGCGTTCAGGAAAAGGCGCCGGAAGCCCCTTGGGCCTACTTTGAAAAAGGGCAGTCCTTTAAAATAGGGGATATCGTCATCACCCCCTTTGCCACCTACCATGACGCCGTGGACCCGGTGGGATTCAAGTTTGAAACGGAACGGTCCAGCCTGGGCTTCATTTCCGATACGGGGCAGGCCCCTGGCTGCGTGGCGGAACACCTCTCCATGGTGGACAGCCTGGTGGTGGAATCAAACTATGATCCGGACATGCTGGCGGCCACCCCCAAGCGGCCCTGGCCGTTGAAGCAGCGCATCGCCTCCACGCACGGGCACCTTTCCAATGAACAGGCCTGCGACCTGCTGAGGCGCATCGCCCATGACGCCCTGAAAAACGTAGTGCTGGCCCACCTGAGCGCAGAAAGCAATTCTCCGGAATTGGCAGAAAGCCTGATGCGTGCTACCTTGCATGACATGGGACTGGCTTCCACCTCCCTGTTCTGCGCCAGCCAGGACTCCTGCCTGCCGTGGATACGGGTCTGCTGAATCCGCCTCTTTCCTTCCTCCTGCCGCCATGTTCCTCTCCATCTGTGAAATCATGAGCACGATCATTGGAGCCCTGGCGGGATCCATTGCTTCTTCGCGCGTGAAAATGGACCTGTTCGGCGTGATTGTCTGCGGCACCCTGGCGGCCCTGGGCGGAGGGACCGTGCGCGACCTTCTGCTGGACATTCCGGTGTATCCGGGGAAATTTTTGTTCTGGCCTCCGTCGTCACCAGCCTGGGAACCTTTTACGTGGCCCAGAAATACCCGCCGCCCATGGGCACCATCCGCGTGGCGGACGCCATCGTTCTGGCCCTCTTCGGCATGATCGGCACGGAAAAATCCTACCTCCACGGCTATACGCCCACCGTTTCCGTGATGATGGGCATCTGCACCGGCGTGGCGGGCGGCCTGCTGCGCGACGTGCTCACCGGAAACGTTCCCTACGTGTTCCGCCCCGGGGAACTGTACGCCACCGCGGCCCTCCTGGGAGGCGTGGCGTACGCGGTGCTTTACTACTTCGGGATCGACTCCTCCACCTGCTTCGTGACGGGCTTCGTGGTCACGCTCTCCGTGCGCCTGGCGGCCATCCGCTGGAACTGGAACCTGCCTTCCTACATTCCCCTGTTCTCCCCGGAGGCAGAACCGGAAGACATGGAGGAAGAGGAGATTCTTTCCGGAAACCCGGCGGACGGTAATCCGCGCTACTTGTGGAAGCACCCTTCCATGCAATGCGGGCTTCTCCACCGTACCGTCCCGCTCGCAGCAGGGAGCGCATGTTGCAGTGCGGGCACAGTTCCCGCACATTTGCTACGTCCAGGGTTCCCCGTTTTTCGTGAAGGGAATAAAGGTACTTCAGGTATTTCCCCTCCGCGATGCGGTGGTGGCTGTCCTTTTCCTTCAGCCCCTTCCATTCGTACAGGCGTTTCCCGCCCTTGGAGGAATTGCAGGACTTGCATACCCTGACAACGTTATCCATGATATCGTCTCCCCCGCAGTCGCGGGGCAGGATATGCTCCGTGGTCAAATTCTTTTTTTCGCCGCAATAAATGCATTCCCCGAGATGTTCCATTTCCCTGACCCATTCGCGACCGGAGGAAGACCAATGTATGGTCCCTGCGCAAAGCTCCTTCCACTTGCTCATAATCATGCCGTAATTGGCCTTTCCGAAGCCGGAAGAAGAGGCAATGATTTTGGCATATTGGTAATAAATGATCTGACGGACGGATTTGACGGCGGGAGGAGGCATGATAAAAAGATACGGAATTATGTAGAATAGTCTTGCCGTAAGATTTTCAGAATATTCCGGCAATTGATATTCAGTAAATTGCTCCGATAAAAAATCGAAAAGATCAACAAAACAAGACTAAAGTAAATAATTCCGTTCCATTATAATCACTTGATTCAATAAAGTAATTATAAATTGGTTTCATGTCATTTTGATAATTTACCATATAAGATTTATTAGGTTTATTGCTTACTCAAACGGCTATGTATGAGTCCAAATTAATGCCTCGATTTCTTTGTGATAGATAGTACTTAAAATCATCACTCATAATAGAGAATGACAAGGAGTTGTTGGCTATAGACCCTTGAATAAATGCTTCATGTTCTTGTGGAATCCCTTGACGTATTAAGCATCTCCCTTCTATATCAAAGGCAAAGAAAGCCGAATCAAACAGCTTGTGATGATTCTGACATAACCATAGACCATTATGTCCACTTGTGGCATGTACATATTTTTGCTCGTCATTGATAGAGTCAAAATTACGTATTTCCGAAACGCCCCATATATGTGCGCCCTGTATTATTTCAGGAATTTCACACCCGCATATGGCACACTTTTTCATTCCTATTCTGTTCAACAGGTTATAGTTATACGCCGCAGACCTAAGGCGGAGCGATTCATCCCCGTCAGGAATCGTTCTATTGAGTTTGAGCGATGTGGTGTATACGGAAATATTTCCAAGGATATTAAAAGTCTTTAGAGATGATGCCGGTAAATTTGTGAGATCTTGTTCAGATACGGCAAACACATCAATAGGCCGATCTGTTATTTTTTTGACAGAGCTACTCCAAAAACTGATGATTCATATTTATTTGCACCGTAGGTCTTTGCATATAATTGTATTTTGTCTGCCGTTTTAGTAATGAAAGATGAATTATTACTACGATTATTTGATTGATTATCGCTTCTTTCTTTGATTAAATCATCAATGGAACTATATGATAATATGGGGAAAGTGCAATATTCGTTAATGTTGAGAAACTTTATCCCTGCGGTCGCCATTAAACGGTAATAAACAAGATGATATTCTGTAAATGGATTTCCTGTATATGGGAGGAAATAGTACCACAATTGCTTATTTGAATTGGGGTCAGAATAGAAGATGTTTATGGCTGTGGGGACACTTTGAAGACTTGAATTTCGGCCCTCAATTCGATTTTCAGATAAAGTGACGTAGTGTATAATGCCATTGTGCTGAACTGTTAGTAAACGACCCTTATTATAGGTATCGGTCAATTCTTCCACAATATAGTCAGTCTGTCCTGTAATCCTTACGCAAATATCGCGAAGAATGTCAGATGTCAGCACATGCCTAAATCCAGTTGGAAATTTTTTTTGTGTGTTAGGCCGATATGATATTATTGCTCTCATTTTAATAATTTATAATTAGAACTTCTCTACGGTCATTGTAACGACCTTGTGTTTCTGGAACTCCTACAATACGATAGTTATTCCTATTTGCCCATAATACGATGTTTTGATTATAAAATTCTCCAACTTCTATGACGTATGAGAACATAAACTTCCCATTCATAGCAGCAATATCATCTATAAACTGACATAGTTGATTCTCATGTTCGATAGACCATCCATCAAACCCTCTTTTGCCATCGTTATATGTTGCCGTCGTTTCCCTGTATGGTGGATCAAAATAGAAAAAAAAGTGTCCTCGTCAATAAGATCTCTTAAGTTTTCATATCTTCGATTGTAGAACACGACATTCTTCTCTTGTATCCTTCTTGTAAAGGATATAAATTTCGATAAAAGTTTATCATTAAAGCGTCTTGAACCACAAGGGATGTTAAATCTATGTTCTGCGTTAAATCTAATCTGCTGTTGAAAGCCGAAAAGAATTAAAGCATAAAGCATCATTGGAGAACGTTTGTCAATCGGCAAAGAATTATACTTAGTTCGCAGAGCTATGTATTCAACCTTATTAAGTGGAGCAAGATTATATTCCTTGATAATTTTGTTTAGAGCTTTAAAAGTAGTCTGCAGCATCATGTTGTTGGAATGAACGTATTAATTCAACTATAAAAGGATTAATATCATTATATGCAACACGATTGGCGGATATATTAATGCCAACATTAAAACCTCCACCAAAGGCATCGACAAATAATTCTATATTAGCTGGTAGAAGTGCTTTAATGAATGGCACCATTTTCGCTTTACTCCCCGAATAATTAAGGGGAGATTCGTAAATTACCTTATTGTTTGGCCGTTTCTCTATGAAGAACAGATATTCAAGATGTCCATCTTTGCCTCTACATTTGAAATTGTTATATTTCTTATAATCAGTTTCTATGCATGAGTATGAGCCCTCAACCCCATAACGTTTTAGCGTTGCTTCAATAAAGTCCTTTGACATAATGCCATCATTATTGTAACTCAAAATGATATATCGAGCTCTAGTGTTTGCAACTACTTCATCAAATAATACTTGTGCATATATGTCTTTTGACCACAACGATTTCATTGGAGTAACCGGTCGAGACCCAGTTATTCTACTCATTTGTGGATTATCATCAAGAACAAGCGTTTCTAAAAGGTGATATTGAGTCCCATATTGGTTTTGAGTATAGGGCGGATCAAGGTAGAGAATATCACAATCCACTTTAGAAATAATATTTTCTATCTTGTCACAATATGATTCAACGTCACAAATCCTTTCCGTATAATCAAACAAATTTTCACCTAGTTTTATAAATTTTAGCGAATTATGGGCTCTGGAATCCCAGTGTTTTAGGAATGCTCCATAAACTCCGGCAGTGTTAGAAATACTTGAAACACCTTCGATAAGACAATATATGAGATATGCATATTCATTTTCTGTGAGTCGATCTTCTTTATTCCACTTTTCGATTGTTTGTCGTATAAAATCAATCCTACCTGCATTTTCAGGAGTAAAATACATCCTGTCAGATTTTGCCGGAGAATAGTTTGTATACATGAATCCTTCTAGTCTATCCTGGTTCTTTTCAAAAAACACGAAAGGGTTAAATCCTAATTTTTCAAAAGTGCAATGCTTTCCAGATATGCGACCTTTCGAATATAATACACTCCAGTGCATAGAATCGTTTATCGTAATATTGAACACATCTTTTAGACTATTGGCAACTGCACCTGTGCCACAGAACGCGTCAAAAAACCGATACCGATGATTCATCAGCCCTTTGGATGACAAAAGGGAATGAATTGCAGGTAAAAGTGTATCCTTACTGCCTAAATACCTCATTATGATTTTAATAGTTCAGAGATGGAAATTTCAAGAAGTTGTGATATTTTTCGAAGAGTATATAGGTCAAGTTGAGAAGTATTGGTGCACCATTTTGAAACTGTCGTAGGATTAACCTGAAGCTGTTGAGCTCGCCAACGGCAAGTCCTCTTCTTTTTTCACACAAAACTGTTTTTATACGGTTAATATCTTCGCTCATATAAACAAACTTTAATTTGAACGCAAAGATAATAAATTAAAACTATTTTTGCAAGTGCGACAATGATATTTGAGAACAAAAGCCACCCCCCCCGAGGATGCTCGTCGGGGTGGTGGGGAGGGGTTGGTTGGGACTATTTCAGGCGGAGGCAGGCGATTTCGCAGCTGGGGAGTTGGTTGGTGGCGAGGGGGCGGTTCGTTTTCGTCGGCGATGTGGAGGAAGCTGTGGAGACGGGCGGTGTCAGCAAGCCATCGGGTGAAGGCTTCCATTTCGGGACGAATTCGGCGGATACGCCTCGGAAGTTGATGTTGATGACTATGAGGGGCATGTGGGGATACCAAGGTGGCCATCGGAGTGTTCCCAAAGGTGGAATTGGATGGTGCGCGATTCTCCGAAGTAGTGGATGGTGGCTCCCACACAGTTCCATCTGAGGTCAACCGCGTCAGAATCTGTGCCGAAATGTTCGGAAATATAGTTGCGGAAGTCAAGGAATAGGTCGGTAATGCTGTTCATTGTGGAGGTGGTCAATTCTTGCATGGCAAAAGGGTTTAGAGGGTGATACATGAGGAGGCGCAGCCGGGGATTTGGTCGGCTCGGTTGAGAGGCATTGCAGACGTGTCTGCGAGGTGACGGAAACCGTTGGCCTTGGCTGCTTCGCCGAGCCATTGCCCGGTTATTGCTGCCATTTCCTCGGTTGTCGTGCTGAATACTGATACTATAGCAGTCATGTCGGGTATATCGAGATAGCCTTCGGAGCATTCCCAAAGCTGAAATTCAAAGTAGTTGTTTCGGCTGTGGAATTGGGCGGTCGCGCCTACACAGTTCCAGTCAAGCATGAGCTGGTCGGGTGTTGCGGAGAAGTTCTCTTCCATGAACTTAGAAAAATCATAGAAGAAGGCCTTGATGCTCTTCTGAGCATCTGCCGAGATTGAATGGATGTTGTTGATTGTTCGCATTAGCGGGAATTTTTAGGGTTTTGGGAATTTAGATTGTCTATCTCATTGTTGAGGCGGTCGCGTTCAAGGGTTAAACGGCGGAGTTTCTCCATACGTTGCTCATGCTCAACGAGCATCTTGCGGAAGTTCTTTACCCTTTCAGGTTCTAGGAACCATACCTCGATGCTGTCAAGTCCTACGCTCGAAACGCTTCCATTCATCTGAATCAGACGATACTTCAAGTCGTTATCTTCATATTGCTCAACCTCATCGCATTTGAGGATGAGCCACACGCCGAGAGCGATGCTGATGAGAAAGCTGACCATCACGCATAGCAGCATTTTTCATGAGCGAGGGTCAAGGAAATGGGTCTTCTCGATTTTCTGCACCTTCGGTGCGGAATTGACAGCCTTGGTATTAGCAGAGACAGCCGATTCCAGCTTTGTTAATGAAGCCTCAATCTTGCTCAGTTGTTTGGTGGTTTCGGAATCTTTCTTCTCGACCTTTTCGCCCATCTTCCTGATTTCTTCGGAATTATCCTTAGGAGTGGGTATTTTGGAATAGTCCAAAGCAGGATCCTCGACACGAATGCTGAACTTAGGCAGCTCGGTAGCGAGAATCTTACGGAACACTTTGGGGTATACACTTCAGTCTGAACCTGTGAGCCATCAGACTGTTTGGGTTGGCCTTTCTCAAACGCTACTTTCAGTTCTTCAAAGAACATATAGACACTGTTTATGTCAATGCTTTTGGAAGAAGTTGGAACGTTGCTTGAAGAGGGAGTGGAAGGCACGGCACCTTGTCCGGCACCTCCGGGGTTGGATGAGAACGTTTTCATCAGTTGGTCCACGTTTTTTGCGACGGTGGTTCTTGTACCATGCACATTCAGTTATTGGCACATTCTCGCCTTGCAAGTGAATATGAAATAAATTGAGGCTGAAATTGAGTGACTGCGACTCGGTTGAACACGATGTGGACATGCGGATGCTCCCGGTCATAGTGGCGCACGATGAGATACTGGGTATTCCGGATTTCCATCCACTCCATATATTCCAATACCAACTTGTGCATGTACTCATTGCTCATGCGCGGCAAATCAAGGGGCGCGAAACTAAGAACCGTATGACCGACATTCTTGCCGAGCCTCGGATTCATTTCGCCCTGCGCCTCCAGACTGCGAACAATAGCGTCAACGGAATCAAGCATCAAGCGGTCAGAACCGATAATCTCTGCACCTTTTTTCTCGTTGAGGACGTATGTCACCGAACCTCGGTAATTCTGACTCTGCTTCAGTTTCGACATCGTAAGTCAAAATATTTAAGCGCGTTGTCGAGTCTGGCGCAAAAAGCTCGCGGTTCATTTGGGCAGCGAAAGAATACCCGTCACTGTTGGCAACATGCGCCGTCTGGTTGAGGTTATTCTTCATGCCGCATACAAAAAAGCAGGTAAAAAGGGGTGGAAAGTGGTTAAATCGAGTAGTCGGCACGAAAAAAGTCGCCCCACAAAGAGCAATTTATCAATATTTTACACCAAATAGTACCAGTTGTCACCAACCGTCTATTTGCCGATGCAGAAGGAGGAAAAAATGGCGCCCAGCACGGCCTCCGTATCCACGGCTCCGGTGATTTCCCCCAGGTGCGTCAGGGCTTCCCTGAGTTCCAGCGCCGTGAATTCCGGGCTCTCCTGCCGGGAGATGGACTCTGAAGCCAGCCGGACATGCTCCAGGCACAGGCCCAGTTCATGCTGGTGCCGGGCGTTGATGGCCACCTGGGAGCTGCCCGTTTCGCCGGGCAGGGCGGAGGCAAAGGCGCGGACGATGGCTTCTTCCAATTCCTCTCTGCCCTCTCCGGCGGCGCAGGAGAACCTGATGCCGGGAATAGTTTTCCAGTCCGGATGGATTCCCAGGTCGCACTTGTTCAGGACCAGCAGCCGCGGCGCGGTGCGCCCGGCGGTCAGGAAGGGCTCTGTGCGGGGCGCGGAGGCGTCCGCCACTTCCAGAACCAGGTCGGCGGTTTCCAGCGCCCGGTTGGTGCGGGTGATGCCGGCCTGTTCAATTACGTCGGATGATTCCCGGACGCCTGCCGTGTCAATCAGCCGCAGGGCCAGCCCGGCGAGCTGGATGGATTCCTCCACCGTGTCCCGCGTGGTTCCGGCAATATTGCTGACAATGGCGCGGTCATACCCCAGCAAGGTATTCAGCAGGCTGGACTTTCCCACGTTGGGTGGTCCGGCAATCGCCGTGCGGATGCCTTCACGCAGAAGACGACCGCCCTCGGCAGTCCGGAGAAGGGCGGAAAGCTTTTCCTCCATGCTCCGGAGCCGCGCCAGCAAACCGGAGGCTGTGTCCGGGGAAATGTCTTCATCCGGAAAATCAATGTAGGCTTCGATATGGGCCAGAACATGGACCAGGCTCTCCTTCAGTTCGTTCACCTGGGAGCCGATGCCTCCGTCCAGCTGGCTTTGCGCGGCCTTCAGGGCCAGGTCGCTCCCGGCGGAAATCACGTCCATCACGGCCTCCGCCTGGGTCAGGTCCATCCGCCCGTTCAGGAAGGCCCTCTTCGTAAACTCTCCCGGTTCCGCCGGGAAGGCTCCGCACTGGTACAGGCGTTTCAGCAGGCGGTCCGTCACCAGCATGCCGCCATGGCAGGAGACTTCCACGGTATCTTCCCCCGTATAACTGGCCGGAGCCGGAAACCAGGTTACCAGCGCCTGGTCAATGGCAACTCCCTCCGCATCCTGAATGCGGGCCAGCGTTGCCCGGCGCGGCTGGAGGCGTTCCGTGAAGGCCGCGGGGGTGCATTGTTTCAGGACGGCCATGCAGCCGGGGCCGCTCATGCGGATGACGGCAATGGCTCCCTGTCCTGCGGCGGTGGCCTGCGCGGCGATGGTGCGTTCCGGCTCAATCATGGTTCTATGGATTCAAAAAAACCGCCCCCGAGCAACTTGCCTCCGTCGTAAAAGGCGCAGACCTGTCCCACGGCCAGCGCCCGGAGGGGCGTGTCAAAGCTCAGGCGTACCTTTCCTTCTTCCAGATATTCGCAGGAGGCCCATTCCGCCTTGGCGCGGTAGCGGGGCTGCGCCATCACGCGGGAGGGCAGGGGCGCCAGCGTATTGGAAATGCCGCCGACCACCGCATGGGCCGCATACAGTCCTTGCGTGGACGCGTCTTCATACCCCAGGATCAGGCGGTTGCGTTTGACGTCCTTCCCCACCACCACGTAGGCGATTCCCTCCCGCGGGGAGGCGACGCCGTGGCCTTTCCGCTGGCCCATGGTAAACAGGTGCAGGCCGTTGTGGGAGCCGAGCGTCTTCCCCTCCGTATCCACGATTTTGCCGGGTTTGTCCGGCAGGTAGTGGCGCAGGAAGTCGCTCATCTTCACTTGGCCGATGAAGCAGATGCCCTGGCTGTCCTTCTTGCGCGCCGTGGGAAGGCCGTATTTGTCCGCCAGCACGCGGACCTCCGGCTTCAGCAGGTCCCCCAGGGGGAACACGGCGCGGGCTGTCTGGTCCGGGCGCATCAGGGACAGGAAGTAGGACTGGTCCTTGTTCGGGTCCCGCCCGCGCAGGATGAAGGAGCCCTGCGGCGTATCCAGCCTGCGGGCGTAGTGGCCGGTGGCTACGGAGTCAAACCCCTGCTCCAGGGCGTAATCCAGAAAGACGCCGAACTTCATTTCCCGGTTGCACAGCACGTCCGGATTGGGCGTGTATCCGGCGCGGTAGCCTTCAATCAGGTAATTCACGATGCGGGCGCGGTATTCGTCCACCAGGTCGATGACCCGGAATTCAATGCCGATTTTTTGGCGACGGACAGCGCGTCCTGAATATCCTGCTCCCACGGGCACGCCAGGGATGCCCTCGTCATTCACCCAGTTTTTCATGTAGGCCCCCACCACGTCATGGCCCTGCTCCACGAGCAGGGCTGCTGCCACGGAGCTGTCCACCCCGCCTGATAAGCCTACAAGAATGCGTGCCACGATGCTGAAAAAGAGATGAATATAATGAAGCGGCCTGCTTTTGGAAAGTCTTTCCCGCCTGCCTCTGTAAACCAAAGATGCCCCCGCAAGCCAAGACAAAAAGCGTGGAAGACGAATATCCGGGGCGTAACCTGGGAAAACAAGGGGACGCCTTACAGTCTTTTTATGCGGGAAAGGGGGCGCATCAGTGACGCTTTTGTTGTCCGGATTTGGATGCCGCTTTAATTTTTTCTGTTTGGGCAATCAGCAGGTCATCAGTTCCCTGATAAATCCGCGTTCTTTGCTTCTGATGGCGAATTGAGCGTTGTTGCTTCTCGAACTCAGCGCGCTTGTCTTGTTGAACAGCTTGGTATCGTTTCCTTCTGGCATTCCGGAGGCATGGTCGATGAGCATGTGGGCGAAAATTTTCCGTAGCTTCAAAAGCATAATCTACCTGGCTGTGGAATTGTTTGATGATCAGAGCTTTTGCGGATAAATAAAATCGAAGGGCCTCTTCCCTGCCTGGGAGGCTGCTATTCTTGTCCGTTAGCGCAAGGAAAGGGATACCTTGATATTTTTCAAGCCCCTGGTGGGGAGTCTTTATTGGTTTCCCTTTCATCTTCGTACTCAAAACTGAAATCCTGGGAATACGCGTCATTGCCAATCTTGCAGCAGTCCTTGCCGTCGTCGCGTACGTACCATCCGCAGGTCCATGAAAAGGAATACGGCAGCTTCATATTCTGCAAGTGCTGCAAGCGAATATCCTTCTCCTTGTCCCATCTCCAGCCGATGTTGTCATGATGGTGGGCATTCAGGGCATTAGGTCTCATCAACAATTTTCCCGGGGTATGCACCGGTTTGAATCCTTCCGGGTCTTCCGCCCGCTCCATGATGGAAATGTTGCTGAAACTGACCGTCAAGGGAAGAAAAAGTCACGACAAGCTTGGAGGAAGCTCCCGGTCTGTCTTTTCCCTTGTCCTGGGGATGTTTTTCCACCCGTTTCCCGGAATGTTCCGCTTTAATGTCAGAGGGAACGAGAATGCTGAAAACGGAGGGTTCCCTTTCCGGCAATTCGTCGTCAAGGCTGGTTTTGACTCGAACCTTCAGCGTGGTATTCTGGGTGAGGTCTCTATTAATCTTCAGCGTGGCTTGATTAATATCGTCATTTGATTTCTCAATGCTGGCCGCATTCTCCGGCTCCAGGGACCATTCAAGGGAGTCTGAGTCCACGTCCTTAACCCTCTTGCCGTTCAAGGTTAAGGTGACCACTTCTCCAATACCGACTTTGGTGCGTTTCCTGTCCTCGTCCTGGTCTCCCTGGTCGATGAGGCATTGGGGAGAGACGGCTTTCGTTTCCGATTCGATGTACAGGGAGCGGTCATCCGTGGCGGGAATATCTTCCGCATGCGCAAGCGCTGCCAGGGCGTGCAGAAAAATGCCGGTAGAAGAAAGGCGGAAAGAGGGGAAATTCATGCCAGGGTGCGAGCTACGGAGAGTTATGCTCATGATAGTCTTCCGCCCCTTTTAATGTCAATGCATCCAAAAATATGTTAGATACAGTTTGCCGGGGAAGAAACGGGCGGTTTTCCGGATGTTTACCGTCCTAGGAGGGGGCTAATGCTCCAGCTCCCGTATGATGCATTTCGCCAGCTCCCGGGGGGAGGCGGAGGGGGCAGCCGGAAGTTCCCGGAGCCATTGCTCCCGTTTCAACCAGGTACGCTGGCGTTTGGCGTATTGCCGGGTGGCGAGCGCCAGCTGGCTCTGGCAGGTTTCACAGGTGATTTCCCCACGCAGCAGGCTGCGTATCAACGCCAGGCCAAGTGTGCGTTCCGCCGTGGCGGAGCAGGGGCCCAGGGCGGCTGCTTCTTCCACGACCCCCTCCTGCATCATGCGTGCGGCGCGGAGGGCGATTCTCCCATCCAGTTCCGGAACTTCCCTGGTGATGACCCAGCCGGGCCCCAGGGGCGGCTTCAGCCAGTTCCGCTTCCAGAAGGAAAGGGGTTTTCCTCCGGCAAGGACGATTTCAGGTTGCGTTCCACATACCGCCGGTTGGAAGAATTGGTCAGGGCTGCGCCTTCCGGGTCCAGGGAAGCCAGCCTGGCGTACAATTCTTCCGTGGAACAGTCCGCAAAAGCGGCGCGGAGGGCGGCGTCACCGGGCGGCGCTTCCGACATGCCGTGGGAGAGAATTTGAAGTACAGTCCGGAGCCGCCCGTGACGATGGCCGTTTTTCCGCGGGCATGGATACCCTCCACGCACCGCATGGCGCGGTGGTAGTGTTCCGTGGCGTCCCAGGGCATCCGGGCCGGAATGATGGATACCATGTGGTGGGGAACGCGTGCCCGGTCTTCCGGGGAGGGAGCCGCCGTTAGAATGGGAAGCTCACGGTACACCTGGTAGGCGTCCGAGCCGACGATTTCCGCACCCAGCATTTCCGCCAGTTCCACGGCCACGGCGGGATTTTCCCGACCCGGTGGGGCCGGCAAGGAACAGCGTGGCGGGAAGGCCTGTAGTAGAAATGCCGGGCATGGCGCAGTCAGGATTTTTCCGGATGCCTGAGGCGTTCGGGCAGCGGCTTGTTTTCTGCGGGATTGCCGATCGCGAGACAGCCGGAAGGCACATCCCTGGTGACGACGGCTCCGGCGGCTACCACGGCTCCGGAACCGATGGTGACGCCTTTCAGGATAATGGCCCTGGCTCCGATGAAACAGCCTTCTCCGATGTGAATGGGCTTGCCGTGCCGGGATTTCCCCACGTGCTGCCCCAGCTGGCGCCGCTCCGGGGATAGTGCATGTCGTTGTCCAGAATCAGCGTGTCTGCGCCTATCGGCGTATGGCGCCCGATGTGGATGCCGTTGACGCAAACCAGGGTGGCTCCGCTGATGCCGCAGCCGTCCTCCACGGTGATGCGGGCTTCATTGGAAAGGGCCGCCAGGCAGGCATGGTGGGAAAGGACCGGATTCATCCGCGTCATGGAGTGGATGGTGACGCCGTTGCCGATGGTGATGCAAGCTCCCGGAAATTTTTTAATCCGGGGCAGTCCGGACAGGATGACGCCCGTTCCGGTACGCACTCCCCGGAGTTTGAGCAGCAGGCAGCCTATCTTTGAAAGGAACTGAATAATGAGCTTTTTTATCATGGGGAGAAAGGCGAAAACAGGTTTTCTTTGGAAGCTCCGGAGGTAAAAGAAAAACCTGCCTGTCAGGAAGCCGTGTCTTTTTTCTCTTTCATCTCCAGCAGCGAGCCATAGACGTCCATAAAGTCTTGGGAAGTAGTTTGAATACTGAGCTTCCTTTTTATTTCCTCTATTCCGTATTTTCCCATGGCAATGGATTTATCCAGGGATTCCGTCACGGCAAGGACGGCTTGGCGAATGGCTTCGCTGTCTTTGACTGGGAGGATGTATCCCGATTTGCCGTCTTCGACGTATTGTTTGCTTCCGGCATTGACCGTAGTGATAACCGGTAATTCCATACAGCGGGCTTCCTTGACAATGGTGGGTCCTGTATCGGCCAGAGTTGGAAGTAACAGGCACCAGGCCGTTTCCATCTGCTGCCTGAGTTGCATCCTGGATAGTTCTCCAAGCCAATGGATATTGGGAGGGCATCCGGGATTTAGCTTGGTGCGTAGTTTCCCGTTTCCTGCAATATAAAGGTCTACATGCGCCAGGGAGGGATCTTTAAAGGCTTCAATCAGAAAGGGAAGACCTTTACGTTCGTTCAGTGATCCTGCGAACAGGCAGGATGGCCGTGTACTGGGAGCGCGTTTCTTTTCCTGGAACTCGGACTCAATGCCGTAGTCGATAAGATGGATAGAGGCTGCCGGGTTGAGTTTCCGGACACATTCCGCAGCCCATGGTGATTCACATGTAATATGCTGGTATGCCGGAGTTGTTCGTTTTTCCCAGAATGCTTGAAGGTGCGCGAGAAAGGGCATTTTACTTTCCCGGCAATAGGCATGCAGGGCCCCCTGGTATGATAATAATCGGGAATACGGCTGGTTCATGCATGCCTTGGCATATGGAAATTCAATGCCCCATGCATGGACCAGGGCTGGTTTCAGGGAATGGAGAAGAAGGCGTATTCTTTTAGAGGCAAGAAAATGCCCGCTTAAAAGTCCCAGAGCCAAACTTGGATCAGGCAGAATGTGAATGGTCTGGCCTTTCAGTTGCCGGACGGTATGGGCCTTTACATATTTTTTGAGAGTAATCCAATGAATTTCATAGCGTTTTTGATGAGCCAGATCGCAGAAAGAGCATAAATCCATGGAATCAAGGTGTGGTCTTGATCTTGAAACTCTTCAGGAAGCAAGCGTCCCAAAGGCATGTTTGCCAAAATGGCGATAACAGGAAGAGATGACCGATTTTCCATATAAAAACAGCAAGGATTATTAATAACGCGGACGAATTGAAAAGTCCAGAAAATGCGCAAGTATGATGATGAGCGCCTTGGCTGCGAGCAAGATGAAAAAAAAAAGATTGTGTCTGTTTTCTATCTGGAATCCCTTTTTAAACTGATACAATAATGGTCTTTCTTTAAAACGGGAGACTTGGTTTCCGCAATCTCCTATTGAAAAATTTTAACGCGAAAATTCTCATAATTGAGAAACTGGGTTGCTCCGGAAAATGCAATGATGGAAATGGCGAAAAGGCGTTTTACCATGGGATAACGTTCGTGAGGAACATAGCCGGGGCCGAATTCATCCCATGGAATCAATTCAATCCTTCTGCTTTGGGGTACGGGAGGAGGGAATGGAGCTGAGCAGGTCTTCCCATTGTTGATATACGGCTGATGGATCATACTGTTCCTGCCATTGCCACAGCCCCTCCTGCCCTCGGCGCTCCCGGAATTTTTTCGTCCGTCAGAGCCCCCACGGTTTTTTCCAATGTGGCGGGGGATGTTTTTTCAGGATGATGCCTCCCTTCAGTGGAAACGGCTCCCACATCGGGAGCAAACCATGGGATGCCGCACGACATGGCCTCCAGAATGCAAAGCGGCTGCTGCTCCTGATAGGAGTAAAGGAAAACGGCGGCGCTCTCCATAATGGCGGCTTCCACCTCCGGACGGGGAAGATTGTAAAGAATCCTGAATCTGGGATCGTCCCCAATAGCCTGCTCCATTTGCTCAGCGTAGGAATTGCGTTGCGGAACAAGGAAAAAGGAAAACGATGTTGTCCAGCTTAGTTTGCTTTACATGGCGAATAAACAGAAGCTGCCGCTTCGTGTTGCAGGCGCTGGCGGGACACGTGAAAACGGGAGCGTGGGACAATCCGTATTTTTCCCGGAAGAAAGGAACGGCTTGTTTCAGTGCCGGAAACGTGTTGGGAATGCAGACGTAACGGGAAAGATTCAGTTTGGAGCAGTAGTAATAATCGAACCCTTTGAAGGGCGTTCCATAGGAGTCAAGGAAAAACAAGGCGGTTTAACGGGGATTCCCGGTGTACGTTCAGAATGCCCCTGCGTATTTGGAAAAAGGAGCAGAGCCATTTTTTCATGCCGAAAAAAGGAGGGTAGTCCACGCGGAAATAGGAACGGAGGTTGGTGGGCATGCCGTGGGAACGCAGAAAAAAAAGGGAAGGCGCTTTTCCCGTGCGCATGCCAGCAATTCCTTCCGGCACCAGCCCGACCAGGAATGGTAAACGATAAAATCCGGCTGGATATCTTTTAAAAAAGCGTCCAGGTACTCCTTCAAGCGGTTGGTGTCGTCCGTCAGGGAATCCGGCAGGGCCGTGATGGGGCAGCATCTTGTGCGGGAAGGATCCTCCGGCAAATCCTGCTGGCGGGTGAGGACGTGAATGTCCCAGCCTCTGGAGCCCAGGCTGTGCGCCATTTCATAGGCCGCCATACTCACGCCTCCTTCCCCGGGAGGGAAGGCATAGGCGGCAATCAGAATCCTTCCTTTGCTCACGGGCGGTAATATAGATGGAAGAGGGAAATAAAACAAGAATGCTTTATGGAACAATGCTGGATAACTGGTATGGAGCAGGTTGTGGCTTATGGATAAAAAGATGTTGATGCAGTGGAATGTTGTGCTAGATTAATGCCGCTTTTCATGGCCGTATGACTGGCAGAATATCCTGTTTGTATTTTACCAGCCGGATAAATGAAACCGGGTATGAATGATTTCTGTATTTTTTGTTTTCTCGTGAAGAGAGGATAAGTCCATGGAATAAATGGTATGAAGGAGTCTCGCGTAAAAAAAAGCCTGTTGAATGCCCGGGTGAACCTCATTTTTTATGTTCTGATTCTCATCATTTCATTTTTTTTTCAAGAAAAAGTTTTCCTGAATTGCCTGGGCGCTGATTTCGTCGGTTTGACGGGAACTTTAATGAATCTGCTGAATTTTCTCAATTTGGCGGAGCTTGGCATAAGCACGGCTATCGGATATGTGCTTTATAAACCTATTTTTGAACATGATGAGGCCAGAATTAATGAAATTATTTCTGTTCTGGGTTACATGTACCGGTGGATAGGGCGCATCATTATTGCCGCCGGATTGCTGCTTTCCTGTTTTCTGCCGCTGATCTTCCCTTCAACGGGGTTTTCCTATGGAATCATCTATTTTGCTTATTATTCCTTTCTCGCCTCTTCACTGATTGGGTACTTCGCCAACTACAGGCAGACTCTCCTGGGGGCGGACCAGAGGAATACGTGGTGGCCTTCTATTTCCAGACGGCCTCCATAATCAAATACATGCCAGATATTATCTGCGTGGTATACGGGCAGCTATTATCTATGGATAATGATAGAACTGCTGTTCGGCATTATTTACTCCTTCATCCTTAACTGGAAAATTAATCAGGTATATCCCTGGTTGAAAAGCAATGTGGCTCTGGGAAAGGAACTGTTCAGGAAATACCCTGAGGTTATTAAATATACCAAGCAGCTCTTTGCACATCGGCTGGGTTATTTTTTCCAGTTCCAGATCACGCCGTTTCTGGTTTATGCATTTGTTTCCCTGCAGATGGTGGCCTACTATGGCAACTATTCCACCATCATGGATAAACTGTTCCTACTGGTCAACAACCTGTTGGGCAGCACGGAAGCCAGCGTGGGAAATCTGATCGCGGAGGGGAACGCGGAAAAAAATCCGCAAGGTATTCAATGAATTATTTTCCCTGCGCATGCTGATAGCCGGGACAATCTGCTTTACCCTTTACCAGCTTCTGGAGCCATTCATCACGCTTTGGCTGGGAGCGGGCTACATCCTCCCCCGGGAAATCATGATCCTGATCATCATCAACCTGTTCATCACTGTCACGCGGGGTGCAGTGGATCAATTTTTATACGGCTACGGCCTGTTCTGGGATGTCTGGGCGCCCATTGTAGAAAGCGTGATCAACATTTCCGTAGCAATTATCGGAGGTTACCTATGGGGGTTGCCCGGCATTCTTCTGGGGAGTATTTCCAGCCTGGTGCTTATTGTTGGCATTTGGAAACCCTTCATGCTGTACACTTGGGGATTCAGAAAGAACGTGATGAATTACTGGCTCCAATTCGGTTACCAGCTGGCGCTGATTCTGATACCTATGGTGCTGATGAACTGGATTTGGAAATATTCCCCCTTGCAACCCTCCGGGTCTTTCCTGAACTGGTTTGCCTGTGCCTTCCTCATGGTTGTTTCCTATGGCGTCATAACGATTCTTTTAATGTATTGCTGTACGAAAGGCATGCGTGGCATGGTACATCGCGGACTGGCAATAGCGGGGACGCGGCTGCTCTGGAAGAGGAAAAAGTAAGCGTTCCCTATGGGGCATTATAAGGATTTTTTACTTCCTTGGCAGGAAAAATAAGTGCAACTCTTTTTTATTCATATATTCAGGGTAACTGGTTGATTTCCACGACAGCGGTCTGGGCATAGTGGTGGCCGACAAAAACCCACACTTGCCGGGGTTGCCCGGTCGTGTTGGGGGCAAGCATCAGGGTGATTTGGCCGCCGCCGGCTGGTATCTGCTCCGCGGATTGGCTGCACCATACGGCGGCGGGGTCATGCCCGCACATCGTGTCGTTAATGGCGTACACAGCCTCCGCCAGCGTGGAGGATACCGTCAGCGTTACTTCACCGCCTTCCGCTCCCACCTCCAGCGCGGAAGCCGTCACCTCCGGCACGGGCTTGACCGCCACTCCGTCCATGACCACCTTCCCCAGGATCTCCCTGGCCGCCGTGCTGCCGGGCAGGCTGCCCGTGTTCACCCGCATTCCGGCCATTCTCAACCCTGCCTCCTGCGCGCTGGCCACTTCATGGGCTTTGACTGTTGCTGACAATACAGCCGTATGGCCGCCGCCGCAGAACCGCGCTGTCATGGGCATGACGTATTGCCCGTCGACGAACAACTCCCACCTGTTTTCAACGTAGGGATGGTCTGCCGCATGCCGGGGCGCCATTGCTACGGCAAGATAGGTGGCGTCTGGAACCAGCGCCCACACATACCGGGCTTCCCCGTTGCCGCGCCCGTAATCCGTGCCGCGGATCAAGCAGGATGCAGAACTGCCCAGGTAAGACTTGCCGTATAAAGTCGCCTGCCAGGCGGGCGTCATATCATAACCGTTGTAATTATTAACGGCATTGAGCAGAGGAAACCTGTAATCCTGCCCTGCTCCGGCATGGTCATAATTGCACCAGTGAATGGGATGCGCATAGCATGGCGAGGACGGGTTTGTGGTGCATCCATAGCCATGTGTGGTGCTTCCCAGCATGATGGACGCCTTGTCCGCCCCCGTAATGCACCATGCCGCCGCCGCCGCAAAACTGGAATCTTTGTAGGTTCCCAGTGAATGAGCAAATTTCCAGGGCTTGGTGCCCACCCCCAGCAAGGAAATGCCGGAGGCGGGAGTCATTCTAATGACATGGTCATATAGTTCATTTTCAATGATGCCTTCCTTGACGGATGCATTGGCGCTGGAATACTTGTAAATGCTGAGGGATTGCATGCGCGCCAGCAATGCCACCCATGACGGAACGGCGGCATAGGAGGCGCTGCGCACCAGGAGCCATTCCCGTCTGGCCTGCTCTTCGAGCATGGAGTCCCAGGACAGGGCCTCCTGGGCCGTGGCAGGCAGCGGCACGCGAACGCCTCCGTTGGCGTTGACGGTGCCGGCAAAGGTTCCGGACTCCGCCATCATATTTTTTAAAATGGCATCCTCTCCGGCTTGAACGCCGTCCTGGACAAACAATCTCGGGACGGGCGTTTTAAAAATCTGTATGACAAAAACAAAAGCGTTTTCATCGGATATTTCTACCGCATCCGTCGGAGCCACAAAACCGTATTGGCCCGCTTTTCCTGCTTCCAGAACAAGCATGAGATCCACGCTGGAACTTAAAACGGCATGTACTGAACAAGCTTTTGTACAAGTCATTACATAGGAACTTCCTTTGATAGTGTCAACTTTCATGAATAAACTAATTTTTAAAATACTCCCTAAAAAAAGGAATACGGATGGTATCCCGAAAAAAATGGCTGATATTGGCGTTCCTTAATAAAAAAGCGCTCTGTAAATCGGTTGCTTCCTGGTCACCGGGAAAGGCAGGAAAAGCTGGCGCAATCCTACTGGTGTTTGCCCTGCAAAAAGCCGTTTGCCCTTCCCCAGGAGGCATCTCATTCGGGAAACAAACATTCGGGCAGAATCATTTTGCTTTCGGAAATCCCGGATATTATCTTTCCACGGAGATTTTTTCCAATACTTGTAGAACAGCCCGTTATCCTGACGCAGGCTATTGGGCTGCCAGGGCTTGGGATGCCCCCAGTAATGAATGATGCCGGGACTGGTGGCGGCTTCCAACAAATCCTTCGGCTCTAGGGGATTATTCTCGAAGCTTTTTATTCCTTTCCAGCGGATCGACCAAATGGCGCCGTCGCAGATGTTCCACATGGGATGGAGCAAGAAAATACGTTCTTGATAACATGCGTTCAAAATATCCTGATCCTGCCAGGAGAGATGATGGATGTTGCTTTTCGCATAAGATAAAACTTGGGCTTCAAACCGTTCTTCACGAATTTTCTTAACATGATAAAGAACAACGCCTGCATTGATGTAAATGGAATCCCTGCCCAGATTCATTTCCCGTTTCCAGCGTGAGAAAAACTCCTCAGTCAAATGTTCCGTAGTGAAAACGCCGGCGATGAGGCAATCCCCGAACTCGGTTTCATACATGGAACTGATATCCCGGTTGAAAATGGTATCAATATCTACATACAGGGCGCGTTCCACCGTGGCGGGAAGTTCCCCTGCGAGGCCAAGACGGTAATACGTCGCTGCCGACCACTTGGAACCAACAGGAAAATCCTTGTATTTATCCTTCATGTCAATGAAGTGTAAACTCAGGCGGTAAGACCGTTGCAGAGAATTTAAACGAGCCGTATTGTCCTCGTTCAAACCGTCTGTCATGATGTAAATATCGGCATGAACGTCGGCTGGTAAATTCTCCATGAGGGAAACGATGCTTACCCCCGTTCCCAGCGCTCCCTTATCGTCTGTAGCGTATACGATGTTCATGGTAAAGGTCCGGTATGGACTATGGCAGGTGAAGAAATGGATCTGCGTTTCCCATCCGCGTTACTGGTTTCTATTGAGAAACAACATGGATCTTCCCATTCTTTCCAGGCGGTCCAGCCAGACGCATAAGGAAACGGTTCTATTCATGAGCGCAGTAAATGATTGTTCCATTCCTTCCTTTGCAAAACATGCCTTCGCATAGGCGTCAAAATAGGTCCGGTTCAGGTAGGGATGCGTCACCTTCCTGATTCTGCCCAGCAAGGAGGTCCTTTCCTCTTCGTCAAGAGCCAGCAACCTGTTGGAATGCAATTCCCTGATGATCAGGAAATGAACGGCGAACTGCCATGTGGGTTTTTTCATGGCTTCAAGTTCATCCAGCAAGGGCGCAAGGAGCGTATGAATGGAGACATGCCGGTAATTCACATCATGCATGGCGGATGATGCCCTTTGCCGGTAAATTGAGGTGACGGTTCCTCCCAGCCCGATCAGGGCTGTCTGCCTCATGCACCGCGTCCAGTACAGGCCGTCTTCTCCATAGGACATATTTTCCTCCCAGGACGGAAGTTGAAACGCAAGAGATGAACTCAGGATAACATTGCTAGGGTGCATGAATAGCAATCCCCTTAACCCCAATTTCGGATGAATACAGGATGGGATGGGGGACGTGGCGCTATGTTGGCCAACTCGTCCAGGATGTGACGGTTGGAATAAACCAATATCTGAAAAAATTAGCCGCCAGCGCCAAATGTTCTGGGTACCAGTAATCGTCCCCGTCCAGAAAAGCGATATAAAGGCCTTGGGCTTTCTTCATTCCTGCATTTCGTGCTCGCGAAACGCCGCCGTTGCGCTGGGAAATAAGATGAATTCTTTGGTCGTGAAAAGATTGGATGATAGAAACGGTTCCGTCTGTAGAACCATCGTCAACGATAATAATTTCAAAATCCTGAAATATTTGAGCCAGTACCGACTGAATGGTAGCAGCAATATATTTTTCCAGGTTATAGGCTGGAATAATAACGCTGAGAAATGGCTTCTGCATTTAGGAAGGAGATGGAACGCTTTTGGAGCTGGACGGGAATCCGGATGTGGAGGAAAGACTTCGCGCTGATTCTGGAGTAATAACAATCGGTAAATGGGGGAGGGAAAAAAAATCCCTCGTGACGCCTTCATTGTTCATCAACAAACGTGAACTCTGTGGATCATAGTCCATCTCGGGATTCTTTCCTTTTTTCCGTGCCGCTTTTCTTCATGAATCCTCCGGAACTCCCCTCCATCAGCATTATTCTGACCGGGCATAATGAGGAATATTGCATTGGAGATGCCATCCGGGCGTATTCCAGCAGGATTACGAGGGGCCGGTAGAAATCATCCTGTCTGATGACGGTTCATCCGACGGTACCTTTGCAGTCATGCAGGAAATGGCGGAGCAGTACCGGGGACCGTACCGCGTGGTATTGAACCGGAATGAAACTCCTATGAGGCGCGGGCCGCACATACGGCAGATGGTGGAGCTGGCCTCCCATGAATGGATTCTCCGCCAGGATGGGGATGATTGTTCCTTCCCCTGGAGGTGCAGGGTGTTTGCCGGGGCGGTGGCAAGGCATCCTGATGCTGTGGCTGTCGTCAGCCAGATGACCCGCGTGTATGAGGAAGCCGGCGTTATGTTCGAATTCCCGGCGTTTCCTGCTGTTCCGGAAGAGGCCCCGGTGATCAGGCTTCAAGAGGGGACTTTCTCCTCCACTGCCCATTACGGAGGCAGTATGATGATCAGGAAAAGCGCCTGCCAATGGGGGCGCTCCTGCCGATGACGGACAATTTTGAAGATGACCTGATGGGATTTCATGTGTGGCTGCAAGGCAGCATCTATGAATTGCCGGATGTCTCCCTGTACTATTACAGGTTTGCCGTCAAAAACATTTGTGCCGTCAACAGTGCAGCGCGGTTTGCCAGCATGAAAACGGCTGCGGCCTTTGAAAAAAGGGATCGGCTGATGCGGCGCCAGTTGAAGAAAAGCAAGGAAGCCGGCCTGGAACTGTGTAAGGACTTGTTGAAGGGCCGCACTCCGGTTTTCCGTTCGCGGGAAGAATTGCTTGCCGAAATGGAGGAGAGAAGAAAAGGCGATACGCTGCATTGATCAACAGCAGAACTGGTGGAACTATTCCTTCCGCCGAAGGTGGGCGCTAAGGAAGCCGGGATGGATGGGCATCGTCCATTGCTTGCCGCAAAAGGGCGATGCATAATCTTTGTCGATAGGTGAAAGCCTCCGGGAAGTGTCTTTTTTCAAACCGAAGGGATTGATCGAAGGGATGTAGGGAAAAAATGAAGGAAGTGCCGTATTTCATGGAATCATCCTTCTTTTTGGTTGTCCGGAAAAACAGGAATCAGGATAGGAAAGCAAAAAGCATTTTATGTTTTGTTACTAAAAATGAGAACTGATGGCTTAACCACGAATTTCTAATCCGGATTCAATAAAAAATACTTAATATAAATGGTGACAGTTGAGGGGAGGCAATCCTGGAAAGAAATGTCCTTCCTGTCGCGAGTTTTAAATCTGGAAAATGGAAGAAAAGCACAGGCATATCCGGGATAGCCGCTATGGTTGGATAGAATTCAGCGTGATTTTAATCGCCTATAATCTGGAGCATTATTTGAGAAAAACCGTTCAATCCGTATTGGATCAGGAATTTAAGAATTTTGAATTGATCATCGTTGATAACGGCTCGACGGATGGCACCCTTCAAGTGGTGGAATTTTTTCAGGATTCCAGAATTAACGTCATTTCCCAGGAAAATGGAGGCGCTTCGCATGCCAGAAACACGGGAGTGAAAGCGGCCAAAGGAAAATACGTGGCGTTCCTTGATGGAGATGGCTACTGGTATCCTGATCATTTGAAGATGGCATATGATTTTTTCCGGAAGCATCCTGGCGTGTACGTTTATGCCGCCAGATATACATGGAACAGGGAGGATTGCATTCCCCGCAGGAAGGGAAAACCGTGCTCCTTCGTAGTCAGGAAACTGGGGTTAAGAGGGCTTTTATCCATCCATACGAGCAGCGTTGTTCTGAATTCCTCCCTGGCATCTTCTCTTCCTTTGTGGGAAGCAGGCATGAAATACGGAGAGGATGTCCTGTATTGGATGCGGTTGATGAGAAGAACGGCGATGATTGGCTTGGGAAAAAGAGTGGGCTCCATCTATGTACAGCGTGCCGGCTCTGCCATGCAGGAGCAGGCTTGCCGTGATATTTCCGTGGAAGACCTGCTGACGCATCGGCTGGAGGAATGGAAACTGATGCCGCACAGGGAATGGCAGTTTGCCGTGCACTTTTTAATTTTGCGGGAATTACATGTGCCCAGACTGCTGAAGATGGAGAACGAAGCCCGTATCCGGTTCCTCAAAGAGATTAGTTCCATGCTGCATGGATGGCTGGAGGGACCCTGTTTTAATGCTTATGTGCAGGCCTGCTCGCGGGAGGAGCCGGCTGAGATGGGAAAGGCGTTTGACAAGCTCCAGGCCCGGGTAAACTGCTGGTGCGTCTGGGCGGACAGGGCGGAAAGATGGTGCATGCGCCCCTGGTCCCTCCTGGTAAATGGGTTGTATAAGGGATTTCTATGGGGCAAGTAAATTCCCTTTCCGCAAGGGGCCCGGAAAACCCGGAAAAAGGGATGGAGGAGAAAAGGCAAGCCGCTCTTCCCTGCGCCAACCGGATTTACCGGTAACGGTTTCTCCGTAGTAAAAAAAAAAGCGCCTTCCCACGGATAGTGGAAAGGCGCGGTAAAAGGAAAGAAAGCGTATACCGGATTAATACACGTCCCGCTGGTAGCGGCGGTGCTGTTTCATGTCCGCTACGTACTCCGCAGCTTCTTCCGGAGTCTTGTGGCCCCAGGTCTGGATAACTTCATGAAGGGCGGCGTCAACGTCCTTGGCCATGCGGGAGGCGTCTCCGCAGACGTAGAAGCATGCGCCGTTTTCCAGCCATTTCCAGAGCTCTTCGCCTTCCTGGACCATGAGATGCTGAACGTATACCTTCTTCTCCTGGTCGCGGGACCAGGCTACGGACAATTTCAATCTGCCGTCCGCCGTCAATTTGGCCAGCTCGTCTTCATAGCAGAAATCGGTAGCTTTGTATGGGTTGCCGAAGAACAGCCAATTGCCGCCCTTGTCCCCGGAGGCGATGCGTTCCTCCCAGAATGCGCGGAAGGGGGCGATGCCGGTGCCGGGGCCAACCATGATGATGGGGGTATCCCCGTCTTCCGGCAGGCGGAAATTCTTGTTGGTATGCACAAACACCCTGGCCGTATGTCCCGGCTGGAGGCGGTCCGCCATGTAAGTGGAGCACACGCCGCCGCGCTTGCGGTCCCGGGCCGTGTAGCGCACCGCGCCCACACACAGATGCACTTCTTCAGGGTGGGCGTTCGGGCTGGAGGCGATGGAATAAAGGCGCGGCATGATCTTTTTCAGGATGCCTGCAAAAGCCTCCGCAGATTCAAAGGAGGCCGGATACTCCGTTGCCAGGTCCAGCACGTCGCGTCCCCACAGGAAATCGCTGAGCGCGTCCTTGTCCCCGGCCAGCAGGGTTTCCAGCTCCTGACTGCCGGAAGCGGTTGCCCATTTGGTCAGCAGGGCCTTGTTGACATTGGTGATGTCATAGCAGTTGATCAGGGCGTCCCGCAGGCTGGCGGCTCCCCCTCCGGCGTGGGAACCTGGGAATCCGGGTTGAGGCCGAGCTTTTCAATCAGGGCCTCCACCAGGGAAGAATCATTGGAGGGAATGACGGCCAGGGCGTCTCCGGCAACGTACACCATTCCGGCGCCGTCCAGGCTGTATTCAATATGGATCGTTTCTTTCGGGCTGCCTTCCCCGGTGAGGTGCTTGACGGAAAGGACGGGTGCGGGGAACGGATTCTTTTTTTGCCGTACGGTTCGGTTGTCATGTGTAATGTAAGTTTCTGGAATGGAATAACGGAAATTACCAGCGGATGGCTGCGGCGCCCCATGTGAGGCCTGCGCCGAAGGTGACCAGGACGACGTTGTCCCCCTTGCCGAACCTGCCGGTGCGGCGCGCTTCGTCAAAGGCGATGGCCACGGCGGCGGCGGAAGTGTTGCCGTATTTCTCAATATTGATGAACACCTTGTCCTCCGGGATGGAAAGACGCTGGGCCACGGCATTGATGATGCGGAGGTTGGCCTGGTGGGGAATGATCAGCTTGATGTCGTCCGACGTCAGGCCGGCGCGTTCAATCACGCTGGCGGCGGAATCCTTCATGCGGGGAACTGCCTGGCGGAAGGTCTCCTTGCCGCGCATGGCGAGGGTAGCCAGGCGTTCGTGGGCGTTCTCCACCGTGGTGGGGCAGCGGGAGCCGCCGCCCGGAATCTGGAGCAGGTCGTGCAGGGCGCCGTCCGTGCCGATGTCCGTAGCGAGGATGGAGCCTTCCCTTCCTCTCCCGTGGAAGCCTGGAGCACGGCGGCTCCGGCGCCGTCCCCGAACAGGACGCAGGTGGTGCGGTCCTCCCAGTTGACGACGGTGGAAAGTTTTTCCGCGGCGATGATGAGGGCCGTCTTCATCTGGCCCGTGCCGAGGAACTGGACGGCCGTTTTCATGGCGAACAGGAAGCCGGAACAGGCGGCGGAAATGTCAAAGGCGGCGGCATTCTTGGCGCCCAGGGCGTCCTGGATATAGCAGGAGGTGGAAGGAGTGAACGTATCCGGCGTAATGGTGGAGACGATGATCAGGTCGATATCCTCCGGCTGCAATCCGCAGGATTCCAGCGCCCGCTGGGCGGCCTTCGTCCCCATGTGGGAGGTGTACTCGTCAGGGGCGGCGATGCGGCGTTCCACGATGCCCGTGCGTTCGATGATCCATTCGTGGGAAGTGTCCACCATCTTCTCCAGGTCCGCATTGGTCAGGCGGCGTTCCGGAACATAGGAGCCCGTACCGATGATCTTGACGGGCAGTCTTTTAAAGGCGATATCAGAATTTGCGGCCATAGCTTTGGGCGTATGATGAACAGAAAACGTCCTGACGTTTTATGTGGGGACAGTCTAAAAGAAAGGAGGCCTGATGACCAGCACAAAACACGGGACTCCTGCCATGCCGTAAACGGATGGCTTACAACAGCCATCCCTGTCCGTTGGCGGGCGGCGTGGCCCCCATCTTGAGATAGGCGGAAGGCATCGCCACGCGTCCCCTGGGAGTACGGTTGATGTACCCCTGCATGATCAGGAAAGGCTCGTGCACGTCCTCCAGCGTGGAAGCGTCTTCCCCTACGGCCACAGCCAGGGAGGAAAGTCCCACGGGACCGCCGTTAAACTTGTAAATCATGGCTTCCAGCAGGCGCTTGTCCATCTCGTCCAGGCCGTCGTCGTCAATCTCGATCATGGTCAGGGCATCGTGCGCCAGTTGCTCCGTAATCACGCCGTCGCCGCGTACCTGGGCGTAATCCCGCACCCAGCGCAGCAGGGAATTGGCCACGCGCGGCGTGCCTCGGGAGCGCAGGGCGATCTGAAGGGCGCCTGTCGGTTCCACGGGGACGTTCAGCAATCCGGCGGATCGCTCGATGATCGCGCACAGATCCTCCTGCGTGTAATAATCCAGCCGGTTCACGAGGCCGAAGCGGGAACGCAGCGGGCTGGTCAGCATCCCGGCGCGGGTGGTGGCCCCACACCAGGGTGAACTTGGGAAGATTCAGTTGGATGGAGCGGGCGTTCGGGCCCTGGTCGATAATAATATCCAGCCGGAAATCCTCCATGGCCGGGTACAGGTACTCCTCAATGGCCGGGTGAAGGCGGTGGATCTCGTCAATAAACAGGATGTCCCCTTTTTCCAGATTGGTCAGCACGCCTGCCAGGTCCCCCGCCTTCTCGATCTGGGGGCCGGACGTCGTATGGATGCGGCAGCCGACGGCATTCGCGATAATATTGGCAAGCGTCGTCTTCCCCAGGCCAGGGGGGCCGCTCAGCAGAATGTGGTCCAGCACGTCGTCGCGCTGTTTGGCGGCTTCCACCATCAGCATCAGGCGGTCCTTGATCTTCTCCTGCCCGCGGAACTCGCTGAAGGCAGGCGGTCGGAGGGACAAATCAAAGGCGGAGGGGGGTGTCTCCGTGGTGCGTGTGTAAAAGGACTCTCCCATGCGCAGGACTAGCAAACCTGTCTTTGAGGCATCCGTCAAGATGGAAGTGCAGGCGGGAAGCGCCTTTTCCGGGACATGCCGTAAGCCTCTGGTCTTTTTTGATTGCGGATGGAATACGGTTCCGTCAGAATCGTGCGCAATGAAATGGCGTATCCTACCTCTTCTGCTGGCGCTGGGCGGCAGCGTTTTTGCCGCTGGCGACGTGGAATCCCGTCCCTATCACATCATCCCGGAACCCGTCGAAGTCAGTACTTCCTCCGGAGTCTGTAAATCCCCCAAAATCCTCAAGCAGGCCGCCAATAAGGCCCTGGGGCCGGAGGGATACAAGCTCACCATCAAGCCGCAGGGCGTGGAAATCCAGGCTGGCGATCGCGCGGGCCTCTTTTATGCCAAAAATACGCTGGAACAGCTCCAGGCCCAATACAGGGACGGCGGCATTCCCTGCGGCGTCATTGAAGACAAGCCCCGGTTTGGCTGGCGCAGCATGATGATGGACACCGCACGCCACTTCGTGCCGGTGGAGGACGTCAAAAAAAATTCATTGATGTGATGTCCTTCTACAAATTCAACAAACTCCATTTCCACCTCACGGATGATCAGGGCTGGCGCCTTCCCGTGCCCGGATACCCCAAGCTGGAAAGCGTGGCCTCCAGGCGTAAGGAAACCTTTGGCAACAAAACCCCCCATGGTGGCATGTACACCAAGGAACAGCTCAAGGACCTGGTGAAATACGCCGCCGCACGGAACATTGAAATCATCCCGGAAATAGACGTGCCCGGCCACAACCAGGCCCTTTGCACCGCCTATCCGAATTCCTCTGTTTCCCGAACCCCAAGCTGGAAGTGCGCACGAATGCGGGCATCTCCTACACGCTGGTATGCCCCGGCAACCCGGACGTCTGGAAATTCTACAACGCCGTCTTCAATGAACTCAAAGACATCTTCCCGTCCCAATACGTGCATCTGGGCGGAGACGAAGCGCCGGAAGACAACTGGATGAAATGCCCCAAATGCGCGGACTTCCGTGAGAAAGCCGGCATCCGTGAGGAAAACAAAAAGGCCGCCGCGCAAAAGGAAATGGTGGAATTCTTCACCCGGTGCGCCAAAATGCTGAAAAGCCGCGGAAAAACGGCCGTCTTCTGGTATGAACCCATGGGCAAATATCCGGACGGAGTAATCGTAACCACGTGGAGAGGCGGCCACACGCCTAAAACGGTAGCCAACACCACGGGCGACAAGGTGGACGTTATCTGCGCCCCCAACGGCAAATGCTACTTTGACTATCCCCAGCTTCCCGGCGACTGGCCCTCCGGCCAGCCGGACACGGGCTGGATGCCCGTCAACACGCTGGAAAACGTGTACTCCCTGGAACCGGGACACGGCCTCTCCGCCAAGGAAATGGAACGTGTGCGCGGCGTAGACTGCTGCCTGTGGGCGGAACGCCTGCCGAACATTGAACGCGTTTTCTACCAGGCTTACCCGCGCGCCCTCGCTCTGGTGGAAACCGCATGGTCCCCCAAGGAGGTAAAAAACCTGAACCGCTTCAAGGACAAACTGGAATTCCACAAAAAATTCATGCAGGAAAAATGGGGTATCGATCTCGAACGCCCGGAAAAGAAATAATGACCGGACAGCAAGAGTCCCTTCCTGAAAGACGCAAACGCTGAAAAAATAGGAAGAACGTTTTTTGCCCTTCTAAAGAAGGAGGCATCGGGCACGAAGGACTCAACCTTGCTCAATGACAGGCTTCTGTAGATAACAGAAGCCTGTTATATGGTATCACGAGGTTCTCTTGCCATCCTTTTCAGAATTCCCTGGATACCTATGCGCTTCCATCCTCTTAAGGCAACAGACGGAAACACGGGAAGAGCTTGAGGAAAACAGTAAAATGCCTCCCAAGTGAAAAAAAAGATTGCCAACCCCCCTCTTCTACCGTTATATTACCCCCCGCTTTCCTATCTAACACAATTTATCAACGGGCAGGTGTCAGAGTGGTCGAATGAGCACGCCTGGAAAGTGTGTGTACTGGCAACAGTACCGAGGGTTCGAATCCCTCCCTGTCCGCCATTAATTTTACGCCGCAATATATTCGTAATGAATATATTGCGGTTTTTTTTTCTAGGAGTCTGGGGAAAATATTGGGAAAAAATAGAGAATAATTATTGCGAAATAAGCCTTGAAATATTCCGAATAAGAGACACCATAGCGAAGAAATTTACACTGATAATGGAAACGAATATCCAAACTTCTATAAGAGTTAGCGGAAATATTATTAGGAATTATCCAGTAAAATACCTACGAATTTGTAGCATTAAATGAGTTAATAAAAAATTCATATGATGCATTTGCTGAGACTGTGACGATTCATTTAGATCCGATATCTAGGAAATTGACTATTCGAGACGATGGAAGTGGTATGGATCGTAATGATGTCAATGAATTGTTTCATTTAGCAGATAGCCATAAAAAATATGGGACTCCTATCAAGTATAAAAAATAAAAACAATAAAGATAGATTACGTTATACACAAGGAGCAAAGGGGTTGGGGTTTTTAGCCGCTCTTAAATTTGGCAACAAAATAACATGGAAAACAAAAAAAGATATTGGGATTCAATTTTGCATAACCGACAAATCAAAACTAATAGATCTTGATAATATTAGTTCTCATGATATTAAAATTTCAAATATTGATTTAGAAAAAATGGAACCATAATAGAGATAGAAGAGGTAGAAAAGTACTACTTTGAAGCTCTAAAATCATATTTTGAAGGAATAGGGGAGAGAGAAGGGCAAAAATTGCAAATGCCTTCTATAAAGAAGCAATTGAAATGTCTTTTTCTTGTGGAGAAAAAAAGTTCAAAAACAAATCATTAAAAGACTTTAAAAATATTCTAAAAAAAGAAGGCAACTATTATATATAGAGTATTCTTTCAAAAAATGAATGCATAAAATTCTATAGAAAAAAGAATTATGCAAAACAATAGACTATAAAAAAAAAACCAAAAGAAGATTTTGAAGTAGAGTTAGAAATACTTATCTATGATTTTGGGCATAATCCAAAAGATAAAAAAAGAAATTGATCCCTTATTTCTTTCAAAAAAATGGTGAATTACGCCCATTGATATATATTAATGACAATCTTTTGATAATGAAAATTTGTTTGATCCAAATATAAATAGATCTAAACGCTCTTCAGAATCTTTACCTCAAATAATCGGTTACGTTAAAATATTTTGCGAGAATCCTCGAATCGAATTCAATTCTGATAGAACTCAATTTGTTCAAAATGATATCACGGACGCCATAGAGGAATTTCTTAAGAATATAAATAGCAAAATTCAAAAAAAATAGGTTCACAAATTAAAATCGAGGCTAAAGTTAATGAACCTATTATTACGGGGCCAAGTATACCTGATCCAGATGAGGATGAAGCTAGTTCAGGAACTGCACGTATAATTTTAAGAAATGATGGTGAGATATCAGAATATATTCCAAGCCCACAAATTAATTTGTACGATTACATAGTTTTAAAAAAGAATAGTAGCGGAGAGAATATAAAGAATGATGATATTAATATAACAATAGAATCAGATGATTTCGATATAACAGACAGCACAAACATTATTCCAAGTATAACTCGACCTTGTTCTTATGATGTTTTTTATAGGTATATAGATAAAAAAACAGGAAATATCACAGCAAAATTATTTATTGATTTTATAGAGAAAGAAGCACCCATAAAAGGAGGTGGCGGACCTAAAAATTTGATTAGAATATCCTCTACGGATGGATATAAATTATCTATACCTATTTTGAGCGATATAATTAATCAAATAAATTACGCATATAAGAGTAAAAGAAAATAAATATAAAGAACTTATTGCTTGTTCTTTACGTTCCGCTTTTGAGCTTTGCCTTGATCATGCCATCAGAAAAAAACGCGTTTTGTTCGCTGATAATACTAGAAAGATAGAAGACAGGGTTTATTGTCTTTTTGAATTTTTTCGAAGCTTCTAATCCATTATTAACTATTATAGATAGAGTAACTGCTATAGGTTTTAATAATCTTAAAAATTCTTTAGTCCCGGAAAATGCTTATAACTGTATAAAAAAAATGTCATCTTGGGGCTCATAGATCTTCAAGTTATCTTACAAATTCTATGATTCAAGATGCCGGTAAAGTTTTAGGATTATTTTGCGTTTGCATTAATGAATTTGTTCTTAATGTGTCAATTCCTAAAGCTCATCTTGGGAAGAAATAATTATTAATACATATGGGATTGGATATTTCATTCAAGGATTATAGAAAAGATGATATTCATGGGACGGTTTTGTATCCGGCTATGATGGTTGCTCCTGTTCAAAAACTGATTCTAGAAAGGATATTTAAAAAGGAAAAAATATCCTCTGTTTTTGATCCATTTCATGGATCAGGAACCGCCTTATATGAGTCTTATGAAATAAATCCGGATGTAAATCTATTTGGGTGTGACATAAATCCTTTGGCAAACCTAATTACTACTGTCAAACTGAATGGGATACCAAGGTTTTTTAAAAATGACATGTATGAATTGGAATGTAAGTTGAAAGGATCTACTAATTTTGAATGCTTCTCATTTCATAACGTAGAAAAAATGGTTTCGTTCTGATATTATCGAAAATTTGAGTCTTCTTAGGGATTCAATTTCTAGTATAAAGCATAAGACTTCGCGACTATATTTTTTGGTATACGATGTGTAATATTATACGTAAATATAGCAATACAAGAACATCAACGTATAAATTACACATCAAAGAAACTGAGGCAATTTCAAAAATGACGAATAATGTAATTTCTGATTTTATTAGCTCGGCAAAAAATAATATATTAAAATTTAATAAATCGAAAGCTAAATACAAACTTTATAAAGATGATATTTTAAAAGTATCAAATACCTTTTTGAATGACCAATTTGATATAACTATTACTTCTCCTCCATATGGTGATAATGGTACAACAGTTCCTTATGGACAATTTTCTTCACTAGCATTACAATGGATACCAGACAATGATCTTATTATTAATGATTGGGAAAGAGAAAACTATTCTATAATTGATACAAAAAGTTTAGGTGGATCTAGAGATAACAAAAACACACGTTTATCCGAATATGAACTTGATTTGATAAAAGAATATATTGTCAATATTAGATTGGATAAACAGAGAAAAGTTATAAACTTTTTTGTCGATTACTTTTTTGCTCTCGGACAGATGTGCCGTTATACAAAAAAATACATAATATTGACTTTGGGAAATAGAACTGTCGATGGTATCAATATTGATTTGACTAAAATATCTTCTCATTATTTGGAAGATAATGGATTTACACAAATAGCATTAGAGACAAGAAATATAGTAAAAAAAAGAACGCCAAAACTTACTTCGAAAGTAGGAAACACTTCGGTTCCATCTATGAATGAAGAATTTATAATTATTCATAAATCAATTTAAATAAGAAATTTGGAATGAATAATTCTCCTTACTGATTGCTAATTGGTGATAACTTTTTGATTTTCCTCTCCCAAATTTCTTCTTGTTCCTTTCTCTATTCATAATCGTGTCAGTCCTTCATGCTTTCTCCGAACTCATGGGGATCGTGTGGACTGGGATCGTGGCTCCAAAATCTGTTCCAATTAGTATTATCTTCTTTTGAATCATCGTCCATTACTAACTGTCCTGTCCTAAATTCTCATAGTATTCTTTCTGTGCTTTCTACTTTTCCCGTTTCATTAATTCCCTAATAGAGAAAAATTTTTTATCATAGGATTACGGTATATTTGATGCTTGTTAGGAATAATCAGGATTTCTTAATAACTTATTCACTTATTCCAGCAATGTCAGTTTCAGGTTTCGGGTAGCTTTTATCGGCAATCCATTTTTTTGTTTTGGCTACTATTTCGGGGGTGACGGTGAAATCGTAATTAGCATAGTCGCCGATATGGAATTGTCCGGTTTTGAAGAAGCCCCATTTCTCGAAGAAGTCGGTCAGGTCGGTTTTTGTGGCGTCGCAGCAGGCTTTGACGAATTCGAACTGGTATTTGATCGTTTCATTTCCGCCGTAGTTTCCCGCATTGTTGCGCAGGTACTCCATTACGTCAGGGTAGAAGTCGGGATGTCCGTTTTCGGTAAAGTAGAGATGGAGCTGCCACAGGGGGACCAGCTTGTTGAAGACATCCTTTGATTGCAGATAGGCGATTTTTCCGTCGATGATTTCCTTGCGCGCCTTGTCGTAGGTACCCTGGCGCTTCAAGCGGCTTTCGTTGCCCGTTTTGGCGGCGGCTTGCAGAGAGAAGATGTTGTTGCTGACTTCCATCATGCCGCCCCAGGTCATCGGACGCATCTGCATCACGTGGCCGACTTCGTGGGAGAAGCCCCAGCAGGCGTCACCCTTGAGGACGTTTTCAGGATCGGTCACCATTCGCATGGTGCCATTGTCTCCCCAGGTAGGCGACTCCATCACCGTCGCGGAACATGTAGTAGTTGAAGTTCACGCGGGCAAAGACGCGATTTTTCGGGATTTTGCCGTATTTCTCAAGGCCCATCAGCTGGTATTGGATGCCTATCAGCTTGTCGTAGGCGTTGATGAGTTCAGTGCCGCGGTCCCTGGTGAATTTTTTCAGGAATTCGACGGGGTAAGCAACCTGGATGTATTTTCCCCGGGCGTCCATGATCGGGGAGACGGCCTGGTCAAGCAGGCGCACCCAGTCTTCGTTGGTATCGCCCCGGGTGGTGTCGAAATAGCCGTTGACTTTGCCCGTCACGAAATGGACAGTGATTTTCGGCGCCGTGTCGGCATCATTGCTGAAGTAGCTGATGTAGGCGTTGGCGGGCGTTTCTACATCAATGATGTTGATTCCTTCCTTGAGGGGTATTTGCTTTTTGTGCAGTCCCCAGCCGTTGGGATCCTTCGTCGGCTGCACTCCTTCGGCCGGCTTGCGCATCAGGTTCGGGAGCAGGAGGCTGATTTCACGTCCATCCGTCTTGCCGACCAGCACGACGTGCTGCCCTTTTTCCAGGTAGACGCCCGTCATGTTGTCGTATTTGCTGAATCCATCTCCGATTCTGAGATTTTTGCCCGTCTGGCGTGGCGAGGGAGGGCCTCGTATTCGGCATACAGGTAGTCCGGCTTGTAGTTGCCTGCCAGGATTTTGCCCGCGAGGTCCTTCATCGCGTCAGACTGGAAGGCGGAAATGTCTTTAACCTCCTGCTTCAAAGCCGTGCAGGAGGCATCCTTGAATAGCTGGAGGTCGTTGCCGATGCTTTCCGGAGTGTTGGCCGCAAATACGGATGCGAGCGACAACAGGGGCAGGGTGAGGAATGAAATGATTCGGTTCATGATAACGTGGGAGTGGGTGATTCTACGATGTTACAAGTTACATTCTCCGTTTTCCTCTTCTTTCACCATTTCTCTTTTTACCGGCAAACGAAAAAATCAACTCGCTTCAACGGAAGACGGGGCGGTTTGATGAATGGGAACGCTCTCACGTTGTATAGCTGGTTTTCTTTGCGTATGGCGTGTTTTTTTAAAGGCTTCCATGTTTTACTCAATTGCCTTCCCATACTGCTGTAGTCCTGATGAGGGCGTTTGCGACTGTAACGCTTGAACCATTTGATTGAGTCTTTCTGAAATTCTTCGACATCGGCATAGAATTTCTACCACGCGCCTCCCCGCAATATTCTCTTCCTGTCATCCGTCAGAATGGCTTTTATGTGCCATCTGTGTTGCTGATAGAAGAACAGCATGTTGTTGTTCAGGATGAGGGCTGCCTGATCGAGGCGTTTCTCCATGTAGAGAAAGCGGAGGCAACGGATCCATAGGTTTCTATGAGCATTTACAGGTAGATTCTGCCTGTGTTTTTGGGTTTGCCCGTACAGAGAGAGTCCGGCACAGCCGGGAACCTTGCTTTCCACAGCCATTCCTTGAAGCAAAGTCGCTCTTTTCGGAAGGATGGGAGCTGTTTTGAGTTGCTTGACTTGAGTGAACTCCTTTTCCAGTTTCAGAAACCATTTCCTGCGGTTTCCCGGGTGCGGGTTTCTACTTCGAGAGGCATTAAAGTTATAGAAATGATCGGCTTCTCACCCTCCTTTAAGAGTCTTATTCTTGAACGGAGAGGCTTCGATACTGTTTTAACAGGAGAGTAGCCTCCAACCGTTTTTCCAATTCCAGCTTCTGATGAAAGGGTCCTTCATTTTTCAAATCAGGTTATTGTTTTTGAGGGCTAACAAGCTTCTTTGGGTCAAGGCTACCTATTTTTGCGCTGCTGGCTATTGTTACGGCTATTGCCTCCATTTACCTGGGCGAGTTTGTTCCGTTTGATATTTTCCAAAAGATCGGGGCCGATACGGTCGATACGATTTTGAACATCCTGGCTTCAAGCATGCTGGCGGTTACGACTTTTTCCTTAACCACGGTTGTTTCCGCTTATGCGGCGGCAACATCGAGCGTGACGCCCAGGGCCACGAAGCTGCTGATGGAGGATTCCACGGCCCAGAATGCTCTTTCCACGTTCATCGGTTCCTTCATTTTCAGCCTGATTGCGATTATTTTCCTGAATTCCGGCATGTATGACCAGCGGGGAAGGGTGGTTCTGTTTGTTGTCACCCTGGGGGTGATTGCCATTATTCTGGTCACGCTCATCCGGTGGATTGAGCATTTATCCAGGCTTGGCCGGGTGGGAGAGACTTCGGAGCTGGTGGAGGGAGTAACGGAGAGGGCATTGCTGGAACGCGCCCGGGAGCCCTATCTGGGCGCCAATCCCCTGGTTGACAGGGAGCTTGATATTCCGGAAAATGCAGTTCCCGTCAGGAGCGATCAGACAGGCAATATTCAATATATTGATATTGAAAAGCTGGACCATCTCTCCAGGGATAGAGATCTTGATCTTTACGTCGTCTCGCTCCCGGGGATTTCGTGTCCGTTACCTCGGTTCTGGTTTATGCTGACAAGCCTGTGTCAAATGAAACCCGGCGTGATTTGCTTGGAGCGTTTATCATCGGGCATGAGCGCAATTTTGAACAGGACCCCAGGTTCGGACTGTGCGTGCTTGCCGAGATTGCTGCCAGGGCCCTGTCTGCGGCCGTCAATGATTACGGAACGGGTATTGATATTATTAACCGGGGCGTGCGGCTGCTGACGAAGTATGCCCAGGAAGAACGCCGTCCCGGCGTGAAGCACGAGAGATATGGGTGCCTCCGTTGACCGTCTCCAATTTGTTTTCGGATATTTTCAGCCCTATTCTGCGCGACGAAGGAGGGATTATGGCGATTGACATCAAGTTGTTGAAGGCTTTTGCCGCATTGCATGGCCTGGATAACGGGCAGTTCAAGGAGGAAGCCCGCAAGTATTCCCGCCAATGCTATGAACATGCATCCAGAACGGTAGTGCTGGATGAAGATAAGGAAGTCCTGAAAAAACTGGTCATTGATTAGCTTGCTTGTCTTCACGGTGAAGAAGAGAGGTTTTAGAAGTCCAGGTATGGTTGAATGGGCTGAATCTTATTAACGGTCCACAGTTTTCCGGATGGCCCAGGTTGCAAAAAGGCGTTATTTTCCGGGAGAATCCATGGGAGAGAAATCATCATGGTAAAACGGATGGTTGCCCGGAATTTCCATGTTCATCAATATGGCAACTACGGACGTCATGTCCGTTGAGTAATATTCAACATTTTCATGTAAAGTGATTTTTGGGCAGGAGGAAGTTTCATTCATTCCCCGGTTATTTTCTTCAGCATGTTGAATTTTCGATAGGTACCGGACCGTACATGACCATGATTCAGCGTATTGTCATGAAGGTAAGCACATGTTTTCGTACCGGAGTTCTTTTTTGCCTGTTGATGGCTGGCAGCCCTTATGGTTTGGCGGAGAAACCCGTTTTAACGGACTGGAATTACTTGCCGTCCTATGGACAGTCGCTTTCCGTAGGGTGGACGGCCAAGCCGGTGGTGACGACGGAGCAGAAGAACGGCAATTTGATGTTCAAGGGCGGCGTCCGCCCTTTTGAGGGCGGCAATGACCGGAGCGCCGTGATTCCCCTGGTAGAAGGCGTTTCACCTGACGGCGCCAGGGGAGAGACGCCCGTTTCGGCGCTGCCGGGAATTTCATGCGCCTGCTGAAGAAGCGTGACTCCGGGAAGGCGTCCAACGTCCGGTTTCTGTGCTCTGCTGACGGAGTGGGAGGTGTCAGCATCGGCGTTCTTTCCAAAGGCAAGGCTCCCTACCAGCGCATTCTGGATGATTTGACGGCGGGGCGCGAGCTCGCCTCCAAGGCCGGCAAGTCATTTTCCATGCCGTGTTTCCTGTGGACGCAGGGGGAAACCGACCAGCAGGACAGGAAAACCGGGGAATGGTACAAGGAGAAGATGCGCGCGCTGATTCAGGATATTGACGCGGACGCCAAGGCCGTCACCGGACAAAAGAATGACGTGCTGTGCTTTGGATACCAGGTTGCCTCCCATCTCAATTATTTTGCCCAGAATCCGACGGATTATCCCGCGATTGCCGTGGCCCAGCTGGATTTGGCTCTGGAAAAGGACAGCCGGTACATCATGACTACGCCCATGTACCATTTTTCCTATAGCGACGGGGTGCATTTGACCGCTCCCATGTCCCGGCTTTACGGGGAGTATGCCGGATATGTCATGTACAAGGTGCTGGTGGAGGGCGTGCATTGAAGCCCATCCATCCTGTCGCCCATGCAGTTGGCAGGAAGGGGAAGGACTGGACGGTAGACGTGAAGTTTTTCGTGCCTGTGCCTCCGCTGGCGCTGGATACCAAGACGATCCTTGATCCGGGCAATTACGGCTTTTCCCTGGTGAACGCGCAGGGCGAACCCCTGGAGATCAAGTCCGTCACGCTGAACGGCAGAGACGCCGTCCGCATCATAATGTTGTCCGACCCTTCCGGCTGTCATCTCCGGTACGGAATGACCTTGAAGGAGAAACTTCCTTCCGGCCCGCGCACCGGAGCGCGCGGATGCCTGCGGGATTCCCAGGGGGAGAAGGTAAAGACCCGGATTCAGGACGTCGTTTACCGCATGGACAATTGGTGTCCGTTTTTCGACTATCCCCTGGATTCCCGGAATGGGATGAACAAGACGAAGTCCAGGTAGATTTTCATGTGACTGCCAGATTTTTTTGGTTTCTCACTCCTTCAGCATGGTTTATCCATTCCTTTGGAGAGAGTCAGAGTTTCTGCTCTGGTCTTAGGATGGTACGGCATGGATTGCGGTTGTAGAGCCCTTCGGAACAAGATAAAGTCCAGTAATGATGAATACCATGTTCAAGTTTTTTGATGGGTGCGGTGTGCGCCGCAGTTCTGCCCGCCTTCGGGCAGGGAGAGAAGACGGATTTTCCCACGGACAAGGCGGTGACCGTATTCAGCGCCGGGGAAGGGAACCCTTATGCGTCCATCCGCATTCCCGCCTTGCTCAATATCGGGAAGGGGCAGCTTTTGGCGTTTGCCGAAGGCCGGTATAAGAATACTGACCAGGGGAGAACGACATTATCATGAGCGTCAGCAAGAATGGCGGAAAAACCTGGTCACGCCCCCGGGCGATCGCCAAGTCGCATGGGGCCACCTTTAATAATCCGTGCCCGGTTTATGATGCCAAGACCAAGACCGTAACCGTCGTATTCCAGCGTTATCCCGCAGGAGTCAAGGAACGGCAGCCCAATATTCCCCAGGGTTGGGATGACGAGAAGTGCATCCGCAATTTCATGATCCAGAGCAGGAATGGCGGTTCCTCCTGGACGAAGCCGGAGGATATCACGAAGACGACCAAGCGCCCCACCGGCGTGGACATCATGGCTTCCGGCCCGAATGCGGGAACCCAGTTGAAGAGCGGCCCCCACAAGGGGCGCCTGGTGATTCCGATGAATGAAGGGCCGTTCGGCAAATGGGTGATTTCCTGCATTTACAGTGATGACGGCGGCAAAGCTGGAAGCAGGGCCAGCCGACCGCCAATATGAAGGGCCTGGTGAATGAAACGTCCATCGCGGAGACGGATAACGGAGGCGTGGTCATGGTCGCGCGCCACTGGGGCGGAGGCAATTGCCGCCGCATCGTGTGGTCACAGGACGGCGGCGAGACATGGGGTGAAGTGGAAGATGCTCCGGAATTGTTTTGCGACAGCACGCAGAATTCCCTGATGACTTATTCTCTGACGGCCCAGCCTGCCTTTGGCGGCAAGAGCCGCCTCCTGTTTTCCGGTCCCAGCGCCGGACGGCGTATCAAGGGACAGGTGGCGATGAGCTATGACAACGGCAAAACCTGGCCGGTGAAAAACTGTTGGGAGAAGGCAGTTTTGCCTATTCCAGCCTCGCCATGGTAGAACCCGGTGTCGTGGGCGTGCTTTATGAGGAGAATCAGGCGAACATCAAGAAGTTGAAGTTCGTTCCCATTACGATTGAGTGGCTGACCGACGGAAAGGATACGGGCCTGCCTTCCGGCAAGAAACCCCCGGTATCCAAGTAGAGTTTTATTGGGAGGGAGGCCATTTCATTCCCCCTTCTGCGCGCTGTTCTGGCTGGTCCAAGCTTCCTTCATAGTAGCTCAAGTTATTGGTTAATGTCCAGAGCCATTCCAGCCAGCAGAAGTTTCTCCTGAAATGGTGCAAGGACACCCGTACAGGGTTGAATCTATGGCATCATTGATATCTGGCCGACAGGGCGGTCAGGCAGCAGAAGAGGGAGAAAAAGTGGCGCAAAACCGGTTACTATTAAAAACCTCTTGCAACAATGAATTGAGGGCATGCAAATTTTCCGGTTCCCGGCAGAGGAACAGGATTTTTTGCTTTGGAATTTCCAGGTATGACAAGGTGCGGATGGTTTGTCGGCTTGATTCCGGGGAGGACGCAGTTACCCTGCAAGGCATCCGTTGCCCTTGGAGCTCTTCCCATTCGGGAGGGCCGGCAAACGGAAGATGATTCCCCGTTTCAATATATGTCCTGGATTTATCTGGTGTTGGCCGGTCTCTGTGAGATCGGATGGCCTCTGGGCTTCAAGCTTTCACAGGCGCCCGGCACGGGTTCCGGCAGGTTTGCCGCCTGCATTGCGTTCTCCGTGTTCAGCATGGCCCTGAGCGGTTTTCTTCTGTGGCTGGCCCAGCGCAGCATTCCCATCGGCACCGCTTATGCGGTGTGGACGGGCATCGGCGCGCTGGGAACGTTTCTGGTGGGCATCCTGTGGTTCGGGGATTCCTCCAATGTCTGGCGCATGCTGGCGGCCACCTTCCTGCTGATAGGCATTATCGGGTTGAAGCTGGCCCCCGGGCATTGAACTTCCCTGTAGGGCAATTCATGCCGGGGCGCCGGAGAAGGTCAGCGTGCAGCAGCCCTCCGGAAGGGTTCAACGGTGGGAAATATCTTTTTCCCCACTGTTCCGCAGGCGTCGGAAGGCATGCGCCAGTCTCCTCGCGGAGAAAGGGCAATCGTGCCTACCTTGGGGCCGTCCGGCATGCAGCTGCGCTTGAATTGCTGCCGGAAGAAGCGGCGGATGAAGATGCCCAGGCAGCGGCGGATGAAGTCCGGCTGGAATTCGCCGCGGAAGGCGTGCTCCGCCAGATACAGGATTTTGTCCGGCTCTGCCCCGTATTTGATGAAGTGGAAGAGGAAAAAGTCATGCAGGTCGTAAGGCCCCAGCACGTCTTCCGTACGCTGTTCAATGGAGCCGTCGCCTGACGGAGGCAGAAGCTCCGGGCTGACGGGGGTATTGTTGATGTCCGCGAGGGTGGCGGCCAGTTCCGGGGACGATTCTCCGGCGATGTGTTCAATGAGGCACCGTATCAGCGTCTTCGGAATGGAGCAGTTGACCGCGTACATGGACATGTGGTCTCCGTTGTAGGTGCTCCAGCCCAGGGCTATTTCCGACAGGTCTCCCGTTCCCACGACCAGCCCCCCGGTTTTGTTGGCCAGGTCCATCAGGATTTGCGTGCGTTCGCGGGCCTGGACGTTTTCATAGGTAGTGGTGCGTTCGGCGGGATCGTGCCCGATGTCGCCGAAGTGCCGGAGGCAGCATTCGGAAATGGGGATTTCCCGAAGCTCCGCGCCCAGAAGGCGGCACATGGTTACGGCATTGTCGTGGGTTCTGTCCGTGGTGCCGAAGCCCGGCATCGTGACGGCCAGAATGTCGGAGGCGGGGCGCTTCAACGCCCGGCAGGCGCGCTCGCAAATAAGCAGGGCCAGCGTGGAGTCCAGACCGCCGGAGATGCCGATGACAAGCCGCCGTGCATCGGTGTGCTCCATTCTTTTAGCCAGTCCCGCTGTCTGGATGGCGATGATTTCTTCGCACCGTTCCGGGCGGTGTGCGGGAGAGGGCAGAAATGGCCTCGCCGGATTAAAGGCGTATTCCAGACCGAGGGGGGCGGGAACTTCCGCCGGCAGCGTCAGATGAAGGGCATTTCCGGCAGGGGAAAGGGATTTGCTGTCATTGAAGGAACTTTCGGAGAGGCGCGCCGCGGCCAGCCGTTCAAAGTCCACGTCTGCAAGGATCAGGGCGCTTTCTCTGCCGAACCGTTCGCCTTCAGCCGCCAGCCTGCCGTTGTCCGCAATGAGGGAATGCCCGCCGAATACGGTGTCCGTGGTGGATTCATGCACGCCTGCGGAGGAAAGGACATAGGCGCAGAGGCACCTGCCGCTTTGCTGTTTGACCAGTTCGCGACGGTAGGCGGCCTTGCCCGTGAGTTCCGTTCCCGCGGAGGGGTTGAATATGGCCCTGGCTCCCTGAAGGGCCAGTCCGGAGCTGGGGGGAATGACGCTCCACAGGTCTTCGCATATTTCCACGCCGAAGCTGAAGGAGGAGGCTGCATCGTGGAAGATGATTTCCATTCCGAACGGAATATATGCCCCATTGACTTTGGCCTCCTTCGTCCCTGTTCCCAGCTTCCTGCCGGAGGTAAACTGCCGCTTTTCGTAGAATTCCCGGTAGTTGGGGAGCACGGTTTTGGGAACCAGCGCCAGCACTCTGCCGGACTGGATGACCGCCGCCGTGTTGTACAGGGCATCTTCATGCAGGAAGGGCAGGCCCGCCACGGCAATGGTGCCTGAGCCTTCCGTGGCTTCTGCAAAGCGGCGCAGGCCGTCCAGGGCCGCCTCCCGCAGGCGCGGCTGGAAGAAGAGGTCTCCGCAGGAGTAGCCCGTGATGCTAAGCTCCGGAAAGACGACGGCAGCAGCTTTCTGTTCCGCAGCCTTCCGGAATCCGTCCATGAGCTGGTCGACGTTGTAATCCACATCAGCCACGCGGAGCTGGGGGACGGCGGAGGCAAGTCTGTAATATCCGAACATGGGCGGCGCAGTCTGGAAAATGGAGCCCGCAGATGGTCGTTTTCCCGTAATCAGGACGCAATCCGGGAGAAGCGGGCCTGATCCGGATACTAAAAGCTCGTGAAAGACTTGTAAAGCCATCAGTGGGGACTGCATCCCGCCCGTCTGCCGGGAGGATGAGGAAGCGGCAGGAAAAGGTATTCCACCCGGCTGCCTTCAACGGGCCGGGCGGCGGGAGCGGCTCTTATGCCTTTTTTCCTGAAATCCCGCGGTGCGGCGGTTTTTCATGCTCCGGGAACACCATTGTAGCTGGAAAAACGGGAGAAAAGGAGTAAACCATCTCACAAAGCCCGATGAATAATACTGACCGATTTACCGGAAAAGCCGGGGCCTACGTTCAGGGCAGGCCCGGTTATCCCGCCGCCGTTGTTGAGCTTCTGACGCGGGAAACCCGCCGGGAGAATCTCCGAATGGCGGATATAGGTTCCGAACAGGCATCCTGTCCCGCGTCATGCTGGAGCATGGCTGGACCGTGTACGGCGTGGAGCCTAACGATGACATGCGGAGGGAGGCGGAGAAGGTGCTGAAGGGTTTCCACCGCTTCCATTCCGTGCCGGGAACGGCGGAGCATACCCTGCTTCCCGGCGCTTCCGTGGACCTGGTAACGGCGGCGCAGGCGTTCCACTGGTTTGACGCCGCCGCGTTCAAGCGGGAATGCCGCCGTATTCTGGCCGCGGAGGGCAGAATAGCCCTGATCTGGAATTCCAGGGTGGAAGACGGCCCCATTGTCCGGGAGGAAGGGAACATCCATCGTCTTTACTGCCCGCGTTTTTATGGATTCAGCGGGGGCCTGGCCGACTTGACGGATAGACTCGGCGAGTTTTTCGACCACCGCTTCCGGGTATTCCGCTTTCCTAATGATCTGTCCTATACGCGGGACCAGTATCTCCGCCGCATGATGTCCGCCTCCTATGCCCTGACGGAAAAGGATGAGGGCCATTCCCCTGGCTGGACGCCCTTAACGGGCTGTTTGACCGGTTTGAGACGGGAGGCCGTGTTACGGTTCCGAATGAAACCGTGGTGTATTTAGGGGCCTGCTGAGGACGCACCGTTCATGCACTGCATCCGGAAAAGGATGTTCACGCGTTCCTTTGCCGGTTGTTTCCTTGGCCTCCATCCAGTGCGATGTTCTTCCGGCAGAAGCCCGGAACCGCAACGGCCCTTCTGCCGGAATATCCCGGAAATGTCCGGCAATGAAAAAAGGAAAGCTTTCTTTCAGTTCATGGATTGAAAGATGATGGCGGCAAGGACGGCGATGATTGCCAGAACAACAATGATGGTGGGAATATAGCGGGTTTTGTTCACGTCAAGAGTCCTCTCACTGTTGAGGCGGGAAAGATTCTCCCCCTGCCGCGTAGCGGGAGAAAAGGTCATGAAGCTGGGAGTAATCCAGGGCTTTGGGAGCCATGTAAAGTTCCCTGTTCTTCCCGTTGACGAACGAGATTTCGCAATGGTAGTTTTCCGGACCGTTGCATGTGGCCTGGAGGAACTCGTCTCCGCGGCTGCAGATGATGAAGGCCTCCGTATCGTTTTTGATGCCGGAAAGGGCTTTCTCCTGTGTTTCGCAGGGATCTCCGGAGAGCTCCCAGACGATGGGAGGAAGGGATGAATGAAGGCTCATAATAGAAACGGTAGAGGAAGATTTCTCCTGCCGCCAGTATAAAAGAACTTCCTGCTTCATTCTTGAGAAGAGAACGGACCCTTGTACGATGCTCCGGAGGGTGATGAGCGCCCTGGCGGGGTACGGCATTCAACGATTGTCTTTCCGCGCCAATTCCGGGCCTGAATGTTTCTTCCGGGCACGTGTCGTCCGGATTTCTACGGCCCCGCATTGATATTTGCTTTTCCGACTCCGGAAAAATCATCCCGGGATGCAGGCATGGCTTCTTCTCTCACGTTATTCTTGCTTTATCCCGGCGGCCCTGCCGTGCTATGATAGCTCACCGCCATGACGCAGCAGCCTTTTTCCCAAGAACCTTTTATGGTTTCCGGATTGCATGGGGACCAGATTCTGGGCGCCCGCAGCAATCAGCAGGATTCCTTTTCCATCCTGGCCGGGGATGACGCCCTGGTGCTGGTCCTAGCGGACGGCATGGGGGCTATACCGGAGGGGAGCTGGCCAGCCGCGCGGCTATAGAAGGTTTTTCCCAGGCGTTTGAGCGGGAAAACCGGTCTCCCGGCAAGAGGATGAAAGACGCAGTGACCGCCGCCAATGAACAGGTGCGTACGGTCCGGAAGAAGAGGGGGAAGGATGACGAGATGGGCACGACGCTGGTAGCGGCCTGGATAGGGCCGGAAGGGCTGCGCTGGGTCAGCGTGGGAGATTCCCTTCTGCTGCTCATCCGGGAGGAAAAAATGTTTCTGCTTAATGACCTGCACCAGTATTCCGCGGAGCTGGAACGCATGGCGGATGAAGGTTCCATCAGCCGGGAGGAGGCCTTGAGCCATCCTTCCCGCCATTCCCCTGACCTCCGCCCTGATGGGGAGGGAAGTGCCTTTGGTGGATCTGCGGGAAGAGTGCTTCCCTCTGGTTCCCGGGGACCGCCTTCTGGTCGCCAGCGACGGAGTGGGGCCTTATCTGGACTCCCTGGGCCCGGCGGGGATGCGGTACTTGTCCATGCTGTCCGCGGAGGAATTGGTGCGGTCCGTGCTGGAAGGCATCAACCGTGACGGCGCGCCCAACCAGGATAACGCCACGCTGATCTGTGCGGAAATAGCGGAAGCGTGATTCTCCGGAGGCGGTGTGGCTGAAAAGGGGCCGGAAACAGGCGCTGGTTGAATTTCACATCCCTCCTCCGGCCCGGACGGATAATTAAATGCCCCGCATGCAGGAGACGCATGCGGGGCATTCCTTTTAAATGGCTGGAGCCATCCGCGTTCAGGAATGATATTCCTGGAGGGAGCGGGGGATACCTTCACATGCTGGGCGGAACGGATGCCCTCCACCGTGGCTCTGGCGGCGGCGATGGTGGTCATGTACGGAATCTTCTTCTGGATGGACTGCATGCGGATGAAGGAGTCGTCAATCATGCTGGTGCGGTCCACCGGAGTGTTGATGATCAGGTCAATCTGCTTGTTGGTGATCATGTCGCCCAGGTTCGGGCGGCCTTCATGCAGCTTGTTGACCACTTCCGTTTCCACGCCCTGGCCGCGCAGGTATTCCGCGGTGCCTCCGGTGGAGACGATTTTGAAGCCCAGGGAGATGAGGTCCCGGGCGATGGGTTCAATGAACTTCTTGTCGCGGTCGGAGACGGTGACGAGCACCTTGCCGGAGGTGGGCAGGATGCAGCCTGCGGCTTCCTGGGCCTTGTAATAGGCCATGCCGAAGTTGTCCGCAATGCCCATGACTTCCCCCGTGGCGCGCATTTCCGGCCCCAGCACGGGGTCCACTTCCGGGAACATGTTGAACGGGAAGACGGCTTCCTTCACGCCGATGAAGCGGCAGGCGCGCGCCTTCAGGCCCAGGTCCTTGAGCTTCTTGCCCAGCATGATTTCCGTGGCGTGGCGCGCCATGGAAATGCCCGTCACCTTGGAGACGATGGGCACCGTGCGGGAGGCGCGGGGGTTGGCTTCAATGATGTACACCTCGTCATCGCAGATGGCGAACTGAACGTTCAGGATGCCCTTCACCTGGAAGTCCTTGGCGATCTTGGCGGCGTGTTCCTCAATGGTGCGGACGTGCTTGGGGGCGATCGTCACGGGAGGAATGGCGCAGGCGGAGTCTCCAGAATGGATGCCGGCCAGTTCAATGTGTTCCATGACCGTGGCTACAAAGGTATCCGTGCCGTCGGCCAGCGCGTCCACTTCCGCTTCAATGGCGTTGTCCAGGAAGCGGTCGATCAGCATGGGGTATTCCGGGCTGACCTGGATGGCCTCCACGCCGTAGCGCTTCAGGTTTTCTTCATCGTAAATGACTTCCATGCCGCGGCCGCCCAGCACGAAGGAGGGGCGCACCATCACCGGGTAGCCGATCCGGCGGCCCAGTTCCACGGCTTCCTCCAGGGAACGGGCGGTGCCGCTTTCCGGCTGGCGGATGTTCAGGGCGATCATGCGTTCGCGGAAATATTCTCGGTCTTCCGCCAGGCGGATGCCTTCCGGCTGGGTGCCCATGATCTTCACGCCGGCATCCTTGAGGGCCTGGGCGATGTTGAGCGGGGTCTGGCCGCCGAACTGGACGATGACGCCTTCCGGCTTTTCCTTCTCGTAAATAGCCAGCACGTCTTCCACGGTCACGGGTTCAAAGTACAGCTTGTTGGCCGTGTCAAAATCCGTGGAGACCGTTTCCGGGTTGCAGTTCACCATGATGGATTCATACCCGTTGTCGCGCAGGGTGAAGGCGGCGTGCACGCAGGTGTAGTCAAACTCGATGCCCTGGCCGATGCGGTTGGGACCGCCGCCCAGGATCATGATCTTCTTCTTGTCGTTCACGGGCACTTCATCCTTCGCGCCGCTGTAGGTGGAATAGTAGTATTCCGCGTGTTCTACGCCGCTGACGGGCACGATGCGGTAGGTGGCCGTGATGCCGTTTTCCTGGCGGCGGGTGCGGACGGCCTTTTCAGGCACGTTGAAAATCTGGGCCAGATACTTGTCGGAGAAGCCCATCTTCTTGGCCTGGCGCAGGGTTTCCGCGGGAAGGGAATCCCAGGTCTGCCCGTCCAGGGAGAAGTCAAAGTCCGCCAGCTCCTTCATCTGTTCAATAAAGTACGGGGTGATGCGGGTGAGCTTCACGATTTCCTCCACGGTCACGCCGCGGCGCAGGAGTTCGTAAATCTGGAAGAAGCGTTCGCTGTTGCCGTATGTGATCTTTTCACGCAGTTCCGGCGTGGAGAGGGATTCCAGCTTCTTCACGCGGCCCAGGCCGGCGCGGCCGATTTCCAGGGAGCGCACGGCCTTCTGAAAGGCTTCCTTGAAGTTCTGGCCGATGCTCATCACTTCGCCCACGGCCTTCATCTGGGTGCCCAGCTTGTCGGAGGCCTTCGGGAACTTCTCAAAGGCCCAGCGGGCGAACTTGACGACTACGTAGTCGCCGTAAGGCTCGTACTTTTCCAGGGAACCCTTGCGCCAGTAGGGTAGCTCGTCCATCGTGATGCCGGAGGCCAGCTTGGTGGATACGGAGGCGATGGGGAAGCCGGTGGCTTTGGAGGCCAGGGCGGAGGAGCGGGACGTGCGGGGATTGATTTCAATGACGATGATGCGGTTGTCCTCCCGGTTGTGCGCGAACTGCACGTTCGTGCCGCCCGTGACGCCGATGGCGTCCAGAATGCGGTAGGAGTAGTCCTGAAGCCTGTCCTGCACGTCCTGCGGAACGGTCAGCATGGGGGCCACGCAGAAGCTGTCCCCGGTGTGCACGCCCATGGGGTCCACGTTTTCAATGAAACAGACGGTGATCTTCTGGCCCTTGGCGTCGCGCACGACTTCCAGTTCCAGTTCTTCCCACCCCAGCACGCATTCCTCCACCAGCACCTGGTTGATCAGGGAGGCGGCCAGGCCGCGGGGAACCACCTGCCGCAGCTCCTCCACGTCGTACACGATGCCGCCGCCCGTGCCGCCCATGGTATAGGCGGGGCGCAGCACCACGGGGTAGCCCAGCTCGGCGGCCACCTTTTCCGCTTCCTCCACGGAATAGATGGGTTCGGACTTGGCCACCGGCACGCCGATCTTGTCCATGGTCTCCTTGAAAATGATGCGGTCTTCACCGCGGGCGATGGCTTCCAGGTCCACGCCGATGACTTCCACGTTGTACTGCTTCAGGATGCCTTCCTCATTCAGCTTGGAGGCCAGGTTCAGGGCCGTCTGGCCGCCGAGGTTGGGCAGCAGGGCATCCGGGCGTTCCTTCTCAATCACGGCCGTGATGCGGTCCACGGTCAGGGGCTCAATGTAGGTGTGGTCCGCCATGCCGGGGTCCGTCATGATGGTGGCGGGGTTGGAGTTCACCAGAACGACGTCGTAGCCTTCAGCGCGCAGGGCCTTGCAGGCCTGGGTGCCGGAGTAGTCGAACTCGCAGGCCTGGCCGATGATGATGGGGCCTGAGCCGATGATGAGGATTTTGCGGATGTCTTCGCGTTTTGCCATGGTATGATGCCTCTATGTGGTCCGTGGTGGTTAAAAATAAATACCGGAAACAAGGTCCGCCCAAGGTGCGTTGCCTCTCCGCTCCGCATACCCGGCGCGTGACCTGACGCACAGTAAGGGACGTTCTGCGATAAGTCCAGACAAAACAACAGGAATTCCGGGGAAAAGGCTATGGCCTTTTTCCCTTTCCGTACAGCGCTGCGCGCGCAATCCGCCCTTGATATTTTCCGCCGCCCGTATACCCTGTGGGACAAGGATGAGGAATGCCCTGATATTGATTTGCTGCCTTGGGCTGCTGTGGCCGGCAGCCGTGACGGCGGCGGAACGCGCCCCCGCGGGCCGGGGTTCGGCCATGACTCCGGGTGAGGCCGCATGGTACCAGTCCCTGCGCGCCGGACTTTCCCAATTCCGGACTGGCGGAGGCTACAAAACCAACAGGGAGGCCATGGAAGCCCTGGCGCAGAAAACCTGCCGCTGGGACCCCCGCACGCGCCGTCCCGTCTTCCTTCTCCGGGAGGCCACCCCTTCCTTCTGCTCCTCCGCCTGCTACCTGCTCCTTTTAAAATCCCTGCAATTATGGGACGCCGCCCAGCCGCAGCCCGTTATTTCCGAGCGAGCGTGGCTGGCTCTCATTCCCCGCCTGGGCCAGCATGACGGCGAAGGGCCGTGGGGCTGGGCGAACGCCAACGGTCCCGGCCTGGCCGTGCTGGTGCACAGGCTGGGAGCCGGCGTCAACTTTGAAGACTGGCGGAAGGCCCGTCCCGGAGACTTCATGAAAATATTCTGGACGGACCACATCGGCCGCCGGGAATCCGGCCACCTGACCGTTCTGGTGAAGGACGGCGGGGACACGGTCACCTTCTGGTCCTCCAACATGCCGGACGGCTACGGAGCCAAGACAGTGCCCAAATCCCAAATCAGGCGCGTCATCTTCACGCGCATCACCAGGCCGGAGCGGTTCAACCTGGCTCCGGCGGTGGGAAGCCATCCGTGGCTCTCCTCCCTGCTCCGGCAGGAGGTGGGCATCAAGGAGGTGCGCAGATACTCAGGCATGCAGAACCCGTGACCTCCCCCCGCCGTGAAGAAATGCTCCTTCCCTCCCTCCGTCACGCCGGAATGCTCCGTGCTGGTGCTCGGCTCCCTGCCGGGGGATGAATCCCTGCGGCAGGCCCAGTATTACGCCCATCCGCGCAACGCCTTCTGGAAAATCATGGGAACCCTGCTGGATTTTGACCCCTCCTTGCCGTATGGGGAACGCCTGTCCCTGCTCAACCGGGGCGGGGTGGGGCTGTGGGACGTGGTGGCCTCCGGCGTCAGGCCCGGCAGCCTGGACCAGCACATCTCCCAGGAACAGCCCAATGACATTGCCGCCCTGCTGGAATGTTTCCCCGGCATCGGCACCGTCTGCTGCAACGGCACCGCCTCCCATAAATACCTCAAGCGGTATTTTCCGGAACTATTCCTCCGGGAAACCCCTGCCATCATCCAGATGCCCTCCACCAGCCCGGCGGCGGCGCGGCTGACGTATGAGCAGAAATTCCGCGCCTATGAGGAAGTCATCCTCTCCCGACTCCGGCAGGGAGGGAAAAAATGCTGAGCTTCAGCGCCTTACTTGCCGTCTAATTCCCTGGAGGTTTTGGCCCCCGCTTCTTTCAGGATGCGCGCCAGGCTGCTCTTTCCGGTGGCGATGGCGCGGTCCAGGGGAGTGGCCCCGCCCCTGGAGCGGAAATTCACGTCCGCCTTGTGCTCAATCAACAATTTGGCGGCGGCGTTTATGGAATTTTCCTGAAGGCCGGAAACGTCCGCGAGCACCCACAGGGCCGTTTCCGAATTGGCCGGCTTGTAATGGCCTAGCCGCGGCTTGCCGTTGGGTTTGTTGGGGTCCGCACCGTTTTCCAGCAGGAACCTGACACTCTCCTCATTCCCGTACCTGGCGGCGGAAATCAGCAGGGTTTTGCCGTCATTGCACACGTAATCCGGGTCCGCCCCGTGCTCCAGCAGATAGGCTGCCTGCGGAGCCCTGGGATTGAAATAATGCCTGGAAAGAAGGGAGGAAGAGGCGTTTTTATACTCGTCGGACCGGCCTATTTCCAGATTGACGTCCGCCCCGTTGGCAATCAGGAGGTCCGCCAATTCAAAAAAACTGCATGTCCAGCGCCAGGGCCAGCGCGCAGGAATTATCCCCTGATGCCCTCCCCCTGGTAATTCACGTCCGCCCCGGCGCGGATGAAGGCGCTGACTTTGGAAAGGTCCGGCTTCGTCCCCTGTTCCGGGAGCTTGTCATACTTCCTCTTGCCGTTGATGGTGACGGAGGTGGTTGTGCTTTCCCGCGCGGGCCTGTAATCCTTCAGCTTGTACAGGTATTCATACAATTCCAGCCCCTTCTTCTCCCGGGTGGCGCGGTCGGCGGAGGGGTCCACGGGCAGCGGAGCCTTTTTGGGAATCAGGCGCAGGGAGCGTTCCGCCGTGCGGTGCCCCTGCCTGGCCGCCTTGGAAAACCAGAATTTGGCCTGGGAGGGACTGCGCTTGACGCCGTCTCCCTTCAGGAAGCAGAGGCCCAGACGGTACTGGGATTCCGCATTCCCTTCCTTCGCTTCCAGGTAGATGCGCCTCCCTTCTTCCGGGGTGACGGCGCGGACGGCGGGCGAACAGCCGAGGAAGACGGCGGCTGACAACAGCAGACGGGAGTAGTAGGTCATAGTGGGGTAGGGGAGGTGAGGGAGTCTTTACTCAGGAAGACCCGACGGCGGCCAGCAGGTGGACGTCCAGCGCCAGGGCTTCATGAATGTTGAAATTCAAATCGTCGCGGAGCCTGTTGAGGGCTTCCATGCGCTTCAGCAATTCGTTCACGGGCATCTGTGCGGCCAGCGTGCGCACTTCCGGATGAATCGGCGTGACCTCCGGAGCGCCGGAGGCGATCAGGGCCGCCTGGCCGAACCAGCTGATGAGCAATTCCAGGGCCTGGTTGCGCTGTTCCAGGTACTCCGTCTCTATCTGGGCGGTGTTCGCGTCCTTGTTGCGGGACTCCCAGTCGGAAGTATCCGTGCCCTGGGCGGCTTCCTTCGCTTCATCCTTCAGGGCCTGGTTCAGGTTTTTGGTGATGGCGGCCTTGGCCTCCGTCATGACGTCCACGAACTTGCTGCGGAAGGCCAGCGCGGCCAGGTCATTGTCCAGATTGCGGCAGGTCTCCAGCCAGTGGGGCAGCAGGGCCTCCTGGATGGGGGTGAGCCTGAACTCCGCGGATTGCAGCAGGTTGACGCGCACGCAGCGGGAAATAATGGTCTGGAGAAGCTGGTCCGGCTGGGAGGTGGACAGAATGAGCAGGCACTGGCTGGGCGGCTCCTCCAGGGTTTTCAGGAAGGCGTTGGCGGCCTCGTCGTTCATGCGCTCCGCATCCATGAACACGGCTATCTTCCATTTTCCCTCCGCCGCGCGCTGCTGGAGGAAAGGTTCCACCGCGCGGATGTCATCCCGCAGGATGCGGCGCGACTTGGACTTGGGGCGCACTAGGCGGCAATACTCGTCCCGCACGCCGTCCAGGTGGTCCGCCCGGATGCCGTTCATCAGCTCCAGCAATTGAAGGATCAGGCGGGAGGCTCCCTGGTGCTCGTCTCCCACAATGAGCAGGGCATGGGGAAGCCGGTTGCGGGAGAAGGCGGTGCGGAGCAGGTCGAACGCTTGGGATGCCGTGAATGCCATACGCTCCCTATGAAAACATTTCGTTGCGTCAGGGCAACAGAAAAGATTGGTATATGTCGGATATTTCATGTACTAAGGGGGCCGGTTATGGAACAAAACGACATCTCATCCCGGATTGTCTTTGCCGACCGCGGCAAGGTGAATGTGGAAAAAAGGCGGCGTGGGAATTCGCCCCCAAATTTGACCAGAACGGCCTGATTCCGGCCGTCGCCATGGACCACGTTACCCATGAACCGCTGATGCTGGCCTACATGAACGCGGAATCCCTGCGCATGACCATGGAGCTGGGGGAAGCCGTTTACTACTCCCGCAGCCGCCAGGAAATCTGGCACAAGGGCGCGACCAGCGGCCACGTGCAGAAGGTGAAGCAAATCCTGATTGACTGTGACCAGGATGCCCTGATCGTGCTGGTGGACCAGTGCGGCGCCGGAGCCTGCCATACCGGGCACCACTCCTGCTTCTACCGTTCCGTGCCCTTCGGCGAGGAACTGAAGGCGCAGCCGCAGGGGCAACCCGTCACGCTGCGCGAAGCCGACGGAGGCGTTGTTTTTTTGACGCCGAGGCCGTGTACGGCAAGGGCCATTAACTCTTTTTGCGCGTCAATCTGCGTTCACCGGGTTGACGCGCCCTCTTTCTGCTGTAAAGTCATGAATGTGAAAAAGCTGCTTGTCATGATGGCCGCCGTCTCCGGAACGCTGGTGCTGTGCCAGTGCTCTTCGGAAGCGCCCCCGCCCCCGGAACCGTCCGCATGGTGGACCAGCAGGCCATCGCCCTGATGCAGGAAGCCAGGGCGAAGGAAGCGAAAAACGACCTGTCCGGCGCCATCAAGAAATACAAGCGCGTGGTGGAAAAGCACCCCCTTTCCAAGGAAGCGCCGCAGGCCCGGTTCAGAATGGCGGAACTCTATGAAGCCCGCAAGGAACCCGCGGATGCGTTTGACCAGTACCAGAAGCTCATTGACCGCCACCCGGACAGCCCCCTGTACAAACAGGCCATGGCACGGCAGAAGGAAATGGCCTTCGGCGCGGCGAGCGGCGCGCTGACCAACCGCGTGCTATGGATGTTTGACGTCAGGATGGACCCCAAGAACGTTACGGAATGGCTGAACCACGTGCGTGACAACGCCCCGTACGCCCCTACCGCCCCGCAGGCAATGAACGTGCTGGGCAGCTACCTGGCCGCCCGCGGCCGGATGAAGGAGGCCATTGAAGCATACCAGAACCTGGTGGACAACCACCCGCACTCTCCGCTGGCCCCCACGGCCCAGCTCCAGATAGCCACCCTGTACCGCCAGGCCGCCGCGGACGGCGACCGCAACCACGTCAATGTGGCCCGCGCCCAGGAAGCGTATGAAGACTACCTCCAGCGCTACCCCAACAGCGCCCGCGCCGGAGCCGCCCGCTCCGACCTGGCCGCCATGAAGCGTGAGCTGGTGGCCCAGCAGCTGGAAGTGGCGGAATACTACCTGACCAAGATGAAAGACACCGATGCGGCCATCTTCTGCTACCAGGAAGTGGCCTCCAAGGGCAGCGTCAATCCCGCCGCCGCCGCCAAGGCGAAGGCACGCCTGAAAAAACTGGGCGTCACCAGCAGATAACAGGAACTCTACGTCCGCATGAACCGTATCCGGAACGTCTTCAAACTTCTTCTGCCCGTTCTGTGCCTGCTGGCCGGTTCCTGCGGCTACCAGCTCGGCGGCACCAAGCCGCCCAAGCTGGAATTTGCGCAGACCGTCAAGGTCTGCCTCTTTGCCAACAACTCCCTGGAACCCCGCGCCGCCACGCTGGTGACCGGCGCGCTGGCGGATGAACTGCAGCGGGACGGCACCTACCGGCTCAGCACCGGTGCGGATGCGGATATCCGGGTGGAAGGAGAAGTGTACTCCATCACCTTCGACCAGTTGCGTTCCAGCCGGGAAGACACCTACAAGAGTACGGAGCTGGGCCTGCGCCTGGCCGTCAAGTACCGGGTGGTGGACGCCAGAACGCAGAAAGTCCTGTATGCCAGCTCTGTGGAGGAAGTGGGCCAATTCTTTGACCTGGGCAACATTCAGACGGCCCGGACCAACGCCCTCTCCTATGCGGCGCGGCTGGTAGCCACCTCCATTGCGGAAACCCTCACCAACGGCTAGACCTGTCCGGCTCCGGAAAATTTGTGCTTATGGCGGAAGTGGAATACAGCGTTTACTTCGTTCCGGTGCCGATCGGCAACCGGGCGGACGTCACCCTGCGGGCGCTGGACGTGCTGCGCAAGGTGGACGTCATTGCGTGTGAAGACACCCGCCATTCCGGGCTTCTGCTCTCCCACTATGAAATCCGCAAGCCCCTGATGAGCATGCACGACCACAACGAGCAATCCCGCGCCGGGGAAATTGCCGCCCGTGCCGCCGGCGGGGAAAGCTTTGCCGTGATCAGTGATGCGGGCATGCCGGGCGTGAGTGATCCGGGCTACCGCCTCATTCAGACGCTCAAGGAAAAGGAAGTAAGCTTCACCGTGCTTCCCGGACCGTCTGCCGTGGTGACGGCCCTGGTGGGGTCCGGACTGCCTACGGATGCCTTCTTCTTCGGCGGCTTTCTGCCCGTCAAATCCGGCAGGAAGGGCTCCATGCTCCAGGCGGCGGTGGAAGCTTCCCATACCAGTATCTTTTATGAATCACCCCACCGCATCGTCAAAACCGTGCAGGCGCTGGCGGCGCTGGACCCGGACGTTCCCGTCTGCGTAGCCAGAGAACTGACCAAAACCTTTGAAACCTACCACCGCGGCCCGGCTTCCCGGCTGGCGGCGGAATTTGCGGAACGTGCCCCCAAGGGGGAAATCGTGCTGCTGGTGGGCGGCGTAAATGCGCCGCGGGCCGTCAATTAATGAGCCAAGGGCATTAATAACGCACCGTCACCTTGACCGGGCGGTGGTCGGAAGCGGCAGGCTCTTCAATCACCCTGCGTTCCGCCACCTTGAACGCCTCCGCCTTTCTCCCCCTGTACATCCAGATGTAATCAATGCATTCCGCCGGTTGATCGGCAGGGAACGTTTTTTGGGAAAAATCGCTCAGCGGAATGAAATGCTTCTTCATCCGGGCTATCGGTTCCGAGCCTGGCGTCAAATTAAAATCTCCCGCAATGAAAAAGGGCTTCCTGCACTCCGCGGCCAGAGCGGCAATCATGTCGATGGAAGCGTTGCTATCCTCCCGCGTCAGGGACAAATGCGTGACGCAAAAACAGTAATCCTTGAACTCGGCCATCAGCAGCACGCGCGCCTCCTCCCGGCCGGGCAAAGAAATTCGCTTCACGCTCAAAGGCTTCTCCCTGGATAAAAGGCCGACTCCATAGGAACCGCCCGAATAATCAATGGCCTTGGCGTACGTCCCCGTCAACTTTGTCCTTACGGCCAATTCCTGCAAAGTGTCCTTGCCGCCGCTCCTTTTTTGTCTTGCTGTCTAGTTCCTGAAGGGCCGCGACATCCGGTTTTGCCTCCGCAATCACCCGCGCCGTACGGTCATAATCCCGCTTGCCGTCCATGCCGGTACCGTTCTTTACGTTGTAACTCATGAATGTGGCTTCCCCGCCCCACAGGGAAAAAGGAGACAGAAGAACCGCCGCGGCTGCGCATGGACTGAAAATGACCGGATTCATACCTGCAAAAATGGAATTTAGGGCCTGTTGTTCCGAACGGCCCGGATTACAGATAATACGCATGCCTTTCCCCCGTTTCTTGCAGAGCCTCTTTCCTTCCTCCGGGTGAGTAAATCCCGTGGATGGGCGAATCAACAACACATCTCCCGCTCCGGGAAATTTCCTCATCCGGTTTCCGGACACCCGCCTTTTATACCCTTTCCGCCCCATACTGCCGGAAAATGACGCAGGTCTTATCAACTTGACGCCTGGAAGTGTGTCATGATAGTATTCTATCATCATGCTGGAGGATAGGAGATCACGTTCCTCGCGCAAGACACCGGATTTGGTGACTGATGAGCTTATTATCATTCTTCATGAGGCGGGCATGCTGGAATTCAATGACATCTTCCAGCGTACCGTTATCGTGATGAAGCAAAAGCACATGTCCCTGGGCGGTGAGGAAATCCTGCGGCTGCGGATTTATGAAAAGCTCCAGGGCCTCGTGAGCGCAGGCGGCTTGGTGAAAAAAGGCCGCGAATACACGGCGCAGCCCAAGCTGATTACATTGAAATCGGAAAACCCGGTGCAGGGAATTGGCCGTTGAAATGTCTGGCTGGGAAAAAAGAACGGAGAGACGGATTGCTGAAAGGATAATGTCATGTGAATCAAAGGCGTCTTGGTACAGTTAGCGTGATTTGCTCAGTAGACGATAGACTTCCCCGGCGCCTTTCTTGTCAAAATAGTACCCGTCCAGAGTACTCTTGGTATGATTTGACGATTCCAGGGCATGGTCTGCTGCTGTTTTCCCCTTGTGGTCCCTGACGGAGGCGTCAGCTCCTTGGGCAAGCAGGACTTTCACCGTATCCAGCCAGCCGAATTTGGCGGCCAGGATCAAGGGAGTTTCCCCGTAGCCGTTGGGTGTATTGACCTCAATTCCTTGCTGGACTAGAAAGGGAACAATGGCGGCTTGACCGTACTGGGTAGCTTGATGAAGGGCATTCGCTTTGCCATCTTGCCTGATGTCATGGATATTGGCTCCTTTCGCAAGGAGCATCTTGATGACATTGACGTTTCCTCCTTCGCCCGCCTTGACGATGGCTGAGCCGCTAGCAGAGCAAATAGCTGCACTGTGAATGTGGCATTCCGCGCCATATTCCAGCAGGAAGCGAACCATGGTTTCATTTCCTCTTGAACAGGCCCAGGCCAGCGCTTCGCCCCTGTCCCTTTTAATATCAAACCCGTTCTCCAGTAAATACCGCATGACAGTCAGGTGGCTGCAATCGGTTTCCTGTTTTGAGCGGCAGCCTGCTGATATATTGCATTGATGGCTGACAGCTGCCAGACAGCCGGAATGAAAGGGAACGCCCTGTTCTTTCAGAAAGCGGAGCATATTCAAATCCCCCTTCCGCGCGGCGATGTTTGTAGATCCTACTCTTTGATTGTCAGTATCCGGTATGTATTTCAAAAGCAGCTCCACCATTGGGGTATGGCCGGATTTCGCCGCAGCATTCAGTATGGCGGAATGGCTCGGGTGGGTTTCGTAGTTGACGTTGATTTTCCCGTCTTTCAGGTCAAGGTTTATCCCATGCTTGATAAGCACTTCCATCATCAGGACATTGCCGGATTTTGCCACGGCAATGGCGGGAAACGTGTCCCTGCCTTCAATGGGCACTTTCTGATTGAGGTCTATCTGGTATTTGTTGATTAGTTTCTCCGCCTCCTGTGCCGATTTTTTGAACAGACGTTCCTGTTTTTGTCTGTTCTGTTTCTGCTTCGAGGGCGAGGGAGGAGAATTCTTGTGTTGCTTTTTTGATGATTTAGAAACTTTTTTATTGCTGGAAGAGGTTTCAATTTCTCCGCTCAGTAAAGATATGAATTTATCCATATAATTCTCGTTATCCCTGTTATCCCGGGCGAAAGACTGGGGAATGAACAGAAACAGGAAAAGGAGCAGGGCGGATAACGGCTTGCTGAAAAATGGGGGAAGCATAGGAGTGTAATGGGTTGGAGTAGCTCTGATGGAAGGGAACTATGTTGGGGTCCTCAAATTATTCTAAGTTGGAAATGATTTCAGGTACATTGAGGCTCTTCAAATTCTTCCGTCTCAGGGAGGAGTTCGATACACTCCTCATCCCCATGAATGGATATGTTCGTAGGGAAAATGATCTCCATGCTCTGTACGGGGACAACTTCATGGGAATGGTCGCGGTCCAATAGCCTTCAACGGCGGCATGGTAGACGGATCCTTTGACGGCGGTAAAAGTGAGGAGGGCCGGAGTCCCCTTGTTTTCTTTCGCATCGTAGGATTCATCTCCGGAAAGTTTTTCGTGACAATTTTTCTGAGGCCGGATCCCTGTGGCATGGGTGAAAATGAGTTGGGCCGTATTGCCCTGCGGCATATACAGGACGATGCATAAATCCTTCGAATTGCAGAACATTTCCTTTTCTTCCGCTGTCTTGATCCTAATGGAAGCTCCATCCAGAGATTTGGGCGCCTTCACTTCTTCCTGTGAAAACGCGGAACAGGTGCATACAAGACCCATGGAAGCAGATAAAAATGCAATGGATAGTTTATTCATACGAATTTGGGCAACATCATTAATAGATCTTATATCTTTCTAAAGAGGGAATGTTATTGGAAAAATAACGGCAAAGTGATTGTAATACTGAGCAGCTTTTCTCTGAAAGTGACGGTATAATTAGATTCCTGGGCGTCATTTGTTTCCGGACTTGTCGTGTATCCGTATAAATATCCGAAAAAAGCTCCTTCATAAATTTTATCGGATAATTTCTTTGTAAATACTATGTATGGCTCGGGGTCAAACATAGTCATAACTTCTTCAAATGTATCTGAAGCGGAAAGGCAAAGGGAAACATCCGGTTTCCCAGGCTCTTCGTCCAAGTCCAAAACAATTCCGGCTTCTTTTTCATCCGGATATTTTAGGAAGTAGTATAATAATTCGCAGTTTTTCCCGATTTCGTAACTGAGGGTTCTCTTATCCGTCTGGATCTGAAGGATGGTGCCTTTTTCAGGGTTTCCGGCCCTTTTATACTGCCCGTTACAGGGCGGTTATCATCAGGAAAAATAAACTCAATTTTTTTCGCCTTTCAGCATGGCCAGATTTTGTTGTTCCTCTTCGCCCCTGTAATTATAGTGGGAAAAACAAAGATCCCGAGACTGTTCCGGAATAAACATTCCCTTTTCGCCCGGTGAAGGTAACCAAAGCCGGCTTTACTTTTTCTCCATAGACTTCTTCTATTGTTGTTGCTCCGGTAAGCGAGTCTGAAAGATGGATTCTGGGCATGAGCCGCTTATGGTAGCGTATAATCATCCGGGCTGTATTTTTCTGAGGCTCATACCGTTCGATAGTAATATTGGAGGGATAGTATAATTCCCCATCCAGATTGATCGTTGCCCCGTTGATGGATGCCGGAATCTGAACATCTCCGGCAACTGACTGGCCCCAGCATACGGCGGTAATGAGGAAAAAAGAAAAAAAGGGGCAGGATATTCATTCGTTTATTCATAAATTGACGGAAGGCAAAATATAGTTCAAATAAGATAGGATTTGGTTCATGTTCAAACAGGGCTGTAGAATAATATAATTTATTGAAATGCCTGATATGGCCAAGGTAAATGATTTGTGACCAGGAAAAAATCCGTTCTGCTCGTATTTGAGGCGACCCCATGCAAAACAGGCGAGCGCCGATAATAGCGGGAGCGCGTAAGGCCATCGCATATATTCAAAAAGGTAATAGGAATTTCTGAAAAGTAAAATGGACAGCCATGAGAGCAGGATGCCTGCAATGAGCGCAAGTTCAAACCGTACAGATTTATAATAAAACTTCGCCATAAAAATGAGAAGATAGAGGCTGAATATGGATATAATGGCATAAAGGCTTCTCCCCTGTAAGGGGTATGAAGGAATCCCATGGCTCCACCAACGGACATGGCCGACAGTAATATGGCTGTTAGCGGATTATGGTGGATTCCGGAAATCTGTTTAAAAACAGGGCCGCACATGGCAGGGATGAGAAGGGCCGCCCCTGATATGATGTAGGCCATATTGACGGCAGCGGCATTTTTTACGGACGGGAATAGATCGCCCGTAAGCAGAAAGATAATGTAGGGATCAGAAATGCTATCCTTTGTGTCAATAGTTATTCCAAGGATAAACAAAACGATGATAATGAAAAAAGAAATCAGGGAAGAGACAGGATGTTTTTGGATGGGATAAATGATGTCGTAAAATGAATTTTATAAGAAAAGCTTCTCTTCCATAAACCGTTGATCCATTCCCCCGCCTCTTTTTGCCCCTCCGGGGAGCACATGACTCCTTTGCCCTGCAACCCTTCTTCCGTATCATCCCACGTACCTTCGTAGATATTGCCGTCGCTCCATGTCATCGTTCCGCGGCCCTTTCTGAATGTTCCGCAAAAAGTCCCCTGGTCCGTTCGCTGGTGCTGCGCATGGTAAAAGGTGGCATTTCCGGAGAGGTTATCGTTTTCCCATGTCCCCTGCACCCAGGAACCGTCATTGAACGAATAGGTTCCTTTCCCGTGTCGGCGGCCGTCCTTTAATGCTCCGGCATAGCTTTCTCCATGGGGACAGGTCTGAGTATTGCGGGAGTGACCGCTGTTTTCAGCGGGAAAGGGGTTCGGTGTTGTAGAAGTGCTCAACATAAAATGGAGGGATTATTCAGGTTTTTGGTTAAAGGCGATACATCCGGCCTTCAATGCCTGCCAAACGCATACCATCCAGACAAATGGACCAATGATGGCGGCTCCTATGGCCAGACCGACTCCAAGCCCTCCAATACGGAATCCCCATTTTTCCATGGAAGATTCCAGGTCTGTTCCCCGGATGGTTGCTCTGGTGCCATCGTTGAACGCAATACTTTTACCTTCGAGCGCATCCGCATATTTATCTTCCGCTTTCCATTCTGCACTGGTTTCTTGAACGATACTACCGAAAGTGTCCTCTTCCGGGAAGAATCCCATGGCTTTTCCAACCCCGAGGGCAATGCTGTTGAAAAGCCATAAAAGAACCATACTTGCGAAAAAACCTTCCGTCACATAGCCATAAATGGCCACTATCAAGCCTATCCCTATCAGAGGGACGATGACCAGGGGGCGATATTTTCAACATTCGGCTTCAGTGTCTTCCTGCAAAAGGCTACAATGTATAAGATAAAGGCTATCAGGGAGGTGACCATGATGAAGGCGATAATTTCCTCCGCCTGCGTTATGGAGTCCCCTCCCGTCAAGGATTTCTGAATGATCTGGACGATATTGTGGAAGAACTCCGATAAATTTTCCGATTTTTTCATGAAATGGTTTTATTCAGTAGTCACTATGTAAAAGGAGAGTTGGCTGCAACTATTCAAGGAGGATGAAATCCAAATTAAAGATCGCAGCTCTGGATGATGGAGAGCAGATCTTCCAGAATGCGGCAGCGTGTTTCAGTCATTTCAATGATCATGATATTCATATTGGCTTTGAACCATCCGTCTTCCTTCTTGTTTTCCTTCCCTGCTTTAAGACAGAACCCGCAGGCATGCATGGTGGCGTCTCTGGCGGTAAGCCACGCTTGCTGGGAAGTCTTTAACGGTTCCGCCAGTTCCGGACGGAACGCGTAATATTGCAGCAAGCGTTGATAGACCCGGTGAAGCCTTTTTTCCCAATAGAACCAGAGTTCCACCCTGATTCTATTGGCTTGTTGTTCGTTATTTGGATTACTGGATTTTTTGAGCAATGCCGTTAGTTCCTGCTTGTCGGGAACTAGTCCGGGTATCTGTTTTTCCAGGGCTCCCTTTGAAATATTACCGGAAAAAATGACCAGCAACACACGAGTCGTCATTTTCATTGTTAGCGAGAAAGCATGCCTCATTTGTTGAAATATTGGAATTCGGATTCTTCGGCAAACGTCCGGAAAGCGCTCTTTTGCTGGAAGGGACAGTTGGTGGGAATCAGGCCTCCTTCGCTTGTAAGAGAACCAGCCTTTTGTACATGGCTGCCATGAGAGAGATTCCCATTACCGGGGCCAACAAAATGCTAATGATCATACCCAGGTCAGGACTGATCAGAGACATGAGACCGAGGAGAACCGCAAACGATATCAGGAGAGCTATTGAGGCCAGGAAAAAGGAAAACTTGTTCCCATAAGTGTATTTGTTGCTTAATGTCAGTGCCTCTGTGGGATTGACTCCCTTATCAATCAAAAGAATCGGCGCCAACATCCATGAGTATGCCAGGACAACGCCGGGGATAATAAAGAGACACGAACCAGTGACTATTCCGAAAATCATTAGAGAAGCCATGATAAAAAATTCTCCAAAGAATTGCCTGTAGCGTCTGGCAAAAATACATGTTGGAGAAATGATTTTCCCCTTGGCCAAATCCACCGGAAGGTTAGCTATGGCTATCGTGGTTCCTATATGGATGTATGGAATCCAGATGGTTAAAGCCCACAGGATAACGGCCAGGAAAACAGATAAAAAATTTTTGAAGGCAATGGCATACGTATCCAATAAGATAGGCAGAAATTCCTTTCCGACTTCTCCTTTGGCGAGAGCATGGAATTTTTGCTTCTGCTTGAAAGGCGCTAATGAATAGGGAGAGCCTTGCGGCGGGAGGATGTCACTCAAACGGCGCCATTGGGCATCCCCTTTCCGGATGACGTTGGCGGATTCATGGATGATGTGTTGCTTCAGCAGCTTGCGCAGTTCCTGTTTGCTGACGGGGCCTGTAGCCTGTCCGTCGGCTGAGGCATAATAATATGCCCTGCCTGATTCGTTCATGTTTTCAGCAACAGACGGAGCTGGCTGATCTGCCGCTTGAGGTGGGAGGATGTCACTCAAACGGCGCCATTGGGCATCCCCTTTCCGGATGACGTTGGCGGATTCATGGATGATGTGTTGTTCCAGCAGCTTGCGCAGTTCCTGTTTGCTGACGGGGCCTGTAGCCTGTCCGTCGGCTGAGGCATAATAGTATGTCTTATCTGATTCGTTCATAACGGTGTCGATGTATGTATCTGTTAGTTGAAAAAGTGATTGGCGTCTCTATGGGGCAGCGGGATGGCGATGCAGATGGGGTTGAACGCGGCATCAGGAAGCCATGAATCTTACCCTTGCAAGCACAGCTTTTCCGGTCAGGTAATTGATGCCGAATATTCCTGTGCAGACAGGTATAGATCCTATAAGAACCAGGGCGAAGGCTGTCAGGAAATATGTTCTGTCCGGACATGGGGTACGGAAAGCAATAGCGTTAGGACTTTTTCCCGCCTTTCAGGATAGATAAAAGCAGTTCCGGCAAAAGAGCCGCGAAGATATAGCACAAATGAAGGGCTACGGGCGCTGCCAGCAGAGATATCCATCCAATCACTCCCCATACGGATAATTCCCCCGACATCAGCAGCCGCACAAGGAAACCTCCCCTGTCCCCGGAAAAGAGGACAAAACAACAGAAGCCGCACAATCCCAGCAACCATACGGGAATCAGCGTCTGCGCCGCTACCAGGGAGAAGCGGAGCTGATACATCATATATCCAATAAGGTCCGAAGGCCCGGAGGCTTCTTTATCCGTCACTTTCATGAAAAGCCGGTCGCAATTCAAATGCAGCCAGATCATGTACAACTGGGAAGCCAGAGCCAGAATCGCCAGGAAAATAAAGATCCCTTTCGCAAAGAAGAGGGAAATGAGCGTGCCAAGCAATAAAATACACAATATGATGACATTGAGCCTGGGCAGCAGCATGGAGGATAACACTGGCTTCCTGCTATAGAAATAGTTGACATTGGCTTTTGAAAACAACCCCGAAATGTATTGCAGGATGACTCTAAAAGAAAGCCTCCGCCCAACGCCGCCATGAAGGTTCCTCCAGACATTCCACTGTCCGACTCCACCGCCTTTTGTGCGGTTTCCATGGCTCTGGGATTGAACGTGGAATAAGGGGTCATGTACATGGGTTTGGGCTCGGAAGCAATGGACGCCACGGCAAAAGCAAACAGGATGGATGTCAAGATCGTCATCACGCTTGTCAGATGAATGGTGAAATTGACCCACTTTTTAAAGTGAGGCACCAATTTTCTGAACCCGAACAAACTGTACAGACGATTATCTATAAACGTATTGAGGTCATTGAGAGTTTTCTCGGCTATATCCATCATCCGGGCAGCCCCGTCAACGGCAGAAATACGGTTCTCTTCATGCCGCTCCGTTGGCAAGGGAGGGAAGCAGGCAGGGACTGGGGGAGGAACAAACGCTTCGTCTCTCCCGGGCTGCTCGTGATCCTTCAGCATGTGCTTGATTTGGCGCCATTGGGTTTCCCCTTTCCGGATGACATTGGCGGATTCATGGATGACACCTTGCGCCAGCAGCTTGCGCAGTTCCTGTTCGCTGACGGGGCCTGTGGCCTGTCCGTCGGGAGGGGCATAATAGTATGTTTTATCTGATGGGCTCATGTTTCCTGCGCCAGGCGGAGCTGGCTGAGCCGCCGCTTGAGGTGGGAAGACGTCACTCAAACGCCGCCATTGGGCGTCCCCTTTCCGGAGGATGTTGGCGGATTCCTTGATGGTGCCTTGTTCCAGCATCTTGCGCAGTTCCTGTTCGCTGACGGGGCCTGTGGCCTGTCCGCCGGGAGAGGCATAATAGTATGTCTTATCTGATTCGTTCATAACGGCGTGAATAGCGTGTATCTGTTGGTCGCAAAAGCTTGCGTGGGTTTATATGGGGCGGAAGGACGGCGGTGTGTGACAGTTGGTTTCGGCAGGCTTCCGTTTTTTCCAGGCTTTTTCCCCAAGGGTGGAAAAATCATTCCTGACAACAGGGAAGAAGGAAAGAGAACTGTTTTCATGTCGGTTCTGCATCAACATTGTTTATTGGGGAAGAGTAATGGCAATGCCGGCAAGCTTGATTCCGGTCTCCTGTCCTATGTTAGTCACCATATACCCCTTGAGCGCGCCCGTGTATGTATTGCCCTTTCTTCCAGTGAACGTAATGACGGCCAGTTGTTTCCTGTCATCATTCACCCACTTTTTAAAAGAACTGGCGCTGGTAATGATCCAAGTCCTGGCTTTTTGGGCATTAAATTGTTCGGAGTACTCGAAAGAAATCAGAGCAGTATTTCCTTGAGGTATATAGCTGCCTTCATCAATCCAGAACTCCCCTGGTTTAAACGTTTCTTCAAAAACTTTACCTTCGCCTTCTAGTTTGTATTCAATAGTAATGGTAGCTCCGGCGATGGATTTTGGGGCATGGATGATGTTGTCCGTCTCTTTTTTCTTTTTCGTTAATAGGTCTCGCAGCTCCTGTTCCCTTGTTTCCAGTGAATGGAGTTGCTGTTCACTTTCCTGCAGGAAGCGTTGCAGGGCTTCCAGGTTTTGATCCTGTTTGATTATCTGCTGTTTAAGATATTTTTCTTGTTTCTCCAAAATAGGAATAGCGTGAGCGCCAGAGTCCTGGAGGGCGGGATGGTGTTTTTTTGAGTGCTTCTTCCAGGGCGGATTTTTCTTTTCCTGGGCGGCGATTTCCTGTTGGGCCTGTTGGCATAGTTCCTGATTATGCCGGCATGAGTTGAACAACCATCCAGGAAGACCCAGGGAAAGCGCCAGAACTAAGGGGATAATAAGGATTTTCATGGGAAGAAGGCATTTAATTATTTAATATTTAATGGAGCGAGACGATATCCTGCCGATTCGTCTGGAGGCATGTTTGAATTGAGTTCCTCCCTCCAATGGATGATTTGCCCGATAGAGTTGGTCTCCCACATCTCCTTGGCGTATCCCTGGATGCTGCGACCTTTCTGATCGGCGTACTTGTAAATATAAATAATTTCCACGTGATTGTTCTGGTAAGCCACTTTGAGAAGGCGGTAACTGCGCCGCGGCCATTTCTTCCAGAATTCCCGGATGTTATTCATGACCATTTCATTGGGAACTTCCCGGTTGTTGGCGTACTGATAATTGCAATAGGGAGCAAAATGCCCGGAAAGCACGGCGGCAGTTCCATGCTTGCGTGCCTTTAGATAGGCTATGCTGGTCTGCCGCAAGAGAGCGTCAGTTTCCGGGCAAGGGGGATTGATCATGGGGGGGGTGACGGTGCTTGCGTTTACGTGTTCCCGGGTATCCGGCCCGATCTTGTCCTTGGTAATTTTAACCAATTCTTTTTCCAGAGTTTCCGTGCGCTTGTTGGCATCGGATAGTTCAGTAAGGGCGGAGTTGTATTTTTGGCGGGTTTGTTCCACCTCCTTTTCCTTTTTCCTCAATATTGCCAGAAGACGCGCATTTTCTTCTTCCTTCAGGAGCTTGCTTTGATTGTTCTTCCGGGCATCATTCTGTTTTTTCCGCAGCAGAGTTATTTTTTCAGACAAATCCGCAGCGTCCTTTTTCAGATGAACTGTTTGTTCCTCCGAGGCCTTTTTTTCGTGTGTGCAAATAGTAGCTTAAGCCTCCGCCGGCTGCCAGGATGGCGGCTACTGCAGGAAGGAGCCAATTTAGTTGTTTCTTTTGTCCGGAGCTTGAGGTGTTTGGAGGCGTGGGCGGCAGTGGCGGCATTCCCGGCAACGGTGGTACAGGCGCGTCTGTGGGCGATGGAAGCGGAATCTCCGGCAAGGGCGGTACAGGCGCGTCTGCGGGCGGCGGGGGGAGGAATCTCCGGCAAGGGCGGTACAGGCGCGTCTGAGGGCGGTGGGGGAGGAATCTCGGCAACGGCGGTACAGGCGCGTCTGCGGGCGGCGGGGGAGGAATCTCCGGCAAGGGCGGTACAGGCGCGTCTGAGGGCGGTGGGGGGGAGGAATCTCCGGCAAGGGCGGTACAGGCGCGTCTGCGGGCGGTGGGAGTGGAATCTCCGGCAGTGGCGGTTCCGGCGGCAATGGCGGCCAATCTGCTTTTCGGCTCCGCCGCGTTGGCTGGTAAGGGCGGGAGAGGAGAATCCATCGGGTGCATAGATCAGAAATGAAAGGGAATGGAGTGTTAAAATACCTTGCCGTCAGGTAGAAACATCACGGTTTGACTCCGTGGAGTACTATGGTTAGAATGTCTATCATATATCCTCGCCCGCAGGGCCTCCTTTAATCTCCAGATCTTTGCCGGGGAGGGTGGGATCGGCACTGATCGTTCTGCGTTTAACAGGCGTGCCGTTGATATGGGTCAGATTGAAGGGAGAAGGCGCCGCCCCGGAGGTAGGAGCGGTAGTCGTTGGCCATTTGCCGCTGAGGCAGCGGCGGTTTTTGTAAATGCTCCCTTTGTACCTGACGGTGGTGCCGGTGGAGCTGTTCATGACGGCCATTTTCGCGCCGAGGTAGGAATCCTCCCAGGGTGGTGAGGTAGGTAATCCTCCGGTCGTCCACTCTGCCGCCAATGCTGGAGAATGGGTCAGTGGCAGAGGACGACGGAATGCTCAATTTGCCTGAAACGGTACCATCCCTGTATTCCTTCAGGATTAATTCTCCGCCGCTCGTTCCGGTGACTGTCCCGCGGTAGGTGTATTCCCCCACGATGGGGGAGCAGGAGACCGTCGCCAGCGTCAGTCCGCCGGGAAGGTGTGGATGCAGTCCGTTTTCATAGATCAGGGTTAAGGCCGAGGTGAAAAATCAGGGGAGGATATGGGGATTGTCCGCCAGGGCCTTCCTCAGCTTGTAAGAACCGTAATAGTCCTTCTGGAACAAGGCTTGCCGCAGGGGCTCCTTCCGGAACAGGATTTTGCCGTATTCTTTTTTGTTCCAAAGTTCCTTCTTTTCTTCTTCTTTCATGGTTTCCTGCAATTCTTCGGATTTTTTACGGAGTTCGGCGAGCCTTTCGGCGTTTTTTCCGCGCTGGATTGATCCTGATGCTTTCCATGAGTCCAATCATTTCTTCCTGCATGTCCAGGTATTGTTCCGTGTTTGTTTTCTGGCAGGAGACGGCGGTCAGGGCCAGGAGTACGGCGCAGATGGCGGAGATGTTTTTTTTCATCATGGCGAATTAATAGTTAATGGTCTGAAACCCAAAGAGCAGATACTAAAGATTTTTTCTGATTCATAGTATTTTCCAACGTGAAGTTTATTGCCCAGAGCTTCCAATTTTTCGCGGTTTTCCATGTATTTAGGATGATCCTTCAGTTTTTTTTTCTTCATCTTTATTTTGATCTACTGTATCAAGCAGTTTGATGAATTGATCCGTGAGTTCAGCAACTTCATTAGCGTATTTGTCTGCGCTGTCTCGGTCATTGATTTTTTGCATGGTCCCAACCAAATTGGCTTGTGCGTCCAATGCTTGATCTACATTGCTTTTCTGGCAGGAGACGGCGGTTAGGGTCAGGAGTACGGCGCAGATGGCGGAGATGGTTTTTTTCATCATGGTGTGTTAATAGTTAAAAGTTAATAGGCGATGGCCGGTGGGGATGCGCGCCGGGGGTGGGGTGTGTGCCCGGCGCGCATCTGGGTTTGTTTTTTGCAGTTTGGAGTTAGAAGCTGTAGGAGACGTTAAGGTTGACGCTTTGGTTGGTTTGTCCGCTGCGGACTTCAAGCGTATAATAGGCTCCCGCCTGCCAGTTTCTGCTGATTTGCCAGCCCAGGCCGGCGCGGGTCATCAGGGCGTTCCTGCCGGGAGCGTGGCCACGGCCGGTTACGGATTGCCCGGCTGTCCAGGTGCGGGTGTACGGGTTCCTGCGTGCGATGTCTCCTACATACGCCACGCTCAGTTCAGGCAGGAGGGCCTGGCCATTGCCCAGCCCACAGACGGACTTGAGGGTGATGCCCACGGGGATGCTCCATGACTGCAGGCCCCCATTCCCGAAGGAGCGGCTGCCGCCGTCAAAGGTTTCTTCAATGGGGCCCTGGGTTCCGTACATGTAGGTGATTCCGGTGAAGGGAGACACGGTGAAGGCGGCTCCGGCCTTGATGTCCCAGTCGGCCAGCAGGCCGAAGGCGTAAACATTGTCATCCCAGGGCCCGTCCGGGCGTCTGCTGGGAGCCGCCCACATGCGTTCTGGCGGTATGATCAACGCTGCCGTAGGAGAAATAGCCGGAGAGGTTCAACTCATGCCCCCGGGCAAGTTCCTTGCGGAGATTGCCGTACAGGGCGAACATGAAGGACCTCTGTTTGTCGGAGAGCAGGGAGTCGGAACTCTTGTGGGTCCCGAACATCTGGCCGAATGCGGCTCCTGCCACGGCGTCCTTTCCGAGAGCTACATCCGTGCCGACGGCATAGCCACCGCCTTGATAGGAAAAATCCGCTCAGGGAGTCCATGGAGGACATGGAAGTGAAGTACCCCAGGCCGGCTCCCCACAGGCGGGAGGATCTGTTTCCGGCCATTTTCCCCTGTTCGTTTGCCGTACGGGCAAAGGAAGCGACGGAGGAGGCGCTGCTCCAGAGGGTATCTGCCAGCAATGCGGCATCGCGGCCCGCCAGGCCGGTGGCGGCGGCAACGTTCAGCTTGCCGGAGAAAGTGAGAAGCCCGGTTTCCGGATTCCAGTCCAGGACTCCGCCGTCTTCCAGCAGGCCGGTTTCTCCGGTGAGATGGAGTTGTTGTTCCAGAGCGGCGTTTCCGGTGATTTCAGCCGCTTGGAGCAGGTTCAGCGTGAAGGACTCGGAACCTGCGGCAATCAGTCCGGAGCCGACGTGTACCTCAATGGACGGCGTTCCAGCGATAGACAGGGTTCCCACGGTTGCGTGGGAATAGGTGTCTGCCGCATTCATCCCGGTGCTGAAGGGGGTTGTTCCGTTGACGGAAAATGCCATTCCGGAGCCTTCTTCAAATGTCAGGCCATTGAAGCTGGCCGCCCCCTGAATCTTCAAACGCCCCCCCTGCCGGACGGTGACGGACTCAAAGGAGCCGCCTCCGGAAAGGATGCCGCCATTCTGCACCAGAACCATGCCGGTAGTCTGGCCGCTGTTGCTCATCCTGCCCTGGAGGGTAACGTTGCCTTCCAGAGATCCGCTGTTGTTCAACAGCGCGTCTTTCGCCACGGTGATTTGTTCAGCCGTCAAATCCCCCGTGTTGGCCAGAGCTGACTGGCTGTTCAGGTTGATGTTCGCAACATTCAATGTCTTGTTGTTGGTCACGGAGCCGTCGGAGTTCACGGTAAGGGAACTGCCCTGAATGGTGCCGTTATTGATGAGGGAGGCATTGGTTTCTCCGCTGTTGCGGGAGGAACCGACGGTAATGACTGTGTTTTCGTGACCCAGAGAGGCTGTTTCTTTGATGTCGGCCAGGCCGCTGCGGACATTCAGGGCGGCGATGTTGTACCTTTCCCCGCTCAGGTCAACGGCGCTGCTGTTCAGGGAGCCGTTACTGCTGCCGATGGCGACGCCGCCGGCGCTGTTGCCGTCAGTTCCGTCAATGTCGTAGCCAATCCCTTTCTTGCCCGTCAGATTGCCCGTCAGGATCAGGCTCTGGTCTTCATTCATGACCAGCAGGCCGTCTGTTCCTTCTATAATGGTCTGGTTAGTGAGCGGCGTGTTCTGGGGAATGCCGGTTGCGTCCAGCGTACCGCCCAGCAGGTGGACGCGTTTGCTCAGATCAGTAATGGATTTTTCTTCTCCGGTACGTACATAAATATCGTCTTCACCGGGCGTGGGCGTTGACCCTTCTTCCAGTTTAAGGATGACGCCCCATTTCCCGCCAGACAGGATCGTGGTTGTCAGTTCCGCATTTTCCAACGGGTTGAAGGTATTTATCCAGGTTTGCGTGCCGGCATCATAAGTTTCCGTCCAGCTCTGGAGCGTCCAGTCGGAGATATTGTCGGTAAAGTTGTCTCCAATTTCTCCGTTGAGCTGAAAGAGCGTCAGGCTGTTGTTTTCTTCGCTGGTCAGGTTGGCATATTCGTTGCTCAAGTTGATGGTGATGGAACCGGAAACGGAAAGTGTTCCTGTGACGTCGATTCCGTTGGCGCCATAATTGAAAGAGGCGTCATCAAGGTTTTCCGGGGAGAGCCAGATGGTGCTGTCCGTCAGACTTAAATTCGCATCAACGGTTAATGCGTAACCATCATTCTGGGGACGGAGCCGCAGATCCGCTCCTGTCATGGTGACGGATTGCGCCTCCAGGGTTGACCCCGTTCCACGGTAGTGATCCAGATAGGAGCCTTGTTCAAATACGATTTCCTGAGCAGTTAATTTATTATCGGATCCTGTAAACTCAACGGCTGAACCTTCCCGAACAGTAAACTTGCCTCCTGCCGTGAGGGAGGAGCCGCTCTGAAATTCGATCCTTCCCCCCTCTTTCAGGACAGTGTTTCCGACAATATCCAATGTTCCCTCCTGGGAAAGGCAGACATATCCGGATGACGTCAAGTTCCTTCCCGCCGTCATGGTTGCCTGGGTAATTCGCAAGTCGGCTCCGGATTCAAACGTGGCATCACGGTCAATATTCAGGGTGCCGTTATTGAAAAGCTCTGTGAGAGAATCGGTTTTGGCAATATAATTGCCTCCGCTGAAATCCCCATTCAAAATATTCAGAATGGCGCCGGCACTGATGCTCAGGGATCCTCCATGGAGAGTGAGGTTGCCGCCGATTTTCATGGAAGATGTCAGGGATTCTTTCAGGCAATTCTGAAAATTTTTCCCCCGGTAGAATCCAATCCCAGAGTTACGAAAATATTCTTCAGCTCCTCCTCTGCATGAAGGCCGGAAAACACAATAGCTCCGCTTCCTGTTACAGTATTGCCGTCACTATCTTCATAGCGGTTCAGATAGGAATCAACCTCTGATGTCTCCCTGACGGGGTCGTAGAAGGTGATTGTTCCGCCATCTGGCCGGGTGGAAAGTTCAATTGAAAGGCTCCCATTTTTTGGGCGTCCAATACTATTGAGTACGCCGCCGGTGAGAATTCCTTCTCCATCATATTGTTTCACATAATTTCCTCGGAATTCAACGGTTTCATTGTTTACAATGGAAATGGTTCCGCCGTTGCCGGAGATAGCTCCGCCTGCAGTTCCGGAGCTGTTTCCCGTGAAAGAGACCGTTTTATTTCCCGTGATAGGGAGGAAACTGGCAGATATGGCTCCCCCAATCCTTTTGCTGTGTTGTTCTCAAAAAGGACAGTTCCGTTTTCCTTGAAGATAAGTGTGCTTCCATCGTTGCCTGCTTCTGCGATAGCTCCACCATCGTTTCCCGAGGAGTTCACGATGAAAGACAATTGTGTGTTTTTCTGGAATACAGGATTGTCGACAATTGCGCCATTTCCAGTAAGATAAATAGCGCCGCCGCTACCTGCTGCTGTATTATTTTCAAATAGGACAGATGCATTGCCGGCAAGATCGAAATGGAATGCCTTGGAGCCACTTTCACGACGAATATAGAGGGCCCCCCCTCCGATATCGTCACTACCTTTACTGTGGTTACCATTAAATTTCACTTCCCCTTTGGTGTTGGCAATGTTTAGGGAAGAGGCGTAGATAGCTCCCGCGAATTGGGAACTGTTGCCGGTAAAATGAACCTGGTTGTTTCCGTCAAAATTGATGGTTCCAGTGGTATAGATGGCTCCTCCGTATATATCGGCCGAGTTATTCAGGAAAATGACGTTGTTATTGTCTTTAAATGTAAAATCATTTCCTGTTCTTCCGTAAATAGCGCCTCCGGAATGACCAGCGTGATTGGATTCAAAGAGGATATCTCCGAGATTGTTTTTAAACGTCAGCTTCAGAGATCCGCCCTCTATTGCTCCCCCAGTGCTTGTTGCAGTGTTGTTGATAAATCTGATGGGGCCTTCGTTATTCAGGAATTCCGCTTGTCCTTTGGAACCATCGGACCAGGAAGTAGCTATAGAAATGGCTCCACCACTTCCATTGATGTTGTTATTGAGAAATTCTATGGCTTTGTTATTCTGAAAAGATAAAAATAATGTAGGAGGATCGTATGAGTAATTGAAATCATATACAAAGCGATGTCTTCCATCGTTGAAAGACAGCGTTTCTTCATAGTTTTGGAAAAGGTCGGTTCCCATGGACACGGATGTGCCAGCGACCGGAAGGAGCAGGGAGAGCAGTATTCTGCGGAGAGTGTAAGGCAGGTGAATTTTCATAACCGGAAAAATAAAGGATTGCAGGAAGTAAAAAGGAAAAGCAGATAGGAAGAGTGCCGTGCGCCTTTTGACGCACGGCTGTATGAAGACACCGCAAGAGGATTAGTTGCCTTTGACGGTGGTGGTGTACTTGCTGACTACGCCAAGGATGTTTTCACGCTTGACGTCCACGCTGGAGACCGTGCTGATGCCTCCCTGGGCCTTGGCGGCGGAGATGGAGGAATCGCCCACGGCAACCAGGCCGAGGTATGAAGTAGCCGTAGCTACCCCGGTGCGGGATCCGGACGAATTGGTAGCGGCGATGGGGTCTGATACGTTGGCATATACCAGTCCCGTGGGGTGGTTTGTGAGGCCGCCGCAGCTGCAAAGCAGGGCGGAGGATGAGAGCAGGATGAGGAGGTTTTTCATTATTGGATTTCAATTAATTGGTTTGACAGGCCTTCTCCTTATGGGAGGTTTCATGCGGCGTCATGCAACCGCGGATGCCCAAAAGAGAAGGCCTGTGTTGACGGATAGCGAATTCAGAATCCGTATAGAAATTCCCTGCGTCCTCTTTGTCATTAAACGGTTTGGAAAAGAATTACCGGGATGGCGGTGCGGTGAAGGGTAATAGGATGGAATCACTGAACCTTTTGATTAATAAAGTACTATTTTTACTTGACTGCGGATTCTGAACCCGCGGCAAAATAGATGGAATGAAAGAGGAAATATCAGAAATGGACCATGCGGCTCTGGCCATTTTAAGAAAAACAGGGCTGGATGTGGTAGAAGCCGCCCAGCTGGCGCATGAATTGCTACAGGCCAGCAGGGGGGCGCGGCGGTCGCCGGAAGAGAGCGAGGGAATGCATCCGTCTGGGAGAGGAGGCTTTAATTGCCAGAAGAAAAACCGTGGCGTTCAGGAGAGCCGTGGATGAGGCCATGGAGGCCCGGCATGACCGGAGGAAAAGAACCAGGGATGATTTCCGTTATATCAGCCGGCGTCTGCTAAGGTGCTGTCCGGAAATGGCCCGGAGGCCTGTACGCTTCATCACGCCCCAGGAATGCCGTGCCTGGCTGGAAAAATCATTTGGAACCCTCAGGCAGAGGCATAAGGCCCGGTTGGTGCTTAGCGGTGTTTTCGGAACAGCTGTGAAACGCGGCTGGTGCCGGGAAAACCCGGTGGCGTATGTAGACCTTCCAAGGCTGCAGGAGAACCCCATTCCCGTGCTGTCCCTGGAAGAAATGCACCGGTTGCTGACGGTGGCGGCGGAGTATGCCAACGGGGCGTGCCTGGCCGCTATTGGGCTTATGCTGTATGCCGGTATTCGTCCGGAGGAGGTGAGGCGCCTGGATTGGGCGCAGATTAATTTACGGGAGGGCATGGTTTCCTTGAAGGCGAGGCACAGCAAAACGGGAGGAGCTCGCATCGTGACGATCCGGCCGGTTTTGAGAAACCTGCTGGAACGAGCTGCAGCCATGGGATTCGGGACAGGAAGCGTGTGCCCGTATAACTGGCCGGCGAAGTGGAGGGCGTTGAGGCGTCTGGCCGGGTGGGACGGGAAGGAGAAGAAATGGACTGCGGATATTTTAAGGCATACGTTCGCCAGTTATTTTGCCAGGCATTTCAAGAATCTGCATGTATTGCAGATGGAAATGGGGCATGCTTCTTCTGATTTGTTAAGGACCAGGTATTTGAATATGGAAGGCATTACGGAAATGACGGCCGCCGTCTTCTGGGGAACTGCCACGTGGGTTTTTCCTCCATAAAAATGGCCGCCCCTGAATGGAGGCGGCCATACATTGACGGAATGATGCCGTCCGGCAGTTTAGAAATTGGTGCGGAAGGCAATGTTGTAGCTCCAGCCGGTGAAGCCTTTCTGCTTGCTGGCGTCCGTGCCGTTGGAGTGGGCGTATTCAACGCCCGCCATAATCTTGGCCATGTTCGGGTTGCATTCGAAAATGTAGTAGTTGACGCCCAGGTACAGGGCCTGCATGCAGTCGGAAGTGCCGGAATAGGTAGAGTTCTGCGTATAGCGCTTTTCCCATTTCACGGCGTTGCTGCCCGCCGCCATCTGGTAGCGGACCACGCCTTCCCAGTTGGGGGTGAATTTATAGGACGGCATGATGGTCACGCCGAAGACGTTTTCAGCCCCTGCCTTCATGCCAATGACGTTGAAGCCGGCCATCACTTCCGTCATCAGGGAGAAATCCCCCTGGGAGCCTTCCCAGGTCAGCGCCACCACGTCCTTGGCGCCGGTGCCCTGGTATTTGGATTTGAAGCCGTAGCCGGTGAGCTTTTCATACGCCTTGTTTTGTGCGTCGTCGCCCCAGTTGGTGAAGTTATGGGCGTAATCCAGCCACAGGCGGCTTTTTTTCAGGAAAACGTCGTTGGACGTATCATAGCTGAGCGTGCCGGTGACGAAGCAGTTGTCCCGGGAGTTGAAGGCGGGTTCAATGCGGTTGTTGAACGTGCCGGTTCCGGTTCCTCCGTTGCCGTTCATCCAGATGCCCGCGGCCCAGCCGAGCTTGTCATTCTTATCGGAATTGTTCACCTGGAACCCGTAGTTGGTTTCCGAGCGGAGCTGGTTGACCAGCATGGAGCGTTCAATGGTCAGGATGGCGGAGGAGGAGGTGCGGTATTCTCCGGTGATGCGCGGCTTCATTTTGCCGATGGCGTAGGTGACGGGGCCCCCCTTGTATTCCAGATTCAGTTCATACAGGGAGTAGGTCAGGTCGGAGGTGTCCCAGGTGTTGGTTTTCGCGTTGTAGCTTTCCAGACCGTCCATGCCGCCGATGTTCCAGACGTTGTTGAGCTTGAAGTTTTTCAGGAACTTCATGTTGAAGCCGGCGCGGAAGCGGCGCCATTCGTCGTTGAAGCGGCGGCCGTTGCCTTCCTTTTCACCCATCACGCGCCCTTCGCCGTTCGGGTCAATCCAGTCCAGTCCGTACTGCATGCGCAGGGAAACGTTGAATTCCTGGATGTAGGGATTCTTGTGATCCCGTTCCGCATTGAACCACTTGAAACGTTCGCCGAGCCATTTGCAGGTGGAAAAGCTGTCGCGGGCCAGCAGAACGTCTCCGGTGGAAGGCGTGGCGGCGGCAAAGGCGGCGGCTCCGAGAGTCATGATGCCGATGACGGGGAGAGTATAGGTTTTCATTTGTTTTCTATGGTTGGTGTGTGTCTGTGAGAAGGTCTTCCGGGGAAGGTTCTTCCTCACGGAGACGGCTTCTGTCTATCAAACCAGCCACAGGGCTGTCCAAGGCTTAAGGGTGACAAAATAGCCACCCGTCCCATTGAAGGTTACACGGTAATGCGGAGCCATGCTTTGGCGGCCAGGGCGTCCGTGGCGGCGCCCACTTCCGCCTTCCGCTTGCTGGCTCCATGGCCGGAACCGATGGCGTGTCCATGCCAGAAAACGCGGGAGTGAAAACGGTTTTCGGCGTCCCTCTGCCCTTTTTCTTCCGTTTCATAGGAAGGAGTTTCGGGCAGGATGTCCTGAAGAATGGCCTGGAGTTCCCCCTTGGGATTGATTTCCTTGGGGTGGCTGGCCGCGGAGTCCAGCGCTTCATGAAGAACGCGCAGGGCCACGGTCTTGGCCGTTTCATAGTCGGAGTCCAGCGACATGGCCCCGAAGACGGATTCAAACGTGTTGGCGATGATGGAGTTTTTTCCCCGTCCTCCGGCCCGTTCCTCCCCTTTTCCCAGGGCAATATATTTGTCCAGCCCCAGGATGAAGCCGTATTTGCCCAGATTGGCGCGGCTGACGGTGCGGGCGCGCAATTGGGTCAGCTCCCCTTCCGGAGACTGGGGCATGTGGCGGTAAAGGTACTGTGTGACGGCAAGCTGTAAAATGGCGTCGCCCAGGAATTCCCAGCCGTTCATATGTCCGGCGCGTTTCCGGCTTGCTGTCCGTGCTGGGGTGGGTGAGGGCCTGCACGAGCAGGTCCGGGTTTTTGAAACGGTAACCCAGCTTGTCTTCCAGCGCGGTATAGTTCATCCCGGAAATGCTAGGGCCGCCAATTCGGAAATGCAACTCCAAAGGAAGGGTGTTTCCGGCAGGGCGGGCACGCCTTTTCCGCGTCATCCCAGCCGCTCCGCGGCTTTGACATATGGCTGGAGAGGTGTAGGATGGTACGCGAACGAACGTTAGAGACCGCGATGAAAAAGATTGATCCAAAGGAGATTCGGGATAACGCCATGCAGTTGATCGGGCACGACTGGATGCTGGTGACGGCTGGAACGCCGGAGCATTTCAATATGATGACGGCCAGCTGGGGCGGCCTGGGCTTCATGTGGAAGAAGCCCGTGGCATTCGTGGTTATCCGTCCCCAGCGCCATACCTTCGGCTTCATTGAGGCCGGGGAGGAGTTCACGCTTTCCTTCTTCAGCCATGAGTACCACAAGGCGCTGACTGTTTGCGGCACCACGAGCGGACGGGATACGGACAAGGTGGCCGCCTCCGGACTGACGCCGTATGCGACGGAGAACGGCAACGTGAGTTTTACGGAAGCGCGCCTGGTGCTGGAATGCCGCAAGCTTTATGCGGAGGCTCTCAATCCGGAAGCCTTTCTGGACAAGACCATTGTACCGGAGTGGTACGCCGCGCGGGATTTCCACAAGATGTACATCGTGGAGATTCTGAACGTTTGGGTGAAGGAATAACGTGCCGGAAATGCCGCCGGGGTGAATTCTTGTTTATCGTGATTCTCCTCAGTTTGTTTAGAGCGGTTTGAGCGTGGAATCCTCCAGCCGGAAGGACGGCAGGGGGCACGGGGTATCGTGCAGCCAGTCCAGATGGGTGGTGGTGATGAGGCTTTGCGCGTCCGCCGGGAGCGATTGCAGAAAGGCCACCCGGCGCGTGGGGTCCAGCTCCCCGAAGACGTCGTCAATCAGGTGGATGGGCGTATGCCCCGTTTCTTCCGTGAGCAGGGAGGATTGGGCCAGCTTCATGGAGATGGCGATGGTGCGCTGCTGCCCTTCAGAGGCGAACTGTGCGGCGCTCCTGCCGTTCAGCGTGATGTCCAGGTCGTCCCGGTGGGGGCCGTTCTGGGTTTGCCCGTACCGGATGTCCCGGTCCACGGCGGCGCACAGCCGTTCATACAGGTCCCCTTCCTCCGAGGCGCGGTAGGCCACGGCCACCTGTTCCTCCCGTCCGCCGATGCTGCGGTAGGCGAGGGTGATGTGGGGGCCAGCAGCGTCAGCAGGCTGGCGCGCAGGCTTTTCAGTTCCGTGCCGTGCAGGGCCAGCTGGCGCGTGTAGGCGTCCAGCTGCAGCTTGTCCCTGTGCCTGTGCTTGAGCAGGTAGTTGCGCGTTTTCAGCGCCCTCCGGTAGCTGAACAGGGCCAGCCTGTAGCCGGGGTGCCACTGGCTGCCCAGAAAGTCCATGTATTTTCTGCGGGCGTCCGCTCCGGCCTGCACCAGGGAAAGATCGTCATTCCCCATCCATACCACGGGGTAGCTGTCCGCCAGATAGCTGCGCTGGTCCTTGCGCGGCTCTCCGTTGACGCGGAGGTCCGGAGCGTCCGGGGTCCACAAGATGCGCCGGGCCTGCCCCGGCAGCTCTCCGCGGATGCCGAAGGCCTGCTTTCCGTGAGCGGCCAGCGGGCCGGGCCGGGCGGTGCGCGGGGATTGCAGGCGCAGCAGGAAGCAGACGGCTTCCAGCAGGCTGGTTTTTCCCTGCGCGTTGTTTCCCAGGATGATGGCCCCCTGCTGCGGAATCTGCCAGGAGAAGCTTCCGTAGCAGCGGAAGTCCATTAATTTCAGCCTGGAGATCATGGGGCAGGGGAAGGAGGGATTATTCCGCAGGGAGGGCGCGGATGGCGTCCATGATCCTGTCCGTCAAATGCTGGTACGCCTCTTTTCCCCTGGCGTTAAGTTCCGCCGGAGTGAAGGGGATGGGATCCCCCACCGTGACCGTGACGGGGTGGAGTTTGGGGAAGCGGGCGCCGATGGGGAAGGCTTCATACGCTCCGCTGATGCGCAGGGGCTGCACGGGAACCTTCGTCTTGCTCAGAATGAGGCCGATGCCCCCCATGCCGTCGTGGATTTCACCGTCCGGAGTGCGGGAACCTTCCGGGAAGACGAGCACGCGCTTGCCGGATTTCAGCAGGCGGATGACGTGCTTGAGGCTGGCGGCGTCCGGGTTTTCCTGGTCGATCGGGATGGCCAGGCAGAGCGGAAGAGCCCATTTGAAGATGCCCTGGAACAGGGTCTTGCGGGCAAAGAAATAGATGCCGTCCTCATAGGAGATGCCCAGCATGGGCGGGTCCAGAAAGCTCTGGTGGTTGCTGACGATGAGCACGGGGCCGTCTTCAATGAGCTTTTCCCGGTTGACGACTTTCCAGGAAAAGAAGGCTTTGGAAATGCTTTTAAAGAGCGTGTAGAAAACCCAGTAGAAGGAGTTCATCTGGCGGAGAGTTTTTGTTGAATGTTGTCGGTAATGAAACGGACGACCTGGTCGATCGTCATGTCTGACGTATCCACCAGCAGGGCGTCCGGAGCCTGGGCCAGCGGGGCGGTGGCGCGGGAGGAGTCCTTGCGGTCCCGTTCCGCAATGGAGTCCGTCAGGCCTTCCGCGGCGCGGCGGGAGGCCCTCACTTCCTCGGAGGCGGTGACGAAGTACTTGAACGGCGTGTCCGGAAATACCACGGTGCCTATGTCCCTGCCTTCCATTACCACGGGTTCCCGGCGGTTGTATTCCCGCTGCCGTTCTACCAGCAGGGAGCGCACTTCCGGAATGGCCGCGATGGTGGAGACGTGGTCGTTAACCTGCGGGCGCGTGAGTTCTTCACCCAGCACGCGTTCCCCGCACAGGACCACGGAGCGGCTGCCGTCCTTTCCGAAGGAGAGGGGAACGGAGGACAGCGCTTCCAGCACGGCGGCCGTGTCCGCAGGGTCGATGCCCTGTTCCAGCATGTACCAGGTGACGGCCCGGTACATGGCCCCGGTGTTGATGAACGTGTAGCCGAGGCGGTCCGCGATGAGCTTGGCGACGGTGGATTTTCCGGATGCGGCGGGACCGTCAATGGCGATGGCTGGATGCATGAGTGTCTTCTATGTTGGAAATGGGGGCTAAAGCCGCTTGGATTGTAGCTTTGCGCCCCGTGGAAATCAAGACTGCGTTCCGGCGGCCCGTGCAAAAAGAGTTTCACTTTTTCCTGTAAATCCGTTATACAGCGGGGCATGGCCCAACTCAAACACCCGAAGATGGTGGACATCAGAGACATTTTGGACGAGAATACGCGCCTTCCCGCCCTGGTGGCCGCGTCCGCCGAAAAGTTGCTGGGCCTGGAACGCTTGAACAAGGCGTACGACAAGATCGTGCGCGACAAGGAATCCGGTTCTCCGGAGAATTTCTTCCAGCTTGCTTCCAGACATTTGAACCTGAAGCTGCAACTGCGCCCGGGGGATCTGGAAAATATCCCCAAGAAAGGGCCGGTGGTCGTGGTCGCCAACCATCCGCACGGCCTGTCGGACGGCATCATGTTCGGAGAGCTGCTCACCCGCGTGAGGGAGGACGTCCGCATTCTGGCGAACGAACAGCTTTCCCTGTGCCAGGAGTTGGAACCCTGGCTGATCAAGGTGGACGTGTACGAGGATGAGAACGCCAAGCGCAAGAATCTCTCCGGCATGCGCAAGATGATCTCCTGGCTGCGGAAGGGCGGCGTGCTGGGCATTTTCCCCGCCGGCACGGCCTCCAGCTTTTCCCTGGCCCACAAGAGGGTGACGGACGATCCCTGGAACGCGAACATCGCCGCCATCATCCGCATGACGAAGGCGACGGTGGTTCCCGTGCATTTTCCGGGGCGCAACAGTCTGCTGTTCCAGGGCGTTTCCCTCATCAACCGCAAGGCGCGCGTGGCTTTCCTTCCCCGTGAAGTGGGGCGTGACGGGCGCCGTACGCACCGCATCGTGGTGGGCAAGCCCATTCCGTTCAGCCAGCTTGGGCAGTATGATTCCGATGAAGCCATGGTTTCCCATCTGCGCCTGCGCACCTACCTGCTGGGCAAGAGTTATGAAAAGAGCCGCCGTCGCCATGTGCACAGGAAGGACCGGAAGGCGAAGATGGCCGCACTGATTCCGCCCGTTTCCGTGCAGGACATGCAGGCGGAGATTGACGCACTGCCCGCGGAATGCCTGCATGCCCGCCAGGAGAACGGAGACTGGGACGTGTACGTGGCGGACGCCCTGCAAATCCCCAATATCCTGATTGAAATAGGGCGCTTGAGGGAATACACCTTCCGCCAGGTGGGGGAGGGCTCCGGCAAGGCGTGCGACCTGGACACGTACGACAACCATTACAAGCACCTGTTCCTGTGGGACAGGACCCACCGGAAGATTGCAGGGGCCTACCGCATGGGGGAGACGGACAAGATCATCGCCCGCTACGGCGTGAAAGGGCTGTATAACGGGGAATATTTCTCCTTTACCCCCGCCGCCCTGAAGGTGCTGGACCGCTCCCTGGAAATGGGACGCGCCTTCATCGTGCCGGAATACCAGAAAAGGCCGCTGGCCCTCGGCTTCATCTGGGAGGGCATCGGCCAGTTCATGGCCCGCAACCACCATTACCGCTACCTGTTCGGCACGGTAAGCATCTCCCGTGATTACACCAACCTTTCCCGTGCCCTCATCGTCTCCTACCTGAAGGCGCATGAAATGGACTCCGTGCTGGTGCATGAGGTGAAAGCCTACAATCCGCCCCGCAAGGCGGACCTGAAAAGGTCGGAATCCTGTATCCTGCCCATTGGCCTGACGGACGCCCAGGGGCTCTCCCAGCTCGTGGCGGACATTGAGGAGGACGGCAAGGGAATTCCCGTGCTGCTGCGCCAGTACCTGAAGCTGAACGGAAAAATCCTGTCCTTCAGCGTGGACAAGCATTTCGGCGATGTGCTGGACTGCCTGATCCTGGTGGACATTTTCAAGTCTCCGGAGCGTTCCATCAAGCGCTACATGGGGAAGGACACGTACGAACAGCTGCTGCCCTATATGCAGCGGGAGAGGGAAAGAGGAGAAGGCGGCGGAATAGTTCCGCAGGCGTTTTTTGCCGGTTTCCGGTCCGGTTTTTCCCTTATCCGGCTAGTTGACATGCCTGTAGCCTGACGGAAGGGCGGAGGAGGGTTCCGTCGTCATTTCCCCGATAACGGTGAAGGGCGTTTCCGGGAAATGCTCCGCGGCCAGCCGGGCAACCCGCTCCCGGTCGCCGGGACGGAACGTGACCAGCAGCTCGTAATCCTCCCCGTCTCCTGCGGCCTGCGCCGCGGTGAAGCCCGGGCGCACGGGAAGGAGTTCTGCATGAATGCGGAATCCCAGTCCGGAGGCCGCGGCCAGCCGTGGAAGGTCGGTTCCCAGACCGTCGGAAAGGTCCATCATGGCGGTGGCCAAGCCGGAGGCGGCCAGTACGCCGCCCTCCCTGACCCGTGGAATGAAGGAAAGATGGTGCCCCGTGGGAAAGCTGCCGCCGAGCACGCCCGTGACGGCGAGCAGGTCTCCCGCGCGCGCCGTGCTGCGCAGGACGGCTTTCCCTTCCGCAACCTCTCCGGTGAGGGCCACGCTGATGATGAGGCCGTCTTCCGGCAGTCCGGAGCTTTCCCCTCCGGCAATGCTGATGCCGAATTGCCGTGCCAGCCGTCCCATTCCCCGGTAAATTCCTTCCACCTGGGAGACGGGGCGGTCCGCATGCACGAACAGGGTCACCAGCGCGTGAAGCGGTGTGCCGCCCATGGCCGCTATGTCTGAGACGGCCCTAGCCAGCGCCTTCCTGCCGATCAGTTCGGGATCCGTTCCAGGCAGGAAGTGCATGCCTTCCACCACGCAGTCCGTTTTCAGGAGCAATTGACGGTTTCCGGAGCTCCGGGTCACGGCGCAATCGTCCCCCGGTCCCGTGACCAGGAAGGCGTTGGAGGGCATCAGGGGCAGGAGCCGGGCCACCAGCGCGTCCTCCCCCGTCTGCCGGATGGTGGGATCAGGTTCCATAGGGAAGGAGAACGCCGGGATACAGGATGTTGATGAGAGTGGCGGTGTTAAAAATGCAGTGGGCGATGATGGGCGTCCAGATGGAGCCCGTGTATTCGTACAGCAGCACCAGCATGGCCCCGAAGATTGCCAGCGGAATGAAGGGCACCAGGCTGACGTGGATGATGCCGAAGAGCAGGGACGTGGTGACCAGCGCAAACCAGGCGCCCGTGTACTTTTTCATGATTGGGTACAGGTAGCCGCGGAAGATGAGTTCCTCCACCAGCGGGGCCGCGATGGCGGCGCTGAAGCAGATGACCACAACCAGGGGAATATCGCTGGAATGCCGCAGCACGGAGACGATGGACTGCTCCGCCGGAGCGTGCGTGACCTGTTCAATCCACTGGAACAGGCCCGCCCTGTCCAGCAGGAAGTGGATGACCAGCACCAGCAGATAGCCCGCCACGGGGGCATAAAGAAGGGCTTTCAGGGAATGTTTTTTCAGCCCTAGCGCCTCCATTCTGCCTGTGTGGAACATGCGCACCAGCAGGACGAAGGCCAGGATGAGGTTCAGGCAGGTGCCGTTGAAAATCTTGTAGCCGTCCAGCTCCATGTTTGTAGTGGTGGGCGGAGCGGAGGCTCCCGGAGGCGTGGCCGCAGCCATCAGGGCGCCCAGGCTGAAGTACAGGACGATGATGCCGCACATGGCGATGTCCAGCATGTCCAGATGGTCCACGGGGATGTGCCATTTCAGGGGCGCTGGATGTTCGGCGCATGGGCCTGGCGGAAGATGCCCACCGCCACGGCGATGAACATGACGGCAATCAGGGCGGAGGAGAACAGGGTAATAAGCTGGTCCGTTAATTCATTCATGAAACAGGTATGCGTGGAATAGGCCGCCCTTCCGGAGCGCCACGCCGGAATAAGGACACCTGCTTCTTTAGTGAAAACACGGTGATTTTCCAGCAGAAAGTGAGCTATCGCCCCGTACTCCGCAAAAAAAATCATGAAGGAAGGGAATGAATACTTTTCAAAGAAAAGCGGGTATGCTACATTTCCAACGGATTATTGCCATGAATATTCAACCCAAAATCACGCCTGTGCTGGACCCCGGCTTCGTGCCGGCCGTTCTTTGGAATCAAGCCTTTGAGGCCAAAGCCGCCGCCGATCCCGCTTCTCATCAAGTGGACATCGCTCTGACCCGCAATGACGGGACCTGCTTCCGCTGGTCCGGCAAGCTCCTTCCCCACACCGGAGAAAACGTTGCCCTGAATGAGACCTATGTGGAACGCATCGTGAAATTCCCTGCTGTGGCAGAAGGGCGGCAATATCATCCTCGTCGCCGGGGATGACGCTATTGCGGACATGCTGGCCTCCCGCTACTGCAAGGGCGGCGCCCGCGAATTCGACTGGGATTTCATCGGCAAGAAGATTTACGGCTCCCCCATTGAAGTGAAGAAGGTGTCCGTGGAAGAACTGCCTGAGGAATATTCCGGCTCCCTGACCCTGGGCCGCAACCTGGACGGCTACCGCATCGGCTTCGACCTGGGCGGTTCCGACCGCAAATGCGCCGCCGTGGTGAACGGAGAAGTGGTGTATTCCGAAGAAGTGGTCTGGGACCCCTATTTCCAGAAGGATCCCCAGTACCACATTGAAGGCATCCAGGACTCCCTGGAACGCGCCGCAGCCCACCTTCCGCGGGTGGACGCCATCGGCGGTTCCTCCGCCGGCGTCATCATCAACAGCGAGGTGCGCACCTCCTCCCTGTTCCGCGGCGTCAGCCAGGAAGACATTGAAAAGACCCTCGGCAAGGTGTTCCGCACCCTCCAGAAGGAAAAGTGGAACAACATCCCCTTTGAAGTGGTGAACGACGGTGAAGTCACCGCCCTCGCCGGAGCCATGGGCATGAACGACAACGCCGTGCTCGGCGTAGCCATGGGCACATCCGAAGCCGCCGGCTACGTGGACCCGGAAGGCCACATCAAGCCCTGGCTGAATGAACTGGCCTTCGCTCCCGTGGATTACTCGGAAGAAGGCGGCGTGGACGAATGGTCCAAGGACATGGGCGTAGGCGCCCTCTACTTCTCCCAGCAGGCCGTAGCCCGTCTGGCTCCCCGCGCCGGCTTCCAGTTTGAAGGCATGCCCTTCCCGGAACAGCTCAAAAAGGTTCAGGCCGCCATGGCGGAAGGCGACGAACGCGCCCGCAAGATTTATGAAACCATCGGCGTGCACTTCGGCTATGCCATTGCCCACTACGCCAGGTTCTATGATATCCGCAACCTGCTCTTCCTGGGCCGTGTGGCTTCCGGAGACGGCGGCCAGATCATCATTGACAAGGCGGAGGAAGTGCTGCGCACCGAATTCCCCGAGCTGAAGATCCAGCTCCGCGTGCCGGATGAAAAGACCAAGCGCCACGGCCAGGCCGTAGCCGCCGCTTCCCTGCCGGCCCTCTCCTGACAGGAGGAATGAAATTTGCGGGAGGGACCCTGTATGGGGTCCCTCCCTGCTCATATCCGGAGGGGGACTTTTGCCGGATGCGCTGAACAGCCTCTGCCGCGCCGGATTCCCGCCCCTCCTTTTTCCGATTCCCGCCCCGACGCCCTGCGTTCATGAATCCCCAGCAAGACAACATTGTTCATTGCCCGGAATGCGGGCAGGCCATGGACGTTTCCCAACTGCCTCCGTATGCCAACGCCATCTGTCCGGGCTGCCAGGCGCTGACGCGCGTGAAAACGCGCATGGGCCCCTACCGGATTACCGGAAAACTGGGAAAAGGCGGCATGAGCGTGGTATACCGGGCGGAAGATTCCGTGCTGGGGCGGGAGGTGGCCCTGAAGGTGCTGAATGACACCTATGCCGGGGATGCCCTGCGCAGTGAACGCTTTGAACGGGAGGCCCAGATCATGGCGCGGGTTTCCCATGAAAACCTAGTGCAGATTTATGCCGTGGGGCGCGACCAGGGCCTTTTTTACATTGCCATGGAACTGGTGGAGGGCAGCGGCCTGGATGCCCTGATTACCGCGGAAGAACGCGTGCCGGAGGACAAGGTGCTACGCCTGACGCTGGATATCGTGCGCGGCCTGGACGCCGCCTGGAACGCGGGCCTCATGCACAGGGACATCAAGCCCGCCAACGTTCTCCAGTCTCCTGACGGAGTCGCCAAGATCGTGGACTTCGGCCTCTCCCTGCTGCACAGTGAATCCGACGTGGAGCGGGAAATATGGGTCACTCCCTATTACGCAGCTCCGGAAACGCTGCTGAGGGGAGAAGAAGACTTCCGGACGGACATGTACGCGCTGGGAGCCACCATGTACCATTTGCTGGTGGGCGCTCCCCCCCGCGTGGACGCTTCCCAGTCTTCCGATGTCCTTCTGGAGACCAAGAAAAACCTTCCCCGCCTGGAACAGGTGGTCAATGACGTCTCCCCCATGACCTGCTTCATCGTGGACAGGCTGATGGCTTTTGACAGGGAAGACAGGTTCTCCTCCTATCCGGAATTGATGGATGCCGTGGAACAGGCCCTGGAGGAATACACCCTGGCCATGCAGGAATCCGGCCTCACCTGGTCGGAACGGCGCGCGGCGGAGGCGCGGCGCGTCCGCCGCAGGAAATGCCGCATTATCGTCATTTCCTCCGTTGCCTCCGTAGTGGCGCTGGGGTTGGGCATCTGGGGCTGGGCGGCATGGCAGAAGGGGAGGGGCGCTTCCCCGGGAACACCCCCTCCGGCGCTCACTCCTACGGCGGGAACGGGCACTACCCCGGAGGACACGGCTGCGGCGGAATCGCGGCTGGAGCGCAGCATCCGCTTCGGCAAGCTGTTCAATGAAGCCCAGGAATCCCTGAACCGGGGAGACCTGGTGAAAGCCGCCGCCATGTTCGGGGATCTGGCGGACCAGCCGGACTGCCCCCTTTCCACCTCACTCTGGGCCGGTCTGAACCAGGTTCTGTGCATGTGGACGCGCGGCCAGTTCCCGGAAGGGGTGGAGCGCCTGGAAGAGCTGAGCAGGAAGGTGGAGGCCTGCAAGGACCCTGCGGAACTGGAACGCTCCAGGGACGTCGGCAACCTGGTCATGTACTTGAGTTCCGGGGACTGGTCTTCCCGAATGCCGGGTTTGCGTTCCAACTCCGATCTGGCCGTGCATTACTATGTGGGCATGGCGCTGAAATCCTGGTACTTTGCCGGTAAATGGCCGGAATACGGCGTTTTTCTGGACAAGGTGGCGGCCGATGCGGCGGACGACCGGGACAGGAACGTCCGTGAGCTGGCTTCCGCCTGGCTCAACAACCTCAAGAGATATACGGACCAGTACGAACGCCTGAAACGCCTTCAGGACATGCCGGAAAAGACGGTGGCGGAAGTGGAGGCCAAACGGTCCGCCGCAGACTTCCTGCGGGAACAGATGATGATCGGGGAAGTGTCCGCGATGCCTCCAGCCTATGCTGCGCTGGAAGGAATGCTGGACCATTTGAGAATGCAGTACCAGACAGCCCGTGACTGGGAGGCGGCGGAAGCCGTGAAGATGGCTGAGAGGAAAAAGGAGGAGGAAAGACAAAAAGCGCTGGAGGAGGAAAAGAAAAAGGAAACCCTGCTGGCCGCTCAGTCCAGAAGCTATGAAGACGTTTGCCGGGAAGCTGCGGACGTCATGAAAAAAACCGGGGACTTTGAAAAGGCCTCCGCCGTTTACGGCGGGGCGGAAAAGGTTATTTCCTCCCCCGCCGTCAAGGCCAGACTGTCCGTGCGCCGGGAAATGACGGATCAAATGCTGCCCCTGTTCACCCGCATGGAGAAAATTCTGCCCGCTCTCCTGGAAAAGAAACCTGGAAAACCCCTGGTGCTGAAAGACGGCTCCAAGGTGCGCCTGACAGGGATGAAGGGGCATCTGCTGACTGTGGAACCGCAGGACAGCCGGGAAGGCAGTGATGCGTACCAGGTCAGCTGGAACGAGCTACCGTTCAACTCCCTGTATGCCCTGGCGCGGGAATGCCGCCAGAAGCAGCCTGCGGAATTCTCCCCCCTGGCGGATGCGTATTCCAAGCCGCTGCTTATTTTCGGCAGTCTGACGGAGACCATTTCCCCCGCCCAGCAGGAAAATGCGCTGCTCCAGATGGACCGCGCCTTCATTGAAAAATGGAACCTGTGGATGAGCGGTTTGGACGCGGAGGAGACGCCCCCCGGAAGACGGTGAAGAATCGGATTAATTCCGGCAGGCTCTTGGCCGGAGGAGGGCGGGAAGGCCGTGCCGACGGTGGAAAAGTCCCGTCTGGAAAAGGAACCCTGCGCCGGTTTTGCGGAAAAGTAGGCGTGATGAAGTAAAATTTGCTTGCCTAGGATACTCCGTACAGGTCTCATAGCCGCATGAGACTGATCAGCTTTTTGACGCTGGCATGCGTGGCCGGCATCCTCTCTTCATGCGGTTGTGACTGTCACAAACACGCGGACTTCGCGCTGAAGGACTACCAGCCCACCTCCAGCAAGCAATTCCGTTAACTGCTTGAATATGTTTGAAATTCGTGAAAAGCCGGAAATGGTGGAGCGAGCCATGCTCGTTTCCATCTACTTCGACCCTTCCGAGGCCAGGGAAAAACAGGCCATGCTGGACGAGCTGGAAGACCTTGTCACCAACCTCGGCATCAGCATTGCAGGCAAGCACCTCATCAAGTCCCGGGACATGCACGCCAAATTCCTGTGCGGCACCGGAAAAGCCCAGGAAGTAAAGCAATTGGCGCTGGACTGCCGGGCGGACTGCGTGGTGTTTGACAACATGCTTTCCCCCTCCCAGCAGCGCGAATGGGAACGGCTGATTGACGAATGCGTGATTGACCGTGAAGAGGTCATTCTGGATATCTTTGCCCGGCGCGCACGCACGCGGGAGGCCACCCTCCAGGTGGAGCTGGCCCGCATGCAGTATTCCCTGCCGCGCATGGCCCGCATGTGGAACCACCTGGACCGCCAGGGCGGCGGTTCCGGAGGAGGCAAGGGCGGCGGCGGAGCCGCCAGGGGCGAGGGCGAAAAACAGATTGAAGTGGACCGCCGCCTGGCGCGCGCCAGGATTGAAGCCATTCAGAAGGAACTGGCCCTGGTGACCCGGCAGCGCGCCACGCAGCGCAAGGAACGGGAGCGCCAGGCCGTAGCCACGGCCGCCATCGTGGGCTATACCAATGCCGGGAAATCCTCCCTGCTTTCCCTGGTATCCGGTTCCGAAGTCATGGCGAAGGACATGCTTTTTGCCACGCTGGACACCACGACGCGGAAAATAGAACTTCCCCACGGGCAGCCCCTGCTGCTGACGGATACCGTGGGCTTCATCCGCAACCTTCCCCACCGCCTGGTGGAGGCTTTCAAATCCACGCTGGAGGAAGCCGTGCTGGCGGATTTCCTGGTGCAGGTGGTGGACGCCTCCGATCCGGAAGCCGTGCGCCATTATGAAACCACGCTGGAAGTGCTCGGCGAGCTGGGCGCGGGCGACAAGCCCATGATCGTGGTCCTGAACAAGGTGGACCTTGTGCCGGAAGAAGAGCGCCACACGCTGGAAACCCTGTTGAAGCCCCACTTCAACGGCAGGGTGGTGCCCATGTCCGTGCAGGAGGGGCATGGCGCGGAAGACCTGCTGAACGCCTGCGTGGAGATGCTGGAAAGCCGCGTCCGGCGCGCGCGGTTCCTGATTCCCTATACCCGGAGCGACCTGGCGGCCGCCATGCACAGTGAAGGGAAGGTTCTCTCCACGGAATACGTGGAGGAAGGCACCCTGATAGAAGCCGTGCTCCCTGTGGCGTTTTATAACAAATTCAGCCGTTTTCTGGCGGAAAAATGATTTCCTCTTGATTGCGGAGAAACCGCATCCTCGGCAGGGAAATCATTCTTTTTTCTTGAATTTTTGTATGTTGGATATATTATATCCAGCATCTATAATGAATAAGTTGTGCTGTATTATTTTGTGCGGAATAATTTCCTGGGCCACTGTAAGCGCCCAATCCCTGCCTCCGGATGCCCGGAAATTGAAGGAACAATATGAGAACATCCTTTCTTCCATTAATCAGAAATATGAGGCGTCCAAATTGAAAGCCTATCGGGATTCCATGAACAAATATGCCGCGAAGAATGACTTCGCTTCTGCGGCGGAACTGCAGAAAGTCGTGGAATATTTGGAGAACCGCTTGTCCGCCAAAGAACTTGTTGGGAGGGATGAACTGTCCCGGATGGAAAAAGTTTCTCCTAAAGTAGGCGTACAGATGAAGGAAATTCAAGAAGATGTGGCGTCTAAAAGAATGAAGGAAAGGAAAAAGACGGACAAGGCCTACTTGGATGCCCTTCTTAAAATTCAGAAAAAGTACGCCAATCTCGGTAAAATAAATGAAGCGCTGGCCATTCAAAAGGAACTCTCTGCAGTTCGTGTTATTGCCTCTTTTATTGGGCGGTGGAAAACGGTTAAAGGGGATACCGCCGCGAATGAAATTCTTTATTTGAATGATGATTGCTCCGTCTTTTTGGGCAAGGACGGAAAAGAGGTTACTTGGTTGGGCCACAAATCATTCAGGGTATCTCCCCAGGCAGAGAAAACCATTGAGCTGTTGAACGACAAAGGGAACCACAGCGGATCCCTCAAGATGCTTTCCAATTTTGAAATCCAGTCGCCGTCTGGCTGGAAACTGCGCAAAATGAATCCCTGATGAAGAAGGCAGGAACGTTAAACGTACATTTAATGCTCAGTAACCCAAGCTCCGCAGGCATTCCACCACCTCCCTGACGGGCAGCCCGATTACGTTGTCCGTATCTCCGCGCACGGAGGAAATGATCATCTCCCCGTGTTCCTGGAACGCGTAGGAGCCGGCCTTGTCCATCACATTCACCAGCTCCATGTAGCGGCGGATGTCCTCTTCCTTCAGCTCCCGGAACGTCACTTCCGTCAGCACGGCCAAGTCTTTCACTCCCAGGGGGGACCGGATGGAAACCGCCGTGCACACGTGGTGCGTCCGTGCAGAGAGCATCCGGAGCATGGAACGGGCCTCTTCCCCGTCTTCCGGTTTGCCAAGAGGAAGGCCGTCCAGAAAAACGAGCGTATCCGCGCCGATGACGGTGGAATCCGGATGTTCCCGGAATACGGCTTGCGCCTTTGCCCGCGCATTGTGCAGGCAGAGTTCCTGCGGAGGCATGGCGGCGTCCTTCAGCTCCTCCGTATCCCGTACGACGAGGGAGAAAGGCACGCCGGCCTTCGCCAGAAGCTCGCGCCGCCGGGGGGACTGGGAGGCCAGGATGATGGGGGGAAGCATGGAAGGAGAGCCAATAGTTAATATCTATTAACTATTACCTGTTAATTGTTAACTATCTGCTTCCCATAATCCGGTGGAAGGCCTCCGGAGAAATTTCCCGGATGGCCCGGATGATGTTCCTGGAGAATCCGGCCATGCGCTTCCGTACCGTTTCCCGGTCTTCCGCGGATTCAAACTCCATGCCCACCAGGGCGCGGCCCACGCGTTCCCCGGTATAGGTGTAATTGAAGTAGCAGAGGGATGCCAGGTCCGCGATGCGTTCCATGAAGTCAAGAAAGGCTCCGGCGCGTTCCGGAAATTCGATGTGGACGAACAGGGGATGCTGGCACAGCTCCGCCTGGTAGTGAATCATGCGGAAGCGCACGTCGTCGTCCTCGCTGATGTCTTCAAACTCAATGCCCTTCTTCTTCAGCGTCGTGCGGATGGTGTCCAGGTCTTCGTCAGAGGCGGCGATGCCGAACACGGGGTACTGGGTGTTGCCCTCCGTCTTGCCGTACTGCACGTCCACCAGCGTGGTATCCTGCGGGATATGGCGCAGATACTTGAGCACCTGGCCGCGCTTGGAATCCATGGAGATGCGCAGGTAGCGCGTTTCATGGTTGCCGATGCCCGCCTGGCGGGCGATCTGGGTGAGGTGGGTGAAATCCATGTTGGCTCCGGAAATGACCACGAAGCTCTTTTCCTCCGGCTTCACTTCACCTTCGTTCCATTGTTTCAGGAATCCGGCCAGGCTCATGGCCCCGGAGGGCTCCGGCACTACGCGGGAAGATTCCCACATGGCGCGGATGGCCTGGCAGACTTCGTTATTGGTGACGGTCACGAACTCGTCGATCAGTTCCCGGCAAAGGGGATAGGTCAATTCTCCGGGGATATGGACGGCGGTTCCGTCGCAAAAAACGTCCACGTAATCCAGGTTCACCCGGTGTCCCTGCTCAATGGAGGTTTTCATGGAGGCCTGGTCCACGCCTTCCACGCCGATGACCTTGATGTGGGGCCAGAACTTTTTCAGCCAGCAGGCTACGGAGGCGGCCAGTCCGCCGCCGCCGATGGCGACGTACGCGCGGTCAAAAGGGCCTTCCCCGCTCATCACCACTTCATCCGCCAGCGTTCCCTGTCCGGCCATGGTCACCAGATCGTCATAGGGATGGACAAAAGTGCTTCCGTGGGTTTCCGCGTACTCGTGGGCGGCTGCGGCCGTCTCGTCATAGCAGTCTCCATGAAGCATGATCTTCACGTGCCTGCCGCCGTGGCGGCGTACTTCCGTCTGCTTCACTTCCGGCGTGGAGCGGGGCATGAAAATGGTGGCGTGGCAGTTCAGGACGCTGGCCGCCAGGGCCACGCCCTGGGCATGGTTGCCGGCGGAGGCGGCCACAATGCCCTTGTCCCGCGCCTCCTGGCTCAGTGCGGCCATGCAATTGAACGCTCCGCGCCATTTATAGGCCCGGATGGGGCCCAGGTCCTCCCTTTTGGCGTATACCGGGGCCTTGATGCCCGGCAGATTCAATCGTTGAAGAGGAGTCGGTTCGCCAACCGTGTAAACGCGCTGGCGGGCTTGCAGTATTTCCTCGGAAAGACGGTCCGAAAGTATGCTCATGATTGTAATGCTGGCTCCCATTCTACCGGGTTCCGGCCCTCTTTTCCAGTAAAACATTGCCACCGGACTGCCTGTTTCCCAGGTCCTGGACTTTCCGGGCACAAAAAAACCGCCCGGAGGCGGTTGTTTCTTTTGAAGCAAGGTGGCGAAGCGGACGGGGCTCGAACCCGCGACCTCCAGCGTGACAGGCTGGCGCTCTAACCGAACTGAGCTACCGCTCCGTGACCTTGGATGCTGTGTTCCTGCCTTGCGGCGGGGACGTGGAGGCTTATACAGGCACTCCCATGGGAATGCAAGACAAGAAATCACTTTTTCCTGCATGCAGGCCGCGCTTGCTGGAAGAAGCGGGAGAAATACCCGTGCGGATTTAAAATCCGGAAATGTTCCTTAATGAGACCAGATATATAATAAAACGGAATTATGTAGAATAGTCTTGCCGTAAGATTTTCAGAATATTCCGGCAATTGATATTCAGTAAATTGCTCCGATAAAAAATCGAAAAGATCAACAAAACAAGACTAAAGTAAATAATTCCGTAATAAAATATTGATAATGCCCGTACTTGGCGCCGGTATTCCCACTCTTCTTCCCTTCCTACGCATCAAGCCGTTCAATTGTCCTAAAGCGCTTGGCATTAAAAATTGTCATTGACTCCGGATTTTAAATCCGTTAATTATTACTAACGATATAGTCTGGTATATAATTTATTATTAATTATCAACACGTTACAAAATTATGCGTCCGCATTTGCCCCTCCCTCTCCTGTCCGCTCTTCTGGCCTGTTTCATTTCTCCGTCATGGGCTGCCTATACGTTGACGGGCAACGGAGAAACGACGATATCCTTTGCCGACGACCAGTATACGATTACGCCGCCGGCGGGGGATCCAGTGACTCAGGCGGATTCCCCCGGTGACATCTATTTGACGGATATTACGGAAAGCGGGACCTATGAAGACGGCTATAACCGGGTTCTCAATCTGGAAGGAGGAATTTATACGAAGCTGCAGTTATGGAATGTTGCGGGTACCGCCGGAGGCGTCACCTTGGGAGGGACCAATTCCTTTGTAATCAATATCGGGGCGGGAACGTCCCTGCTGAATACAAATCCTCAATTGATGGGGTGGAGCAATCAGGACCGGATCGTGGCTGCCGACATCACGCTCAATGTGGACCAGAATGCAGGGACGATCAATGGATTCTGCCTGGTGGGGGATGGCAACAAGACGGATGCGTTCCAGACGACAGGGACATACATTGTCAATATCCATGGGGGGGAATGGGCCGGAACTTCGGTTAGCTCGCCTGACGCCAGGTGGTGCATAGGGCTGGGGCAGGAATCCTTCCGCCATACGGGAGACGTCACATTCACCATTGACGGCGGAACCTTCGCGCAACTGGTAACGGCCGGAACGACACGTGGTGCGGGTCAAAAATCAACCATTCTCGGGAACGTTGCCCTGAATCTGGACGGAGGGACTTTTAACGGCTCCGTGGCCCTTCTGGGAAGAGGCCTCGTCCAGTTGGGAGACGGAACGAATGCGTATACGGCCAAATTGAGAATTGCGGGAGGCCAGTATAATGCGAATGTGTATGGCTTGTCCGATGCGACCGCAGCAGGTTCCGCAGCAAATATTGCAGCCAATTCGTCCGCTTCCATGGAAATCACGGGAGGATCCTTTGCGCAAAGTTTGTTTGCGCAGGGAGTGACGACGACTATCACGGGAGCTACTTTTTCCGGAGACGGAACCAAGAAAATTTTTGCGGGCGCCCGTTTAAGCACGTCAGCCTGGAGCCTTACTGATACCAATATGACGCTGGACCTGGGCAGTGGCACGGTAGCGGCCATGATTGCGGGGGGAAGCTGGGTGGAAACCGGGGAAAGCACGTTCAATATCACAGGTTCCACCAACCTGACCTTCAAGTCCGGGACGTATACAGGCCAGATCTGGGGCGGTTCCTACATTAATGGAACCGCTACGGCTGCCCTTACCGGAAATATTGGTTCCACCAATATCACGATTACAGGGGGTACATTTGACGGAGCGCAAATATCCCTGGGCACGTATGTGGAACGCAACAACACCAGTTCCGCATTGACGATCGGGGAAGCCAACCTTTCCATCAGCGGAGGCACGTTCAACAATGCCGCCATTTATGCGGGCGGCCAGAAGGTCAACGGCACTTCCCTGACCACGGCGCTGGCCAACGTGACCATTACGGGTAATGACGCCGTCTTCACCGGGACGACAACTCTTTCCGGCCAGGGGCGCGGGGATGTGGTCACCAAAAGCGTGCTGAACCTGAACGGCGTGACGAAAGCGGACATGTTCGCCAACGCGACCGTTACCGGGTTTGACGAGATATCCGCCGGAGCGGGCACGGATGCAATCATTGCCAATGCCACGGTTCTGGATGGGCGGAGCGCCTTCACCAAGAGCGGCACGGGCAAGCTTACGCTCAGTTCCTCCGCCGGGTTTGCGAACGCCCTGACGGTTTCCGGGGGAGAACTCAGCTTCGGGCTCGCCGGCGGAGTGGCCTTCGGCAATTCCATCACGATGGGAGCCGGGGCCCGTCTTACCTCTGCGGGTGATATGGCTCTTTCCCCGGCTTCCGGCCTGACGCTGGACCTGACGGGGCTGAATTCCTCCAGCGCTTCCATCATCCAGTCCGGCGGCACGCTTTCCTTCAATTCGGAAGGTACGCTGACCCTGACGATCAGCGGGGTGGACCAGACGATGGAAAACGACTACAAGCTGATTACGGCAGACAGCTTCGGCACGCTGACGGCCAGCAACTTTTCCTTTGATCCCAGCGGTCTTTCCGGCGATTACACTTATGCCCTGGAACTGTCCGGAAACACCCTTTACCTGCGCGTCAAGGCGCTGGGTGAAGCCCTCAACTGGAACGGAGGAGCCGCGGGTACGTGGACGGCAGCGGGAGGCGCAGCCATCTGGCTGGACAAGGATGGGACGGCGGTCGTTTATGATGCCGCCAAATCCGCCAACTTTGAAGACTTGGCAGGCGTGGCCCTCTCCGCCGTCACTATTGACGGGGATGTTTCCTCCGCCCGCCTTACGGTCAACAATGGGGAAACGGCCTATACGTTCACGGGCACGGGAGCCCTTGTAGACGGCGCGAATCCGATGTCCCTCGTTAAACGGGGGGAAGGGGAGATGACCATTGAAAATACCGGGACCAATACGTTCTCCGGCGGCACGACCATCATGGCCGGCACCCTCAACCTGAATGCCGTCCAGGGCCTGGGCACCGGCACGGTGACGCTGAACGGAGGGGAACTGGTGCTGAACACGGCGGGAACGACGGAAGGAACGCTGGGGCTGGTAGCGACCAACAAGCTCATTTTTGCAGGTGGCATTTTCACGTACGGCACGGGGGCCACGCAGGATATTTCCGGCCTCATTGACGCCGCCGCCAGTACCAGGGCCATCCAGGTGAATACGAACGGCAATAATATTGCGTGGGCCACCTATACCCAGGAACTGGGGAACAAGGACATCGTCAAGCTCGGGGACGGCCTGCTGACCGTTAACACGACCCTGGGAGGCGCCTTCACCGGCGCCATCACCGTCAGCGGCGGCACGCTTTTCTATGATATCGGGGCCAACAGCGCCACCCGGACCTGGAGCGGAAACATCTCCATCGCGCAGGATGCCACTCTTCAAATCAGGGACAACCGCGCCCATGCCAGCTCCATGACGGATACGCTGTCCGGCCGCATTTCCGGGGCCGGTTCCCTGGTGCTGGGGCACAAGGAGGGAGGAGGATTCCCCGGAGGAGGCCGTTATTCCATCAGCGGAGACAACAGCGGTTTTACGGGCACGTTCAAGTTGGTGGGCAACGGCACCAACGCCGCGTGGAATGAAGTGGCCTTTGCGAATGCGGCCGCCTTTTGGCAGCGCCAGCCTGGAGCTGGACGGACGCGGCTTTTTGTCAGTGATTCCACCAATTCCGTCAATGCCGACATTCATGTGAGGGCGGCGGGAAGCTGGCTGAACGGCAATTCCAACCAGACCGTGACGTTCGGGGGCGACTTGACGAGTGACGCCGGGGCCAACCTGGGAACGACGGCTGCAGGCAACCCGACGCTGACCACCATCTTCACCGGAAACCTCACCGGTTTTGTGGGAACCATGCACTCCGGGCAGGGGAATGTGGTTCTTGCCTTTGGCAACGGCGGTGCGGCCGCCACGCTGGGAACGGGCGAATTCATCAAGGCCGTTTCTATGGGAGGGGCCGGAACCTACCGCGTCAACTACACAGGCACGGGCAGTGACCTGCTTTATACCGGCAATGTGATTGATACGGCGGCTCTGGACGTCCAGGGCGGCGACAAACTGGTTCTTACCGGGGCGAACACGTCCACAGGGGAATTGAAGATTGCCCGGAACTCCTCCGTCCAGCTGGGCGACGGGACCGGGGATAACGCCGCCTGGGCCGGAACTGTCACCGGAGCGGGGAGCCTCACCGTCAACACCACGGGCACCTTTGCGGTGGGAGACCGCGCCAACGGCCTGACGGGAACGCTCACGCTGGCCAAGGGTACGCTGGACCTTTCCGACGCGGCGGCCACTACCAACATCCTCATTCAATCCGGTTCGCTGGCGAACGCCGGGAACTATGCGGGAACGGCTGCGAACAAGGTCCATGTCAATGCGGTTGCCGGTTCCGGCAATATCGCCCTGGGCGGCCTGGATGCCGCCGGGCTGGGAACGGTCGTCACCGCCACTGCCGGGACGCAGCTCACCGGGCTCAAGCAGGGTTCCACCTGGACCGTGACCGGCACGGGCAGCAGCCTTGCGGTAGGTGCGGGGAACATTTCCGGAGACCCCTTCACGGGGACGGATTCCCTGATTCAGTTTGAAGGCGCGGGGGACAACCTGGGCAGCATCTCCTTTGGAGACGGCTCCACCCTCACCCTGGACCTCACCAGCGTCATGGATGCCATGAAAACGGCGGGCGGCAATCTGGAAATCCTGCTGACGAACGGCGGCTTTGCGCAGGACCTTGAAACGCTCAAGGGCCACATTGCGGCCAATCCGCTTTTTGCCGCGCTGGGCTTCGGCATTGTAGACGTCAACGGGGGCAGCATCGTCCTCTCCGGTGATACGGACCTGGTTTACGTCTCCTCCGTGGACGGCACGGGCAGTGCGGACAATCCGGTTACGAACCAGTCCCTCAACTTCTACCAGGCCGTGATCGTGGACCAGGACCTTTACGTCCAGTCGGACGGCTCCATGGTGATCAAGAACCTGACCGCGCCGGGAACCAACCCGGGCCAGACGGGAACGGGCAACCTCATTGTCACCAACACGGCGGACAACAAGGGCAGCATCGAATTGCAGAACAACCTTTTCCATGAAGGAACGGGAGTGGACACCGTTTTTGCCGGGAACATCAGCGGCTTGGACGGTGCCGCGGCCAATACGGACCTGGTCAAGACGGGAGCCAACAAGCTCACCCTGTCCGGGAATGTGACGCTGGCCGGAGACATCATTGCGGAACAGGGAACGCTTCAGCTTAACGGCACGGCCAATGTGGAAGCCCTGCGCCTTGATTCCACGGACGCGGGCTCCCTTGCGGTAATCGGCATGGGAGGCCACACGACGGCCCAGACGCTGGCGTCCGGCGCCAACGGCGGAAAGCTGGATATCGGTTCTTCCGGAACATTGACGCTGACGGGAGCTACCGATGGCCTTTCCCGCACGGAAATCGGCGGAACAGGTACGCTGAACATTGCGGAAGGCGCTTCCCTGGGACTGGCGGCGGACAGCGCGCTTTCCGGCGTGGTGCTGGACCTGGACGGCTCCCTGAGCCTGGCGGCGGACGGCTCTGCCGGTGGCCTGAACGGCGCCGGAGACCTGGAGCTGAACGGGCAGACCCTGCATATTCAGGCGGCTTCCGGCCAAACGCATACGTATGATGGAACGCTGGGGGCCGGAACACTGGATGTTTCCGGCGCAGGCACCCAAGTCCTGCGCAGCTCCGGCGCGGATACCGATCTGACGGTCAGCGGAGGAAACCTGGTTCTCCAGGGCAAGGCGGATGTAGACGGCGCCCATCTCAGCTACGGTAATCTGGTGAACAACGGCAAGCTGGCCATCCAGGCCAGCGACAACGCCCTGACGGCGGTCAACACCACCCTGAGCGTGGAAAACGCCACCTTCGGCAGCGGTTCCACCACCACCTTCACCCTGAATACCGATGCCGACATGACCGCCAGCTTCATCAAGGCTTCCGGCGACATTGTCATTGAAAACGGAGCCGCCTTCCACGTCACGTCAATTCCGGGCGTCAACATCACCTGGAAATCGGGCAATCCGATGGAACTCACGCTGATGGAGCTCACCGGAGCCGGAACGATTGACCTGGGAGAAAATACGCTGACGGTAGGCGGTCTTTTCCTCACCTATTACAAGAATGCCCATCTGGTGCAGGAAGGGGACAAGGTCGTTCTGAAAGCGGAGGAACAAACGGACAATATTTATGCCGGCGTCGCTGACACGGCCAACTCCATGGCGGGCGCCAATCTGATTTGGGAAGCCGCCAGGCACGGTTCCGTGGACCAGGCCGTTACGGACTTCCTGGCCGCCCTCAATGACGACATGGTTAACAATCCCTCCGCCGCCAGGCGTTCCCTGGCCGCCGCCGCGGGCAGCACGGTCACCAGCCTGGGCATCGCCCAGCGGGACGCCCTGCGCGACCAGATGAACTGGATACGCAACCGCACCAACCAGATGGGCGTGAACCCCGCCTACGTCAATGCGGACCTCCCCTACTTCCACATGTGGATGCAGGGCACGGGCTCTTATGCCAAGCTGGACACCAGGGGGGATGAAAGCGGCTACCAGCTCACCACCTGGGGCGGCACCGTGGGCATGGACGTTGACCTCAGCGACCACTTCACCATGGGAGCGGCCTTCACGGCCAACTACGGCGACCTGACGGCCAGCGCGGCGGACTCTGCGGACGGTCACCTGGACAGCTACTACGCCAACCTCTTCGGCCGCTACCAGAGCAAGCGCTGGGCGCACACGCTCATCCTGACGGGGGGGTGGAACGACGCCAAGCTCAACCGCACGGTCAACTACGGAGCGGGCAGCTACAGGACGCAGGGCAACACCAACGGGTGGGGCTTTGGAGCGATGTATGAACTGACCTACGACGTGTACCTCAATGAAGACAAGAGCAGCATCCTGCAGCCCCTGGTCAACGCCTCGGTAGTAACCACGAGAATGGACGGCTACACGGAAACGGGAGCCGGCAACATGGGCCTGAACGTCGCCAAACAGGAGTTGACGACGGGAACGGTTGCGCTGGGCGGCCGGTGGATGGGCCTTGTAGGCAGCAACATCTTCGGGCGAGAAGCGCTGGCTGAGTTCCGGGTGAACGCGGCCCAGGACATGGGAGACCGCCGCGGAGAAGCCAATGTGGCGCTGCTGGGCAACCCCGGCTTCACGCAGAGAGTCAGAGGAGCGAAGGTGGGAATGACGGCGCTGCAAATCGGAGCGGGGCTGAGCGTGCCGGTAGGAACGCAGGGAACGATCTTCGTGGACGGCAATGCCGACTTCCGGGACGGAGCGAACTCGGTGAACGGAAGTATCGGCTACCGGTATGACTTCTAAGGAGAGTTGAAGTTTGAGAGTGGAGAGTGGAGCGGAGACGCTCTGCTCTCCCGGACCCGCAGGGCCGTTCCGGCATTGTCCGGAACGGCCCTGTTGCGTAAGGAGCGCGGCTTACAGCCGCGTTTTCGTTTAGTTGCCGCATCGGCATGCGGCGTCTGTTGGGAAAATACGGGAAGCTCCGTTTTCACTCTTCCAGCAGCCGGCCTCCGTCATGCCATTCTCCAAACATCCTGTTTTCCCGGGTATTCTTCAGGAACTTTTCCAGGCGGCTATGGAACAGCTCCGGCTGGTTTTTCTTAATCTGGATGGTATCCAGGCGCACGTGGCGGTACAGGCGGGGAAAGGCCAGGAAGTTGGAATAAACGCGCGGGTCCTTCTGAAGGGCTTCTAAAATATCCGGATCAATCCGGAACGCCTCCGGGTCCATTTCCGGCAGGCATTTTTCTCCATAGGGGGTCATCAGCCCCAGCCTGGTCAGGCGGCGTACGCGTTCCTTGTTCAGCTCGGACCATTTGCTTTTCCTGGAACGTGGGGTGAGGCGCTGGGCCAGAAAACCGGAGGCTGTCTTCTTGCGGGTGCTGTCAATCCAGCCGAAGCACAGGGCTTCTTCCACGGCGTCCAGGTAAGGAATGGCATGGGGGGAAGGCTTTCTCGTCGTGAGAACCCAGCAGCAGGAGGAGGAACGGTGGTTCTGTTCCAGCCACGTTCTTAATTCCTGCCGTGTGGTGATGGGGAGAAGGTGGTCTATTTCCATGGCGGTTCGGTGAATGCCGCTTCTTTCTGCGGCAGCGCGCAAAAAGAGAAGGTGCGCAGGCCGTTTTTACGAAAGGGCCTTCCGTTGATGCGCCGCGTGTCGGGATGGAGCGGCTTACGGGGTGAGGATACCTTCCCGGAGGCTGCATTTCCAGTACAGGCATGTTTTTCTATTCCATGGCATATTTCCCGGCAGGGGGCCTGCCCTTCCTCCAAGTCCGGGAATCCCTTCACGGCGTCTTTTTTTCTTTCTGCGGACATCCTTTCCCCTCTTTGCGTAAGGAAGGGCCGGAGACGGTCCTGCGCATGATGGAGTACGGCACCTGTCCATCCTTTCCCCGGAAGAACGGGGAACTGGCCTTCCATGCCGGCGTCTTTTCACCGGAAAGGTTATTGTTCCCGGAGTGGAGGGGCAGGCCGTTCCCGACGTTCTTTTCACTTCCGGCAAAGGGCGGCGGGTTTTGTCCTTGTCAAAACGAATGCCGCCATTATACATGATTTATGAAGAAAAGCGTGTTGCTGGTCGGGCTGGGATTGGTTCTGCTGGCCTCCGTGGTGGTGACTCTTAAAATGGCGTGTGCCGAGGATTCCGTCAACCGTGCCGATGCCGCGCGGGAACGGGTAACGCCCGTGCTGAATTCCTTCCTGGACCTCTGCGGGGCCAAGGTGGGGGATCCTGTATTCCTGCGTGCCGTGAAGGAAGACTCCGTGCTGGAACTGTGGGTGAAGCCGGATAAGGCGGAACGCTACGTGCTTGCCAAGCGTTATCCCATTGCCGCGTGGTCCGGAAAGCTGGGGCCCAAGGAAAAGGAGGGGGACAAGCAGACCCCGGAGGGTTTTTACGAAGTGGAGCCGTTCGGCCTGAATCCCCGCAGCAACTACCATCTGGCTTTCAACATCGGCTATCCGAATGCCTATGACCGCTCCCTGAACCGGACGGGAAGCTTCATCATGGTGCATGGCCGGGACGTTTCCATTGGCTGCCTGGCGATGACCGATCCGGGGATTGAGGAAATTTACACCATGGTGGAACAGGCCCTGATTCATGGGCAGCAGCGCGTTCCCGTGCAGATTTATCCCTTCGTGCCCACTCCGGCGCGTTTATTGAAGGAAAAGAATTCTCCCCACGCCGCTTTTTGGGCGGACATGGCACGCGCGTGGGACTGGACGGAACGGACCCACACCCCGGCCCGGGTGAATGCCGTGGATGGCAGGCTGGTGGTTGTGGAACAATAAAAATCCTCCGGCCGGGGGCCGGAGGATGGGAAAGGTGCGGAAGGAAAGGGGAACGGTTGCCCCTGTTGCCGCGCGTCCGGGAAAGACGTGCCGGAACGCTCTAGACGAGCTGGGCAATCAACTCTTCGCGGTCGCCCGGCAGGAAGTCCATCGGGGCGATTTCCGGCAGCGTGTAGCAGCCGGAGGCCAGTTTCATGCTGGCTCGGGCGCAAGCCACCATGACCTGGGCGGTCAGGGCCGGATTATTGATGCGCATTTCAAACGTGAACATCTGGTTCTGCGTGGAGCCGGAAACGCCCTTGCGTTCCATCAGCACGCCGTGGCCCATGTCCTTCAGCGCGTCGATGTCGGGCACCTGCTGCACGCGGGTGTCGTCATGGCTGAAATAGGAATCGGACTTGATGGCGAACTCCACGTCGGAGAACTTGGCTCCTTCCTTCAGCACCACGTAAACCATGCGGCGGTGCACGCCGGAACCGGTGGGAATGGTGAGGGAAAGGGCGTCCGCCACTCCTTCCTTGGAGCGGGCGACTACGCTGTGGCCCATGCTCATGCCGGGACCGAAGTTGGTGTACGTAATGCCTTTGGGAGCCATCGCCAGCATCAGGGTGCGGATGACGGAGTCCGTGCCCGGGTCCCAGCCGGCGGAGATGATGGAGACGGCGTCATGCTTGATCGCCTGTGCTCCCAGGGAGCGCCGCAGGTTCACGATGTCCCCGTGGATGTCAAAGCTGTCCACCGTGTTGATGCCGCGGGCGAGCAGGGGCAGAGCCGTTTCTTCCACGCTGCGGGTGGGGGTGCAGAGCAGGGCCGCGTCCACATGGCCCAGGTCCTCCATGCTGCTTGCGGTCTTGATGCCGTGCACGGGTTCGCTGCCGGGGCGGCGGACGATGCCCGCCAGTTCCATATCGGGCGCGGCGCGCAAGGCGTCCACGGCGTATTTCCCGATGTTGCCGTATCCTACAATGGCTACTTTGATCATCTTGGTAGTAAATAGTAATGATTCCGGGAGCGGGGACGGAATGTCCTCCGGATGTTTTCTCCCGTTGACGCATGTTTTTTAAGCGTTGCGGGTGCGCATGGCAAGAACGGAGAATGACAGGAGCGCCTGTGCGGCATCATGAAGGGTTCTTTGAACGGAGTCCGGAGAAATGGAGTCTGACCACTCGGAACTCTTCCAATAAAACGATGAAAAGCAAATTGATTATTCTGAGTATCGCCACCCTTCTTGGGTGTGTTTCCTGCCATACGATCGGCGGAGTAGGCAAGGACGTGGAAGCCGTCGGCAGTGACATTAATTCCGCCGCCCGCTCCACCAGCCGTTCCATGTAAAAAGACTGTGTGTGACCATGGACGAAAACCGCTTCATCCGGATGGATGAAGCGGTTTTCTTTGATGGGCGTGACGCCTTCTTTCCAGCCTCCGGTTTTCCGGCCCCACGGAATGTTCCCGCTCCCTGTAAAAAGGTTTTTTTACGATGTGTGACGGAAGCAATAAAAAGGGCATGCCGTATGTCCGGCATGCCCTTTGAAAAGAAATTAACCTTCCGTTTTTAACGGCGGCGGCGCAGCATCAGGGCCGCCAGGCCCAGAAGGCTCAGGGAGACAGTGGCCGGTTCCGGCACGCCGTTGATGTAGGAGACGTAAATCTTGCCGTCCTTCGTGAACACCTGGTACTTGCCTACGTTTTCAGCGGTAAGTGCCTCGGCGGCGATGTCGTCGCTCTGCGTTCCGCCCGTGATGGTCGTGTTGCTGGTTGCGGCGCTTCCCACTCCGTTGACGAGTTCACGCGTCACGAGCTCAAATGTAGTTCCTTCCGTAATCAGGTCGCCCAGGGAGGCGGAGAAGGCGAAACGGCCCAGATCGGTCTGGTTCGTAAGATTCAGGATGCCGGTCGTGCCCAGGTCCACGAACAAGTTGTTGCTGTTGGCGTTCCAGGTGAGTGCGGCGGTGAGGTTCAGCGTGCCGTATACCGTCCAGTTCATGTTCTGGTCGCAGTTGGCTACGATGGAACCGCTCGTTTTGCCGACGGTCAGCGTGGAGCCTTCACCCACGGAGACGGTCGTGCGCTGGAGATTTGGTGAAATTCTGAAGGGACACATTGGCTCCGTTGGAAACATTGATGGTGGAGGTCCATCCTTCCACGGTGGTGCCGGGTCCGCATACCACGGTATGGTTGCCGGATACGTTGACCGTGCCCCAGTTGGGATTGACCAGCGGAACATTGCCGCTGGGGCCGCTTTCCGTCTGCCAGTTGGATGCCTGGCTCCAGTCGGTAGAACCGTCAATGGGAGCCCATGTATAAATAGCGGCCTGCGCCGTCATGCAGGAAAAAGCCAGCAGGGAGGAAAGCAGGATCAGAGTTTTCTTCATATGAATGCGATGTGAATTAGAGCTGGAAAGGGAAACTTCCAAGCCCGCGGGAATATGCCGGATTACAAATCCGGGGTCAAGGGCCGATTTTCATACCAAGGAACTTATGCTGCCTGACCGTTGCACCATGGGAGACCGTTTCCGTGTAGGAAGCCTTCCGGAATGAGGAAGCCGGCCCCTGGAACGCCGCAAGCCTTTGCGGCCGTTGAAATATACGTGTCCTGCCAGGACGCACTGATTTTCAGGGAAAAGGATTCGCTGCCGCTCGGGTTAAATACGGATGACCCAAGGGCTTGCGGCGCTTCATAAGGCATCGGGACCATTCCATGTTAATCTGTAACGGATTTGTAATCCGCGGGCGGCAGAGCACTCCATGGGGAACCGCCATCCATGAAACGATGGGGGAAACTTTAAATCTTTGCCTCTTTTGAATTAAAAAGAGGCTCCAGGCTGGTGGACGGATGCTTCTTCCGCTTTACTGCATGGACTCCCTGGTGGCCTGGGAGGCGTTGTCAATTTTGCTGCCCATGGCTTCCACGTCTTTTCCGATTCCGCTGATGGTGTTGCAGGAGGCAAGGCCGAGGGCGGCGGCGAGCGTCAGAAGGGCGAGTTTGGTATTCATCGGTGGAAGAGAGGTTGAAAGCCGCATCCTACCCTGCTTCCGGTTCCTTGTCAATGAGCCGGATGCTTTCCGGAACGCCTCTTTTTCCGGGCATGGGGCTTTCCGGCGGGGAAGAAAGTGGCTGTGCCGTGCCCGGATTCGGAAGTTATGTAAAAAATCTTCGCCGGGGACCTGGCGGCGGTTTATTGATGAAGGCCGCGGGGCCTTCATTCACGGGGGAATCGCTGCGTGGACGGCTGCCGGGAGAAGGGGGCTTTTCCCCTTGGCTAGATTTCTCCCTCCGGACTGCCTGGCGAACGGCGCAGTTTCCTTTTCAGCGCCAGCCCCGTGCGCACCAGGAAGTAAATGGCCGCGGCGGTCAGCAGAACGGCCGCGACGGGAAGAACGCAGGCCAGCACGGCGACGATGGAGGCGGAAGCCGTTTCCGCCGTGGTGACGACGGAGTTGCCCAGTCCGCCCGTAGCGGCGGAGGCCGCTCCCCGGATGGCGGCCATGCCTCCGTGGATGATGCCTGCCGCTCCGCCTCCGGCAATGGCGGCCAGCCCCCATTTAAGCATGGGGTCCATGCTGCCGATGAAGCCGGCGGCCAGGATGGTTCCCGCAACGATGGCGGCGGGAGCTCCCAGCATGTCCAGCGTGTGGTCGATGACCGGGATGTAGTACGCCGCTATTTCCAGCAGCGTGGCTACGGAGAGGGTGACCAGCGCGGCCGTGCCGCCCAGCCATGCGAATTCCGGCGTCACCGTCAGGAAGCCTCCCCGGATGGCGATGGCGGCTACCAGCAGAGGCACAAAGATGCGGAAGCCGCAGGCCGCTCCCAGCCCGATGCCGAGCAAAACGCCCATGACGGCTTCCATATTCATCTGCGGATCAGTTCAGTTTAACGGTGGTTGCAGTCGTGGCCGCCTGGGTGGCGGCTGCGGGAGCGGCTGCAGCAGGGGCCTTTTTCTCTTCCGTGGATTTTCCCAGGAAGGAGGGCAGTTCCAGCCCCACGCTCTTGCCGAGCTCGTGGAGAGGCAGGGTGTCTTTCACCAGATTCTGCACGAATCCGCCCACGGAGGAATCCCCTCCGTTGCCCATGACGACTACCTTGTCAAATTTCAGGCCCTTGATGGCGCCGGACTGGAGTTCCACGATCTTGGTGAGCTGTTCGGTAATCAGGAGGCTGGAAGCGGCGTCGGACGAGCCTGCCGCCTGTACGATCTGCTGGAAGCCGCGGGCCTTGCCTTCCAGGACGGCTTCAATGGCGGCGGCTTCACCGCGGCCCACCATTTCCATGCCTTCCCCTTCCGCCTTTTTTCTTCAGAAGGGTGGCCTGGGCTTCGCCTTCGGCCAGTTGCCGGATGGCTTCCGCTTCCGCCCTGCGCTGGATGAGCAGGGCCTGCGCCTTGCCTTCCTGTTCCAGCTTGAGCACTTCCGCCGTGGCCTGGGCCTGCACTTCGCGCTGGCTCTTTTCAATGCGGGCCGTCACCAGGATGTTGGCCTCCTGCGTGGCGCGTTCGCGTTCGGCGCGCTTTATTTCCGCTTCCTTTTCCGCCTCGTAGGCTTCTTCCAGGGTCTTGGCTTCCTGCACCTTCTGGGCCACTTCCGCCAGCTTCTTGGCTTCCGCCTGCTTCACCTGCAGCTTGGCGGCGGATTCCGCAATCTTGATCTGGGCTTCGTTCTGGCCCTCAATGGCAATGGCGCGGGCGTTCGCCACCTGGACGGTCTGGTCCTTTTCCGCTTCCGCCTTGCCGATTTCCCCGCGGCGCGTTTCTTCCGCCACCTTGATGGTGGCGTCATTGATGGCGCGCGCGGCTGCTTCCTTGCCCAGGGCGCTGATGTAGCCGGAGGCGTCCTGAATGTCCGTGATATTGGCGTTAATGAGGTGGAGGCCCACCTTGTGCAGCTCCACGTCCACGCCTTCCGTAATGCCCTTGATGAGTTTTTCGCGGTCGGAGTTGATTTCCTCAATGGTCATGGAGGCGATCACCACGCGCATCTGGCCCATGATGATTTCCGCAGCCAGGTTGCGGATTTCCTCCCGGGAGCGGCCCAGCAGGCGCGCGGCGGCGTTCTGCATGATTTCCGGCAGGGTGGAGATGCCCACGATGAAGGAGGAGGGGGACGTCCACGCGGATGTTCTGGGAGGAGAGGGCGCCCTGGAGGGGCACGTCAATGTTGATGGGGTTCAGGTCCAGGTAGCTGTAGGACTGGAGGACCGGAAGCACGAAGGTGGAGCCGCCGTGGTAGCATTTGGCGGGCTGCCCGGTGCCCACCTTGCCGAAGACGATGAGGATTTTGTCCGGCGGGCACATGCGGTAGCGGCTGAACAGCCAGGAGGCGGTCAGGATGATGAAGAGAACCAGAATGGCGATAGGGATGATTTGGTCCATGGTATTTGGATGGGGGTGTATGGTTGGGTTTATTGGTTAGTGAAGAGGTTTGACGGTGACGACGCCTGCCGTGACGGCGACTACTTCCACCGGGGTTCCTGCGGGCAGGGATTGCTCCCCTTCCTGAATGGCGGGGAGGTACAGAAGCTGGCTGGGGTGGGCGATCGTCACCTGTCCGCCGCGTTCAAGCCTGCCGGGAATGCTGATGTAAACGGTGCCGTGCATGCCCTTGAGGGTTTCATAGTTCAGGGTGCCGTCGGATTTAAGGCTCATGATGAAGCGCATGGAGATGCCGATGATCAGGAACATCAGCACACCCGTGAAGAAGGCCGCCGCGATGGAGGCGCCCATTCCCCACCCCAGGCCCTGGGCGAGCACGCCGCCCCAGCCGAAGCCCATGAAGAAGCCGATGCCGGATTTAATGGACAGCAGGCCCACGTCCGCGCCGCCGGCGTCCGCGTCAAAGTCCAGGTCATGTTCCCCCAGCCCGAACAGGGACAGGAGAAACAGAAGCGCTCCCACGCCCGTCGCGGCCACGGCGATGATGAAGAAAATGGAGTAATCAGTCATAGGGTAGATTGATTGCCGGGAGTATCCATGTTTGGAGGCCGCTTGTCTATGGAAAAAGGAACGGAGGCGCGGATATTCCGGCGCCAGGCGGCAGAATGACCGCCTGCGCCGTTTTCCGCCTCAGGCTTATTTCATTTCCACGACGGCCTTTTCCCCCTTCTTGAGGTCCAGCTCCCGGAGAAGCAGGAAGTCATTGGTCAGCAGTCCGGCCTTCTCCACGGGAGTAGCGGTTTCTCCAATGGTGACGGTGGCCTTCTTGGCGGTGATCCTGTTGGGGAACCAGACGCCCAGGCGCGCCTTGGCGTCCTTGTTGGCCGTAACGGTGAAGCCCTTGGCGGCGTCCGTCGGGTCATTCCACTCAATGTGCCACGGGGATGGCGTGCGGGATTCATCCAGCCGCGCCGTCCACGCGGGGTCTCCGTAAAAAGCCACGGTATCCCGGTCATGGATCAGGCCCATCTGGTCCTTGCCCATGCCGTAGCCGGCGGAGTTCATGCCCTTGGCAAAGTCCGGATCATCCTTGATGCCGTTGATGTCCGGCGCGTTAAAGTTGATGTTCATGAGCTTGGGGAAGCGGGTCATGGTCTCGTCCAGAATGAACTGGTTGTTCAGGTACCAGGCTTCCGCCAGGCTGGAGGCGTCATGGTTGCTGAACAGGAGGCCCAGCGTCCCCCAGCCGCCCTTGCCGTACCAGGAGGGGACGGTATAACCCACAAGCTGGTTGAAGCCGTAGTGGCTCAGGGCCGTGACGGCCATGGAGTTCTTCGTTTTTTTAGTGTCTCCTATCAGGCAGTTCCCCGCCGCCACCCAGACGGCCGGGACCGGCTTGATTTCAATCGCCGGAGCCTTGATTCTCTCAAGGAAGGAGAGCAGGTCGTCCTCCTTCCCGTTGAAGATCGCGCCGCGCAGGAAGGTGGTGAATTCCTTGAACTGCTTTTTGTCCAGCACGTGGAACCGGTTATTGCCGGAGACGATGATCCCCTTGCCGAAAGGCATTTCCAGATTGAACTGGGTGGCGTGGGAGGCCGTCACAAAGAGCTGGGGAGCGTAAAGTTCCCAGTATTCCACGAGCTTGGGCGTCACGCCCAGCGTGGTTTCATCCCCGCGGTCCTGTTCCTTCAGGCCCTTCACGTAAAAAAAAGCGGGCGTTACCTTGCCCTTGGAATTGTGCTGTTCCAGGTACTGGAAGGGCTGCCAGTCCGTGATGCTCATGCTGTCGGTGAAACGGGAGGCGTCCACGTTGGTGGTTCCCATGGAGCGGCTGATCACGAGCGGCTGCGTTTCAGAGGCTATCCTCATGGCGTCCTGCGGGGTGTAGCCCGTGACGATGCCCCAGATGCAGTCCCCGTACGGGTCGTCGTCCAGGCGGCGGGTCAGGCGGTGCAGGTCATTGACCAGCACCCGGTCTATTTCTTCCGGTCGCGCGACCACGGCCATGAAGCGGGGAGCCATTTTCTTGAGCGTGTCCAGCTTGGCGAACATGGAGTCCTTCACGGTGACGATGGAGCCTCCGTGCTTTTCAGCCAGCTTGTCCGCCACGGCCTTCCATTCCGGCATGGCGGCGGTTTCCTCGGAGATGATGATGGCGTAGTCATTCTTGCCGGAGTCTTTTTTTATGGTTTTCACGGCAGTGGCGTGAATGCAAAAAGCCGCCGTGGAGACGGCGGCCTGGGTGGCATCGGGTTTGTCCGCCTGCTTTTCAGCAGGCGGAGCTTCCGCGGCCGGATGGTCCGGCAGGATGTTCAGGTTGAGATGTTCTCCCTTGCCGAAGATGTCTTTGGCAAGCTTGTTGACCTCTTCCACGGTGATGGCTTTCACGTCCGGAATGCTTTCCCTCTGCTGGGCCAGCCGTTCCGGTTTGGCCTGGGAATCCCTCAGCACGGAGGTCCAGTAGCCGTTGTCGCGCTGGGCGCGGTCCATGGAGTTGAGAATGGGGTTGCGGGCGCGGTCCAGTTCCTCCTGGGTGACGTTCCCCTTGCCGAGGTCGTCCGCAATCCTGGCAATCGCATTCCGCACGGCATCCTTGTTGCGCATCACGCCGGAGCTGAGGGTGATGATGTAGCCGTCGTCCGGGTAGGTTTCACTGATGTTGAGCCCGGTGGAGGGGGAGTAGGTTTCCCCCATGTCTTCGCGCAGGCCCTTGAACACGCGGTCATAGAAGACGGCCTTGAGCATGTTCAGCCTGCGGGCCAGCTTCTTGTCTTCTCCGCCGGGCGTTTTCCAGAAGAGGCAGACCAGCGTCTTGTCAATGGAGGAATCATAGGTCAGGTCCTTGGAGAAGTTGAAGTCCGCCATGGCAGGGTGGCGCAGTTTTTCATCCAGCTTCGCAGGGGCGTCCGCACGTTTGGGCACCGCGCCTACGGTGCGTTCCAGCAGGGGAATGATGTCTTCCGTCTTGAAGTCCCCCGTGACGGTCACTTCCATGTAATTGTTCTTCAGGGGGCGTCCACCCAGTCCTGCACGTCCTTGACCTCATAGGAAGCCAGTTGTTCCTGCGCGGGGAAGGTGAAGCGGGGATTGTTCTTGTACAGGATGGCGGGCACCTGCATCTTCATGGCTCCCTGAACCTCATGGTTCAGCTTGTTGTAAAGCATGGGGATGGCGCGGCGGAGCAGGGTGACGCCGTCCTGGCGGTAGCCGGGGTACATCAGGTAGGCCGTCTGGAGCTGGAGCTGCGTTTCCAGGTCTTCCTTGCTGGTATTTCCGGAGAGCAGGAAGGAGCGGTCCGTCATGGAGAAGCCCACGCCGACTTTCTTGCCTGCCATGATGGCGGCCAGTTCGTCGTTGGAGTGGTCCTTCAAGCCGCCGCCGTTCATCACGGCGCCCGCAAAGAGTTCCAGCCCGGAGGCTTTTTCCGGCCTGCTCAGTTCCCCGCCGTCCACGGCAAAGGTGATGTTGATGGAATCCTTGTCGAACTCCGTGGGCTTCAGGTTGACGCGCACGCCGTTGGAAAGGGTGAGCTGGGTGACTCCCAGGTCAGCGGCTTCCGCGCGGGCCGCCACCTTGCCGGGTTCCCCGAATTTGTAGGAGAAGTCCTTCCGGCTGTCCGCCTGGTAGGGCTCCACCTTGGAGGCCCGGGCGTCCTGGTACGTCTTCATGATTTCAGCGCTTCCCTGGGCGTTTTCCTTGTTGGAGGTGACGATCACGCGGGGGAAGGCTCCGGTCCAGGCTTCCTTCAGAGCGGCCTGGCATTGTTCGGGCGTCAGGTTTTCCACGACTTCCCTGGAGATGGCCCAGTCTTCCTGCGGCGTGGTGAAGACCTTGTCCTGCGCGGCGCTCTGGGCGATGGCGGAGGCCACGTCTTCCGACTTGACGGTGGGCCAGGATTTGATGGCGTTTTCCGCGGCGGCAGTGATGTTGCTGCGGGCTTCCGCCAGTTCCTCCTTGTTGAAGCCGAATTCGATGGCCCGGCGCAGCTCCTGTTCAATGGCGGTCAGGGCCGGCTTCCAGTTCTTGTAGTCCGCCTGGGTCTGGATGGCGTCCACTTGCGCCGCTTCCATCACGTCCATGCGTCCGCCTTCCGCGGAAATGAAGGGGCAGTCCGCATTCTTCGCCATCTTTTCCAGACGGCGGTTCAGCATGGCGTAAGCCACGTTGAGGGGAATGTCCTCGTTGCGGTTGGCGACCGTGTCCGGCTTCTTCACGTAGGGACGGGCGATGTTGACGCTGACTTCCGTGCTGGTGGCCTCCTTGTTGGTGATCCAGTGGGCGGTGGTTTCCGTGGCCGTCTTGAGCGCGCCCCGGTCCGTCTGGAAGGAGTAATTGTCCTTCTTCATGGAGCCGAAGTATTTTTCCACCCAGGCCTTGCCCTGTTCCGGCGTGATGTCCCCGGCGATGACGAGCTGCATCTGGCTGGGGACGTAATGGGTCTGATAGTAGTTTACAAATTTTTCCCGCGGCGCGGTACGGATTACTTCCAGCGTGCCGATGGGGTAGCGGTCGGGGATCCTGGTGCCGTCAAGCATGATGGAGAAAACCTCCTTCATGACCCGGTAGCCGGCGGAATCCCGCGCCTTGTATTCACTGGTGATGATGCCGCGTTCCGCGTCAATGGCGCTTTCCTCCAGCAGGGCGCCGTCCGCAAAATCCCTCATGATGGTGAAGGCCAGGTTCACGGTGGACTCCTTCATGCTGGGCACGTCCATCATGTACACGGTTTCGTCAAAGGCGGTGTAGGCGTTCGCGTCCCCGCCCAGGCCCAGGCCTTCCTTCTGCATGGCGGGAATCATTTCCCCGCGCTTGAAATGCGTGCTTCCGTTGAAAACCATGTGTTCCAGGAAGTGGGAGATGCCCTGGATGTCGTCCGTTTCATTCAGGGAACCCGTATTGACGCGCAGGCGGATGCTGAACCGGCCCTTGGGCTCCGCGTTCGGGCGGATGAAGTAGGTCAGCCCGTTGGGGAGCTTTCCCTTGATAAGCCGGGGATCCTGCTTGGGAATGCCTGCCGCCGGTTGGACAGCGGCGGCCTGGGCCTTGTTTTCTGCTGCGGCTTCAGCCAGCGAATGGGCCGGGAGTAGGCACGCGGCAGCCAGAATGGAGGTGATGGTAAATGCCTTCATGGAAAAATACTGCCCTCTTGTTTCACACGATTTTCCGGGCAAGTCAAGCGGCCTTCTCTGCATAAAGAGGTGAATTTCCGGAGAACCTCCGGAAACGGAAGCCATATCAAAAGGATGAGGAAGGCATCCATTCATCCCGCGGGCGCGGCTCTGAAATTCCGCAGATGCGGTCCACGCAGCGCTCCCACGCCTCCCGGCCCTGGTAGATCTCCACCTCAATGCGCAGGAAGTAAATGGGAACCTCCGGGTCTTCCTCCGGTTTTTCCAGCCGCACGGCGTCCTTCTCCGTGGTCACGATCATGTCCATGGCCCGGTCCGCGCAGCGGTCGTAGAACTCCTGCAATTCCGCTTGTTCAAACCAGTGGTGGTCCGGGAACCTGCGGCAGATTTCCACGTGGGCGCCCAGGGAGCGCAGGGAATCTTCAAAGCTTTCCGGGCGCGCGATGCCGCTGAGGCACGCCACCCATTTCCCCTGAAGGGCCTCCAGGGGAAGCCGTTCCCCCGTGAACACGTTTTCCAGGTACCGGGGGCTGTGGTCGCTCACGATGATGTCCGCCACGGGATTGTACTTCCTGATGGCGGCGATCAGCTCATCCTGGGGCTTGCCGCCGCATTTGGTCAGAACGATGTAGCTGGCGCGCGCCAGGCTGCCCCTGGGCTCCCGCAGGGTGCCGCGCGGGAGCATGGCCCCGGTGCCGAAGGGCGCGCCGCAGTCCACCAGCACGATGTCCAGTTCATGAGCCAGTTTCAGGTATTGCATGCCGTCGTCCAGCAGCAGGGTGTCGCACCCCAGGTGTTCAATGGCGAAGATGCCGGACTTGATGCGGTTCTTGTCCACCAGAACCGCCACGCCGTCCAGGTTCTTGGCAAGCATGAAGGGTTCGTCTCCGGAATGCAGGGGGCCCAGGTAGCGCGTTTCCCCGTCGCTGGCGATCTTGGGCAGGTTTTCCGGCTGGCGGCCGTCCTTGTCCTTCCACTCCTGGGGCTTGTCCAGGTCCGCGCTCTTGTAGCCGCGGGTCAGGATGGCTACCTTGCGGCCGCGCTGGGTGAGGGTGCGGGCCAGCAGTTCCACCACCGGAGTCTTTCCGGTGCCCCCCACGGTGATGTTCCCCACGCTGACCACCAGCGTTCCCAGCCTGGCCTGCTTCGCGATGCTGGAGTGGAACAGGTACAGCCGCGCCAGCACCACCAGCCTGAACAGCCAGGAGGCCCCGCGCAGGACCATGCGCATCATGGAGGCGCGGAACCCCTTGGCCCGGCCGAAGATGACTTCCGTCCCCCACTCTTCAAACTCTTCCGATCTGGATTTCATGATAAGCCCGGCGGCGCGCCTGGAAACTCCGTCAGTGGAGGATGCGGTGGCAGCTGTCGCAGTAAACGGTTTCGTGGCCGCCCAGCACCTTCATGCGGGCGTTGTCCGTAATGACCATGTGGCAGCCGCCGCAGTGGCCTTTTTCATCCATCGGCACAATGACCGGGACTCCCTTGCTTTTGGTCATCCGTTCGTATTCCCCCAGGGAATCCTCCGGAACGGCGGCGGCCAGGTCCGCGCGTTCCGCATTCAAGTGGTCCAGAAGCTCCTTGTCCGTTTCCGCCGTCCGGTCAAAGCGGGCCAGCGTTTCCTCCATCTCGCGCTGGGCGTCCCGCGCGCGCCGGATTTTCTGCTCCATATCCGTTTTCGCGGCTTCCAGGCGTTCCATCAGCTCCAGCTCGGAGGTTTCCAGGGCGTCAATGGCGGCTTCCGTCTTCTCCACCTCCTGAATACACATCTGGTATTCCTCGTTTTTCCGGGTGTTGGACTGGAGGGTTTTCATCTTGCCGATGTAGGCGCGCTTGGTTTCAACGGCGGCTTCCACGTCCCGTATGCTCTTCTCAACGCTCGCGACTTCCTGCTTGGCGGCCAGGGCCTTCTGCTTGATGGCCTCCATCTGGCGCAGCAGGCGCGTTCTCTGTTCCGGCAGGGAGGCCAGCTCCTTCCGGAGTTTGGAGATCCGCACATCTTTTTCCTGAAGGATCAGCAACTGGTCTAAATCGGCATGATTCATCGCCTGCCACCCTAGCATGCCCCGGCGGGGTGGAAAAGATTTTTTCTCGGCTCCGGGGCGGCGGCCCTTCCGTCTTTTTACGGTGCAGGGGAGCGGCGTCCCGTGTTTCGGGGGAAAGGAGGTTTTCCTGAGAAACGGCCTCCCGTTTCCCGCTGAGTATTTCAAGCAGGGCCTTCTGCTGCGCCGGAGTGCCGCCCTGTGCGGGCGGCGGCATGGAAAGTTCCGCGTACTGCCGCGCCAGTTTGTCTTTCTTCTGCCGGTTCTGCCAGAAAAGGAAGGCGCACACGGCAAGCACGCAGGCGCAGGCGGCTGCCAGGACCGTGTATGAATGGCGGTTGGAGGGCATGACGGGAGAGACTAGCCGTGCATTGTAGAGAAAGACGCTCCCCTGTTCCAGGTAAATCAACAACGGGGAAAAGAGAGTCTGCCGTGCCGCCGTGGGGCCGGAAGCCTTCCGCGGCTGTTCCGGCGGCTCTTAAAACGTCAGGATGGTTTGGAGCCGGAAGACGCTGGCGTTTCCGGTGTCGTCCCGGCCCGCGGGGTTGGAAATCCACAGCAGGGAGGGCTGGATCAGGAACCAGGGAGTCACGGAAATGTTATAGTGGCATTCCATCACCACTTCCTTTTTGCTTCTGGAACGGCCTTGCGCCATGCTCCCGTCGTCCGGGCGGGTCACGGCCAGGGCAATGCCGAACTGGTTGGCTTCCCCCTCCTCGCAGACGCCCAGGTGCTGGAGAGGCTGGCTACAAACGAAGCCGCCGGACCATTGGACGGCGGCGCCGCAGAAGTTGTCCCGCGTGGAATCGCTCCAGCCCGCGCGGCAGAAGGCCTTCCACGGGCTGCCGCCAAGCTGCTGCTCCACATTCAGGGCGATGCCGGCCACGGTATTAAGGTTCTTCCTTTCCTCCCCGTCCGGCAGTTCGTTGATGCGGGCCATGAAGGGGGTGAGCTTGACGGCCCCGGAATCATGCACCCACGCCAGTTCCGCCAGGACGTTGAAATTCTTGCCGTCCGTGTGTTTCAGCGGGGAGGCGTTCTGGGGGCAGCTGGTGAAGTTGCCGCCCAGCATGGCGTACCACTGTTCGTGGAACTGGTGCTGGAAGATGACGCCCAAGTTGGAATCCGCCATGGGAATCACCTGGTTGTTGACGAAGGGGGAGGCGCAGAACTGGCCGAAGGAGGAATTGGCGTAGCTGTTGGTGTCAAAATAATTCGTCTGGTTCACCACGCCCGCGACGATGGCGCTTTTTCCCCGGTTGAAGGTTTGCAGGAGCGCTATTTCCGGCAGGAAGAAGATTCTTTCCCCGAAGATGTCCGTATGCGTGTCTCCCGTCAGGCCGATGGCGTCATTCATGTTGCCGCCCCTCCACGTCTTTCCGGTCAGCGCAGTGGAGCCTGAAAGCTCCAGTTTCAGCCACGTTTCCCGGTTGCTGGGCGCCTGGATGAGGCGGTAATTGGCGTGGGCGTGCAGCAGGTACCAGAGCTGGGTGCCGGGCTTGTCCGGAGCCGGGTGGTGGATGGAGTTGTAGGAAAAGGCGTTTTCCACCAGGAATTCCAGTCCCGCGCGGTGCGCTTTGGAGTGGAGGCCGGTCAGGGCCTGCGTAAGGGAATCGTTGGGGATGGGGGCCGTTTCGTCCCCGTAATCCCCGCCCAGCAAATTGATGTCCGCCAGCAGGTGGGCCGGAGGTTCCGGCTGGTCCGGGCGGAGCATTTCGGTTCCTGCCTGTCTGCCCTGGGCGGCGAAGGCTCCCAGAAGGCCGAGGATGATGAGGGGACGGTACATGTTGTCAGGTGAATAGGTAAGCGGTGCAGGGGGAGGAGGGGCCCTATCCTAAGGGATGGGGCAGGAGGAGGAAAAGCGGCAAATCACCCCCGTTGAGTCATGACGCAGCCGGCGGGGCATTTCTGCCGCGGAAGGTCCGGTTCAGGGGGAAATGCCGGAAGCGCGCCGGAAAGACGGGGCCGGTTAAAAGCCCAGGGCTTCCTTCTGCCAGTTCAGCAGGGTGGAGACGCCTTTTTCCCTGTCTTCCGCAATGGCTTCCAGGGAGGCCCGGGTAATCAGGAAGGAGCCTTCCATGCCCAGTTCTTCAGCCTTTTCATCCCTGAGCTTGCACAGGCGCGCCAGATTGGCCTCAAACTGGTCGGAATGCTGGCGGCGCTGGATGCGCGGGCGGCAGGGATAGTCGTCTTCATCCAGCAGGTAAAATTTCTGGAGGGCGTCCATGAACCGGCTGCGCCTGTGGGAGTGGAAGCGGGGCGGAGGAGTCACGGTGCGCTGTTCCTGAAGGGCCAGGCTCCACTGGATGAGGTCCGCGTTGGAGCAGACCATGAACGCGGGCTTGTCCCACGCTTTAGCCTCCGCATCGCGCCATGTCCACAGTTCCCGGAGGGCGGCCAGCCCTTTCCTGTTCAGCTTGCCGCAGCCCTGGATGCGCCAGGGGTCCTGATGGCCGGCCAGATGGCGTTCCCGGGCTCGGTCCATGGAGTGCCTGCAAATCTCTTCAAACCAGCCCATGCGTCCTTTTTCCCGGAGGGCGGCCGTCAGTTTGTCCGCCATGTCCAGCATGTAATTCACGTCGTTCAGGGCATAGGTGACCATGGTCGGGGAAAGGGGGCGCCGCGCCCAGTCCGCCTTTTGGGAGGACTTGCTCAGGGCTACGCCGTGGAAATGTTCCACCAGGGCGGCCAGCCCGAACTGGCGGAAGCCCAGCAGGCGCGCCGCCGTCTGGGTATCCCAGATCATGGCGGGCAGCGTTTCCCAGGCGTTCTGGAAGAGGCTCATGTCATAATCCGCCCCGTGCATCCAGACTTCCGTTTCCTTCAGCCAGTTGTAAAACGGCCCCATGTCTTCAATGGAGAGAGGGTCGATCAGGCAGGAGCCCGTTTCATCCGCGTACTGGATCAGGCAGATCTTTTCCTGATAGCGGTGCAGGCTGTCTGCCTCCAGGTCCAGGACTACCCGTCCCGTGGGCTGTGCGGTGGCGCGCTTGCGCCATTCCAGTAATTCCTCTTTCTCGCTAATCATCTTATTGCAACAGAGCGGGATTGAACCATGTATCAGCACGCCGGGCAACTGGAAATGCAAAAAAAGTGCTGATGGGGCAATCATGTATTGCCTATTTCCCGGAAATAGGGCACGAAGAAAGGCGCATGGAAGAGGAAGCTACAGAAACCGGACGCAACCACGGAGAACAACCTTTGGACGAATTGATGAAGCGCTGGCATCTGACCAACCACGACCTGGTGGAGATTTCCCCGGAACAGCTTACCCACAAGCAGGTTCAAAAGGCCCGGCAGGGACGCCAGCTTACCTTGAAAATGATGCAGAAGGTGTGCCGCGCCTTGAATGTGGCCATCTGGGAGCGGCTTACCCCCATGCAGAAGGAGCAGTATTTTGAATACATGCACAAGCATGTGTTCAGCTATGCCAAGGGGTATGACCCGGCCTGGAAGGATCCGAACATGGACATGATGGCCTGATTCCGGACCTCTTTTCCGCCGCGGAGGCACGCATTCCCTTTTCCGTTTCTTGTTTCGCGCTTCCGGGGGAAACCGGGCTGCGGCAGGGAATTTTTTTACAAGGCTGGCGGTTTTTATGAAGCGTCCCGATGCCCCGTTTTTTCCCGTTTTTACGGGAGATGGGCAGATCGTCCCGGGTATGGTATTGTGTTCCAGCGGGATGGAAAAAAACAGACATTCCATTTGACAGCCAGAAAACCAGGGTGTATACGCCGCGCTCCTTTTTATCCGTCATCATGATGAATATTGCTTTTATTACCTGTTTCGCCGGTGTTCTGGGGATGTGTGCGGGAGCGTCCCTGGCCGAGGGCAAGCCGTGGTCCGGAGAAAAAGTTCCGCTGGCGGAGGACGGCGCGGTGGTTCTGGATGACAATGAATACCTGCTGAACCTGGCAGATTATGAAAAACTGGAGCAGGGAGGCGGTTTGCTGGTGCGGTATGCAGCCGGAAAGAACGGGCTCCGGGAAGACTCCGGCGCGTTCTATTTTGAAAACAGCCATGGAAAAATGGTGAGCGCCGCCGTGGAGCCGGTATCCGGAAATGCCGGAAAAACGGAACCGGAGCGTCTGGCCCTGGTCAGTCCCGCTTTCCCGCTGAATCCGGAAGGTAAGTGGAGCCTCAAGCGGAAGAGCAGGCCAGCCGAACTTTACCGGAAGAAGGTGGCCGTCTCCCACATGGACCAGGAATACACGTTCCAGAGCCACGAAGATGCGCAGGTGAAACTGGTGCACGGCGTGCTGGCAAATGCCCTGGTATCGGGAAATAACCGCTCCAAGAGTTATAACTCTTTCAAGGTAAGCCGTCCTACCCCCCCCTTCTTTCTGACTCGCTGAAGGAAAATTCCGGTTCTTCAGACGGGGAGGAAGAGGCAAGGGAGGAGGACGGACAGGCGGAAAGCCATGGGGACCGGGAGAAGCCGGAATCCGGGCTGCATCTTGCAGAGAATGCTGTTGCGGTTTCCGGCCCCGGCAGCCTTGCCGCGGTCCCGCGCGCGGGGCAGGACATCACTGTGACCGGAGGTGGAAGCGTTGCCCTGGAGGAAGGATTTGACGGAACGGTGCGGATGGAAGGTTCCGGAGATATTTTCCTGGACAGCGTCAATGTCAGCGACGGCGGCAACAAGGAAAAGCATTACGGCCTGAATATCCGGATGGACGGCGGCCCCGGCTCCAAGGTGTATCTGGGCTTCACGAGCTCTACGGCGCGCACGGCTTTTTTAGAGGGTACCGTTTCCGGTACGGGGACGCTGGTGTTTGAGAACACCAGCCGCAGCCGGGTAAGCATTTTTGACCTGACGGGCGCGGACATGAGCGGTTTCAGCGGCGTGGTCCAGGCGGCGGCGCCGCGTTCCAGCCTCTCCTCAGAAGGGTATAATACGCCCGTCCAGCTTCAGGCGGCGGGGAATATGAACGCCACGGTCATGGACCTGTCCGTGATCCGCCAGGGCGGCAAGGACCCCGCCGGGCTGGGAGGCTGGCTGACGGGCAATGCGGGAACTCCGTCCCTGGTCATTTTGAAGCTGGAGGGGGATTTGACCGTCTCAGGCCTGGAAGGGACCACGGCCGGCTCCTCCTCCCGCGTAACGGTGGGCAATGGAACCGCGGCTACCCTGACCATTGACGGTGCGGGGAACCATGAGTTCAAGGGGGTGATCGGCGCCGCGGGCGCGGACGGCGGCTACTACGTGGGGACGGAGAAGAATGAGAGCTACAAGAATACCCAGCTTGTGGAGGCGGACGGCACCGGAGTCATCAATCTGGTCAAGAAGGGAAGCGGGGAGCAAACCATTTATTCTGGCCGGCTGGGCAGTCTGGACATTCAGGGCGGCGTTTTCCGCCTGGGGGCGGATGGGGCCCTGACCGTAGGGAATTCCTTTTCCACTTCCTCCGGCGGCTTGCTGGACATTGCGGCAGGGGCCGCCCTCGCGCTGGATTACCATGAAGCGGCTTCCCGGCTGGGGGGAATGAACTGGCGGTCCGCCGGAACGCTTGTCTTCAACAAGGGGCTGGTTCTGGATGTGGACGGAACGTTTCAACTGGATTCTTCCGTGCAATTTGCGGAGGGCAGCCTGCTGACGGTAATCATGCCCGAATCCGGCATTCAATCCGGAGACTCCTGCAAGCTGGTTTCCGTGACGGAGGGGAACACCCTGTCCTTTGTGGACGCCGTGCAGCGGGAAAAGGTCAGGTACGCCACGGGCAGGGATGCCGACGGCAGCTGGATTTACCGGGAGCTGGACGTTTACAGCGGACTGACCCTGAATGTGCAGGGGGGCGGCCAATGGCAGATGCTCGTAACCGGGCTGGATTCCACTTCCCTGGAAGGCACCTATTTTGACGCGGACAAGTTCAATTACTACGTCTGGCAGGGGAACGGGTCCAAGGTTCCGGACGGCAGCGTGTGGTCCGACGGGGCGGCGGGCTCCAGCCCGTGGGAAGGCGGCCTGACGTTCCGCAACGGGGAGCGTGAAGTCTTCTTCGGCATGCAGGATTTATCCGGTCACGCCGTGGACGGCTTTGACGTCATCCTTGACGGAACGGTGCGCGTCTCCAGCCTGACGGTCTCCGTGGACAAGGAGGCGAACGGCGGCATGGGCTATGTCTTCCACGCCGCGGACGGCGGCGCAGGCAGCATTGCGGACGCCGGACCGGACCACGCGGGCGAGCTGGTCAAGGAGGGCGTAGGCATGCTTACCCTGGCTACCGGCAATACTTTTTCCGGCGGAACGGAAATCCGTGAGGGCAGTATTCTGGCCGCCCGTGAAGGAGCCCTGGGCGCCGGGGACATCCGCATGGCGGACGGAACGGAACTGTATGTCAACTACCCCTTTGCCACGGAGCTGGATTCCTCTTACCGCAACCCCTCCATTGCCAACAACATCCGGATCGGGACGTCCTCCAAGGACACGGCGAAGGTGGTCATCGGCTACTCCCCCCCTTTCCCTGGCGGAGAAGGAAGACCTGCCCGGCGCAGGTTCCTCCGGCTACCAGTGGGATTACCTGACTTCCCGCCACTGGCGCACGCTGTCCCTGACCGGCAGGCTGGACGGCTATGGGGAACTGACGCTGATGGGCTATACCTCCACGACGGCGGGCGGCCAGGACAAGTGGGTAAGCATGTTCCACATCTGCGATGAAAGCCTGGCCCCGGGGGAAAAGTCCAATTTCACCGGCACGGTCAAGCTGGACAACTACATTCTGTATTCCGAGGCGGACTCCCCCGCCAATGCGGATGCCAACAACGACATCCTGGCCATCCGGAAGCCCGGCGCCGTACAGCTCATCGTGGAAGACGATGCGCTGCGGAACGCCAAGGTGGACCTGACGCGCGCCCATACCGTGAACGCGGCGGACAACGGCACCGTTTTTGAAGGAAAGGAACGCATGGACCTTTACCACATCCTACTGGTGCAGAAGGATGCCGTTCTGGCGGGGCTGCAAGGGGATTGATCGGGAAAACGCAGGACAGCGAGTATCACGGCAAGACTTACACGGTGGGGAGCGAGGTGGATACGCTGCGGGTGCTGACCAACTCCAACAGTACGCTGACGCTGGACGTGAACGGTACGGAAAAGCTGTATTTTGCCGGCGTCTTCGGGACGGCGTCCACGTATGGCTCCGCTACCTCCGGCAAGGTGACGGCCGCAAGCAGGGAAACCCTTTCCCTGACCAAGACGGGCACGGGAGCACAGTACATCCATACGGCCGCGGTCAACCGCCTGGTGCTCCAGGAAGGGACGCTGGGCTTCAACAGCCTCAACGTGAAAACGAGCGCCGTCCTGTACGGAGGAACCAACTTGAATCTGGGAGTGACGCGGGGCATCGCCTCCGACGGCACGGCGCAGGAGTGGGGCGCAGCGGGGGGAGGCATGACCATCAATCCCGGTTATGCGCTCCACATCGTGACGGACAGGACCGTAAACGCCGGTACGGGGGCAGGGGCCGTTGCGGTTCCTGAAACGGCGGTGGTGAACGGTTCCGTGACGGTATCCGATTCCTCCTTCCTGTATTTTGACTGCTCCATCCTGCCCTCCGAGCTGCAGGAGCATCCCCTGCTGGCCGTCAAGGGGATGGAGGACATCGCTGATTCCGGCAGGTTGAACCTGAACGGCGATATTCTGGTGCGTTTCGGGGATACGATTTTGGGGAAACGGACACGGTTGACAAAAAATATTATCTGGCGACGACGGAAAGCGGCATTTACGTGGACGGGGCGCTGGGCGGCTTTCAAACCCGCACGATTTCCATCGGGAACGGGTGGTTCGGCATCATCAAGGTTTCCGGGGACAACATGAACCTGGTCATGACGGTGACCAATACGCCCATCCGCACCTGGTACAACGGGGAAAACCGGAGCGAGGGGGAATACGTGGCCGCCACGGACAACGTCTGGTTTGCCAATGAATTGCCCGAAGGGGAGGGGACCGACCGCAACCACTGGCTGGAGGGCCTGGACAAAAATCTGGGCCTTAACGGCTTTTACCGGGATACCTACCATGTGGCCTTCGGCGCGGAAGGAGCCGGGAAAACAGGAATGGTGGAAAGGGAGGAAGGAAAGGATTACAACGTGGTGCTCATCAGGGGGAAGTGCGCCCCGCCTCCATCCGCGTGAAGGATGACGTCAACTACATCTTCCGCGCCCATGCGGACGGGGGCCTGATTGCGGACGGGGAGCTTCCGGATGACTATGAAACCAGCAACTGGAAAACCATTCTGACCAAGGACGGAGCCGGAACCCTGGTGATGGAGACGGCCAACACGTATTCCGGCGGAACGGAAATCAACGGCGGCAGGGTAGTCATGAGGGATGCCGGAGCCCTGGGGACCGGGGAAATCCGGATGTTTGACGGCACCTCCCTGGCGCTGGACTACCAGAGCGGGGGCTTTATCCAGAAGGTGGCTCTGCTGAATAACCTGCTGACGGTGGCGGAGGATTCCGTGGTGACGGTGTCCCATACGGACAGGGTGATCGGTGGCGTCATTTCCACGGTCCGGGGGGATTCCACCGCCAACCTTGTCCTGCAGCATGCCAACGGCAGCGGCCAGACCGTTTTCCAGCTGGATGACGGCTCCAAATTCCATGGAAAGATCAGCATGAGCGGGACGCAGGACGGCCAGGGAACGGTGCAGGCCTGTCTGGACCGGAACACGTGGGAAGAAGCCGGTTTTGATTTAAGCCTGAATGGTGTGCAGAGCACGATACTGCATCTTGATTCCGTGGAGGACGTCCATCACATCACCCTGGCCGGCATCATGGGGCAGGATGAGGCTTCCTTTGTGACCACGGAAGCCAGCGCGGGGCGCGATTCCTCCACCACCCTTTTCCTGGCGGTGGGGACGCAGGACCGGATTTATTGCGGCAATGTGGGCTTTGGGCAGTACATCGACATGTATGATACGGGCCTGCGCCATGATTCCGGCTACATCAGCCTGGTGAAGACGGGCATCTTTTCCCAGACGGTGGGGAATGCGCGCCTGGCTTCCCTGCAAATTGACGCGGGTTCCCTCAAGGTGGTAAACACTCTTCTGCTGGCCGGGGAATTGAGCGTGGCGCAGGATGGCAACCTGGTGGTGGGCCATGACGAATGGCAGGGGCTGTACGATTATGACGTGCAGGTCAACGACGGCGGCGTTCTGCGCCTGGGCTCCGGCTTTGGTTCCCTGACCGGGACTCCCTACACGGAAGACGGAGTTCAGAAAACCGGCAATACGATTCTTCTGAACGGCGGAGGCGTGCTGGGCATGCTGGACGCGGACTGGAGCAATGAGAATGAAATGGTGGTGAACGCCGGAGGGAAGGCCTTTGTGCTGGATACGACGGGTTACGATCCGGACTCCATGACGGCCTCCGGAAACAGCCATGTCATGACGCTCAACGGAACCGTCAAGCCCGGCGGCGCCTCCGGGACCATCATCGTCAAGAACGGCAATGCGGACAAAAACGGCCGCGTGGTGCTGGGCGCGGCCAACACCTGGGACGGGGTCTACCAGGTAACGGACCATGCCGCGCTGGAGCTGGCGCATGCGGGCGCGCTCAATACGAAAGCCGGAGTCGAACTCCAGGGAGCGGCTTCCCGACTGGACGTGAAGGCCGGAACGGTTTCCTACGCCGCTTCCGTGAAGCTGGCGGGAGCGGGAGCCTCCGTCAATACGCTGAATTCTTCCTCCCTCTCCGATATTTCCGTGGCGGTGACGGCCCGCACCGGGGCCGCCTCCTCCACGGTGGAGCGGGCTTTTCTAGGTTCTTCCGCCGGAGCGGGAATCGTGCAGGGAGCAGGCTCCGCGGCCCGCGCCCTGTTCAACGGCGTCAACGTGAACGTCAGGACGGGAGCGGCGCTGGCCCATACGGAATTCTCCGGCTCCGTGCTGGAGGTGGCCGCAGGGCAGGAGGCCCGCGTGACGGACATGCTCATTCATGCGGCGGATTCCGGCATCAGGCTGGGCGCGTTTTCCTCCCTGGCCGTCACTGGCGTTTCCACAACGGATGCCGTGCCGAACCTGAACATCAGCTATGCGGACGGCAACTTTTCCATGACAGCTCCCGATGCGTGGACGACCAATGCGCTGATTACCGGGGCCGGGCAGGCCTCCGTGGACTTCTCCGGCGGCGTGAACCTGCTGCTGACGGAGTGCTCAGGCAGCCTGATTGAAAAACTGGTGGAAGCCCGTGTGAGCACCATCAACTTTGTGCTGTATGACGGCTCCCTCACCAATGCCTTCAGCGGGGATTACTCCCTGGCCACCGTTCTGTATGACGCCGCCCTGAAAAACGCCGGCTTCATCCTGGCAAACGGGGACTCCTGGATGCGCGACGGCGTGGTGACGCTGGTGCGCACGGTTCCCGAACCCGGTGCGGCCTCCGTGGCCTTGCTGGGCCTGGGCGCGCTGCTGCTGCGCCGCCGCAGGAGCTGAGCTCCTGAAAAACATTCCGGCGCCGCGCGCATGAAGCATGCAGACGGCGCCGGAAAAGGCAAAACGGAGAACCGGAACAAGGCCCGGTCCGGGAAATGGAAATACTTTATTGGGCGGACTTCGCCTGCTGCCAGCGTTCCTCCATGGCGTCCAGGGAGGCTTCTTCCAGGGAAAGGCCGTCTTTGGCAAGCAGGCGTTCCATTTCATTGAAACGCCGTTCAAACTTCCTGTTCGCTCCGGCCATGGCCGTTTCCGGGTCTATTCCCTTCTTCCGGCACAGGTTGACTACGGAAAACAGGAGGTCCCCCAGTTCTTCCGTGACGTGCGGATCTTCCTCCGGCACGGGAAGGATCTCCTCACACTCCGCGGTTTCCTCCTTCACCTTGTCCAGGGCGCCCTGGGCGTCCGCCCAGTCAAACCCCGCTTTGGCGGCTTTTTTCTGGAGCTTCCAGGCGCGGAGCATGGGCGGCAGCCCCTGCCCGTTCCGTGCAGGTACGGGGTGGCCTCCGCGCCTTTTTCCTGGCGTTTGATCTTGTCCCACTGGGTCAGCACGGCATCCGTCGTGTCCGCCGTGGACTGGGCAAACACGTGGGGATGGCGGCGGACGAGCTTTTCACTCACTTCCGCGGCCACGTCATTGAAATTGAAACGCCCGGCTTCCCGGGCGATCTCCGCATGAAAAACCACTTGAAGCAGAACGTCGCCCAGCTCCTCTCGCATCTGCTCCCAGTCGTCCCTCTGGATGGTGTCCACCACCTCGTAGGCTTCCTCGATCATGTTGGAAATCAGGGAGTGGTGGGTCTGTTCCGCGTCCCAGGGGCAGCCCTGGGGAGCGCGCAGGCGTTTCATGATGGCGATGAGGCGCTGCATTTGAAGGGCAGGCTCGCGGCATTCGATCATTTCAGTGTCGTTCATGACGGAGCCATACTAATCGCGCAAGGGCGGATGACTAGCAAAAATTCCTCTTTACCCGGAACGGTTCTTCCCTACACTCGCCCTCATGGAAGTTCACACGTGGAAAGAACGCACGGAAGAGGGCACCCTGGTATACAGGGCATGCCACCACGCCAGCAAATGGAAGCTGGAATGCGCTCCCAAGGTGGGCCGTGCGGAACGTGACGATGTGGAGTGGGAACACGTGGAATTCACGCGGGCGCACTGGGTGACCCTGCGCGACGTGCTCTGGCGCAAATACCAGCGCAAACGCTGCCCGTGGCGTTTTATTGAAGCCATAGACAAGCTTCTGGAAGACATGCCGGAAGAGGAGGAACCCGGTTCTCCCGATGGGGAGGACGGGCGGTAGGAACGCCCTTCAACTTCTGCCGTGCCGGGGATGCTGGGAGCGGTTTTCAGGGAATGGCTCTCCTGGGTGTACCCCTTCGTCTGCGAGCTGTGCGGACGGGGCGGCCTGGACGGCTGCCATGTTTGTCCGGAATGCCGGGAGCGTTTCGTGCCCATTGAACCACCCTGCTGCGCCGTCTGCGGAGAACCTGCGGAAGGTTCTTTCATCCCGTCCGGGTTATGCGAAACTGCTCCGTCCTTTGAGGAAGCCCGCGCCGCATACGTGAACGAAGGGGCCTTGAGGGACCTTCTACTGGCTTTCAAGTATGCGGGGGCCGTGCATCTGGCCGGAACCTTCGCCGGGATGATGGCGGAGGCCGTGCGCGGAAATCCCCACTGGTTCGGAGGAAAAAAGCGCCTGCTCGTTCCCGTGCCCATGCACCGCCGCAAGCTGGTGCGGAGGGGGTACAACCAGGCGCAGGAACTGGCGGTGCTGCTGGGGAGGGAACTGGGCTGGCCCTGTGCCGGGGTGCTGAAACGCCTGCCTGACCGGCTGCCCCAGGCCAGCCTGGCGCGGGAGCAGCGGCTCAGGCACGCCCGCAGGATTTATGCCGCGGATGAAAAAAGAATCAAACGTCATCCCGTCGCGGGATGGGACGTGCTGCTGGTGGATTGCGTGCTGACGCTGGCGCGGACGCACCATGCATGGCATGGCTGAACCGGAATTTTCTTTCAGCTTCACCGTTTCCTTCCTACAATGGCAGTCATGAATCCGGAGCTCATGTTTCATACGGAAGACGAAGTCATGTTTTATGATACGGACTGCGGCGGAGTGGTTCATAACCTGGCCTACCTGCGCATGATTGAAGCCTGCCGCACCAAGCTGGGAGCCAAATTGGGCATGGATTACAAAACCATGAGCGATTTGCAGCAGTTCGCCGTGGTGGTCCGCCATGAAATCGACTACGTACGCCCCGCCGTGCTGGGGGACACCATTCTGACGACGGGATGGCTGCAATCCGTGGAACGGGCCCGGTTCTGGTGCGATTTTGAAATGCGCCGCGCCTCCAACAACGATCTTCTGGTGAGGGCCCATCAACAGCTGGCCCTGGTCCGGATGCCCCAAGGGGCGCCCCGCGCGCATTCCAGCTGAATGGCGTGCGCGGTGGCAGAATACATGGAATCCTGATCTTTTTTTGTCCGTCTTCCATTTTGCGCTTGCCATGAAAGGGGGCGTGGTGTTTACTGCCTCCGCCCTTCCAGCAAGGGTAAGTGCTTGGGTAGCTCAGTTGGTAGAGCAGTAGACTTTTAATCTATTGGTCCCGGGTTCGAGTCCCGGTCCAAGTACCATTCCCTTTCATACGTTGAAACTCCGCAGGAAGTATTTCCGGGCGGAGTTTCTTTTTGAGTAGCCGGAAAACGGGCGGGAACGTGGTGTTCCACCATCCAATGAGCATGGGAATGGGTATTGCCGTGCTGCCCGGTCCGTGAGGCCGCTGGCGAAACGGAAAGACGGAACCGGGCGGGGATGTCCATCAGGGCAAATCATGCCGGACGGCGCGTTCTATTTCATGGAACAGCAGGAAATGGTCTTTCAAATGGTACAGCCATGATCGGATGTCGGCCAGTTCGTGGGTTTCCAGCATGACCACCGGGAAGATGAACGGATTTTTTAACGGAGACTTCAATGAGGCCGATGATTTCATTCCTCCTGCTCAGGACGGGGATGGCGAGTATTGCATGTATTTTTCCTCCGGGGGCTGGTTTGATTATCAAAAATATTCCATATTGAAGGTT